>Ga0075163_10000298_pt1 | contig 62645 bp, 64 predicted proteins | sample JI1023141ADNA_FD_71478 | JGI IMG/M metagenome (GOLD analysis project Ga0075163, IMG submission 71478) | Wastewater effluent complex algal communities from Wisconsin, to seasonally profile nutrient transformation and Carbon sequestration -... | ecosystem: Engineered > WWTP > Effluent > Algae... | reverse complement strand
TTTTAGCTAAAATGAAACAAGAATTTTCTTTCTCTGAACAACAAGTTGAACAAACAGAGGCTGAAATTAAGCAAGTTGTTTTAAACGCTGCAGAATTTGCGCAAGCAAGTCTAGAGCCCGATGCGAAAGAGCTTTATACCGATATCTTAATTGATAAATAGGACTTTCAAAGTCTAGAAGAGATATAATTTTATCAGATTAGTTTTTAGAGGATCAGATGCCTACAGAAATTTTAATGCCACTGCTTTCCCCAACCATGACCGAAGGCAAAATTGTCCAATGGCTAAAAAAAGAAGGGGATCAAGTGAAAGCAGGCGACATATTAGCGGAAGTTGAAACTGATAAAGCAACCATGGAAATTGAGGCAGTTGAGGCAGGCATTATTTCTAAAATCCTTGTACCTGCCAACTCACCCAATGTCCCTATTAATACCCCGATTGCCCAATTAACGAATTCACTAATAAAAGTTACGCCCGTTATTTCAATACACCAACAGGCACAAAAATCTAACCCTCGGGAATCAGTACCAGCATCTATTGTTAAAATACCAGACAACACGGACCCCTTATTAACTAAAACACGAAAATTAACCATTCGGGAAGCGTTGCGTGATGCGATGGCTGAAGAGATGCGACTTAATCCCAAAGTATTTTTAATTGGAGAAGAAGTTGCCGAATACCAGGGGGCTTATAAAGTTAGTCAAGGATTACTGGAAGAATTTGGCCCTAAGCGCGTAATTGACACCCCCATCACGGAACAAGGCTTTGCCGGTATTGCTGTTGGGGCAGCCTTTTATGGATTAAGGCCAATTGTTGAATTCATGACCTTTAATTTTGCGATGCAAGCAATTGATCAAATCATTAACTCTGCGGCAAAAACGCTCTATATGTCTGGCGGTCAAATGGGATGCCCAATTGTATTTAGGGGGCCAAACGGAGTTGCTAGCCGCGTTGCCGCCCAGCATTCGCAATGTTATGCCAGCTGGTATGCCCATTGTCCTGGTTTAAAGGTTGTCGCACCCTGGTCAGCTGCAGATGCAAAAGGCTTGTTAAAGGCTGCCATCCGGGATCCTAATCCTGTAATATTTTTAGAACATGAATTGATGTATGGCCAAAGTTTTGACATTCCTGATAGTGAAGATTTTATTATCCCGATTGGCAAAGCGGAAATTGTCAGGGAAGGCAAAGACGTAACCCTTGTCAGTTTCTCTCGCCCTGTAAGTTTAGCATTGCAGGCAGCGGAAGAATTATCCAAAAAGGGGATAGAGGCTGAAGTCATCAATTTAAGAACAATCCGTCCCTTGGATACGCAAACAATTATTAATTCAGTCAAAAAAACCAACCGTATCGTAACTATTGAAGAAGGTTGGGCTTTTGCGGGGATCGGATCGGAAATTTCAGCTATTTTAATGGAGCAAGCATTCGACTGGTTAGATGCGCCCGTTATGCGTGTAACCGCTGAAGACGTGCCTTTACCCTATGCCGCCAATTTAGAGAAATTAGCCCTGCCATCTTTGGAAAAGGTATTGGCGGCCGTTCATCAAGTAACATATCGATAATTGTTTAGATTTTAAGGAAAAATAATCATGCCAACCCCCGTTTTAATGCCCGCTTTGTCGCCAACCATGACAGAAGGAAATCTGGTAAAGTGGAATAAAAAAGAGGGCGATCGGGTTAAGCCCGGGGAAGTTATTGCAGAAATTGAAACAGATAAAGCAACAATGGAAGTGGAATCGGCAGACTCTGGGATATTGGGCAAAATCCTTGTGCCTGCTGGCACAAATGCCGTTAAGGTAAATACCCAAATTGCTGTTTTATTAGCTGAGGGTGAAAAATTAGAAAACTTACCTAGTGCGGCAGCTGCCGCTTCTAGGGTGTCACCGCCCCAATCTTTAGTCACTGCATCATCGCAATCGGAAAATACGAGTAAGTCAGATCCTGTTTTGAAGCAACAACAAGTCATTACAAAATCTAATACTGCTTCTTCCTCGTCAATATCCTCACACTCGGAAAAAGTCACAGCCAGCCCACTCGCCAAGAAAATGGCGGAAATATCTGGTTTGGATTTAAATAATATACAAGGAACGGGTCCTAACGGTCGTATTGTTAAAATTGATATCGAAAAGAACCTAAATAAAACACCCACCATTAATAATTTGTTATCTCCTGTGTCCCAAGCATCGGCGTATTCTTCGTCCCCCAATACTTTTGTCAAAGAATGGTTTCCCCCTTATAAAGAACTTCCTTTAAGCAATATGCGTAAAACTATTGCAAAAAGGCTTGTTGAGTCAAAAAGGGAAGCACCACATTTCTATTTAACCATAGAGTGCGAATTAGACAGCCTGATTAAGCTTCGCCAAGATTTAAATAATAGGTCGGATAAAGATAAATTATCCCTTAATGATTTTATGATAAAAGCTGCTGCTATTGCCTTAAAACTTGTCCCAGCTGCTAATGTTGCTTGGGCTGAAAATTACCTTCGTTCCTATGACCATGTTGATATTTCGGTAGCTGTTGCAATACCGGGCGGATTGATTACCCCCATTATCAGGCGAGCTGATCAGAAACCCCTTTTATCTATTTCAAAAGAAATGAAAGATTTGGCTCAGCGCGCGAAAGATAATAAATTAAAGCCAGAAGAATATCAGGGTGGAACTTTTTCCATTTCAAATTTAGGGATGTATGGAATTAAAAACTTTGCTGCTGTTGTAAATCCTCCGCAAGCGGCCATTCTTGCAATTGGTGCAGGTGAACAACGGCCGATTGTCAAAGAGGGAGCAATTGCCATTGCCAATATGGTGACTTGTACCCTTTCACTAGACCACCGCGCGGTTGATGGAGTGATTGGCTCAGAATTGCTGAATGCCTTCAAAAAGACTATCCAAGACCCATTATCAATCCTTCTTTAAAAGCAATAAGTGGTACTATGACAAATTCACAGACATTTGATTTAGCAATTATCGGAGGCGGCCCTGGTGGATATGTTGCAGCTATCCGCGCCGCTCAATTAGGGTTGAAAGTTGCGTTGATTGAAAAAGAACATTTAGGCGGTATTTGCCTAAATTGGGGTTGTATTCCTACCAAAGCATTGCTTCGTAGCGCGGAGGTTTATCAATCCATGCTACATGCCAAAGATTATGGGTTGACGGTAAAAGAAGTTGGGTTTGATTTGAAATCTTTGGTAGACAGAAGTCGTAAAATTGCTGGTCAACTTTCAAGCGGTATTAAACATCTATTAAAGAAGAATAACGTTACAGTTCTGGATGGAAGAGGGAAGATAACTGCGGCAGGAAAAATATCTGTAGTTTCCGCAACAACGACAATGAACGTTGAAGCATCCCATATTATCGTTGCCACGGGAGCGCGTGCAAAAACACTGCCCCATTTGCAACCCGACGGCAAATTGGTTTGGACTTATAAAGAAGCGATGATCCCAACCGAATTTCCTAAATCATTGATGGTTATCGGTAGCGGTGCCATCGGGATTGAATTTGCCAGTTTTTATAATGCTTTGGGTTCACAAGTCAGCGTTATTGAAATGCAAAATAAAATTTTACCGGTGGAAGATGATGAAATTTCAGCCGCTGCACAAAAGATATTTGAAAAGAAGGGTATCAAATTTTATACCAACAGTACTGTTACCAAAATAGATAAAACTGGTAATGCTGTTTCTGCAACCGTTAAAACTTCCCAACATGAAATAAGATTAACCGCTGATAGGATTATTGTGGCCATAGGTATTGCGGCTAATACAGAAGATTTGGGTTTGGAACAATTATCGGTCGAATTAACCAAAGGCCACATTAAAACAGACGAATGGTGCAGAACCAATGTAAAGGGAATTTATGCCATCGGTGATGTAGCCGGAGCGCCTTGGTTGGCCCATAAAGCAAGTCATGAAGGTGTTATGTGTGTGGAAAAGATCGCGGGTCTTAAGTCTGCGCATCCTATCAATTTATATAATATTCCTGCTTGTACATATTCAATGCCACAAATTGCTAGCGTAGGGCTAACCGAGCAAGCACTAAAAACAGCTGGTCGAGCAGTCAAGGTAGGCAAATTTCCCTTTATAGGTAATGGAAAAGCCATTGCATTGGGTGAAGTTGAAGGTTTTATTAAAACAATTTTTGACGCCCAAACAGGGGAATTATTGGGTGCCCATATGATTGGAGCCGAGGTGACAGAACTGATCCAAGGATACACCATTGCCAAAACTTTAGAAACCACTGAGCAGGAATTGATTAGTACAATTTTTGCCCATCCGACATTGTCTGAAATGATGCATGAATCTGTATTAAATGCTTATAATCAAACAATCCATTTTTAATGTTAAATGTTAAGATTGAGGGCATGGTTTGATATGGCCAATGAACTAACAAAAATACGCCACCCGGAAAAAATAGGGCTTGCCGATCACCCTTCGCCTCGAAAGCCAGATTGGTTGAGAGTCAAAGCACCTACATCACCGGAATATCATGAAACACGCCAGTTAATGCGCGAACTTAAATTAAATACGGTTTGTGAGGAAGCTGCCTGCCCTAATATTGGGGAATGTTGGAAAAAAAAACATGCAACTTTTATGATCCTAGGCAGTGTGTGTACAAGGGCTTGTGCTTTTTGCAATGTTGCCACCGGCAAGCCTGATTTATTGGATCCACACGAGCCAGAAAAAGTAGCAGAAGCTATCTCCAAATTGAAATTAAGCCATGTCGTTATCACATCGGTTGACCGGGATGATCTTGAAGATGGCGGTGCCAAACATTTTGCTGAAGTGATCAGAGCAATTCGAAAAACGTCCCCACAAACAACCATTGAAGTCCTAACACCTGATTTTCTTCGAAAAGCAGAAGCTATAGAAATTGTCGTAAAAGCAAAACCTGACGTATATAATCATAATTTGGAAACTGTGCCAAGGCTTTACCCAACAATTAGGCCGGGGGCACGCTATTTTCATTCGCTACAGCTTTTATCACAGGTTAAAAAGCTTGACCCTACCATTTTTACGAAATCGGGATTGATGGTGGGGTTGGGGGAAGAACGACAAGAAATGCTGCAAGTTATGGATGATTTACGGGTGGCAGATGTCGATTTTTTAACTATTGGCCAATATATGCAACCGACTTTAAAGCATGCAGCCGTTGCTAAATTTGTAACCCCAGAGGAATTTAAGTCTTATGAGGACGCTGCTTACGGAAAAGGGTTTTTATTGGTTTCATCTTCGCCATTAACACGCTCATCTTATCATGCGGATAAAGATTTTTTGAAATTGCGGACAGCACGATTAGAAAAAATTGCATCCAAAGTATCGGATTTACAACCTGCTTCTTAGTAAATCGAACGTAGAAATGGGATGTAGCTGATGCCCTCTCATCAAGAATGTAAATATTTGCCTTATACTTCCCAGCAACTGTTTGAATTAGTTGCAGATGTTGAGAAATACCCGGAATTTTTACCCTGGTGTTTAGCTTGTAAAATCATGAAAAAAAAACCAGAATTTATAGAAGCTAACATGATTGTAGGCTTCAAAATGGTAAAAGAACGCTTTATGACACGCGTTTACTTAAAACGTGAAGAATTTATTATTGATATAGAGTACCTCAATGGGCCATTTGAATATTTAGAAAATAGGTGGCGTTTTATTGCTGAAGAGAATGGTGGTTGTAATCTAGATTTTGCCATTCGTTATCAATTTCGTTCTAGCCTATTGCAAACGTTGTCTGCCATTTTCTTTACGGAAGCTATGCGTAAATTGACCAACGCATTTGAGAATCGAGCATACCAATTATATCATCAGAAACACCTAAAATAATTTTTATTAGCCCCATTTTATTGGCCCAGGGAATTTATCCATGACCAACAATATCCTAGAAATTTCAGAATTATTAGTTTCCCGTCTGTGTCATGATATCATCAGCCCAGTCTCTGCAATTGCAAATGGCTTAGAACTGCTGGAGGGTGAGGATGGTAAAAATACTGAAATGCTTGACCAGATTATTCCTTTAGCCAAAGAAGGCAGCATGCGAGCATTGGCTTTATTACAATATTTCCGCTTATCGCTAGGAACGGGGTATCGCGACAAACATATTCCCCTACAAGAAATTAAAAATACAGCCAATCAATATTTTGCTGGAACAAAAATACAGATTGTATGGCCAGAGAAATTCGCATTGCTGGAAACAAAATTGTTTGTATCACGGTTATTATTACTAACCTTGATAAACCTACCCGACGCGATGCCTAGGGGAGGGGTGATTAAAGTTAGCGAAAACAAATCAACACTGACTTACGAGTTACAGGCAAATGATATCCGTTGGACAGAAGATTTAGATAGGTTCTTTGCTAAATTTGATGCCCCAGACCCCTTGACAACGAAAAAAGTTTTATGGGCTTTACTTGCTGCTTATACAAGCGCTTTTTCTATAAATGCCAAAGTTACCAAGCTGTCTAACTTCGTACAATTAACGTACCAATTGACGACCTAACATTATAAAAATCTGATAGCAAAAAATTATTTATTCTTACCTAAAGGTCATGTATATTAACCATAATGGATATATAATTAAAAAATTAGTGAAATTTCACCAATAGTCCCCTGGTCTTATAAGGAATATATTATGCGTGTATTGATTGTTGAGGATGATACTTCAACTGCTAAAAGTATTAAATTAATACTTGAATCTGAAAAATTCGTTGTCGATACTACTGATACTGGGGAAGATGGCTTAGATCTTGGGAAATTATATGATTACGATATTATTATGCTCGATTTAAAATTGCCCGACATGGATGGGTATGAAGTTCTCAAAAAATTAAGAAGTGCAAAAATAACAACGCCAGTGTTAATTTTATCTGGAGAAACCCAATTAGATAATAAAATTAAAGGGCTCGGGTTTGGCGCTGATGATTATTTAACGAAGCCTTTTAACGCAAAAGAATTGATTGCACGTATTCAAGCCATTGTTAGGCGCTCACAAGGGCATTCGCATTCCATCATCAAAATCGGGAAGATGACTGTTGATTTGCAAGAAAGAAAGGTAGAAGTCGCTGGCAAGAAAATTCCTTTGACAAATAAAGAATACAGCCTTTTGGAATTGCTATCGATTAGAAGGGGAAATACCATCACCAAAGAAGTGATATTAAATCACCTGTATAATGGGATGGATGAGCCCGAGGGTAAAATAGTTGATGTCTTTGTTTGCAAGCTTCGTAAAAAACTGACCAAAGCAAGTGGCGAAGAATATATCGATACTGTATGGGGCAGGGGATATTCTTTAAAGGAACCGCTGTTGGCAACAGCTGCAAAAAATTAATCCACACATATATTCATCTTTAAAAAATGTGACAGAAGATTTCAACCTTACAAATGTAGCTGATATCCGCCTTGCTGAAGATAAAGCCATTGCAGCTGGCGAAAGTCCTGAAACCCTTATCTTAAAAACTGCTTATAAGACTACGGAAGCAATCAATACGTTGCATTCCCCTGGTCATGCGGTTGTTTTGTGCGGACCAGGGAATAATGGCAAGGATGGATTATATACTGCTTTCTTTCTCCGATTATCTGGTTGGAAAATTTCCGTAATATCGGTATATTGGGCAGAACAGCAGGATGACGATAATGTTCTTTTATCAAAAAAATTATCGGTTTACCCCACATCCTTCAAGCGCATGCCCATAGACGGAAATCTTTTCAAAGATCATCCAATCATTGTTGATGCAATTTTTGGTATTGGCTTAAATAAAAAGGTCGACAATGATCTTATGGAATTTATGGAGAAAATCGAGAAAACGAATTTACCTATAATTTCCATCGATATGCCCACTGGCGTTCATGCAGATAGTGGCGAGATTATGGGAAAAGCTTTTAAAGCAGCTCATACTATCACTTTTACGAAAGCTAAAATTGGCCAATTTCTCTTACCAGGTAGAAATTACACTGGCCAACTGAGAGTCATTGATATCGATATTGGTAAATATTGGGATAATTCTTTAAATCTTTTTTTGAATAGCCCAAGTATCTGGAAAGGACTTATTCCTTTTTCACGACCGGAACAACATAAATATCACCACGGTACAGCTTTTATTGTTGCTGGTCCAATGACCGGGGCGGCAAAATTAGCAGCAAGGGCCGCTAGGCGATCTGGAGCCGGCATTTTAAAAATTATTTGTACTCCTGAAAAGAAACTGGTTTATGAAATCGATGATCCAGAAAATATCATTCTTGAAATAACATCTCATCAAAACATCCATGAAATAATAGCCGCCAATCAAAATTTGTACGGGCAATCCTTATTAATTGGCTCTGGATTTGATAGTAATATAACTCATCAACAATTAGTGTTAGATTCTCTTAATTGCAAAATCCCTATCGTGATTGATGGCGGCGGGATTAGCTGTTTTGCAGAAAAACCATCATTTTTATTAAAGAACATTGTAGAAAACGCCGTTTTAACTCCTCATGAGGGAGAGTTTCAAAAATTGTTTCCTCATTTGAGAGGTGATAAGTTGTTTAAAACAAAAAAAGCAGCCCAAGAAAGCCAAGCTATCATTGTACATAAAGGGGCTGATACCGTAATTGCTGAGCCGGGTGGACGAACAATCGTTCACCCTCTCTCACCACCAAATTTGGCAACGGCTGGTACAGGAGACGTGTTAGCTGGTATTATTACGGGTCTAATGGCACAACAAGTACCAAATTTTGAAGCTGCTTGTATAGGTGTGTGGCTACAAACAAACTGTGCGGAAAGAACTGGTGTGGGACTTATAGCGTCTGACATTATCAAGGAGATACCTAGGTCATTGAGTATTTTACAATCCTTGTTAAAAAATTGATTGCTATATTGACGGATATATTTAAGATGTCACCTCCGTAACATAAGGTTTTCATGGAGCGGGTGTGGCGGAACTGGTAGACGCGCCAGACTTAGGATCTGGTGACGCAAGTCGTAGGGGTTCGAGTCCCTTCACCCGCACCACCAATTGAGAGACTTATTTTTATATTAGCGTATATAAAAGAATTATTTTTAAGAATTTGGGTGGCTTATAATGATTGTCAACGAAACTTTATCATCTGGCTTAAAACGGCAATTTAAGATCAAGATTCCGCGTTCTGTGATTGAAGAAAAAACAGAAAAGAAACTTTCAGAACTTAGCAACACGGTTAAAATATCTGGCTTTAGGCCCGGCAAGGTCCCTGCGGGGGTTGTTAAGCAACGTTTCAGTGCTAGCGTTGCTAATGAAATAGTTAGCCAGACAGTAAGTGAAAGCGCTAATAAGGTTGTTGATGAACGCACTTTGAAGTTAGCTTTCCAGCCTAAGTTTGAAAATGTTTCTTTTAAGGACGGCCAGGATTTAGAGTTTGAGATGAATTTGGAATTACTTCCGGAAATCAAATCCCCGGATTTCAAAAAATTGTCAGCTGAAAAATTAGTTGCTGACGTTCCGGAAGAAACAATATCAAAAGAATTAGAAGGTTTGGCGGAACGTCGGCGTGAAACATATATCGTCACGGACGGAAGCGTTGCGGAAGAGGGGGATATCCTATCCGTTGATTTTGTGGGTACTATTGACGGCAAAGAATTTACAGGAGGTTCTGCAAAAAAGTTTTCAGTGCAGTTAGGCGCAAAACAGGTTTTGCCAGAGTTTGAACAGCACTTATTAGGAGTAAAACCGGGGGAAGAAAGAACTTTCTCGGTTACTTTTCCAGAGAATTATCCTAGCCGTGAATTGATTGGCAAACAGGCATTTTTTACAGTCACAACGAATGAACTGCGTCGCCTCAAAGAAGTGCCGGCGGTTGATGAAGCTTTTGCAAAAAAATTGGGCGTAACCAATTTAGATGACTTAAAGAAAAACGTTCGCCAACAAATTCAATCTTCTTTAGATCGTTTATCGTGGCTTAAATTAAAGCGCCAGATTCTCGATGAATTAGACAAAATGAATAAATTTGAATTGCCTCCTACGATGGTCCAAATGGAGTTTAATTCAATTTGGCAGGAAATTCAGGCCAGAAAACAATCCGGCTCCATTGACCCGGAAGATGCTAAAAAAAGCGAAACGGAATTGCAGAAAGAATATCAAGCTATTGCGGAGCGCCGGGTAAAACTTGGCTTACTCTTATCTGAAATCGGACGTTTGAATAATATTCAAATTACAAATGATGATTTAAGCAAAGCTGTCATGAATGAAGCCATGCGGTTTCCAGGCCAAGAGAAGCAAGTAATTGAGCATTACCAAAAAAATTCCCAAGCGGTGGCACAGCTTAGGGCACCTATTTTTGAAGACAAGGTAGTTCGTTTTATTGCAGATCATATTAAATTAAATCAGCGCCAGGTGTCTGTGGAAGAACTTCAAAAAGAAATAGCATAGAAGTTAATTACCTTGGTAACTATTGATTATCCGAATGAAGGCGTGTGATTATGCAAGATAAAGATCCCGTTGAAACCTATATGAACTTTCTAGTGCCGATGGTTGTTGAACAAACCAGTCGTGGGGAAAGAGCCTATGATATTTATTCCAGGTTGCTGAAGGAAAGGATCATTTTCTTAGTAGGCCCTGTGAATGATGCAACTTCAAGTTTAATTTGTGCACAATTACTTTTTTTAGAATCAGAAAACCCTAACCGGGATATTTTTATCTATATTAACTCACCGGGGGGTGTTGTAACCTCAGGTTTGGCAATTTATGACACTATGCAGTATGTGCGACCGGAAATTAATACCGTTTGTATAGGGTTAGCAGCTTCCATGGGATCATTGTTGCTGACGGCAGGCGCCAAGGGCAAACGTTTTTCAACCCCTAATGCCAAGATTATGATTCATCAACCATCAGGTGGTGTGCAAGGCCAAGCTTCCGACATTGAAATTCACGCGAAGGAAATTTTGTTAACCCGCAAACGTTTAAACGAATTATATGTGAAACATACGGGGCAAAATTTGTCATTTGTGGAATCTGCCATGGAACGCGATCGTTTCTTAAGTGCGAGTGAAGCGCAAAATTTTGGATTAATCGATGCCGTATTTGACAAACGTCCCGCGACTCCTACGGCAGACGCCAAGAAATAGCTTTTTTCTTACAAAAAATTTGTCGTTTGAGCATCCGATCAAGATTTTTCGCATGTTATGAGAAATAATAATAACATTATTTATATGCCTAAATACTTGATAAAATAGCATTTATTTTAATTGCTAAGTAAAAATTATTTCTAGTTCAAGATTTTGGTTGTGTCTTTTCCATACTTTGGTAGTTGTGTGAGCAGGTTGGTAGTTTCTAATTTTTCTATTTTGCTTCACAACTGATAATAGAGGAAAAGCCATGACCCCATTCGATCAACTGAACAATCAAAACCAAGACCACCCGAACGCTGAAGAAAAAATTCATAATCCCACCCAAAACCCTAATATTTATAATGTCATTAATACACAATTAAGTCGCCGTTGCCTCTTAAAAGGCCTAGCTATCGGGGGCTTTTTGGGAACCATTGGATCTTCAATGGCCAGTAAATTTTCTTTTGCATCTTCTCCAACAGGTCAATCAACTTTCACTTTTGCTCCCGTTAGCCATGGCATCGATGATACGCATCATGTAGCCGAAGGATATAATGCGGATATTCTCATCCGTTGGGGTGATGCAATGTTTAACAATGCTGCCGATCTAAAAACTGATAGCCAAACTGCAGCAAGTCAACAAAAGCAATTCGGATATAATTGTGATTTTATTGGTTATTTACCTCTACCTTTAAATTCCAACAATTCTGATCATGGAGTGTTATTTGTTAATCACGAATATACCAATACAGAATTGATGTTTCCTAACTTAACTCCTAAAAATAAAATCGAGCTAGTTTCTAAAGAACAATCAGAAACAGAGATGGAAGGTCATGGCGCTTCAATTATTGAAGTTAAAAAGGTTGATGGTAAATGGCAGTTCATCAAAAACTCAACATATAACCGCAGATTAACGATTACTAATACCGCTATGCGTGTTGCAGGCCCTGCGGCTGGCCATGATAGGATGAAAACTGCTGCCGATCCCAAAGGAATAGAGATATTGGGTACATTAGCCAATTGTGCGGGAGGTGTTACCCCTTGGGGCACCGTTTTGACTGGCGAAGAAAATTTTCACGGATATTTTGGTGGTGATATTAACAAAACTCAGGAGAAAGATGCCTATAAACGTTATGGCTTAGGTAGTTTTACTTATAACGCTTTCTTTAAATATTCTGATCGCTTTCATGTTGAAAAAACCCCTAATGAACCCAATCGTTTTGGTTGGATTGTCGAAGTTGATCCCTATGACCCAACATCAACACCAGTAAAACAGACAGCTCTTGGTCGCTTTAAGCATGAAGGCGCCAATGTTATTATCAATTATGACGGCCACGTTATTGCTTATATGGGTGATGATGAACGGTTTGAATATATTTATAAATTTGTTTCCGCAAACAAATTTATCCCCAACGATCGCAAAGCCAATATGCGTTTGTTAGAAACAGGTGTTTTGTATGTTGCTCAATTTCTTGAGAATGGCGGTTTAAAATGGTTACCCCTTGTCTATGGCCAAGGAAAATTGACTAAAGAAAATGGTTTTAATAGCCAGGCAGATGTGGTTATTGAAGCACGCCGTGCAGCTGATCTCCTAGGGGCTACACCTATGGATCGCCCCGAAGACATTGAACCTAATCCGGTGAATGGTAAAGTTTATGTGATGTTGACAAATAATTCAAAACGTACTGCAAAAAATCTTGATGCTGCCAACCCTAATGTTGAGAATTTGGCAGGCCATATCATTGAAATGATTCCACCATCTGTACCAGGTAAAACAACAATATTAGATCATACTAAAACGGAATTTAGCTGGAATTTCTTCTTATTAGCCGGAAAACCTGGCGACGGAAAATCGAAGTATGGTGCCAATGCAACCGAAAACGATTGGTTCTATTGCCCGGATAATGTGGCGTTTGATAATAAGGGGCGTATGTGGATTGCCACGGATTCAGGCAGTGACCATCAAAAGTTTGGTACAAATGACGGTTTATATGCTACCGATATTGATGGGGCAGGGAAGGCTGCACCCAAAATGTTCTTCCGGTGCCCGATTGGTGCTGAGATGTGTGGGCCATTTATGACACCTGATAACAAAACTTTATTTGTAGCGATCCAACATCCAGGGGAAGATAGTACATTTGACAACCCAACCACCCGTTGGCCTGACTTTAAACCGAATATCCCGCCGCGACCAACAGTTATGGTTATTACAAAAAAAGATAACGGGGACATTGGTACTTAAAGACTACCGCTAGTTATAGAAAAGGAAGGATTAATCCTTCCTTTTTTATTTTGATTTTAAACCTAAAAAAATATGTCATGCAATTCTTAAAAACTCTGAAGCAGTTATGCTTTTTTCAGTTTCAGCAATTTTCTGGCATATGTTGGTTATCAGACTATGGCAGGAGTCTAAATTTGGCAGCGATTTGTTTGTTAGTACATAACCCAAACGTCAGATTATTTTTTAGAACCACTCAGATAAAAGATGCATAAAGTCTTTTTAATTTTATTAATTTTCAGTAGGTTGCGTGTTATTTTTACTTTCACTGTCACTACATCTGTTCGCATAATGAATATTATGGAAAATAGTAAACTAGTTTATTGTATTGAGGTTTTTAATATAAAATAAAATTTATAAACAACTGCTTATAACATAAATTTAATCATAATTATTAATTTAAATTTTAAGAACATGTTTTAATACAATTAAAAATAACCATTTACTCAACTTGATTGATTATTGAGTTTATATGGCTTACGCTTAGTCAGTATCAAAAAGAATCAAAACAAAGGATTTTTCATGAGAAGTATCATCAGTATCTTAGTCGTAATTGTTTTAGTGATTGTCGTTTTAAAGTTGCTTGGCCATATATAAAATCATATAGACTATTCTTTCTTGCAGGTTTTTATACAGCACTAGGTTCTTCTTGATGAGAAGAAAAACATGATCAGGTGTCCGTTTGGACTATGTTATTAAGCGAGTAAATCCGTCTGCTATATTCTCTACCTTGCAACAAAGCTAGTCATGTTTTTATGAAGAATTTTTTCAGCACTTTTATCATCAATTAACATAAAGTTCTGATTACCTTCATCGTAATAAAAAACATTAGCCGTGGATAATTCAAACCACCACCCGTGAATGCGGATTCTTTTGTCATTTAAGGCTTCCTTAACTACGGAATAGGTTTTTAAATGCTCCAGCTGTTGGATCACATTAATTTGTGAAATTTCATTATGTTCTGCAAATTTTTGCTTAGATTTAAGCCTAAACCCGCTTCGATATTTTTGTAACGCGGGCTCAGCATGTTTTAACCAAGATTGAAAAAATAAATGCGGCAATTTGACATCCAACCGACCATTTTGGATAGCCGCATTTATCGCACCACATTCAGAATGACCGCAAATGATGATATCTTTAACTTTTAACTGACAAACAGCAAATTCAATAGCTGCCCCAACCGACTCATCAACTAACTGATCTGCCTGTTGCTGGCATGGGCATACTAAATTTCCCACATTGCGAATAACAAATAGATCGCCCGGGTTAGTGGAAGCAAATGTATTAGGAACAACCCTGCTGTCACAGCAAGCAATAAACAATGTGTCGGGCGACTGTCCAGCGGCTAACTGAGCATATTTATCACGATATTGGATTAGAGATTTATTTCTAAAATCTACAATCCCTTCAATCAATTTCCTCATTGATATAGGCCTTTAATTAAATAATTTTGCATAAACTGTCACTTTTATTGAATAAATCATCCATTAAATTAAAATCAAAAAATTATTATTCTCGCTGGTTCAATATAGCCCGCAACTCCGGCTCACTTTGGTGAACATGGTCTTTATGAATACTTCTAATAATTGTATTAGCTACATGGGTTGATAAATGTTTTTTTAATAAAGAAAAAAATTGGATGGAAGCAACCAAAACTAAATGATCGAAAGTTTTTTGACTGAGCTTCTCCTCAAGATATAAACAGATTTCTTTAGCAAAACGATCAGCTTCTCGCTCTTTGGGATCAATATGGTCTTCATAAGCACTACGGGCTGTGTGTGATGTTTGAAAATGGCCTGGCCGATCCGTTACTAAATCCTTGCGTTTTTTCCGGCTGTCTGGATGTTCCAATTCAATGACAAATGATAAAGGTTTCTGTGGGTATTTTTCGTGTGCAGAATAAACCAAAGCCTTACTAGAATTACAAATTAAAAATAAATAAGTATGCATACAAAAATCCTTTTGAATATTCGTTCACGCTTTATCTAAAACAAACCGACTAAGAAAAAAGCCTAATCCTAGCTAAAATGTAACTATCACAGGCATGAGAATCAATAGTGGTAAATATTTATCTTATTATGGGAGATTCTTCCATTTTTGAATTACCTGTTTTTCTAAAATTAGATTACAAGTTAATAATAAGTCCGTCATAAGCGGGCTGGACATAGGATGGGCAATATTTTAAAAGTTCATCATAATCAACTTGGCTGCTTAAATGAGTTAAAAGTGCTTGCTTGGGCTTCACTCGGTCAATCCAGCTTAATGCCAAATCAACATGGGCATGGGTGATATGAGGTTCCCAACGCAAACAATCCACAATCCATAAATCTAGATCTTTTAACGCCTGAATAATTTCTTCTGTTAGGAAATTCGTATCTGTTGAATAGGCAAAATTGTTTACCCGAAAACCGGTACTTTGGAAATTCGGTCCATGACCTTGTTGAAAAGCCTGGATATGAATATCATCAATTGAAAAATGATCTTGGATAACAGTTGTTTTCAACAAAGGCTCGTAAAGCGATTCTTGCGGAATATTATCGTTGTTTCTTAGACCAAACGCATAAGGAAAACGACGCTGCAATGATTCAATGGTTTGTTTTGTACCAAAACAGGGGAAAAACTTTTTGCCTTTCGGACGTTCTAAAAACCTTAGATCATCAATACCATGGGTATGGTCTGCATGATCATGGGTGTATAAAATAGCATCAATTTTGGTAATACCAGCCTCTAGAATTTGATTGCGTAAATCGGGAGATGTATCAATCAAGATATTTTTTTCTTGAATCTGGATGAGGATTGAAACCCGCCTACGTCTATTCTTCGGATTATGGGGGTTACATTTCCCCCAGTAGCCATTAATTAAGGGTACACCCCCTGACCCACCAGAACCTAGAACAATAATTTTCATAAAATGTTTTTCTTCGCTTTTTTAAACAAGGTAAAAAAATTTGCTGTTGTTGATTGTCCTAATTTTTCTAAAGTTGTACCCCGAATATCAGCTATGAATTGCGCGGTATGTTTTAAGAATGCTGGTTCATTGGGCTGACCGCGATGCGGGACTGGTGCCAGAAACGGTGCATCGGTTTCTATTAATAAGCGGTCTTCTGGTAACCAAGCAACAATTTCACGCAAATGTTGGGCATTTTTAAAAGTGACTATGCCGGAAATAGAAATATATAACCCTAAATCTAAAGCTTTCTTAGCCAGTTCAAAGCTGCCGGTAAAACAATGTAATACTCCGGCCACCGGTTTCTTGGCCTGTGTCTCTTCAAGCATTTCTATGGTTTGCCGTTCTGCTTCACGTGTATGAATGATAATAGGCAAACCGCTTTGATGCGAGGCCTCCAAATGATGTTCGAAAACAGTTACCTGCTCCGTATGATTGCTGTGATTGTAATAATAATCTAAACCGCACTCCCCTATTCCAACAACTTTGTCATTCGTAGTTAAATCAACAATGGCTTGGGCATTAGCTGCAGTTGCCAGCTTTGATTCATGGGGGTGAGTTCCAACAGAGCAAAAAATATTATCAAAATTCTTAGCAATATTTAGAATTTCTGGAAATTTATTTAATTCCGTGCAAATTGTTAAAAAAAATTGCACCCCATTTGCTTTAGCCCGATTAATATACGGCTTAAGATTGCTTTGATATTCAGGATAATTTAGATGGCAATGGCTATCCACCAGCATATGGAACTCTTTCCTTAATCTTGCAATCGCGGGAATATTGCTAAAGGCTTGGGAATAACTTGGTTTGGTTGCAAGGGATAATCAATAAACCGGAAAGATCGATGGTCGAGAGAGCAGCCCAATTGATCTAAAATTTTATTACAAGATTGTGGCATAACGGGCTGAGTTACTAGTGCTACCCTCCGTATTGCTTCAGCAGCATAATATAACACTGCTTCCATCCGGGCTTTATTAACTTTTTTTAAACTCCACGGCGCTTGCTCATCTATATAACGATTAATTAAACTGATCACTTGCCAAGTGTAATCTAAAACTTTGTGAAAAGCTTGGATGTCATATTCTTTTCTGATGGTATCTAGCAAATCTTTTGAGCTTTTCAAAAGGTCTTCATCTTTTTTTTCTGCTGAGTACTTTGTGGGGATTTTGCCATCACATTCACGGTATATCATAGTTAATACCCGTTGGACTAAATTACCCAAATCATTTGCTAAATCACTGTTAATACGTTGTAAAAGAGCTTTTTTAGAAAAATCTCCATCTTGGCCGAACGGAACTTCCCTTAAAAGAAAATAGCGCACTTGATCCAACCCATATGCTTTAGTTAAATCAAGCGGATTAACGGTATTACCAAGCGATTTAGAAATTTTCTGCCCTTCATTCGTCCACCAGCCATGTGCAAACACACGCTTTGGTGGCGGTAGCTCGGCGGCCATTAAGAAAGCTGGCCAATAAATAGCGTGGAAACGGATAATATCTTTACCAACCATATGTAGCGAGGCTGGCCAATAATTTTTAAATTTTGGAGATTTCTCATCTGGATAGCCAGCCACGGTTAAATAATTGGTTAAGGCATCTAACCATACATACATAATGTGTTTTTGATTGCCTGGAACCTCAATGCCCCAGTGGAAGCTTGTTCTAGAGACGGATAAATCCTGTAACCCCCTTTTGACAAAACTGATAACTTCATTGCGGCGACTTTCCGGGGCAATAAAATCGGGGTTATCTTGATAAAATTTAAGCAGTTTCTCTGTCCACGCGGATAAGCGGAAAAAATAACTGGGTTCTTCTACCCATTGCACCTCAGCGCCCGTCGGGGCAATTTTCTGCCCATTGGCTAATGTTTTAACTTCATCTTCATGATAAAAGGCTTCATCGCGCACGGCATACCAGCCAGCGTATTGCCCTAAATATATCTGTTTATTTTCTTCAAGTTTTTTCCATATCTGTTGACATGCTAAAATATGTCGATTCTCGGTGGTACGGATAAAATCATCATAAGAAAAATTCATCTCTCTGGCTAAATCACGAAATGTTTGCGATACTTTATCCGTAAATGCTTGCGGAAGCATGCCGTTTTGTTGAGCAGATTTTTCAATTTTTTGGCCATGTTCATCAGTGCCTGTTGCAAATAATACCTGATAGCCGTCCAACCTTTTGAACCTTGCCAAAACATCGCATGCTAATGTCGTATAAGCATGACCAATATGGGGTTGGTCATTTACGTAATAAATCGGGGTCGTTATGTAGTAACTTTTTGCCAATTGCTGATACCTTTCTTAATCGTTTGGGTCAACCGGAGCATGGTTTTTTAAGTTCTACGCTTATTATCATGAACATATTCATTAAGGATTGTTTTGCATCGAGATGCAAGGGAGAAGTAGCCGATAACAATCCAACAATTTTTTGGTAAATATTTTCCCAGCTAATATGCAGATTGCCTTCCTGCAAGAATGAATTTTTTTCGACACCTGGGTAAAGTATTTGGTTCCTAGACTGTTGATAAACCCACGAGAGCAATAATTCGGTTATCAAAGGAAAATTAGATACTTTATCAATCAATTGCTGCAATAAATTTTGCGGAAGTTCAGGTAATTTTTTTAAAATTTCATTCATTAATTCACACTGTTCAAACACGCCATCTTCTAGCAATGACATAGCTCGACCAACGCTTCCTTCTGCAAGTTTTACAAGCTTTTTTTTGTTCTGTTCGCTTATCTGCTCGGGATGATAACGATCTATTAACTGACTGAGATCGCTGTCTGATAATAACTTAAACGTAATTTTCTGGCACCTAGACCTTACTGTTTTAAGAATCCTGCCAATATGATGCGTAACCAATAAAATGAGGGAATATAATGGAGGATCTTCTAAAACTTTTAACAACGCATTTGCAGCAGAACGGTTGAGATCATCTGCACAATCAATGATGACAACTTTCCACTTAGCGAAAGAAGGCGTCAAGTGAATAAATTTTTTGATTTGACGGATATCATCAATGCCTATTTCTGTCTTTTGTGTTTTCTTATCCTCACCCTCTTTGTTAATATATAGCAAATCTGGATGAGCAAGTTGAGCAATTAATCGATCGGTATCAGTCATGGGCGCTGCTTTATCAGCAGAATTCGCATTTTCCTGAGGAGCAAACAAAGATTGTGGATTCTCTAATACGGATGCGTCTTGCCTTAATAAAAGTCTGGCAAAACGAAACGCCATTGTTGCTTTACCGACCCCTTTCGGGCCATTAAAAATAATGGCGTGGCTTAGCCTTTGGGCCTGCCAAGCTTCAAGAAAAACGTTTTCCGCCTGCTGCTGACCAACTACATCGTGATTTTCTTGTGGGGAAAGGTAAGACACCAATTCTAAAACCTAATAATCATTTATGGTGTGAAGATGGAATGATGTTGAATACGCAAAACGTATCGTTTGTTAATAATATCAATAATTCTTTTTTGTACCTCATCTACCGAACCTTCAGCATCCAATAATATACATCTTGCTGGGTTCATTCGGGCAATTTCCCGAAATCCATCTTGTACACGTTGATGAAAATCAGGCCCTAAACTTTCAAAATAATCCGTATTTGATAAGGTTTTTTGCTGTGTATGTTGACGTTGTATGAGCCTAGAGGAGGCTGTTTCTTTAGGCACGTCCAAAATAATGGTTAAATCAGGATAAAAACTGCCGGAGATCAGTTGATAAAGAAGGGTGATTTGATACAAATCTATTCCTTGGCCATATCCTTGATAAGCGGTCGTTGAGTCAATAAAACGATCGCAAATGACCCAATCCCCTTTTTTTAAGTGCGGAATGATTTTTGTCCGTAAATGCTCTTCACGGGCAGCATTGACCAACAATAACTGGCCTATAGGACTCATCGGGAAATTGGTTTTATTAACAATTAACTGACGTATACTTTCCGCGCGCTCTGTGCCCCCTGGTTCTCGGGTTACTAACACTTGATGATCAGTAAAATATTTTCTTAAATTTTCCCCAAGCATCTTAGTTTGGGTAGATTTGCCCGATCCTTCCCCCCCTTCTAAAGTAATAAAAACACCAGTTGCCATTTTTAACTCATGATATAAATATTAAAATGTGTTGTTTTGATGGAATATTAGCGTTGCCTTTCCAAAATACTAACGTAATTGGCAACAGCAGATCCCCCCATATTATATATTCCCCCGATTTTGGGATTTCCCGCTAATTGCATTTCCCCCGCTTGGCCAACCAATTGCATCGAGGTCAGAACATGCATGGAAACCCCAGTTGCACCGATCGGGTGCCCTTTCGCTTTAAGACCGCCGGAAAGATTAACGGGTAATTTCCCATCCCGGTAAACCCACCCTTCTTCAATCGCTTTCTTCCCCTCCCCCATTTTTGTCAAGCCCATCGCTTCATATTCGATTAATTCGGCGATGGTAAAACAATCATGGGTTTCAACTAAATTAAGATCTTTTAAAGATAATTTAGACATAGCGAAGGCTTTTTGCCATGCCAGTTTAGCACCTTCAAATTGTAAAATATCGCGTTTCGCCATAGGCAGGAAATCATTGACCTGCACAGCTGCCCGAAATCGGACTGCCTTATTCATAGACTGGGCTGTTTCAGGATCAGTTAAAATTAAAGCGGTCGCCCCATCTGATACCAAACTGCAATCGGTTCTTTTTAGGGGAAATGCCACCATCGGATTTTTATCAGAAAGCGTGCGGCAGAATTCAAACCCTAAATCTTTGCGTAATTGGGCGTAAGGATTTTTCATACCGTTCAAATGGTTTTTAGCTGCAATTTTTGCCAGAATATCCGTTTGATCGCCATATTTTTGAAAATATTGCTTGGCAATGCTTGCAAATATGCCTGCAAATCCCCCTTCCGTAACAGCTTCTTGTTTTACATAGCTTGCCGCCAGCAACCCCTCCCCAATTTTATCGTTAGGCTGATCAGTCATTTTCTCAACACCAACGACTAAAACAAATCGGGCGGTTTTGGCATTGATGGACTTTAGTCCACTAAAAATCGCGGCACTACCTGAGGCACAAGCATTTTCGGTCCGTGTGAAAGGCTTAAAACGCAAAGCAGGTACTGTCTGCATAACAAGAGACGAAACAAAATCTTGTTTAGAGAATCCGGGGTTGTAAAGCCCTATAAATCCCTCATCAATATCTTTTGCTTCAATGCCGGCATCCGCAATGGCCTGTGGAACCACCTTGGCCATTAAAGTTTCCAAACTATCTTCAGGATAGCGGCCAAACGGAAGATGATTCCAACCGATAATACTACCTTGCAGCATGTGTTACCTCGCTTAAAAAATTACAAAAAAGTAAGGGCTTTACCAGCTGGATTGCCAACTAATTCGCCATTTTGCACCACAATATTCCCCCCCACAATGGTCGTGTCTGGATAACCTTTTAAATTCATCCCCTCAAAAGGAGACCACCCACATTTACTGGCCAACCATTTCTTATCAATTTTCCATTTTTTCTTTAAATCAACCAATACCAAATCAGCATCATAACCCTTAGCGATTAAGCCTTTATTGCGAATACCAAATATTCGGGCAGAATTGCTGCTGGTCAATTGAACCAATTTTTCGAGTGACAACCGGCCCAAATTATAATGATTAAGCATCACAGGCAATAACGTTTGGACACCTGGCATACCCGACGGGCTTTCCGCATAGGGACGTTTTTTTTCCTCCAAACTATGAGGAGCATGATCGGAGCCTATCATATCGACTATACCATCCTTTATTCCCTGCCATAACCCTTGTTGATGAATTTCATCCCGGATAGGTGGATTCATACGGGCGTAATTTCCCAATTGCTCGTAACAATCAGGTGCAACCAATGTTAAATGCTGGGGTGTAACCTCAACCGTTGCCAGGTTACGGTAATTTCCTAAAATGGCTATTTCATCTTTGGTTGTAACATGCAAAATATGGACAGATTTGTTCAGTTCTTTCGCAAAACTTAAAATCTTGCTCGTGGCCATAGTAGCTGTTAAAACGTCCCGCCAAATAGGGTGAGTTATTGCCGTCGAATCTTTGGTAACCAAGTATTTTCTTTCTTGCAAACGCGCTTCATCTTCTGCATGAAAGGCGACCCTTTTTTTAGTTACCCTTAAAATTTCTTTGATCAATTTGTCTTCAGAAACCAATAAATTTCCGGTTGAACTGCCAATAAATACCTTAATACCACAGCATCCAGGGACTTGTTCAAGCTCTGGTAATATATGTATATTATCAACTGTTGCACCACCATAAAAAGCAAAATTGGCCCAACTTTTTTTTGCCGCCCGTGACAATTTATCTTGAAGGTTAGTTATAGAAACAGTTGAAGGATTGGTGTTTGGCATTTCAAAATAACTGGTAACACCCCCTAAAACTGCTGCCGCGCTGCCTGTCGATAAATCTTCCTTATATTCATATCCCGGTTCCCGAAAATGCACCTGTGTATCAATGACGCCAGGAAGAATATGCAACCCTTTAGCATTCAAAAATGCAAAAGATTTAGCTGATGATAGATCGCCAATTTCGACTATTTTTCCATCTTTTATACCAATATCAACTTCAGCAATGCTAGCAACGACAAGCATTTTGGCTTGCCTAATAACAAGATCATAACCGCTCTTTATCGTCATAAATCACCTGATAAGTGTACATTATATCCTAATCTAACACGACTATAATCAATTAAATTTTTCTTTGCATGAAATAAATTGGTAACCCTAAAGTAAAAAATAGTTGGACTAAAAGGAAGAAGTATTCATTTTTTTAGCTGATTGTTATCTCACATTTTGGCTTGTTTATGCTTATTCATACTTATAAAAACAACTAAAATACGACATTGAAAGGTACAAAAATTCTAAAAAAATTGTTGTTGCTACCACATCTATCGTTGCATCTTCTTATGCCTTTGGACAAACGACAAAAATGACCACTACAGTAACAAGCACTTCACAAACATCTCAAAATGTTAATAACCCTACCCTAACCCTAGCTCAACCTCGTTTTATACTTTCCTTAGAAGGTATTTATAGCATGCCCCCTACAAATAAAATTGAGTATGGGCGCGTTGGGTTGTTTAACCCTCAGTCACGTAATATTTCTTTGGATAAAGGCTGGGAGATAAAAGGTATAGCCAGTTTTCGTCTTGATAATAATATTGAAATAGGACTTGGTTTGGGTTGGTCAAAACTAAATCCGGTTAAAGATAGTGGGCCAGGTGGGTTCCTCGCTAGCGTCAATTTAGATCCTGATGTTACAATACCCGCAATTTTTTCAACCGGGACTCGGGCTAAATTAAAAGAAAGCCATTACGTGGTTGATGCCCAATTAGCATTTCCACTTGCTTTTAACTCTTTTAAGTTGAAAGTTTTTGGTGGTATTCGGTATGCAAATTTTGATGAAAAAATTAACGCCTCAGCCACTGCGTTATTTGGGTTGTTCAATATTGCCCAACAAAGGAAACAAGAGTCTTGGGCAATTGGTCCACGTGTAGGGGTAGCTTTTGAGATGCCCATTTCATCGGGTGGTTTGAGTCTTGTGGGTGACTTTGGTGCCGCCGCTTTGTTTGGCAATCATCAAACCAAAACCAGTACAACCCTAAGTTTGTTAGGTTTACCTATCATCAATAGATCAGTGGCACAAAAAGACCATAGAACAGTTTATTCTTTGGAAGGTAATCTTGGTTTGGCATACAATTTCGGTCAGTCTGGAATACAGGTTGCTTTAGGGTACCATTTTGAAAGTTGGGTTAATGTTGATAATACCCAGACACGTCGTGTGGGTGGTTCGTTAGTTGGTGAGAAACAAAGCGACCGGCTACAGCATGGCCCATTTCTAAAAGTATCTTTTGGATTCTAAACCGAACATAGAACGTTGAAATAAACTCTTCTTGCTAAAAACAGGAGGAGTTTATTTTTTTAATTCGAAACATATTTCAAATTTTGATGTACAATCTAAATATTAGATTGGTTCGTTAATGAATTTTTATGATTAAAAATACTTGTGGAAAGGACAAATGTGCGCGCTTTAATTAAAATTGAAGGCTTAAATAGGAAAGAATTCCTCAACCGATTGGTTACGAACGATGTCCTGCGCGTTTCCACGAGCCATACGCTATATTCTGCCTTATTGAATCCTCAAGGAAAATATTTACACGATTTTTTTATCATAGAAATACTTGAATATTTGTTAATTGATATTGCTGCCAATGAAAAAGAGGAGTTTATGAAGCGGTTAAGATTGTATCAATTAAAAAGCAATATTGAAATCACTGATGTCAGTCAAAATTGGAAGATACAATATTTAAAACTTAAGCATTTTCTAGACCTTCTTCCTCAGTTTGCAGAAAATGCTCTTGAAAAAGGAGATACTTTCTATGATGCCTCATACGGATGGTTTATTGTTGACCCTAGGCATCGAGAACTTGGGTTACGCTGGCTATCTAACGGGCAACTAACGCAAAATGTTCCTGTTGATTATTTCTTTACATATGAAGAGCAAGAAAAAAACAGGATATTACTTTCCATCCCCAAGGGGCGGTTAGATTTAATACCTGATAAATCATTTCCTTTAGAGAATAATTTTGATGGAATGGGTGCTATCAGTTGGAAAAAAGGCTGTTATATAGGGCAAGAAGTCACAGCACGAATGAAGTATCGGTTGCCGCCCAAAAAAAAGCTCGTTCCTATTTGGCTTGAACATCCAATTATATCTGAACGTCACAAAATTATGACCAATAACCAACAGGAAGTTGGGGAGATTTGCTCAACCCATCTTAATTTGGGTTTGGCCTTATGCCGTTTAGAATATATGGCACATACCCCGCAGCCCGATTCACCATCTTTCTTTGTTTCTTTCCAAAACAAACAAATTAAAATAAAAATCCTTCAATCATAAAAATATTTACGATTATTAATTGGTCACTGCACTTGAAAACAAGTGATTGTCTGCTTATTAAACCATGGTGGCGATAGCACTAAATATAAGGAAAAAAAATGCTTGTGGAATTTTTTGATCAATTATTGTGGGGATCTTTTCTGGGTAAAGAAGGCTGGTTCTGGCTTATATTTTTCAGCTTAGTTACTTTTTTATTGATTCTAGATTTAGGTGTTTTTCACAAAAAAGATCATGAGATTTCTATCAAGGAAAGCTTGTACACGAGCTTGGGATACGTTCTCATTGCCCTGTTATTTGGGGCCTGGGTTTGGTATTCGTTGGGGGATGAGGCAGGGAAAAACTATCTCACAGGATTTTTGGTTGAAAAAACTTTAGCCATAGATAACATTTTTGTTATTTCGCTTATTTTCAGCTTCTTTGCCATTCCAAGGATTTATCAGCATCGAGTGCTTTTCTGGGGAATTATTGGAGTTATTGTTTTACGTGGTATCATGATTGGATTGGGATCCACTCTTGTGCAACAATATCACTGGATTTTATATATTTTTGGTGTGTTTTTAGTGTTAACAGGCATAAAGATGCTTTTGTTTATAAATCATGAACCCCAACTAGAAAAGAACATTCTCATAAAATTCTTGCGCCGTCTGCTCCCAGTGACAAAAGAGCTCAGGGGCAATAGTTTTTTCTCGAGGGAAGCTACCCATGAAAACCCAGGAAAGAAACGTTTATTTGTTACACCTCTATTCCTGGCTTTAATAATGGTTGAAATTATTGATTTAATTTTTGCGGTTGATAGTATTCCAGCAATTTTTGCTATTACCCAAGATACCTACATTGTCTACACAAGCAATATTTTTGCGGTTCTTGGTTTAAGGGCATTGTATTTTGCACTTGCAGCCATCATACACAAATTTCATTACCTAAAATATGCTTTGGCCATGATTCTAATATTTATTGGTAGTAAGATTTTTGTCGCAGATTTGTTTGATGGTAAATTTCCCGCCGAACTTTCTTTGGCTGTAACGCTTATCTTACTGATCGGCGGGATTTTGTATTCAATAATCAAAACAAGGACTCCTAAGCTATGACAAAAACATTGCCAGTAATTATTGTCCTATAATTCCTTGCGATTCAGGCTGAATTTTTCCATCCGGTAAATTGCCCGTAGCGGCTTTTCTATCTCCGTCGCTTCTATTGTCATTGCTTAAGGCAAGTCCTTGTTGCTCAAAATACTCACCATTCGTTGGCAAGGTATCGTACGTATAAGTAACCCGTTGGTTTGAGTTTTTAGTTACTTCCAATAACACTTGATCATTTGTTGAAGCGTTTAATTTGACAGACGTTACTGGTCGTTCAGAATCCGCGCTTTGATCGAGAATGCGAAAAATATAAGTGTTAGCATTGGTTTCCGCAATTAGCCCTTGAGGATCAATCACCTGAATCGTGTACATATTTCCAGGATCCTTTGGTAGTTTAATACGAATTTTAGATGCGTATGGGACAATAATTTCTCTGATGCCAGATGGCCCCTTAATAACTAGGGTGCTACCTGGCGCTAATGCTGATGTTTGCTTCGCACTGACACGTTCGATAATCAAGGTAGAAGATCCCTCACCTACAACCAAATGATTACCACGAAGGCTCGCCATAAATTTTGCACGATCGTCACAAATCGACGTGTTAAAATTTTTTCCCAAACAATTGTCTTGGGCATAGGACCCAGTACTAATAATAGTTAACAACATCCCAGCAATCATTAATTCAAATAATTTCGGTTGTATACGCATGGTAACCCTCCTCTAGCAAAATTGATTATGCTTCTAACCATGCCGTCAAATGTTTAATAATTAGTGAATTTTGCTCTCTCCATCTTTTATTGAAGCATAATATCAATAAAATTGCAGGCATGATTGGTCAAAGTGTTACACGTATTACAGAAAGATACCCTAACATCGGCCAGATCATTTAAGGGATGCAGCATGGGGTATTTTAAGGAAAAGTGCACCAAATGTGCGCCAATCAACCAAAACATCAAATGATAAAAAGGCTTGAGACTGGCTTCAAATATGGTGGGCGCGACTGGGATCGAACCAGTGACCCCTACGATGTCAACGTAGTGCTCTCCCGCTGAGCTACGCACCCACTTTACCTAAAGACAAATATAGAATTAGGCTAAAAGAAAATATAAGCCTGTTAAAATTAGTCAAGTTCCTTTTTCGGATAAAAGGTTTATCTTACGATGAATATGATAAAATGGTTTCTAAATCCTGTTTTTTATTCTTTATCAATAAGATGGATGAAAGATCCTATTGTTTTTTTTCGTTGTAATCCCGCTAGGCCTAATTCGCCTGCCTGATTATCTAAGACCCTGTATAGGTGCTGATCTGAAGGAGCATTGGTTGATCTTGCATAATGAAATTCATGCCCCCTGTAATGACTGCCAGCCGGTCCCAATATAGTCTTTTGAAGTGTTTGAACCTGCCTATACCCTAACACCAATTTTTCATGTTGCATCGAAGTCACTAAATCAAACAGGCCCGCCATTGGCCATAAATTTCCATTTTTATCCTCAATATTTTGTCCCATGACCATAAAACCGCCACATTCTCCATAAATAACCGTGGATGAATCGTCTGAAAGGTTTTTCAAAGCATTTAAAAACCCACGATTTTGAGAAATTTCTTTCAGATAAAGTTCAGGATAACCACCGGGCAAGTAAACGGCATCAACATGAGAAGGTGGTTGTTGCTGGGCTAAAGGAGAAAATAAAAATATTTCTGCCCCTGCTAATCTCCAAGACTCAAGAAGAACTGGATAGACAAAACTAAAGGCCTCATCAAACGCAACCGCAATACGTTGACCAAGGACTGGCAACGAAACTTTAGGAAAAGATAAAGGTTGTAAAGATGGATTCTTTATTGCACTGTTTTTCTCAACTATATTAATCAAGCGATCAATATCTAGATACTGCGCAACCAAATTGCTGATCAGATCAAATTTTTCTTGAAAGCCCTGTATATCAGTAGGCTGATGCAACCCTAGATGACGATGATGCAGTACTAAGTCATTTAATCTTGGTAAATACCCTAAAATTGGCACCTGTAATTCTTGCAAGCTTTTAGCTAATATTTCTGCGTGCCGCTTACTGCCAACCTGATTAAGGATGATTCCTGCAACCTTAAATTGCTTTTGAAAATTTAAAATCCCCTGGATTATGGGGAAAATGGTTTCTGCTAATCGGTGGCAATTCACCGTCAAAATAATAGGTAGGTTTATTAAAGTCGCAATATCAGCCGTACAAAAACCGACGCTTTGACTGCCATCAAATAATCCCATCACCCCTTCCCCCACCACCCAATCATTGTGGTCTAGCAAATATCCTACAGTTGCATGAACTCTGGTTTGGGGCATTCCCCATAAATCAATATTAAAACAAATATTTTGGGTGATTTTTTGATGAAACATTGGATCAATATAGTCAGGGCCTACTTTAAAACTGCCGATTTTATATCCTTTTTTTTGCAATAAATTTATTAAAGCGGCGGTAATAAGTGTTTTGCCCGAATCCGAACTCAGCGCACTGACAATAAATCCTTTGTTAAAAAAATGCGTATTCATAATAATATCACAATGAAAAAATTACGTTAATAGGTAATAGGATAGTTCTGTGTAATACTCGACGACAGGCCCTAAAATAATAATTGCGGGTGGTATAAGAGTTGACATATGTGCAGAACAATCATTTAAAAAATCTTCAATATTTATCACTAGAATCTTTTGATTATGGTTTGAAGCATGCCCGATAATGGCAATAGGGTGATGCTTGCCATACCCACTTTGAACAAGGCAATGAAGGATGGCGGGTAAATTCTGCAACCCCATATAAATAACCATCACAGGGGGGGCTAGGCCAGTGGCAAAATTTTTACACAACTCTTCCAATTCTTTAGATAAAATATGGCCAGTAACAAGCGTTACAGATGAATTTTCTTCCCTAATAGTTAATGGAATAGGCATTGCAGCTGCGGCGGCAAGGGCAGCTGTAATCCCTGGTATAATGTAAAAATGGATTTTTGCTTTTGCGAGCATCAGTAATTCTTCACCTCCCCTTGCAAAAATGAGGGGATCGCCGCCTTTTAAACGCAGAACTTTATTGCCTTGTTTTGCCCAATCAATTAATTTTTGTGAGATATCCAATTGATTGGCTGAAGGTTTTCCACCTCTTTTGCCGGCAAAATGTAATTGAGCTTTTGAAGGGGCTAGTTTTAAAATTTCTTCTGAAACCAAAGCATCATAAACGATAATATCAGCTTCTTGTATGGCTTTATAGGCGGCAATAGTTAAAAGTGAAGGATCGCCAGGGCCTGCACCTACCAACCATACATTTCCAGCTTTAAAAACTGGCTTAGAAGGTAGGCTTGAGAAAGTTTTTTCTACCATTGTTCTTTGATCATTATTTATAAATTGATTGTAATTATTTTTTATAACTTATATCCTTTGAAATCATAGCCATTTAATAAGAAATAAAATTTATTGTTTGTTTATGATAAGTTTTGTGTTACTGATTTGTTTGATAGTGATGATAGTTTGTTTAAGTTTAGTTGCTTAGTAAAATCATACTAGTTAAATAAAAATTAAGGATGATAAAATGAAGAAGAATTTTGCACTCGTAGCTTCGGCTTTTGCTGCAGCTTTGATGGTGAATAGCGTAACCCCGGTTATGGCGGATACACCTGCTCAGGAAAAATGTTATGGCATTACCAAAAAAGGCAAAAATGATTGCCAAACAGCCAAATCTTCCTGCGCTGGCACTTCTACCCGCGATAATCAAGGTGATGCTTGGATTTATGTACCAAAAGGAACCTGCGAAAAAATAGTCGGCGGTAGTTTAACTGTAAAGAAATAGTTGTTTTTCTAATTCCAATCAATCTAACTTAGATCTCAACAATAAGGATGATAAAAATGAATAAATTATTAATTGCTTCTGCTATCAGTGCTGCTTTTGCTTTAAGTGCCTGTACAACAACAGATAATAAAGCGCATATGGAAAAGTGCATGGGCATTGCCAAAAAAGGCATGAATGACTGCAAAACTGCTCTGCACGCATGTGCTGGCCAATCAACCGCTGACAAACAGGCAACTGATTGGATTTGGTTACCAGAAGGCACTTGTGCTAAAACTGGTGGTAAATTAAATAAATAGTTTCAACTTAATTTTTAGTTGAATATGGAGGGAGATATATGGAAAATGATACTTATATATCTCCCTCGCCTGTTTATGGTGCCGGAATAGGGTTAAGATATCAACATCATGAAGATGTCTTAAATAGTAAGCCCCGGATTAATTGGTTTGAAGTTCATAGTGAAAATTATTTTGGCGGTGGCTTAGCACTTGATTACCTGAAGAAAATTCGTCTCGATTATCCAATCAGCCTTCATGGCGTTGGCCTTTCCCTGGGTTCTTCTGAAAACTTATCAAAGACGCATTTAGAAAAATTTAAGCAACTAATCCATGTTATCTCCCCTGCTTTGGTTTCAGAACATTTATCCTGGAATATCATTAATGGCGTTTATTTAAATGATTTAATTCCCACCCCTTACACCGATGAAGTGTTAGCAATTGTTTCTCGTCATGTTGATGAAACACAGAACTATTTCAAACAACAAATTTTAATTGAGAACCCATCAACTTATTTAGAATTTAATGTGGCCGATTACTCAGAGGCTGATTTTCTATCAGCGCTCGTTAAAAAAACCGGATGTGGCTTATTACTTGATGTTAATAATATTTTTGTTAGCAGCAAGAATCATGGTTTTGATGCAAACGAATATCTACTGAAGATTCCCACAGAAGCAGTTAAAGAAATTCATTTAGCAGGCCACACCAAAAAACAATTCAAAAAAATTTCTATCCTACTAGATGATCATGGAAGTAAAGTAGCTGATGAAGTGTGGGCTTTATACCAGCAGACACTAAGAATAATGGGCCAGAAACCTACTTTAATTGAGTGGGATAGCAACATCCCAGCCTTGGATGTAATATTAGAGCAAGCACGTATCGCAGAAAATTATCTGGAGCGTGAAAATTAATCATGGAATTCATAAAGATCCAACGCCTATTCTTGCGGTATATTTTGTATGGAGAATATCACCCATCTTTAGATAAATTAATTAAGAGTAATATTATAAATCCTATGGATCGTCTTAATATTTACCGCAATAATACTTTCATTAGCTTACAAGAATGTTTGAAGTCGACTTTTCCCGTGTCGCAGCAAATTCTTGGAGAAAAATTTTTTACCCAAGCTGCCAAAAAATATATTGTTGATTTTCCGCCAACCAATGGTTGTCTGACATTTTATGGGGAAAGCTTCTCAAAATTTTTATCTTCCCTGATAGAAATTAAGAATTTGCCCTATGTAATTGATGTTGCCTCTTTTGAATATGCTATGCATCAATCTTTTTATGCAGACGATTATCCAGTCTTAACAGCAGAAGATCTCACCTTAATCCCAGCAGAGAAATATGGTGACCTGGTTCTGAATTTTCAACCTTCTTTGCAATTGATCCAGTCATTTTATCCGATTGATTACATTTGGTCTATCCATAATGATCATTCAATCGAGCAAATGGTTGAATTGAAAATTATCAAGTCAACCAAGCTTGAAAACTATTTTGTTTACCGCCTAGCTAATACAGTTTATTTTGAAAAAATTGATCAAGATGAGGCAGATTTCATTCAGCACTTGAAACAAGGTATGCCTTTTGAAAAAGCGTTTTCTGTCATTTCCACTATTTACCCAAATTTTAATCTTACCAAAACGATTCAACGGTTGATCCAATTTCAAGTCCTAACTAGTTATAATACCTAAAATAAAGGAATAGCTGATAATGGAAGAACGTTCTTCGCCTTCATTAAAAAACCGCAAAAATTTTATATTAAGTTTTTATAAAATATTAGAAATGATACCGGAAGCCATACCAGCTTTTGTATTAAGATTAGGTGTTTCCTTAGTTTTTTTTCGCTCTGGTTTAGCAAAGCTACAAGAAAATAGTTGGGCTTTATCGCAGCAAACCATATTTTTGTTCCGCGATGAATATCATATGCCCTTTCCCGAGCTAAGCGCTTATACGGCAACATCTGTTGAACTATTGGCGCCCTTAATGCTATTATTTGGTATCGGCAGTCGTGTAGCTGCTGCTGCCATGTTAGGAATGACCCTGGTAATCCAGATATTTGTTTACCCGGAAAGTTATCCTGACCATTTAATGTGGTTGGGCCCCTTACTATATATTGTCCTCCGTGGTCCAGGCAATTTATCCTTTGATTGTTTATTCCGCAAAATCACTGATAAATAAATATCCCGAAATCTTGATACTTTATCGAAGTCAGGGATTAGGTTGAACAAAAACAATGGAAAGCTTCTGCAGCATTGATTTGGTGTCTGTGATTGCTTGATCAATGTGAATTTTATTTTTTCCCCGAAAAACAATATTCGTCATAGGCTTGCTGTTTTGTAGGAAGGGGTAACTTCCAATATCGACATCTTGGTATTTATCCTGGATAGCTTGCAGTCCATCTGCAATTTTGCTTTCCCCGCTTTCAACTGCTATCAACATGGAAATAATCGGGTTTCCTTGAATTAACCCTGGCAAAACATTATGCAACATCGCCTGCATAATATTGGGAACGCCTGCAAAAACATACAGATTATTTAACTTAAATCCTGGCGCCCCGCTGATCGGGTTATGAATTAATTCGGCACCTTCTGGAAGGTGGGCCATTTTGAGCCTGGCATTATTTAATGATTCCGAATTGTAATATTTTTCTAAAATTTGCCTGGCTATAGGATTTAGAATGACTTTTCGCCGGAATGCTTCAGCAATTGATTCCGTGGTAATATCATCATGTGTCGGCCCTATACCCCCGGTCGTGAAAACATAATCATATTTTATCGATAGTTCTTGCGCGGCTGCAATAATGTTGGATTTAATATCAGGAATTATCCTTACTTCACGTAGATATATCCCCTTTTCTGCAAGTTTTATAGCAATATATTGAAGGTTCGTGTCTTGGGTCCGCCCAGATAATATCTCATTACCAATAATCATAATTGCCGCTTCAGTTTTTTTTGTTTCAGACATATATTGTCCTTAATCCTGATGTTATTATACTCTGTACTCAGCTTACATGAATGATATCATTTATTGTGATAAATCTTTTATTAATTGTTACCGATAAGAAAATAGATTCTTAAATAATTCAATAATTTTGCGAGGAATGTTTTGTCTGTTAAAATACATAATGAGAAAGATTTTGTTGGAATGAGCAATGCAGGTGCTTTAGCTGCGGCTTGCCTTGATTTTATTACTCCTTACGTCATACCTGGAGTTACAACCGAAAAACTTAATGTTTTATGTCACGATTTTATTATCAGTCATCAAGCTATCCCGGCCCCTTTGCATTATAAAGGATACCCTAAATCGATTTGTACCTCTGTTAACCATGTGGTGTGTCATGGTATCCCTAATGAACGTTCTTTGATTGAAGGCGATATATTAAATATTGATATAACCGTTATTTTGGATGGTTGGCATGGAGATACCAGCCGTATGTTTGCAGTAGGTGAAATCGCTTTAAAGGCTCAACGCCTCATTGAAGTTACCTATCAGGCAATGATGCTTGGTATTGCTGCGGCAATGCCAGGAAAAACCTTAGGGGATATTGGTTACGCCATTCAAAATTATGTAGAAAAGCATCAATTTTCGGTGGTCCGTGATTTTTGTGGGCATGGTATTGGCAAGGTCTTCCATGATGAACCTAATATATTGCACTATGGATTACCATCGACCGGATTAAAACTGCAGCCCGGAATGTTTTTTACCATTGAACCCATGATAAATATAGGTAAACCTGATGTAAAGATTTTGGCCGATGGTTGGACTGCCGTTACCCGTGACCGCTCTCTTTCTGCACAGTATGAACATACGATTGGTATTACTGAAACCGGTGCAAAAATCTTTACCCTCTCTTCCTAAATCCTTTAAAAATAACCTCGTGAAGTTTTGATATATGGCAAACTTAATAGACAAACCAACTTATTTAGGTCACCGGCAGCGGTTACGAGAAAAATTTATCCAAGGGATGGGAAATGGCCTGGCGGATTATGAATTATTAGAGTTAGTATTATTCCAAGCCTATCCCCGTCAAGATGTTAAACCGATTTCTAAAAAACTGATGCAACATTTTGGCAGTTTATCTGCTGTCATCCAAGCATCTAGCGAAGAATTAAAAGCGGTTGAGGGTATTGGCCAAGTTTCGATTGTGGTTATAAAACTTATTCACGCTACATGCTTGCGAATGCTAAAACAAGACATGCAACAATCCTTGATTTTTCATCAAAGTGCCGATGTTATCAATTACTATCACTTAAAATTAGCCCATGTTCAACGAGAAGAATTTCATGTTTTATTCTTAAATCATCAATTCCAACTACTTAAAGATGAGGCACTACAAACGGGAACAGTAAATTATATAAATATTTTTCCCAGAGAGTTAATTAAAAGAGCATTAGAGCTTTCTGCAAGTTATCTGCTTTTTATTCATAACCACCCCTCGGGAGATACAACACCATCATTTGAGGATCGGCAGACAACCGAGGAATTGCGAAATATTTTAAAAAAATTGGGTATCGAAATTATTGATCATCTGATCATTTCAAAATTGGGTTATTATAGCTTTAAAGCAGATCAACAATTTAAACATTCACAGATGGAAAAATAATGGCCATTGATCGTTATAGTCGCGCAGAAACAGCAAAAATTTGGTCCGATGAAAATCGGCTTGATTTGTGGAAAAAAATTGAATGTTTGGTGGCTAAAGCACAGGCGGAATTTAGTATTATCCCCATAAAAGCTGCACAAGATATTTGTCGTTTAGCAGACTACCAAATAAACCGTATCAAAGAAATTGAGCTTATCACCCAACATGAATTTAATGCTTTTTTAAAAAACTTGTCTGAAAACATTGGGCCTTCCTCCGCTTATTTACACCATGGAATGACCTCTTCGGACGTTTTAGATACAACTTTGTCCATCCAACTGACGCAGGCCGCTGATGCTATTTTAATACAACTTGAAAAATTACTGGTTGTTTTAAAGCGACGGGCGATTGAGTTCAAAGATACAGTTTGTAGCGGTAGAACACATGGGATCCATGCTGAACCAATGACTTTTGGACTCAAACTGGCTTCTCATTGGGCTGCCTTTCATAGAAATCGCCAACGATTAATAAATGCCAGGAAAGAAATTGCTGTGGGTGCAATTTCTGGGGCTGTCGGAACATATGCCACGATTGATCCACGCGTTGAAAATTATGTTATGAAAGAACTTGGCCTAAGTTCTGAAACTATATCCACTCAAGTAATCCCCAGGGATCGTCATGCTATATTCTTTTGTACTTTATCCGTTATTGCAAGCTCTATTGAAAACCTGGCAACAGAAATCCGTCATTTGCAAAGATCCGAAGTACGGGAAGTGGAAGAACGCTTTTACAACGGACAAACCGGCTCTTCCGCTATGCCCCACAAACGCAATCCCATTAAATGTGAGAATCTAACAGGGTTATCCCGATTAATCCGTTCCGGTTGTATCTCTGCATTAGAAAATGTAACCTTGTGGCATGAACGGGATATTTCTCATAGCTCAGTCGAGCGTGTTCTTTGCCCTGATATCACCATTACGCTTGATTTTGCGTTATCCCGATTGTCTGAAGTGGTAGATGGTCTTGTTGTCTACCCAGACAAGATGTTAAAAAATATATATAATTCGGGCGGAATTATCTTTTCTCAAAGAATTTTATTAAAACTTATAGAAAAAGGGTTGGATCGTCAAAAATCATACCATTTAATCCAGCAGTTAAGCCACTTATGCTGGCAAGAAGGCCAAAATTTTCTTGATCTGTGCCAGCAAAATCCAGAGATAAGAAAAATGCTAAGCCTTGAGGAGTTAGAAAATTTGTTTAACGTCAATTTTTATTTAAAACAAACTCCTTTTATTTTTAACAAGGTCTTTGAATTGGACATAAATAGTTAAAAATCTTAAATAAATTAAAATTTTCCTGCTTCTTTATCATCTAAAACTTGTTGTTTAGCTAACTGCCTCAAATCTTGCATTTGTTTGCGCAAGGCAGATTCAGACATCGAGAGTTTGTACTGCTTACAATCAGCCATGACTTTTTCTATCACATCATCATCTCCAGGTTTCTGAAAATCAGCCATCACGACGGCGGTAGCATATTCCTCAGATTTTTTTGAATTCCAACCCAATTGTTTAGCAACCCACAAACCTAATAATTTATTTCTCCGTGCCGTAATTTTAAACTCTGTTTCTTGATCCATTTTATATTTTTGTTCAGCTGCTTTTTCGCGTCCATCAAAAGTCGTCATAATTTTTTGTCCTTCCTGTTTATAACGCATCCTACTTTTATATAATGACATTCTATAACCATTGTCATCTTTAATAATATTCGCCTGCTCACGAAATTTACTGCAGTTTTGGGTAGAGTTTGAATTGCTTATAAAACTAATGAGTCTTTTGTGCAAGATGGGGTTACCGCACGAAACCAAAAAAATCGCACATTACTGGTGTTCCCATGCAGCGTGACCAGCAGAGAAAGTGCCTGTGTTGCTAAATTGGTTTTCTAAGATCTTAAAGAGAGTTTTTCATGAGCAATAAAATTTACAATGTGCTTTTCCTCTGTACGGGTAATTCTGCCCGCAGCATTATGGCAGAAGCTTTGTTGACAACAATGAGCAATGGCTTATCCAAGGCTTCAGTGCCAGGAGTCATCCAGATGGCGTAGTTAATCCGTTTGTGGTTGAGCAAATAAAGAAAACTGGTTATCCCATTGAAAAGATGCGGAGCAAAAGTTGGGATGAATTCGCACGGCCATATGCACCCAACAAGAAAAGCGTAGAGTGTTCGAAAAGGTTTATAGGCAGATTATGGTTCGTATCGTAGGGCTTTATATCATGGCACAAGTGATAGGAGCGTTTGCTGGAGTTGCGGCTGCCCACCTGATGTTTTCAGAACATATTAGAAGTGGTACTGCGCAGTGGTGGAGTGAATTCATCGCCACCTTCGGCTTATTCTCCGTCATCATTGGCTGCTACTACAGTCGTCCATCAATCACTCCGTTTACCGTTGGTACATACAGCATACTATTTTTTCCGTTTCGTGCAGTGACCGCAAAATGATCGCGGCAGCAGAACTCTTCTGTTTTGAATCCCCCCCACCTGCTCTTTCAATATCTCAATGATTTTTACTAAATCTCTTCTTCATCACGATAGACTTTAGCTGAATATGGAATAATTGATTGACCGCAAGTCAAGATAGTTTAGGATTTTTCTGCAGCGATTGTTATTCAATGAAACCATGACCTATTGAATATTTTTCTTTTTGTTTCTATTTAACCTTCACTGAGCATATTTTTGTAAAGGAAAAATTGATGGCAATGAAACCAGAAGAAATAACCCAATTAATTAAAAAATCTATTCCTGACGCGATTATCGATATTAAAGATTTAGTTGGGGATAACAATCACTATGCCGCCACCATAACCTCCTGCAAATTCATTGGAAAATCAAAAATTCAGCAACATCAGATTGTATATGCAGCTTTACAAGGATATATGGGGGGCGCTCTGCATGCGTTATCGTTAACTACAATTGTCCCCCTGTTGAATAAATGATTAATTTACACGTGTATAAAACCCTGTTTTTAAAATTAGGAAAGCTAAGATGAATACAAAAAATGCTATGGAAGCCATCAAAAAAGATGTCCAACAAAACGATGTGATCCTTTATATGAAAGGTACACCAAACCTGCCTCAATGCGGATTCTCCTCATTGGTTGTACAAGTGCTCAATCGTTTAGGGGTATCATTTAAAGGTGTTGATGTGTTGCCAGATCCAGCTGTTCGTCAAGCAATCAAAGATTTTGCAAACTGGCCAACTTTACCCCAATTATATATTAAAGGCGAGTTTATTGGGGGAGCGGATATTGTTAAAGAAATGTATGAAAGCGGCGAATTAAAAGACTTATTGGTCGCTAAGGGTATTAAAACGGTACAGAAATAGTGCCACATCATGAACCTCTCTCTGTTCTGATTACAGGGGGCAGTAGTGGCATCGGCGAAGCGTTGGCTTTGCTTTACGCCAAACCTGGGTGTACGCTTTTTATTTGTGGCCTAAATGAATTGCGCTTAACCCAGGTTGCCAAAAAATGCGAGAAAAAAGGAGCGACTGTTTTCTGGCGCATTCAGAATGTTACGAACCAAAAGACAATGGCAAACTGGATCATCGAATCCGATCAAAAGCAACCTATTGATCTGGTCATTGCCAATGCTGGTGTTTCAGGTGGAAATGATGAAGATATGGAAAGTGTGGATCAAACCATCCAAATCATGGGAACAAATTTTTTTGGTGTTTTGTATTCTTTGATTCCAACCATTGAAATCATGAAAAAAAGAAGGAAAGGACAAATTGCCATTGTTAGTTCGTTAGCGGGACTGAAGGGGTTTCCCGGTGCACCTGCTTACTGTGCCAGCAAGGCAGCCATTAAAATCTGGGGAGATGCTTTGCGACCATCTTTAAAAGTGGATGGAATAAATTTATCAGTTATTTGCCCGGGCTTTGTCGGCACCAGAATGACGGATCAAAATAAATTTCCAATGCCATTTTTGATGTCTGCGGATAGGGCCGCAAGAATTATTAAAAAATCTCTTAAGTCTCATAAACCTTTGATTGTTTTTCCCAAGATTACATATTTAGCGATTCGTTTTTTAAATCTTTTACCATCCACCATTACGGATAAATTATTGTATCATTTACCGAAAAAACAAAAAATATCTGACTAATACTTTAAGACATATCAATACTAAATTGAAATAAATCATGGATTGGGGGTAGTGGGTTTACGGATAATTTTTAACCATTCCTGGATATTTTTATTATGCTGTTCTAAAGTTTCTGCAAAAGAGTGACCTCCCTTGCCATCTGCTACAAAAAATAATTCTTTGGTCTGCAATGGCTGCACAACGGCAATTATACTGGCTTTACCAGGATTGGCGATAGGCGTTGGGGGCAACCCATGATTTATATAAGTATTATATGGAGTTGGATTTTTTAAATCCTCACGTTTTAACGATCTTTCTAATTCAAAACGTCCCAAAGTTAACCCATAAACGACTGTCGCATCAGACTGGAGTTTGATCTTTTGTTTTAACCTATTAAAAAAAACGGCTGCAACCCTTGGTCTTTCCTCATCCTTGCCTGTTTCTTTTTCTACAATAGAAGCAAGCGTAATAAGATCACGGGGATTATTTAACGGAAAATCTGCTGGGCGGCTGTGCCATACTTCATTCATCAGCGTTTCTAGCGCAGTTTGCATGCGTTGCAGAACCTTCAGCCTATCTTCGGATAAAGTAAAATAATATGTTTCTGGTAAAAAGCTGCCTTCAGGGAGTTTTTCCCAATATTCAGATGCGATAATACCCTGAAGATTGGGATAATTTTGTAGAAATTTGATAATTTGGTAATTGGTGAAGCCCTCAGGTATAGTAATGCGGTACTGATCTACTTGCCCTAAATAAAGCCTTCTTAAAACATCTAGAGAAGAAACTTGCTCTTTAAAAGTATATCCGCCAGCCTTCAACGTACGGCCACCAGTTAATAGCCAATAGGTTAAAGTAAAATCTGCCGTATTTTTAAAAACCCCTTCTCTAATTAGGGTTCTTGCAATAGCCAAATTGGGCTGCCCATAAGGGATAACTATTTGGAATTCTTTGAAAATCTTATTGTTTGCAGCTGAATAGTAATGCCAATTTAAAAGAACGGCTGTAAGCAATATCACCTGAAGTAGCAATCGGGCAATAGGCAGCACTCATTTCACCTATCGAGGCGGTGGTGCAAAAATTAAACTGGCATTTGTGCCACCAAATCCAAATGAATTTGATAGAACATAACGAACTTGGCGTTTTTTTGCCTTATGGGGAACAAGATCAATATCACAATTAGGAGACGGATTATCTAAATTCAGTGTTGGTGGAACAATTTGATCTTGTAAAGATAAAATGGAGAATATAGCTTCAACACTGCCTGCTGCACCAAGCAAGTGGCCGATAGCAGATTTTGTTGAAGACATAGAAAGCTTGTAGGCGGATGGCCCAAACAGCCTTTTGATGGCATTTAATTCAATTTCATCACCAAGTGGGGTAGATGTACCATGGGCATTAATATAATCAATTTGCTCTGGTTTTATTCCCGACCTTTTAATAGCGGCCTGCATCGCGCGAAAAGCCCCATCACCATCTGGTGCAGGTGCTGTCATGTGGTATGCATCACCTGATAAACCGTAACCAATTAATTCTGCGTAAATTTTAACCCCTCGGCGCTTGGCATGCTCTAATTCTTCTAAAACAACAATACCTGCCCCCTCCCCCATCACAAACCCATCCCGATCAATATCCCAAGGCCGCGATCCTTTTTGGGGCGTGTCATTGAAAGCTGTTGATAATGCTCGAAGCGCAGAAAACCCAGCCAAACCGATCCTGTTAACGGAGCCTTCTGCACCACCTGCAACCATCAAATCTGCATCGCCTAGCGCAATTAGCCTGGCTGCATCTCCTAACGCATGTGCACCGGTTGAACAAGCCGTTACCACCGAATGATTAGGACCCTTTAACCCGAATTTGATGGAGATATTGCCAGAAGCTAGATTAATCAAACATGAAGGGATAAAAAATGGACTGACACGCCTAGGCCCTTTTTCATGTAGAACGATAGAGGACTCGTAGATACCTTGGAGTCCGCCGATCCCTGAACCTACCATGACGCCAGTTTTACAACGGTCTTCTTCACTTTGAGGATCCCATTTTGCATCTTTTAATGCTTCTGCAGCCGCGGCGATTGCATACAGAATGAATGGTTCCACTTTTTTTTGATCTTTGGGAGATAAGTAATTATCTGCAAAAAACTCATTAGGGGCATGGCCTATAGGGATCTGCGCTGCTATCTTGCTTGGTAAATCAGAAACATCAAAAGAATCAATTCTCTTAATTCCTGACTGTCCTTGCAATAATCTTTCCCAAGTAACCTTAACCCCATTTCCTAATGGCGTTAATAACCCAAGCCCAGTAACAACAACGCGCCTCAACATTTTTAGTATTATCCCTGCTTATAGCGTTACAGCTGCTATTTCGAGTTTTTCTGGATATAACTAACAGCATCTTTAACCACAGAAAAACGCTCGGCCGCATCATCGGGAATTTCACAGCCAAATTCTTCTTCAAAAGCCATTACTAGCTCAACTGTATCCAAACTATCTGCGCCCAAATCATCGGCAAAATTTGCATTGTCCGTGACTTTTGATTCTTCAACACCCAATTGTTCAACAATAATTCTTTTTACGCGTTGGGCAATGTCAGTCATGTTTATGTCCTATATAATGGTTATGGTTAAAACTCATTGTATGATATTAAAATATTAATTTATATTTGTAACCTTTAATATTTATCAAAACAATCATGTTATCTTAATGCAATTTGCTTGATTAGATCAATGGCTGAAATAAGCATCATTGCTGGTTTTACTGAAGTTACTGAAAAGTTCAAGTTTAAAATTAAATCATTGCCATCCCACCATTAATATGGAGGGTCTGCCCAGTAATATAACTTGCTTGCTCGCTAGCCAAAAAAGCAACAGCAGGGCCAATATCTTCGGCTATTCCTAATCTACCCATTGGGATCTGCTGTATCAATTTATCTTTTTGCTCTTGAGTTAGTTTATCTGTCATCGGTGTCACAATAAATCCAGGCGCAACAGCATTAATCGTAATATTACGTGATGCAACCTCTAAAGCCAAAGACTTAGTCATACCTATTAATCCAGCTTTTGCTGCAGCATAATTGGATTGCCCAGCATTTCCGGTAACCCCAACAACAGAACTAATATTAATGATTCTTCCCCAGCGGCGTTTCATCATTCCCCTTAATACTTGTCGTGCCAGTTTAAAACACACCGTTAAATTCAAATCAATAACAGATGCCCAATCTTCATCTTTCATGCGAACAGATAAATTATCTTTAGTAATTCCTGCATTATTAACAAGGATATCGATTTCTTTCCCAAGGGCAGTTTCAGCGTTTTTTACCAAATTTTCAATATCGCTGCCATGGCTAAGGTCAGCTACCACAAAATGGATTCGCTCTTTCATATCGTTCGCAATTTTCTTCAACGTATCCGCTTTTGTCCCTGACATAATAACCGTTGCACCCTGTCGATGTAAGGAGGCAACAATTGCTTGACCAATTCCGCCAGAAGCCCCTGTTACCAACGCCGTTTTTCCTTCTAAATTAAACATCCAATTTTCCGCCTTCTATAAAAAATATTAGATATATGATTATTTTTGCAAAAGCCATTGAGTAATTTGGCCTATGTCAGCAATATCTGCACAATTCATAGTGGTTAAATCTTTATCAATCCTTTTGATTAATCCCGACAACACCTTACCTGCGCCAACCTCAATAAATTTATGAATATTATTTTCCCTCAACGTTAATACTGATTCCCGCCATTTGACCATTCCTACGACTTGCTCCACCAGTAACAACTGAATTTGTGAAGGATCGCTCACTGGTTTAGCATTGATATTTGCAATAATTGGTTTGGAAGGTTTTTTAAAAGTAACAGTCTTTAACGCCTCCGCCATACGATCAGCAGCTGGCTGCATCAAAGAACAGTGGAAAGGGGCGCTGACAGGAAGTAAAACAGCTTTTTTAATACCATGTTTAGGAGCTAATTCCAATGCTTTTTCAACGGTGGTTTTTAATCCACTAATGACCACTTGTCCTGGACAATTATCATTCGCGGGGGTACAAATTCCACCCTTTTCCTCTTTTACCGCTTGATTACAGATTGCTTGCGCTATTGCTAAATCGGCTCCTAATAAAGCGGCCATCGCTCCTATACCAACCGGTACTGCTGATTGCATGGCTTGTCCACGAATTTTCAATAATTTAGCACTGTCCGCCAAACTAAAAACTCCTGCCACAGTTAAGGCAGTATATTCACCTAACGAATGTCCAGCCAAGAAATCTGCTTTACGGATAGCAGGGTAACCTACCTCTTGATCAAGCACCCGCATAAATGCTAAACTAACAGCCATTAAAGCTGGCTGCGTATTTTCGGTTAGCATTAGAGCTGAATCAGGCCCTTCAACGATCATTTTATATAGAGGTTGATTTAAAGAATTATCTACCTCTTGAAAAACTTCCCTTGCCACAGCAAAATTTTTTGCAAGCTCTGTCCCCATCCCCACGAACTGGGATCCCTGCCCTGGAAAAACAAAAGCTAACCCCATTTTTCTTCTCCTTATTTTGATATCCAAACGTTTTTTAAGTCCGACCATAGTTTGATAAGTGAATTAATTCCCCATGAAGCTGACAACTATCCTCCGCTAAACCCAAAAAAGCAGAGGCGATATCTTGAGGTGTTTGCAAACGCTCCGGATTTTCACCTGGGAAAGCCGATTTCCTCATATCTGTTCTGGTAGCACCTGGATTGACTAAATTTACACGAATTTTGGTCATGCTAGTTTCAGCCGCATATATTTTAACCATCATTTCCAAAGCTGCTTTACTGATAGCGTAGGTCCCCCAGTAGGGCCTAATTTGAGTGGCGACCGAAGATGTCAAAAATATTGCTCGCCCTGCTGGTGATAACCGTAAAAGTGGGTCAAGCGCACGAATGATACGCCAGTTTGCAGTTAAATTAATTTTTAAAACTTTTTCCCATTCGCTCGGTTCAATTTGGGCAAGTGGGGTCAAGGTTCCTAAAACTGCCGCATTGCCCACCAAGATATCCAGTCGTCCAAAACGATCATAAATAGTTTGGGTCAAGGCATCAATTTGATCGCTTTGTTCTAAATCGAAAGGTAAAAGAGTGGGACTATGTCCTTGGCTTCTAAATATATCATCAATTTTTTCTAAAGAACGTTGATTTTTTGAAAGCAAGATAATTTTAGCCCCAGCTTCCGCAAAAACTTGGGCAATCGCTAAACCAATTCCCCGAGAGGCGCCGGTAATTAAAGCAATCTTACCTAGCAGGCGCTGAGGGTAATTACTGCTATTCATTTGATCGAAACGCTTAATTTACAAACTATTTGGCTGATCAGTTGGGATAAAAGATCTAATCACTTCAACCCCTTGATCTAAATATGGCTTGGTAAAGCTGTGTTCTAAGAATGCACGATCCTCTTGTGCTGGAAAAACCCATAACGTCAACATGTACAGAAGACAAACAATGACCACCCCTCTCACTAAACCAAAAAGCAGGCCAAACCAACGATCAATAATGCTTGGTAACCCCGCAACCAAGGAATTGCCTAGAGCATAGGTAATGATGAGGGCAATGATCAAGGTAATAAAGAACACCCCGCCCCATGCTATTAGTTGGGCAGCCAAATCATTGGTGATAAAGCTTCTAACCATTGGTAAAACCAACGGAGCACCGTAAATAGCAACAACTACGGCTATTATCCAAGCAAAAAGGCCTAAAATTTCTTTAATAAAACCGACGCTAAAAGCCAAAATTCCAGAAATAATTAAAATAGCCATAACGATGATATCAACCCAATTCATTTCCTTCTCCTTAAACTAACCTGCGTTATAAATTTATTTCCGGATTATTCATCAGTTTAAATAACATTCCCAATGTGGCAATTTCTTTGGTTTTAATCAAGTGTTCTATTTCTTTCATTTGTCCCTTAGGTTGCGGAGGAATATAGGATGTGTGAAAGCCTAACTTAATCGCTTCCTTTAATCTGGCATTTATATGCCCAACGCTACGTATTTCTCCCCCTAAACCAACTTCGCCAAAAATAACTAACTTGTCATTTACAGCTTTTTTAAGGGCGGAAGACATTAAGGCCGCAGCTACCGCTAGATCAGCGGCAGGTTCTTGGATACGTAATCCACCCGCCACATTCAGATAAATATCATATGCCCCAAGTGGCAACTGACACCGGGTTTCTAAAACCGCCAATATCATCGACAACCTCGAAGAATCCCACCCCACAACAGAACGGCGAGGGGTACCAAACGAGGAGGGGGATATTAACGTCTGAATTTCCATTAATACCGGTCTTGTGCCCTCAACTCCAACAAAAATGCAACTACCTGCAATTGGCAAACGGTCTTTAATAAACAGGGCTGAGGGGTTAACAACCTCCTTTAAGCCAAGTTCGGTCATTTCAAAAACCCCAATTTCATCGGTTGCACCAAAGCGGTTTTTAACTGTACGCAATATACGGAATTGGTGGTTGCGCTCTCCTTCAAAATATAATACGCAATCAACCATATGTTCTAGAACCCTTGGCCCCGCTATAGCACCCTCTTTCGTGACGTGGCCTACCAAAATTAAGCATATATCCTTTTGCTTGGCCAAACGGATCAACTCAGAAGCACAAGTTCTTACCTGCGCCACGGTACCAGGGGCAGATTCGAGTGCGTCCGTATATAATGTTTGGATTGAATCAACCACCAAGACAGATGATTTAGGCATTTTATCCATGGCTTGTAGGATAGTTTGCAATTCATTGTTGGCGGCCAATAAGATATTTTTATTGCTGATTTCCAGGCGCCGGGCTCTCATCCGAATTTGTTCAATCCCCTCCTCACCTGAGATATAATAATAAATCAGTTTTTGTTGTTCGTTATGTTGCGATAAAGCTGCCAACACCTGCAACAATAGGGTAGATTTGCCAATCCCGGGATCACCACCCACGAGAATTGCTGAACCTTGCACTAACCCACCGCCGCACACCCGATCAAATTCGCCCAACCCACTTTCTAACCTTAAAGCCGGCGCCGTAGTCCCCACCAAATCATGAAATTGAATATTGTCAGCTTTCGTTTTAGAAAGATGTTTTTTAATTTTTCCTTGCACCGCAATGGGTGCTTCTTCTGTAATACTATTCCAAGCACCACATTCATCACACTTACCACCCCATTTCCGAAAACGGGTGCCGCAATTTTGGCATTGATAAACCATGGCATTCATTTAATTTTTCCAGAACAATTTACAAAACCATTTGACCAGGCATTTTGATTGGTCCTTCCGCACGACCATGAATAAATTGATCAACATATTCATTATCGGAATAATCCATTTGCCTAACAGGACCCTCCCAAATAACTTTCCCTTGATAAAGCATAATCACCCGGTGAGCAATCTTCCGCGCACTCATCAAATCATGCGTAATTGATACCGCCGTTGCTCCTAATTTTTGTACAGTTTGGGTGATTAAATTATTGATGACAGCACTCATAATGGGATCTAACCCTGTGGTTGGTTCATCAAAAAACATGATTTCCGGTTTTGTCGTGATCGCACGGGCTAGGCCCACTCTTTTCTGCATACCACCAGATAGCTCTGCCGGTGACAAATCCGCAACCAACGCATCTAAACCCACTGTTTGTAAATTTTTAATAGCTTCCTGTTTTGCATCCATCCGTGTTATTTTGGTTGTTTGCAACAAACCGAAAGCTACGTTTTCCCAAACTTTCAAACTATCAAATAAAGCTCCACCTTGAAACAACATCCCAATCTTTTTTAAATGCTTTTCCCTGACCTTCCAAGATTTTCCAACCATTTCTTCCCCATCGATTTTAATACTGCCTTGATCGGGTTGAAGAAGACCCAAAATACATTTTAATAAGACTGATTTTCCTGTACCGGATCCCCCAATAATCACGACCGATTCACCGGGCATAATATCCATATCCACGCCCCGAAGAACTTCCTTCTTTCCAAAGCTTTTATATAGATTCCTGATGGAAATCTTAGAGGTCAAATCGGTCATATAGCAAAAAAAGCCTCTGTTAAGAAATAGTTGAATATTAAAATAAAAATAGAACTAGCAACAACCGCTTTGGTGGTTGCCATGCCAACCCCCTGCGCCCCGCCCTTGGAATAATATCCGTAATAACAACCCATCAATGTGATAATGAGGCCAAAAACCCCTGCCTTAACTAATCCAGAAACCACATCCATCACTTGCAAGAAACCCACTGTATTGTTTAAATAAGCCGCAGGATTAAAACCCAATTTGTAAACGCTAACCACATACCCACCCAGCACGCCAATAATATCCGCAATTAAAACCAATAAAGGCAACGTAATCAGGCCTGCAATGATTCGGGGGACAACCAAATATTTCATGGAATTGGTCGAAAGAGTTGCCAAAGCATCAATTTGTTCTGTCACGCGCATCGTACCCAATTCAGCGGCAATAGCCGCACCAATCCGCCCCGCAACCATTAGCCCTGCCAAAACAGGCCCTAATTCACGGGTAATAGAAACAATGATCACATTGGGGATGGCAGATTCTGCCCCCCCAATCCTTGAAAAACCCGTATAGCTTTGTAAAGCTAGAACCATGCCCGTAAAAATAGCAGTTAATCCCACAACCGGTAAGGAATAAAAACCAATTTCTATCATTTGCTTGATAATTAATCGTGGATAAAAAGGCGGATATAAACAATGAGCGACAGCTTTCAGGCAGAAGGTCACTAAATTTCCCAATGCTTCTAAACCATTGATTGTTGTCTTACCTATTGATGCGGGAAACCTTTGGATAAACACTTGTGATTTAACCTATATATTCACGTTGATACCGATTACCAAGTGAGGTTAGCATTTCATAGCTTATTGTTCCAGCAAAAGAAGCCACATCGTCAATTGGTTGATGAGAACCGATCAATTCAACCTCATCCCCTTCTTGCATTAAATGTTCGGGCAATGAAGTGATATCGATTGTCATGAGATCCATGGAGATCCGTCCGATAATCGGCAATTTAAAATCCTTAAATCGCACCTGTCCCTTATTGCTTAAGCTGCGCAGGATGCCATCAGCATAACCGGCAGCGATGGTTGCAAACCGACCCGCATGGGGATATTGATAGGTGCCATTATAACCAACTTTACTGCCAGCCCTAATTGTCCTTATTTGAATAACCGGGATTTTTAAACTGATGACCGGCAACATCGGATTTGGTTTGGCTGGCGTCGGATTTCCACCCCATAAAGCAATGCCTGAGCGCACCATATCAAAATGATAGGATTTTCCAAGAAATATCCCAGATGATGCCGCTAAGGAAAATTGGGTGGAATGAGATTTAAATTGTTCCTTACAATTTTTAAAAATTTTTAACTGATCAGTATTTGAAGGATTATCAGGCTCATCCGCGCTGGCCAAATGGCTTAGGAACAACGCAACAGGAAATGTTAAATGGGCTTTAATTTCTGTTAGTTGCTCTTGAACGAAACCTAACCGATTGATCCCGCTATCGATATGAATAACAGCTTTTGGTTTAATTGGCTGGTCTTGCAGCCAGTTTTTCCATAACTTGATTTGGCCCATTGTATTTAATACGGGAATTAATTGGTGCGATTGGAAAAAAGAGAAATTTTTAGGGGATGGACCGTATAAGATATATATCTGCACATCATTCTCAACAAGGTTCCTTAAGGTGATTCCTTCATCAACAGTTGCTACAAAAAAATGTCGGCATCCTTGAAGGTAAAGATAAGGCGCAATTTTATGAATCCCTAATCCATAGGCATCCGCTTTGACAACTGCGGCGACCATGGCAGGCTGGGCCATTTGTATGATGCGCTGATAATTTTGGCCAATGGCTGCTAGATTAATAACAAGTTTTGCTTTCATTTAACTTTATATTTTATTTTATTTGTCTGCGTTCATTAAGAGGCTGATGTTGACGATCCATGTTACCAAAACGGGTTAATGAGCCGTCAAAGAATAATTCAACCGTACCGATCGGACCATGGCGTTGTTTTGCAATGTTAAGTTCTGCAATATTATGGACTTTAATACCTCTTTCTTTCCAACGTTCATAGCGAATGTTAAATTTGCCTTCATCTTCTTCATTGCGTTGTTTCGGTTGTTCCCGCTCATGATAATATTGTTCCCGGTAAATAAACATGACCACGTCTGCATCTTGTTCGATAGAGCCGGACTCGCGTAAATCAGCTAATTGCGGCCGTTTATCTTCCCTTGTTTCTACAGCACGGCTTAACTGAGAAAGGGCAAGAACAGGCACGTTTAATTCTTTGGCAACTGCTTTCAGGCCCCTAGTTATTTCCGAAACCTCTTGCACGCGATTATCGGATCTGACAGGCCCTGATGACTGCATTAATTGTAAATAATCGATAACGATTAGGCCAAGTCCGTGTTGTCTCTTAACCCTTCTGGCCCGTGTACGAAGAGAGGCCACACTTAAAGCAGGTGTATCGTCTATGTACAAATTTAATTTGTTCAATTGCTTTGAAACTTCAATTATTTTCAAAAAATCGTCGCCTTTAATATCGCCACGGCGAATACGATCAGAAGCAATCTCGCTTTTTTCGGCTAAAATTCGGGTCGCCAATTGCTCGGATGACATTTCGAGGGAGAAAAACAAGGTGACAGCACCAGCAGATGTGGGGTCTACACCTTTTTTATCACCCGGCTCTAGCTTATATGCCTCCACCGCATTGACCGCAATATTCATTGCCAAAGCCGTTTTACCCATCGATGGCCGACCTGCTAAGATAACCAAATCGGAGGGATGCAATCCCCCTAGCTTGCGATCAAGATCAACTAATCCAGTGGTGACGCCAGCAATTTTGCTAGCCCTACTGGCAGCTGCTTCCGCTGTTTTAATCGCATTGTTTAAGGAAATGTAAAAAGGTTGAGCTTTAGACTCAATTTGGCCTGTCTCTGCCAAGCTATATAAATTTTGCTCAGCCATCTCAATCTGCTTATGGGCGTTTTTTTCAGGCTCTTGAAAAGAAAAAGCCTGATTAACGACTTTTTCTCCAACATCAATAAGTTGTCGGCGGATAAACAAATCTTGGATTTGGCGCGCGAAATCTTCCGCATTAATAATACTAATGACAGAGTCTTTTAATTGGGTTAAATACTTGGATCCACCCTGGCCCTTTAAAACCTCATCTTGATCGAATTGGTTTTTTAAAGTCATGACATCTGCGATTTGTCCGCTTTGGATTAACCGGCCTATAGCCTGATATATTCGTCCATGCAAAGGATCCGAAAAATGCTCAACCTTAAGAAATTCGGCAATTTTCTCATATACCAGGTTATTGACTAGCAAGGCGCCTAAAAGGGCTTGCTCAATCTCATAATTAATTGGAAGATCTCTATCTTTCGTCAAGGGTGCTTGCTCTTTCATCAATAACCCCTACAGGCAGATTTTTACCTTATAAACATTCGTTGCGCTAATAATAATGGCAGATTACCCATATTGGACAATCTGCCATCAATATCGTAGCAGTTTTTAAGCTTCCGTTGTTTCTTCTTCAGCTTTTTCTTCAGTTTCTTCCAAAACAAATTCGTTTTGGGTTTTGTTTACTTCTTGGCGATCACTGTTCCTAGGAATATAGCCGCCATTTTTTTGTTGTGCTGCAGCCTCTTCTAAGGATTGTGCAATGTTCGCTGTTGCTTCAATTTTTACTTCGGGATGCAGTTGCACCTGGATAGGATATAAGCCAAGAGCTTTAATTGATTTATTCAAAACAATCTGTCTTTTATCAACAGTAAATCCCATTTCAACAATAGCATTGGCTAAATCACGCACCGTGACCGAACCATATAACTGACCAGATTCACCGGCTTGGCGGACAACCACCACCGTAAGATTTTGCATTTTTGCAGCAACTTTTTCCGCTTCTTGCTTACGCTGTAAATTCGTCGCTTCTAATTGTTGGCGCTGCCCTTTAAAGAATTCCAGATTTTTATCTGTCGCCCGCAATGCCTTTTTTCTAGGCAGTAAAAAATTCCTGGCAAAGCCAGCCTTAACATTAACCACTTCGCCCATCTGGCCAAGCTTTTCAATGCGTTCTAAAAGAATAATTTGCATATTACACCCTTACCTATCTATTTCACAACATATGGCAGTAAGGCTAAAAAGCGAGAACGTTTGATCGCCTGGGATAACACACGTTGCTTCTTGCAAGAAACTGCACTAATCCGACTGGGGACAATTTTTCCCCGTTCGGAAACAAATTTTTGAAGCAACCGCACATCTTTATAATCAATCTTCGGTGCTTTATCGCCTGAAAAAGGACATATTTTCCGACGACGGAAAAATGGACGTCGAGTGTTGCCACCTTCGCGACCACCGGATTGGCTTGAATAATCTTCTTGTTGTGGTGCCGGTTTCATGAATTTTCTCCGCTATCGATGGGGTTGATTTCCATTTCAGAATCAGCATTTTCAGAGCGAGGTTTAAATGAACCTTCCCGTGAATATTCACGGTTACGGCTTTGCATCATTGCCGATGGCTCGGTTTCCAATTCTTCGACCTTTATGGTTAAATGACGCAGCAAATCTTCACTTAAACCCATGTTACGCTCCATTTCCAAAATGGCCGCTGGCGGGGCATCTAAATTAAAAAGAACATAATGACCTTTTTTATTCTTCTTAATTGGATAAGCAAGATTCCTCAATCCCCAATATTCTTTCTTTGTTACTTGGCCGCCTTGGGCGGTAACAATTGACGAAAAACGGTCAACCAAACTATCAACTTGTGAAGTTGTTAGATCTTGGCGGGCAATAAAAATATTCTCATATAAAGCCATAAAATCTCCCTATGGATTGTGTTCAATCTGATTTTTACAGATATAGCCAATTACATAATTGTATACATACTGGCAAGGAGCTAAAATAATTAGCAGCACCGCAGGGTAACGATTTGCTTTTCATAAAGCAAGGATAAAAACGGCGTATATTATTTAATTTGATTTTTGTCAAAGAGAACAAAAGCGATTTAACGAAACCTTTTCGTGAACCTTAACCTTATCGGCACACCACGCATATCAAATTCATCCCGCAATCTGTTCAGCAGATATTTTTGGTAGGACTCCGGGAGATTTTCTGTCAGGTTTGATAATATCATTATTGTTGGTGGGCGGGTACTGGTTTGTTTAATGGCTTTAATATTCCATTGACGCCGGCTTACAAGCGGCGGTGGCATATTATCAATTGATTGCCCCAACCATTGGTTTAGTTGGTGGGTCGTGAAAGACATGTTCCAAACATCGTATATTTGAATAACTTCCTGAAGCAATAATTCTAAATTAAAAGAGGTTTTGGCTGAAACAGGCACAAAACGCATCCCCTTGCTCTGAGGAAGTGAATTTTCTAATTTTTTACGGAAATTAACCATAAAACTATTCTTATCGGAAATAAGATCCCATTTATTTAAAGCAATAATAAGCGCTTTACCTTCTTTTTCCGCTTGATTAGCGATTGATAAATCTTGTCCTTCTAATCCCGAATTAATATCAACAACCAGAACAACAATATTTGCTTGTTTAATGGCTTTTTCGGTTTCATCAGTTGAAATTTTTTCAAGTTCATCAAGAACTTTTGCCTTTTTACGTAACCCGGCTGTATCAATTAATTCCAATTGATGACCACGATAGTTCCATTTTAGCCAAATGGTATCCCGGGTTGTTCCTGCTTCTGGGCTGGTAATAAGCCTTTCTTCTTTAAGAAAGGCATTAATCAAGCTCGATTTACCGACATTTGGCCTGCCAATAATAGCTAATTTAATTGGAAAAACTTTTTCTTCTTCAGCGTTCTGGGCAATCGATAAAAAAGGAGAAGATGTTAAGAATTTTTGATAACCCTGATAAATTGTCTGGTAAAGATCTGCCAAGCCAAGGCCATGCTCTGCCGAAACAAACAACCCTTCCCCCAAACCAAGGTTATTTAAAGAAGATATTAAATCCGAGTCTATTTTTCCTTCAATTTTGTTAGCAACCGCGCGAATCGGTTTTGAAAGTTTCCGCAACCGATTAGCAATGTCCCTATCCTCGCCAATAACCCCCACCCGACCGTCAACAACAAATAATATTAAATCTACATTCTTTAACACATCCCAGCTAATCGTTTGGGCTTTAGCAGATAATGAGCTGGAAAAATGATTTTGGAACCCGGCCGTATCGACCAGTTTAAACTCCATATCCCCCCAACTGACCGTTTCTTCTTGCCAGTCGCGGGTAACGCCCGGCTGATCATAAACAATAGCCGCTTTATGACCAACTAATCTATTAAAAAGTGTCGACTTGCCGACATTTGGTCTGCCGACGATGGCAACGGTAAAATGATTCATGTATGAGGTGAATGTCCGTTAAATTATTCAAATATAAAAGTAATTTTACCTAATTGTTTGGATAAGAAACTATGGTCGCAAAATAATTATGACTATTTCGCACCTACCAACAAAACTGGTTTTGATCATTTCTTGCCTAGCAAACCATTTATTTAAAAGCTATAATAGAGCCATTCTTAATTGTTAATAACATTATGTTGTTAACAATAATCGGAGCCATAACGAACCCATTATTGACTTTTTGCTTGGATATCAAATGGCCGTCTTGGGGAGAAAGATAAAGAATTTCCCCAAGCGAGTTGGTAATAATAAGATTTTCCTGTGCAATAACCGGCCCAAACCAATGAACATCTTGCTTTGTTTGCTTTTTATCCAAAAAATCAGATAAAGATTTAGACCAATAGACGCGCCCACTACCACGTTGGATAGCAAGCAATTCCTTACGGTCAGTTAAAATAAATAAATTATCCCCTGCTATCCAAGGCGTCTGGTCAGAGCCAATCTGCAATTCCCACTGACGCCCCCCCCTTATAAGATCTAACGCTACCAATAACGAATTATGGTTAATGACCAATACTAATTCCTTATCAATAATGACCCCTGCTTTAATGCTACTGAGATTGGCAACAGACCCACCAAATTTGGAGGCGCTAATACTGTCAGTCCACAACAGCTGGCCCGTCTCTGCTCTTAACCCAAATATTTCTCCTGAATTAAATGCTACAACCACGATGTCCCCAGCAACAGCTGCAGCTGGCGATCCAACCAATGTTGGATTTTCTTGTGAGCCTTTATAAAACCATAAAATACTACCCGTATCTTCTTCTAGGGCGACCAAACGGCCGTCCATAGTAGTAACAAAGATTTTTTTATTAGATAAGACAGGGCTAGAATGGATAGGGGCCGCCAGATATGTTGCCCAAAGTTTTTTCCCATTTTTAGCATCAAGGGCTATTATTTGGCCAAAAGGACTTGCAACATATAGTATTTGGCCATCTTCCTTTACGGATAATCCTACCCCTGTAAATTCATCGGTTTCCCCATAAACTTTTAAATTCAACCGCCATCTAGTTCTTCCCGTATTTAAATCAATAGCTGAAACAAACATATTCCCATTGACGATGAAGACGGTGTCATTCGCCACCACAGGTCCCGTTAAGAAAAAATGCCGCCCATCTTGCCCAAGGCCAATATTTGTTTGCCACAATTCTTCAGGTTGGCCGGTAAAAGATAAATGATCAGGATTATGACTTGCGTTCGCATGAAACTGGGGCCAATTTACTAAATTTTTTGGGGTTGGCACAATAATTTTTGTATTTGCTAATTCCCGATCGCTCTCTGTACGACCGAATTCTTGTAAAATATCGATTCGTTTCCCCGGTAAAGGGGGTTGTTTTTTGTCACCACCCCACCAACCACAGGCTGATAATGTAAATAAAAATAGGCATGATACAACCCAACCCCTGCAATTACTTCCCATTAACGAACCTTTCATCTTCAAATCTGAATTAATCATTCCAAACGCCTTAATTAGATTATTCAATTGTTTTTAACAATTCCGTTAACCGCCGACGCATATTAACAGGAGCGTTAGGATTGTCTATTATCCTTATAATCCCTTGCTTGGCCTCTAAGATTTGATCAAGTTTCAGATGAAGCAACACTTGGACTTCATTAATCGATAAAGCTAAAGCAAGAGGGGTGGAAGTTTTTAAAGAATTTTCCAAGGTTTTATTCATGTTTGATAAGTCATTAGCATTTATTTCTGGCATTTCAATCAGCAATAAAGCATGTTTGATCATGGATAGCTGCCGGTAAGGGTAATATACCCCTTGATCTTCGCTAATACCGTTATAAATATTGATTGCTGTTTCCAGTTTACCTGATTTAACACGCAAAGCTGCTAACTCAAACCTTGCCAGCATAGAGTAGCCACCTTCTTCCTTTATCAGACTGAGTAATAAATCTTCAGCATTGAGGGGATTCCCGGATGCAATAATCTCTTGTGCATTTTGATAGATGATTGCCCTTTCATACTGTCGGTTTTCCTGCTGTTGCCGCCACCAAACCAGAATAACAGTTAGTAAGATGATCGTTAAAATTATCGTTAGAAGCCAAGAACCGTATTTCTTCCAAATTTTAGACATCTGGTCACGACGAATATCTTCTTCAATTTCTCTAAAAATTTCATTCAAAAGTATCTCTCCTATCTTTGCGGCATTATCTTATCGCAGTGGGGGTAAGAATTTAAAAAAACCTTTTTTTAAATCAAATTTGGTGTACCAGTATTGCCCAATATTATCCCGTCTACAGTTGTTTAACATAAAATGGGTTGCGTTTAATCAAAGTATCGCTATCTCCCCTTTGGATAAAAAATTCCAGCAAAATCAAACTTGAATTATAGATACGAACTTTGCGAATCAGGCAAGATACTTTTTGCATTATTTGTGATTAAAAAACTTGCTCTTCATTAAAATTTATATTTAGTATTAATAGTATGTTGTTTAAAAAATAACACAACATATAGCGATTTTATTGGCAAACCTTTCGCGCAACAACCAACAAAGAAGTAATAAAATGGCCTGGACAGATCAACGCGTAGAAATGCTTAAGAAATTTTGGTTACAGGGGTTTTCTGCAAGTCAGATTGCCAAAAAGCTCGGGGGAGTTACGAGAAATGCAGTGATCGGCAAGGCCCACCGGATGGGTTTGACCGGAAGACTATCCCCCATTAAACGTCAAGAATCAAAAACTTCAGTTGAAGTTTTTCAAACTGATTTAAGGCCGTTGACAGACACGCAAGCTGCTAAAAAACCCTGTATGTGGCCAGTCGGTGACCCTAAACAGTCGGATTTTCATTTTTGTGGGCATGACTCGGAAGTTGGCAGGCCTTATTGTACCGAACATTGTGTGATTGCTTATAACCGAAAACACGAGACAGCGGCATAAAGGTCTGCCGTTTAACTATTTATTTAAAACAATAGCTGCGCTCAGAGGCAGTTGCTGGAAAAAGCAAATACCAGCATCCTTACTTACGAAAACACTAAGTTTTAGACGATGGTAGTGGTGTCTGACCTAAATCTTGCATTGCAGGTAAATCGACATAATATTGACGGCTAGCAGCTTCCGTTACCCCTTGAATCCCTACCAAAAGCATTCCCGGCTTATTAGGATCATCCACACTGAGAGGCAATGTAATCCTTTCATAAACCAGGTATTTCTCACCACGTCGCTTAAGATTTACCCGATAAAAATTAGGGGTAGCTGTTTCTGCCGACTCTTTAAAAGCATGGATAGTTGCATGACGTTGAAAATTATCACTTAGTTCGTTGGCCCAATGCCCCTGAAGACTACATCTGCTGATTTTATCAAGTTCGGCACCGCTTAAGCGGTAGCGAAAAAGAAATGGCTGTTTACCTGTCGGATCAGGGTAAATTTCAATTAATAAAATCCAACCCAACATAAATACTAAATCCACCGGGTTAATATCCGAACGTGCAGGCATAAGCCGCCCATTTCGTAAATTTTTCCAGTAATCAAATAATCTCATTAATTTATTGTTCTGTATTTCATCCAAGCTCAGAACAACCATTTCACCTTCAATTAGATCATTTTCAGGCATTCTAAATCCTCAATATCTATTAATGGTGAGAGGCTATCTGTTAATTATTAACAAAAGGTTAACAAATTATTTCTCATGAAGCTTTTTTGACTATTCTGCCTTTTTTTCCAATATTGCCCCAAAGAAACCGTCCGTGTGATGCGTAAACGGCAAAAGTTTTAGATAATCTTCATTATTTTGTATCAAAGGCATTAAAGAAATTAGCCGGTGATAGTGAAGCCAATCAGTCATCTTATAAAGTTTAAAGGACTGAGATTTTTGTAAAAACTTGTTAATAACTGCTTCATTTTCTAAACTAAATAATGAGCATGTCGAATAAACAATTTGTCCGCCCTTCTTAACGAGTTGTGCAGCATCCGTTAAAAGTTTTTCTTGAATTACTGATAAATCTTTAAGTTGGGATTCCTCTACCCGCCATCTTGCTTCCGGATTACGCCGCCATGTGCCACTACCGCTGCAAGGAGCATCAATCAAAACAAGATCAAAATTTTCGATATGCCTTTTCATCCATTGATCAGTATCTTTGGGGAGCAATTGGCATTTTGCGTTATGTACCCCTGCCCTAGTCAGTCTTTTACGTGCCCTTTCAAGCCTATCTTCATGAATATCCAAAGCAAGGATAAAACCTTTGTTTTGCATCATTCCGGCTAAAGCTAAGGTTTTTCCGCCTGCTCCTGCACAAAAGTCTAGCACCCGCATCCCGGGTTTTACCTGGGTTAATAAAGCAATAATTTGAGAGCCTTCATCTTGAATTTCCACCTCTCCTTTTTGAAATTCCGGTGATGCGGTAATACTAATCTTATTTTTTATGCGCAAACCCCAGGGAGAATAAGGGGTTAAATTTACAGGAATTTTTTGTTCTGCTAATCTACGATAAATATCTTCTTTATCAGTTTTAATGCTGTTAACCCTTAAATCTAAGAAAGCTTGCTCAGAAAAGCTGCTTAATAATTCTTTTAAAACATGCGGATATTCAAGAGAAAGCAATTGGTAAACCCATTCAGGAACTTCAAAACGGACATATTCCGGTCCATTCATTAGTTTTTCTGCCCATTTGTGTCGTGCCAATATTTCAAGTAATTTTATTTCAGGTGCAGAGAGCATTTCTGGGCCAAATTGTTGGCCAAAATGGTTTTTTATCCTTTCAAAAGACTGATTTTTAATAACGCTAAGATAGGTCAGCACCAACAAACGAATTCGTTCCAATTGATTTTTTGGACATACATTCGTTTGATTGATTACCCAATGCAACCTGGCATGGTGGCGAAGAACATCATAAACGAAATCACTCATATGGCGCCGATCATGACTACCCATAAAATGATTGGCCCGAAAAAAAGATGTGCAAATTCTATCTGCAGCCTTACGTGTACTATATATTTCCTCTAGTAAAACAATAACGGAGTGGATAAATGGCGCTTCTCTCATCTTTGGCCAACTTTTGTATTGTTGATATTTTTATACACTTTCTGCACCTTAAAAATTTCCTTTGCAAGTTAGTTTATAATAAAAGGCTTTAATTGTTTCATAAGATAGAAGAGATTTTAATTCTACTTTCGTTCAATGAATATTTTTACTGCAGCATTTTTACAAGTTGCTTTAATCACCATAACGCAAGGATATTTTTAATGCACTGTTCTTAATCTTTTAGTAACCGTATCGGTTTTAGGATGTTTTTTATCATTTAGTACGTTAGTATTGCATCATGCTTAAACCATTTAAAATTTTATTTTTGATAGAACTGCTACTCTTACCTATTTTATGGGGCTGCACTTCTTCGAAAAACGACAGTTTAACTTCCGCACAATCTTCTTCTAACCTCGATGAAAATTTATTAGAAGAAGGGATTATGGATGTTATCGATTTGCATCTTGAGGTCAGCGATCCAAAAACTCTGGTTGAACGAGCATTGAAAGGGGTTATCCAGCAATCTTCTTCGCTAAATATTATTACATATAAGAATGCGATTTTATTAGAAAAAAATCATCAATTTTTGGCTCGCTTTACATCTCCATATTCGCAAGATACGGAAGAATGGGTTAATTTTGCTAACACGATAATTGCCAAGGCGCGGCAATTTGATCCCCAACTATCTGCCATGAGTCAGGATAGTTTGCACAAGGTTTTCTTTAACACCATACTAAAATCCTTGGATCCCTATTCAAGATATGTAGATCCTTTTGAAGCCAACGTTAACAGATTGATGCGCGAAGGAAATAATCTAGGCATTCTAGTATCAAAGAACCCTAACGGAATTGTGATCGCAGCCCTTATGGCCCAAGGCAGTGCTGTAAATGCAGGATTAAAGAAGGAAGATTACATCATAGCTATCAATGGCAAATCTTTGCATGCACTGGACATTCCCCAAATTTATCAATTATTATATGATCCAAGCATTAATCCTCTTTCCTTAACTATTCAGCGCGATCATTCAACGCCCTTTGAAATTACGATTGATCAATCACATCACAAAAATACATCGGTTAAGGTTTTTGTTCAGGACAAAATCCTTTACATAAAAATTACTAATTTCAATCAATTAACCGTACCACTTATATTAGATCAAACCACTTCTATCATCACCAGTATGCAACAAGATTTAGAAGGGGTTGTTTTAGATCTACGCAGCAATCCGGGTGGATTACTCTTGTCAGCCGTTGAAGTGGCTGATTTATTCCTTGATCAAGGTGTTATAACCATTGTCAAAGGGCGCAATCCACAAAGTTATCAATTTTTTGAAGCCACAAAAGGGGATCATTTTCTTCGCTTACCTACGGTAGTTATCATTAATGGCAGAAGTGCCTCTGCTGCAGAGATTCTTACAGCAGCTCTAAAGGATAATAAAAGGGCTATTATTATTGGTTCAACTTCCTATGGGAAAGGAACCGTTCAAACTATCCCCTCCCTATCAAATAACGCAGAAATATCTATTACTTGGGCAAATTTTTATTCGCCTAACGGTGACCCCATTAATATTAAAGGGATTATTCCTAACCTTTGTAGTCATGATATAGTTGAAACAACTATTGACAAGCAACTAGAAGGATATTACCTGCAAAAAAAACTGCCGAACGTACCATGCGCCAAAAGCACTGCAGTACGCAACATAGAGGAGTTGATCGCCACAAAGTTAATAAAAAGTGGAATATTTGCGCAGCTACTACTTCACTGAATTTTGTAAGCTACCTAATAAAGGCATAACCCCTTATCCATAAAACGCCTTAGCTAATACAAAAAACCTGCCTTAGTTAAATCATCTATTTAATTTTTGCTTCTTTGAAATCCACATGCTTTTTAACGACCGGATCATATTTACGGAACTGCAATTTTTCTGTTGAGGTGCGGGGATTCTTTTTGGTAACGTAGAAGTAACCCGTATCTGCCGAGCTAACTAATCTGATCATTACACGACCTGTTTTTGCCATAGAAATAAATCCCTTATCCGGTTGAACTAACATAAAGCGACTGCAGAAGAATTATGTGGTTTCCATATTCTGTCAAGCAAAATTCAACAAATATTTTACTAAAAAACGTTTTAGTGGGTTTTATAGAGTAATTTTATGAAACAATAACTGACTGATCATTATCCGCAGGTTTTTGTTTAGCATCTGACAGCGCTTTTTCAGCCTTCTGTAAAAAACCACTAGAAGTTAAATTGGCACCAGAGGAGGATGTAATACCTAAAGAAATTTTTATTTTAATTGCTTTTTGATCTTGGAACAACGACTGCTTTACTAAATATTGTCTCAGTTTTTTTGCAAATTGTACGGCAATTTCCGTTGGAGTGTCCATCATTAAAATCGCCAAATCCTGAGAATCGATACGAATCAACAAATCTGAAATCGATATGTAGGCAGAAATTTTCTTACCAATTTCATCCATCATCTTGTCTATCCCAGCAAGGGATATTTTAGGGGTTGTCCCCTCACCTATAAAATTGATTGACATCATAATCAGGGAAACTGGCCTAGCCATTTGTATGGCATTTTTAATGGAGCCTTCTAAATATCGGAGCAAATATTTTTTATTATAAAGACCCGTTGAATGGTCAATAAAAGTTCCAGAAACACTCATGTTCTGCAATGACTTTAATCTTTCCGAGCAGAAACTTTTTCTTAATTGTGTTTGGCAACGTAATAATACTTCGGCTTTCTCAATAGGCCTTAAGAAATAATCACTCGCACCCATATCTAACCCTGCCACAAATTTTGGTAATTGGCTTTCATCACCGGTCAATAAAACAGGTATACGACGGGTTAAATCTTCTGATCTTAAAAAAGATAAAAGCTCTAGATTTTTATTATTTTCTAGGCTTAAACTTAAAATAATTAGAGCGTAATCATGGGCATGGATTGCTTTAACTATATCTTGATCGTTATTGATATATGTGACTTTGCTTTTAACATCTTCTAAAGTTTTCTTTATTTTGTCGGCAGTTGATCCGGACTCATGGATAAGCAAGATGTCATCATAGGCAAGATCGTCTTCAATTGTTGCATTGCTGCTTGGAAGCAGATAAAAATCGCCTAGAGTTTTTTCTCTGACATTTAGTTCATCCATTAAAAATTTAAGCTGCAAGAGAGAACGTACCCTTGCGAATAAAGCAATGTCATTAATCGGCTTCGTTAAAAAATCATCGGCCCCTACCTCTAAACTACGCACACGATGTTGGATGTCACCGAAGGCGGTTATCATTACCACCGGTAAATCTGCTATCGCTCTATTGGAACGTATCCGTTGACATACTTCAAATCCATCCATTTCAGGCATCATTACATCTAGTAAAACTAGGTCCACATGTTGTTTACTAAGTATATCTAAAGCTTTCTGACCTGAATTAACCAAAATCACCTGAAAATTTTCAATAACTAATTTCGCTTCCAATAAGCGTAAATTTGGTAGGACATCATCAACAACAAGAATACATGCTGGCATAAAATTAATCTTTCTTCGCAGATGCAGCAAGATGATGCTGGATTGTTTGTAAAAATGGCACAATGGATATAGGCTTGGCAATATAGCCTTCACAGCCGCTTTCTCTTATTCGCTGTTCATCCCCTTTCATGGCAAAAGCCGTAACAGCTATAATGGGAATTCTCTTTAGTTTTTCATCATCTTTAATCCATTTTGTTACTTCAAGACCCGAAATCTCTGGAAGTTGGATATCCATTAATATTAAGTCAGGGAAGTGCATATGGGCAAGTTTAAGTGCTTCAATTCCTTGTCTGGCTTGAATAATTTCATATCCCTGGGCTTCAAGCAAATCGTTGAATAAGCGCATATTAAGCTCATTATCCTCGACAATCAAAATTTTCTTTTTTATTGGGATTTTATTCATTTTTAGAAACTTGTATGACCCTTTAATAAATTTCCTTATTGAGATTGATTGCCGCAAATTTATTGATTCAATGACTCATTATTAATACGACATCTTCCTGTCTTATATTCTCTATTTTATTTGTACATCAGGATTAGGAAGCATAAAACCTGGTTGCTGCTGGGTAATACAATGGATACCACCACCACCCTTGAAAATATCAATTGCAGGAACCTGAAGCACTTTTCTATCAGGAAATAG
>Ga0075163_10000296_pt1 | contig 62745 bp, 57 predicted proteins | sample JI1023141ADNA_FD_71478 | JGI IMG/M metagenome (GOLD analysis project Ga0075163, IMG submission 71478) | Wastewater effluent complex algal communities from Wisconsin, to seasonally profile nutrient transformation and Carbon sequestration -... | ecosystem: Engineered > WWTP > Effluent > Algae... | reverse complement strand
CGCTGCTCCGCCTTGGGCGGGCAGCCATACCAGCGAGCCTGCGCGCCTGTCAGGAACCGGATCAGTCCCAGCAGGAAGAGGCTCATCAACTTGGCACGCATGGCCGGGATGATAGCCGGGGCCCTGCTCGCCGCGTTCATCGAATACACGAAAATACGGCACGCGGATTCAGGCAGGGCGGCCGCGGGCATGGCGGGTTACCCCGCGGGACACAACATCAATGGATCTTCGGCTCATTCTCGGTTTCGCATGGCCCTGGCGCGGCACGCTGGCGCTGTGTGCGCTGCTCATGCTGGCGGAAACCGGCGTGGCACTGGCCGTGCCCTGGCTGGCAGGCCAGTTCGCCGGGCAGCTGCTCACGGGCCTGGCGCAGGCCGGCGGACTGCTTCTGGTGGGGCTGCTGGGCCTGTTTGCGGCACAGGCCCTGCTCAGGTTTGCCAGCAGCTGGCTGCTGGGCCGCACGGCGGAGTACATCCTGGCCGACCTGCGCACCCGGCTCTACGACCACCTGCAGGCACTGCCGCTGGCGTATTTCCAGCAACGGCGCCACGGCGAGATCCTGGCCCTGCTGACCAACGACGTGGCGCGGCTGGCCGGGTACATCAGCGGCACCTTGCTGAGCGTGGTGCCGCTCGGGCTTACCGTGGCCGGCGCCGGCGTGATGATGCTGCGCATCGACGCCCGACTGACCGGAGTCGTCCTGGTCATGATTCCACTCTTCTACCTGGTGCTCAAGGTGCTCGGGCGCCGCCTACGCCCCTTGTCCAGCCAGTTGCAGCAGGCGCATGCCGATTCAGTGGCCATTGCCGAAGAAAACCTCAGCATGTTGCCGGCCATCAAGACGTTCACCCGCGAGCCACTGGAGTCGGCGCGCTATCGCGACAAGATTGAGAGCATCCTGCACCTGAGCAATCAGGAGCGCCTGATCTACGCCGCGCTGGGGCCTGGCGTGCAGTTTCTGGCGGCCGCGGGCATGGTGCTGATTCTCTGGCAGCTCAGCGGGCCGATGGCGGGGCGCACGCCTGCCGAAATCGTCAGTTTCCTGCTGTATGCCACGCTGCTCACCCGTCCGGTGAGCGCCCTGGCCGACGTGTACGGCCAGACCCGGCAGGCGCAGGGCGCGCTGGAGCGCCTGAGCGCAGCGCTGACCGAGCTTCCGGAGCCCGCAGACGCCGGAGGGCAGACCCTGCCCCAGGTGCGCGGCGACATCGAGTTCCAGGCTGTCCGGTTTGCCTACCCCGGCCGTCCTGCGGCGTTGGACGGCGTCAGCCTGCACATCCGTGCCGGCGAGACCATCGCCCTGACCGGGGCCAACGGCGCCGGCAAGAGCACCTTGGCGCATCTGCTCATGCGACTGATGGCCCCCGGCAGCGGCCGCATCCTGATCGACGGCATCGACATCGCGAGCGTCAGCCTGGCCAGCCTGCGCCGCCAGATCGGCGTAGTACCGCAGCATGTGCTGCTGTTCAACGGCAGCGTATTCGACAACATCGCTTACGGCCTGCCGGATTCAACACCCACGGCTGTCATGGCCGCAGCCCGCGCGGCCCAGGCCCACGAATTCATCATGCGGCTGCCGCAGGGCTATGACAGCATCATCGGTGACCAGGGCATCCGCCTCTCGGGCGGGCAGCGCCAGCGCATCGCCCTGGCCCGCGCCCTGCTGAAAGACCCGCCCATCCTGGTGCTCGACGAAGCCACCGCCATGTTCGACCCCGAGGGCGAAAAATCCTTCATTGCCGACTGCCACGACACCCTGGCCCGGCGCACCGTCATCCTCATCACGCACCGCCCGGCCAGCCTGGCGCTGGCCGACCGGGTACACCGGCTGGAGGCCGGCCGAATCGTCGAGCTGAAGGCCGCTCAGCATGCGACGCCGTCAACCGTTTTGGCGGACACCGGCAGGCCATGAGCCGCCTGCGCCGCCATCTGGCCCGCTTCCGGGCCCTCAGCGGCGCTGACCAGCGCACGCTGCTGGCCGCCGCGCTCTGGATGCAGTTGGACTGGTTAGCCCTGCCGTAAACAGCGTCACTGCGAGCGCCAACTCTGTTCGCTGGCGCACATCAACGTTCAGGCATGACAGCTACTATCTGTTGTGTTCGTTGAGACCACTTCAAAGTACTTGGCTACATCGATGCCTACGTAGATAGGATCAGTCATTTCAGTTTTCAGGTTCCCGGCCTTTTAGGTACATCATGTGTTCAGTTGACCACTCGAGATGCAGCATAACAATGAGACCTCGCGCCTTGGGCTGCGTTGGGGCTAGCAGTGCTTGAGGCTTTGGGTGCAAGGCAATGTCCATCTTGGTACGCATAGGTTCAGCGTCGCTCGGGAAGACGAGCACGGGTGCCGGACCGGAAACCCAGCCCGAGCGGATGAACCTGGACGAGCGCATGGTGTTGCGGCGGGAGATGGCGTTCCAGGTGGTGCGGTACGTCATTGGCGAGTGGGGCCTGCCAGAGGCCTCCTTCCGTTTCAAGGTGGTGCCTTTGGATCCGCGCGGACACATTTTTTCAGTGATGATCGACCTGCCGGTTCAATTCATGGCGGACCTGGCGATCAGCCAGCGCGAGTTGCAACGCCTCGGCGGCTTGATCGACCTCGCTGCACGCAAGCGATTCAACCTTCGGGTGCCGAGTGTGTATTGGCGCGTCAGTGAGAGCCTTGCCGTTGATTTCTCCGATCAGGCGGGGACGAGACAGATCCTGCCCGGCGCTTGCCGGATCGTGGAGCAGGGTGATTCAGCCGCGCATGCGCGTGTCGCGGCCGTCGAAAGGTCGCTGGTCCACGGTGTTGCGGTTCGCGTCGATGGCCGTCTGTATGACACCGATCTTTCTCCTTTGACGCCCGAATCGCAGAATAAACGAGAACGCTGATGCGGCGCGACGGCCTGAGGTGACCAAGCGGTGCCGGCGTGGCGGAGTGCACCGCCCTCGCCTTGGCAGGCGGACCGAATTGCGCTCTCAGCCCATGATTTCCCGCGCGCTGATCTGGTACTTGAAGTCGTCCGGCGCGTAGGAGTTGAAGCGCCCCGTCTTGTCTTCGGCTGCCGGGTACATGAAGAAGCCGAGCATCGGCCCCGTGGACTTGGGCAGCTTCACATCGTGGGCCATGTTGTAGGCCATCCAGTTGCCCTCCCAGCCGCCAAACAGCGCCTTGTTGACCGGCGCCACGATCGGGTTTTGCGGCGTCCGGATCCAGGTGGCCGTCTCTTGGCGCATCACCTTGGCCACGTCTGCAGGATCCATGGCCACCCAGCCGTAACCCTTGAGGTAGACCTCGGCCCGGCAGTGCTGAGCGCCCTTGAGGCTCGCGGAGTTGCCGCCCAGCTCCTTGTAGCCAAACGCGGAAGGCGCCAGGCGCAGGCCGTACACGTCGCGCGCGGGCAGGCCGACGGATCGGCACAGGCCGACGAACAGCGCGTTGAGGTCGGCGCACTTACCGCCCAGGTTGCCGGTTTCCAGCATGGTCTTGATGTCGCCCTCTCCGCAGCCTTGCACCTTGGGCTCGCGGAACGTGTTGGCCACGATCCAGTCGTAGAGCCGGTGGGCCTTCTCCACGTCGGTAGTGGCGCCCTTGATGGCCGCAAGCGCGGTCTTGCGCACGATGCCGTCGGTAGGCAGCATCTGCGTCGGACGGGTCCAGTACGCTAGGGTTGCCGGGTCCTCGGCACCCGGCTGCTTCTTGTTCCAGTCGACGGCCCGGTTGTGGGTCTTCACGCGGCTGGTCAGCTCCACGTAGGGCTTGGTTTCGCCTTCGGCAAACTCCACGTACAGGATGCGGGCGCCGTACTTCTCGTCGTCGGTCATGCGGGCTTTGCCGTTGGTGACATAGGCGCTTTCCAGTGATTGCTGCCAGTCGGTGTTGACCGAAGGAACGGGCAGCCACACGCGCGTGGCGCTTTGCGCCTTGGGAATGTCGACGCGGGTCGTCACCTCGAAGGTGCGCCAGTTGCCCGGCTGGGGCGCAAACTGGCGCTCGGCCGGGGAGGCAATCTGGGCCAGGCTGGTGGCGGGAAGTGCCGCGGCGGCGGTCGCCGAGGCCAGGTTCAACAGGAAGATGCGGCGCGCTTGCGCCTGAACGGTGTTCATAAAGAGAGCTCCGGAATGGTGAGAAAACCCGGCCACCGGCGTATGTCAAGGTACGCCGAAATGACCGCGGCTGATTATCACTGCCCGGCTGGCGGGGTGGCGTGCCCGGCGGGGGCGAACAGGGCATCGACCAGTCTGCCTGCCGGCTGGCCCGCCCAGTCCAGTTCGCCGCGAACGGTGCCCCGCACCCGGCCGTCGGGCGCCACCAGCACCGTGGTGGGGAACACCGTGGCACCCCACTCCCGTGCCAGCGTTCCGGAAGGATCCAGCAAAACGGGCAAGGCCAGGCCGGTGCGCTGCCGGTAGCGCTGCACCACCGGCGCTGACTCCTTGAAGTTCACAGCCAGCACCACGAGTTTGTCCGGGCCATACAACTCGGCCAGGGTCTGGAGCGAGGGCATTTCGGTCTGGCAAGGGGCGCACCAGCTCGCCCAGAAATTGATCAGCACCGCCTTGCCGCGCAGATCGGGCAGACGCCAGACCTTGCCGTCGAGGTCCGCCACGGACAGCGCGGGGATCGCCTTTCGCGCCGGCCACGGAACCAGTTCATGGCCTTGAGCGTTGGCTGACGGATGCAAGGCCAGCATCGCAAGGGCCAGACACCCCGTTCGGATCATTTGAAACATGGCGCGAGACCTGTTGAACCTTTCTGCCCGTGGTTGGTCGGGTCACCAGGATGGCGGCGTATTCTGCACGGCCGGATGCGGGGTGCCCGGCCCCGCCTGCGGTTCAGCCACAGTCCAGCGGCGCTTCCTGCATCGCCTCGATCTGTTCCTGCAAGGTGTCGACCTGCCCGCGCCAGTAGTCGCTGCTGCCAAACCAGGGGAAATTCACCGGGAAGATCGGGTCGCTCCAGCGGCGCGCGAGCCAGGCGCTGTAGTGGATCAGGCGCAGGGTGCGCAAGGGCTCGATCAACGCCAGTTCGCGCCGGTCGAAGGTTCGAAACTGCTCGTAGCCGTCCAGCAGGCCGCTGAGCTGCACGGTGCGCTGGCGGCGGTCGCCGGACAGCAGCATCCACAGGTCCTGCACCGCCGGGCCCATGCGCGCGTCATCCAGGTCCACGAAGTGCGGCCCGCCACCGGGGCGGTCGGTGGGCGTCCAGAGGATGTTGCCGGGGTGGCAATCGCCGTGCAGCCGTATTTTTGAATCTTTTTGGCCAGTCCCCAGCGTCAATGGGTCATGGATAGCTATCAATTCAATAGCTTTGTTGCAGGCCTTTTCCCAGGCGCCCTGGACGTCCAGCGGGATCATGTCGTGCGCCAGCAGCCAGTCGCGCGGTTCCGTGGCAAATGCCTGCACATCCAGCGCGGGTCGCTCGGTGAAGGTGTGGGCAGCGCCGACGGTGTGGATGCGGGCCAGAAACCGGCCGATCCATTCCAGAACCTCGAAATCGTCCAGCTCGGGCGCGCGACCGCCGCGCCAGGGGCTGACGCTGAAGGCAAAGCCGCCGAAGCGGTGCAGGGTGCCCCCTTCCAGCACCAGCGGGGCAACCACCGGGATCTCAGCGGCGGCCAGCTCGCCGGCAAACGCGTGTTCTTCCTGGATCTGTGCCTCGCTCCAGCGTTCGGGCCGGTAGAACTTGGCGACGACGGCGCCGTGCCCGTCGTGGGGGTCTTCCAGATGAGCCTGGTAGACACGGTTCTCATAGGAACTCAGCGCCGTGAGGCGGCCGTCGCCCTGCAGTCCCACGCTGGACAACGCATCCATCACGACGTCGGGCGTGAGCGCCGCATAGGGGTGGGCCTGGCGGGCTGCGACGTCGTCGGATGCGGGCGGCAAGAGGTTCATGCCGCGATTGTCACCCGTCCCCGATGGGTCAGACGGTCTCCGGCGGCAGGGCAAGCTGATCGAAGGGCAGGGTCTGCTTGACCAGAATGACGGTGCACGGCGCGTCCATGGCCACCTTGACGGGCACGGTGGCCAGGAAACGCTGCATCTGCACGCCATGGGTGGCCGCGCCCATCACGATCACGCTGACGTTGTTGCCCTCGGCATAGCGCACGATCGCCTGCGCGACGTCGCTGGATTCGATGACGTGGAACGAGGTCTGGCTGCCATGCAGGTCGATGGGCTGGGCCCACTGCCGAAGCATGGTGAGGTAGCGCCGGTGCACGCTGGTTTCGCTCTTTTCGCTGTCGGACGAACTGGTGGCACTGGGTGAGATGACGGTCACGCAGGCCAGCCGGGCGCCGGGGCGCACGCCCAGCGAGCGCTCCACCGCCTGGCGCAGCGAGTACAACGTGGCATCGGTCACGTCCTTGTACGGAACGGCAACCATCACGATGGGCACCTCGTCGATCTGGCGCGAAGGCAGCGGGCTGGGCTGGTACTGCATGCCAGCCGCCTTGATCCAGCGCTTGAAATGGGTGCCAAATCCGGTGCCCTTGGTCTTTTGACCGCGCGCGGTGACCTGGACCTGGTCGGGGTGGGTGAGGTCGAACAGCAGGTGCGCCGCCGACGGATAGCGCCGGGCCGCTTCGGGCTCCAGGCAGCGCAGGATGATCTCCTGCATCCACTCGGGCAAGTCGGGGCGCAGGGCGCGCGGGGGCTTAGGGTCCATCCACAGGCGCTGGCGCATGCCGCCGGGTGTCTGCGGCGCGCCGAAGGGCAACTCGCCGGTGGCCAGCTCATACAGGATCACACCGATGGCAAAGATGTCGCTGCGCGGATCACCGCGCACACCGACCACCTGCTCGGGCGCAATCCATGCGGGCGATCCGATCGCCTTTCGCAGTTCCTCGGCCAGCAAGTCGGGATAGTGCGCATGACACGACAGGCCGAAGTCCAGAAACACGGCCACGCCGTTTTCTCGCATGAGCACGTTGGCTGGTTTGAGATCCAGGTGGCATACGTTTTGCCGGTGCAGACTGTGCGCGGCCCGGGCCATGGCGGCGCCGAGCTGGGCCAGGGTGGCGGTATCCGGCCGTTCGGGCTGGTCCAGCCAGTGCTGAAGGGTGTGGCCCTCCACGTACTCCATGGCCAGATACGGGACGTTGTCGAGATCACCGGCAGCAACGAAGCGCGGGATGTGCAGGCCGGTCAGGACCTGCATGATCCGGTGCTCGACCTCGAAGCTCACGATGTTCTCGGCACCATCCCCAGCCGTCATGCGGGGGATCTTCATGGCCAGCGGAAAACCCGGATCACGCGGTCCGGACGCATAGTGCACACGGTAGATGTGGGCCATCCCCCCTGCGTGAATGCAATCCTCAATGACAAATCCGTCCAGTTCGGCTCCAGGTTCCAGCAGTTTCAACGTCCATCCTCCAGGCGTTTGGCAAAGTATTCGGGCAGTCCGGCCGCCCTGATGGCGGCCGCAGCCGATTGGTAGTCATAGGGCACGCGGTGAAAAGTGACCTGGGCCGCAGACATGTCGAACACGGCGTACATGGCCCGCGGGTCGCCGTCGCGCGGCTGGCCCACGGAGCCGATGGTGGCCACCCATTGCCGATGCCGGGGCATGGGCACCGGAACGCCGGGCGTCGGCGCGAACTTCATGAGTCCACGCCCGGTGCCACGGTAGTACAGCATCTGCTGATGCACATGGCCACCGAAGACATAGTGCACGCCGGGTTGGTCGGCGCAGGCATCCAGGCTGGCACCGGCGCTGCGCTCGTCGTCCACGTAGCGCCAGCGGCTGGGTGAATCGACGCTGGCGTGGACCAGCAGGGTGGTGTCCTCGCGGTGGGTCAAGGGCAGGGCATCGAGGTAGGCCCGCTGCGCGGCGTCGAGCTGGGCATGGGTCCAGTCGGCTGTGCTGCCGCCGAGAGTCTTGTTGGCGCCATCGGGCATCACGGCCATTTCATCGTGATTGCCCTTGAGCACGATCGCGCCTTCGCCGGCCATCTGGATGACCCGTTGCACCACGGCCACCGGATCGGCGCCATAGCCGACGAGGTCGCCGAGCAAGGCGTAACGTTGTGCGCCCACTGCTTGGGCGTGGGCCAGGCAGGCGTCGAAAGCCTGCAGGTTGGCATGGATATCCGAAAGCAAAGCCAGCTTCATGGTGTCTCCTGCGGTCTGCCGGTCAGGCATTGTTATGGGTGAGCCTGACCATCATCGCCAGCCAAGCTGAGCGCAAGCTTGCACCCATTGGCCGGCTCCGCCATTGACGCATGTCAACTGCACGCGCATGCCCTGCGCAAGGGGCGCCGTATCGCGCAGGCGCGGGCGTCTTCAGGCCAGCTCGATGACCACCTCGATATTGCCGCGCGTGGCGTTGGAATACGGGCAGACCTGGTGGGCGGTATCGACCAGCTTCTGGGCAATGGCGCGCTCCACCCCGGGCAAGCTGACCACCATCCGTGCGTTGAGGCCGAAGCCCGTGGCGATCGGCCCGATACCCACCGATGCGGTGGCCGTGGCGTCCGCCGGCACGGCGATCTTCTGCATGCCGGCCACGTGCTTGAGCGCGCTGAGGAAGCAGGCCGAATAACCGGCGGCAAACAGCTGCTCGGGGTTGGTGGCGCCGCCTGGGCCGCCGAGTTCCTTCGGGGGGGCGATCCGCACGTCCAGCAGGCCGTCGGAGCTGACGGACTTGCCGTCGCGTCCACCGGTGGACGTGGCAACGGCGGTGTACAGGACTTTGGTGAGTGGGGTGGTCATACTTGTCTTTCAGGAGGAGGTGCCTGGTTCAGGCGGTGGGGGAAACTGGGAGGTCAGGTTGCGTTCGCGGGTGTCGCGGCAAGGTGGCCGATCTGGTTGCGCAAGGCCTGCACGCGCCGGGTCAGCTCCACCACGTCGCCCAGGCTGCATTGCGTGGCCTGCAGGATGCAGCCCGGTATCGCGGCGGCGCGGACCTTCAGGGCGCGGCCCGCATCGGTGAGGTGGATGCGCACACTGCGCTCATCCTCGGAGCTGCGCTCGCGGCGCACCAGCGCGGCGACTTCCATGCGCTTGAGCAGCGGCGTGAGGGTGCCCGAGTCGAGAAACAGGCGCGCGCCCAGGTCAGAGACCCGCAGGCCGTCGTGCTCCCACAGCGCGAGCAGCGCCAGGTACTGCGGATATGTCAGGCCGAGTTCCGATAGCAGTGGCTTGTAGAGCTTGGTCATCGCCAGCGAGGTGGAATACAGCGCAAAGCACAGCTGGTGGTCCAGTTGCAGGGCCTGGTCGGCATGGAGGACTGCAGAGGGGGTTTCGGAAGGCATGGTTGAATTATTGTTCAAAATTAAATTGCACACAATGTAAATGGGTATTCTTCAAGCATGCACCCAGCCGCCGTAGGCCGAGCATGACGAGGCGCGCTGCTCAGCGGCCCTGGAACCGGGCGGCCCGTCGCTCCACGAAGGAGCGCACGCCCTCTGCCGCATCCTCGCTGCGGGACAAGCGTTGCTGGGTGTCGATGAACTCGTGCATCGCCACCACCGGGCCATGCTCGAGCGCTTTCAATGCGTTCAGCCGTGTCGCCACGACGGCCAGCGGGGCTTGCGCCGCAATCGAGTGGGCAATGTCCAGCGCTTCGTCCAGCTCGGTGCCCGCTGGCACCACCCTCTGCACGAAGTTCAGCCGCAGCGCCTCGGCGCTGCCGAACTCGTCTCCCGTCAGCAGGTGCAGCAAAGCGTTGCCCAGGCCGGCGCGCTCGGCCATGCGCAGGGTCGCGCCGCCCGTGGCCATGATGCCGCGCTTGACCTCAAGCTGCGAGAACCGGCAGTTGTCGGCCGCGATGACGATGTCGGCCGCCAGCATCAGCTCGATGCCCAGGGTGTAGGTGATGCCCTTGACGGCCACGACCATCGGCTTGGTGCGCCGGCGGTAGCCATCCATGCCCAGATTCACCGGGTCGACCAGACCGAGCGGCACCGCCTTTTCGCCGCGCTGCATCAGCGGAGCGATGGTGGGCAGGTCCAGCCCGGCCGTGAAATGGTCGCCCAGGGCGTGCAGAACGCCCACCCGCAGTGCAGGATCGTCGTCGAGCCGGGTATAGGCCTCTCCGAGCTCCCGGTACATCTTGGGCGTGAAGCCGTTGCGCTTGGCCGGGCGGTTGATACCGATCAGCAGCACGGCGCCTCGGACTTCGCAGTCGATGCTGCCTTCGGGATGGGAGGGAGTCGGGGTGGCGGTGGTCATGCCCCGCATGGTAGTCGGGTGCGCAGCCGTCGGCCGTTCGCCGAGGCGACAGGCCGGCCGGCGTTGCACCGGCCGAATGCGAGGATCAATAGGTGTAGACGCCCTGGCCCGTCTTGCGCCCCAGGCGCCCGGCGGCCACCATTTCCTTGAGCAGCGGGCAGGCGCGGTACTTGCTGTCGCCGAACTCGCTGAGGTAGACGTCCATCACTGCCAGGCAGACGTCCAGCCCCACCATGTCGGCCAGCGCCAGCGGCCCGATCGGCTGGTTGCAGCCCAGCTTCATGCCGGCGTCGATGTCCTCGGGCGTCGCCAGCCCTTCGGCCAGCACGAAGAAGGCCTCGTTGATCATCGGCACCAGAATGCGGTTGACCACGAAGCCGGGTGCATTTTTCACGGTGATGGGCGTCTTGCCCAGCGCCTTGGCCATGGACTGAACAGCATCATGGGTGGCGTCGCTCGTCTGCAGACCGCGGATGATCTCCACCAGCGCCATCATCGGCACCGGGTTGAAGAAGTGCATGCCGATGAAGCGGTCGGGGCGGCTGGTCACCGCCGCCAGCTTGGTGATCGAAATGGACGAGGTGTTGGACGCGATGATGACCTCGGGTGCGACGATGGCGTCGATCTGCTTCAGGATCTTGACCTTCAGGTCGTGGTTCTCGGTGGCGGCTTCGATCACCACGTCAGCTGCCTTCAGGTCGTCGTAGCTTGTGCTGCCTTTGATGCGGGCCAGCGCCGCGTCCTTGTCGGCGGCGCTGATCTTGTCCTTCTTGAGCAGACGCTCCAGGCTGCCGGCCACCGTGCTGAGGCCCTTGCCCACAGCGGCCTCGGAAATGTCAACCATGACGACGTGAATGCCGGACACCGCGCAGGCCTGCGCGATGCCGTTGCCCATGGTGCCTGCGCCGATGATGCCGACGGTGGTGATGCTCATGCTGTGAACTCCGCAAAAGTAGAAAAAGGGAACGGCAAGCGGTGCACCTGCCCAAGGTGGGATGTTAGCGACCGGATCTGTCCGCAGGGCGACGAATGTCTCGCGCGACTGAATCGACCGCCAACCAGCACATCCACGCGGATGCAGGACGAAAGCGAGGCGTCAGGCTTTTGCAGCCTTGGCGTCGCGGACCGCGCGGCGTTTGGCCATTTCCCGGCCCATCGACTCCAGCAGCGCCGGATCGATGCGCCCGCGCGCTTCCGGGTAGGCCAGCGATTCCTCCAGCACGATGTGGTCGAGATACAGTTGCTGGAACACCTCCACCGCCTGGCGCAACACGTTGGGATCGAACCAGCTGTTGCCATCCGCCGCCGCTTCCAGCGCGGGTTCGATCTCGAACCAGTCCGCTTCGAGCCATCCATGGTCCTGAATCAGCCGGTGGGTGGCCTGCAGGACGTCTTCCTGGTTGCTGGCCAGCAGCGAAGGGAAGACGTGTTTTTCTTCATCCAGGTGGTGTTGCCGGGGTTCGGCGTTGAACCAGTCGGTCAGCGCACGCGCCTGCGCCTGCAATGCGGGCGTCAGTTCACCCTCTTCCAGCGCGGTGGCCAGCGCCATCATCTGTTCGAGCTTCTGCTGGATGTCCAGATGGCACCGATCCAGAAACACGAAAAGGCTTTTGTCAACCGAGGACGCTGCGGGGGCAGATGCGGACATGAAGGCGCTCCATTCAAAGACACAAGAACATGGAGGTCTATTGTGGGATTGATGCGCTGCAGCATCTTGATCTGGCTCAAATAAGGCGAGGAACCGCTGAATCCACACCGTTTTGGGGTATCGTGCGGCGCACCGGAGACAAAGGGCGGGGCAGACGCCGACAACGCCCAGTGACTGCCTCGCCTCCAAGGAGCACAACACATGAACGCAACACCGGCACTCAAGCGCCGCTCGTTTTTCAAGCTGGGCATCGGCTCGGCCATCGTGCTGGCGCTGGCCGGCGGCACGATGGCCCTGATGAAGCCGGGCCTCGTCGACGGCAAACTCAGCCAGCCCGCGCGCCTGGTGATGACGCGCGTCGCGCAAGCCATGCTCGCCGGCACCTTGCCCGCGGACCCTGCCGCCCAGAGGCAGGCCCTGGACGCCGTACTGCAACGCACCGACGCATTCTTCGTGGGCCTGCCCACCCATGTGCTCGCCGAACTGGACCAGCTGCTGGGCCTGCTGGCTTCGGCGCCGGGCCGTCGTTTTCTGGTCGGCCTGTCCACGTCATGGGAAGAGGCCACCGCGGCCGAGACCACGGCCGCCCTGAAAGGCATGCTGGAATCCGGCACGGAACTTCGCATCCAGGCCTGCCAGGGGCTGCACGATCTCGTGATGGTGCCGTATTTCTCCGGCAAGGAATCCTGGACGGTGCTGGGCTATCCCGGCCCGACCGCCGTGTGACCGTGTCCCCCTTCCTTTCACCCGAGCCGACACCATGAGCAACATCCCCGACCCCATTCTTCAAGGCCTGCAGCGGGGATGGAAAGTCCTTGGCGGCAAGCATGGCGCCCTGCCGGAGCGCCTCAGCTGTGACGTTGCGATCATCGGGTCCGGAGCCGGGGCCGGCATCACGGCGGAGCTGCTGACCAAGGCCGGCCTGAACGTCGTCATCGTCGAAGAAGGACCACTCAAGAGCAGCACCGATTTCAAGCAGCTCGAGCCCGAAGCCTACGCCAGCCTGTACCAGGAAAATGCCGGACGCAAGACCAAAGACAAGGGCATCACCATTCTGCAGGGCCGCAGCGTGGGGGGTACCACCACGGTCAACTGGACCAGTTCCTTCCGCACGCCGCCGGAGACGCTCAAGTTCTGGCAGGACCGGTTCGGCCTGAAGGATTACAGCGTCGAGGCCTTGGCCCCCTATTTCCAGCAGGTCCAGACGCGGCTGAACATCGAGCCCTGGGCGGTGGCGCCCAACGAGAACAACGAACTGTTGCGCCGTGGCGCCGCGAAGCTGGGCATCAAGGCCGAAGTGATTCCGCGCAACGTCAAGGGCTGCTACAACCTCGGCTCGTGCGGCATGGGTTGCCCCACCAACGCCAAGCAGTCCATGCTCGTCACAACGCTTCCCTATGCGCTGGACCGTGGCGCCACGCTGCTCGTGGAGACGCGGGTCGAAAAAATGGTCATCGAGGGCAGCCGCGTCACCGCCCTGCAGTGCATCGCGGTCAAGCCCAATGCAGCGCCAGCCCATCCCGGCGGCGCGGTCACCACGGTGGTGGCCAGGCACATCGTGCTGGCCGGTGGAGCCATCAACTCGCCGGCCCTGCTGATGCGTTCCAAGGCGCCCGACCCGCATCAGCGCCTGGGCAGCCGAACCTTCCTGCATCCGGTGGCCATCACCACCGCCGTCATGGCCGAGCCGGTGCAGGCCTGGACCGGCGCGCCCCAGTCGATCTATTCCGACCATTTCATGCACACCCAGCCGGTGGACGGCCCCATGGCCTTCAAGCTGGAGGTGGCGCCGCTGCACCCGGTGTTCTTCGGCGCCAACCTGCCGGGCTTCGGCGAGAGCCAGGCCGCCCTGTTCCGCCAGTATCCGAATGCCCATGTGACGCTGGCCCTGATGCGCGATGGCTTTCATCCGCAATCGGTCGGCGGCAAGGTCGAGCTGCGCTCGGATGGTTCGCCCCTGCTGGACTACCCGCTCACCGACTACGTGCTGGAGGGCGCGCGCCGCGCCATGCTGGCGATGGCGCAGATCCAGTTCGAGGCCGGGGCCAGAATGGTCTACCCCGGCCACGAACTCGCTCGCGGCACGTCGACATGGGCCGAGACCAAGGCCGCGATCGAGGCCCTGCCGATGAAGCCCCTGCTGACCAGGATCGGCAGCGCCCACGTCATGGGCGGCTGCGGCATGGCCGCCGACGAGAAGGCCGGCGTCACCCGTCCTGATGGCCAGCACTGGCAACTGGAGAACCTGTCGATCCACGACGGCTCGATCTTCCCCACCAGCATTGGCGCCAATCCCCAGCTGTCGATCTACGGCACGGTCAACCGGCTGGCGCAGGGCCTGGCCAAGCGGCTCACGTCCAAAGAGGTCGCGCTGGCCTGACGATGACGGAGGTACCAACATGCATATTGGGTTACTTGAAGACGACGAAGATCAACGCCGACTGATATCACTTTGGCTCAGGGCTGGGGGACATACGCATCGGGAATACGGCACGATCGCAGAAATGACAGAGGGTTTGAAGCGCGAAAGCTTCGACCTATTGCTGCTGGACTGGGTGCTACCCGATGGCAACAGTGAAGAGGTCATCCACTGGGTCCGCCGGAATCTTGGGTGGGAAGTCGCGGTTGTCGTCCTCACAGCGCGTGATGAGGAATCGGGCGTCGTGCAGGCGTTACAGGCTGGAGCGGATGATTACGTCGTCAAGCCCCCAAAGCAGAACGAGTTGATCGCACGGCTTTCAGCGGCCGCACGGCGGGCCAGGCCTGGCGGTCTCCCGGTGCTTCATTTGGGGGTCTACGAAGTGGACATTCAGCGACACGTGCTTTCAATGGAGGGCGCGCCGGTTTCGCTGACCCAAAAGGAGTTCGATCTGGCCGTGTACCTGTTTCAAAGCCCTGGAAAGCTGTTGTCTCGGGACCATTTGCTGAACAAGATCTGGGGCCTGAATACGGACGTCGACACGCGGACCGTGGACACTCATGTGAGCCGCCTGCGCAAGAAGCTGTTGCTCGACGGTTCGCGCGGATGGAAGATGTCTCCGGTCTACGGATATGGCTACCGGCTCGATCGAATTGACGCCCCGGTGTCCTGAGCCAAAGCGTGATTCAGGAGCGTCATGCGAACAGTATTGACGCCGTCGCTTGACCGGTACTCAACCTTGTCACAGGCGTTGCGGATGATGAAAAGGCCGAAGCCGCCCTCCGGGAAAGTTGAAAGATCGGTATCGGGCGCATCGACAGGCGGCGCGTACGGATCTCCAAGGTATGAGGTTTCCAGAACCAGGCCACCGGCCTTGTGGCGAATGAACAGTTCAACGGGCGCATCGGATAGCCGACCAGTGGCATGGCGGATGATGTTCGTCATGACCTCCACTGCCGCCACCACGAATGGACCCGCCGTATCGTCGGGTACCGCGGCCTTTTTCGTATGCTCGGTCACGAAGTCACGAATGAGGCCCAGCGCGCTCAAGTTAACGGGAACCTCAAGGCGATAAATCGGGCGATTTTCGTCGTGACGCACCAGCAACACGGTCGTCAGGTCGTCGGCGATATCGACGTCTTGAAGCAGGGAGTTGCGCAGCGAGTGCAATGCCATCGCAGGTTTTCCCATTTTGATCATGCGGGAGCGCACGCTTTCATTGAGTCGATCGCGCCCCAGCCGGGTTCCGTCAGGAAGCAGTGCGTCTGCGGCACCGTCAGAGCACAGGAAGACGGCATCACCAGCCATCAGGGTGCGGCTGTCCTGGGCCACGTCGTCCGTTGAAAAGACACCAATGGGCGGGAGCTGATTCTTGAAAGTCTGGATTTCGCCACCGCGACCGATCAGCAAGGGCTCTTCATGGCCACAACCCACCCAGGTGACCGTGTCGGTTCGTGTGTCGATGCGGAGATAGACCAAGGTGACGAAAGCCTCGAGTGCCTGCAGGTGAGGTGTCATCGCGTGGTTCACCGACGCCACAATGTCACAGGGGTGGGGTGGTTCTGCCCCGGGCTTCTGTTGTGACAGCAGCTCAGCCATGGAACGACTGAACTGCAATTTTGTTGCAGCCCCGAGCAGGGCCGCCGGGACGCCTTTGCCCATCACGTCGCCAACGATCACGTCAAGGGCATGGTCGCCGAACTTGATGACCTCCAGAAAATCACCGTCGATGCCGGTCGATGCCTGGTTGAACGCGGACATCCACAGGCCATCGATCTGGGCCGAGGGGGGTGCAACGAGCAACGATTGCTGAATGCGATTGCCGATTTCAAGCTCGATCTGACGTGCGGCAGCGAGTTCTTCGCGCGCCTTTTTTTGCGCAGTGATGTCTTCCACCACGCAAATCATGTAAAGGGCTTGTCCATTCTCATTTCGTGCGAGCGATGCGGTCAGACGCACCCATTGATAGATTCCATCCTTGCGTCGATAGCGTTTGTCCTGGGCAAAATTGTCTATTTCGCCAGCGAACAGTTGCTTCATGGAGGCGAGGCCCTCGGTTGCCTCTTCAGGGTGCACCAGGCGATCCGCATCCAGCGCGAGAAACTCTTCACGGGAGTAACCCAGCATCCTGCAAAGCGTTTGATTGACTCGCAAGAAACGGCGGTCTGCGGCCTGGTGCAGGACGCCAACGGCGGCCTGTTCGAAAGTGGCTCGAAAGCGTGCCTCGCTTGAACGCAATGCATACTCTGCGCGCATGCGATCGCTGATGTCTCGGATCGTCGCGGTGAATATCTCGCCAGAATCGGTGCGGATGGGGACGATCGCAAGTTCGACTGGGAAGATGGATCCGTCGGCTCGCATCGCCTCAATCTCCACCCGTTGGTTCAGTACCGGTCCATCCCCGGTGGCGCGGTATCTGGCCATGCCTTCGACGTGCGCCTGCCGGTACTTGGGGGGCACCAGCATGTCGTGCATCGGCTTTCCAACGATGGAGGCGCGCGGGTGACCAAACATTTTCTCGGCTGCGGGGTTGAGGTCAAGGACGTTGCCGTCCAGGTCAATGGTCACGATGCCGTCCAGAGCACTTCGCAGGATGGCCTGCTGGCGCGCCTGGCTGGACCGAAGCGCTTCCTCGGTTCGCTTGCGATCGCTGATGTCTGTATTGGTGCCGATCATCCGAGCGGGGCGGCTCGATCCAGGGATTTGCGGGGCGAGCTGCCCGCTTGCCAGAACCCATTTCCAACTGCCGTTCCCGGTGAGAAGGCGCATTTCTTTCTCGAAAGAGGGGGAGCGACCGGCAATGTGCGCTTCCGCTGCTTCGATGACGCCCAGGATATCGTCGGGGTGTACGAGCGAGCGCCATTTCTCGGCAGTCCATTCGAACTCACCTTCCTGGTAACCAAGCATCTTCATCAGTCGCACGGAAACCTTTGCGTTTTGGGCGCGCAGGTCAATGTCCCAGACGCCTTGGTCAGAGCCTTCGAGGGCAAGTTTCCAGCGCTCCTCCGTGCGAGCCAGTTCGGCATTGGCTTCGACCACTTTGCGTTCTGTGGCCTCCTGTTGCCGCATCTGGCGACGTATAAGAAATGCGGCGAGCCCGATGGCCATCCAGGCAATCAGGGTGCACGCGGCGGCCCATCCGAAGACCGGCCGCAGGGTCGTCCAGATCTGCGTATAGGGTTGTTCAACAACGACGACGAGTGGCCAGCGTCGCAATGTTCTGAAGGCGCTGAAACTCTTGGAGCCTCCGAGTCCGGCGTCGATATAAGTGCCATGCTCTTGGGCGGGGAGGAAGCGACGGAAGGGAATCAAGCCATCCGGGCGCGTTCCGGGTTCGATAGGGATGTCAAGGCCCGCACCCAGAAGCTGTCCGTCGAAGCTGAATAGGGCGCTATGGTCCGCCGCATCTCCGATCAGGACTGCATGTTGGGTGGCTATCCGGTCCGGGTTGAGCAAGGCGACCAGCAACAGGGCATCCGGTCCCGATAGATTGACACGCTTGACCAGCGGGAGTGCAAAAGTGCCCTTCGAGACGGTGGGCGCAACCGTGTCGCTGAGATCGCGCCCCGGCAAAAGAGGGCCAATTCGCGGACGACCATCAACGGGAATGCCGCCGAGCAGGGCCAGATTCACGCGGATATCCACAGTGTTGGCATCCGTGCTGGCAAGGACGCGTCCTTCCCTGTCGAGCAGGGAAAGGCTACGCAGCGTCATCTTGCCCGTGACGGAGTCTTTCAGCAACCGGCCGGCACTGACCGGATCAAGGGTTTCTCTGTTGACTTCGAGTATGTCGCTCACGGCGTCCATCAGGATGGCGGCCTCCTCGAAGAAGCCGGCCGTCTGGCTCTCCAGCGCGCGTGAGTACAGTCCGACACGCTCGAGGGCGGCGGTTTCGGCGTCGCGGCGTGCGACCAGCAGATACACGACGGCCATTGCCAGCACGATCAGCGCCGACAACGCCGTCGCAGCGATCAACCGCCGCGTGCGCGGTGACGGCGCAAAAGGGGTGAGCGCCTGCGGGCCAAGCATCAGTGGACGAGAATATCCTGGAGGCCAAACTTCTTGGCAGCGCGCTCCAGACGGCCGTCACGCTTGATCTGGGCCACGAACTGGTCGACCGTTTGCAGCCAGTCCGCGTCACCAGGTTTTATGGCGTAAGCATAGGGAATCGGGTTGAATGTTCGGGACGGTGCCACCAATCGCGCCCAGTCGGCGTTGTCCAACAGGCGACGGCTGTACGGATAGTCGGTCATGAAAACGTCGACGCGACCGGCTTCAAGCTCCTGTTCACGGGTCTGCGGGGGGCGGATGACAACCATTTGGGCTTGTTTGAGCGAGGCTGCCATGACGGGCTCCATGAAGGTGCCGCTCTGTACAGCGACCCTGACACCTGGGCGGTCGATGTCTTCCCAATTGCGCACCAGCCGATTGCCGCGGGTTGTGACGCCATAGATGTCGCTTTGGAGGTACGGCTGGGAAAACCGCAATTTCAGCTGCCGCTGGGGTGTGACACCGACCGCATGCATCGAAATGTCGCAACGGTCAGAACTCAGATCGTCAATCATCGTCGAGAACGAAGACTCAACGTACTGGAGCTTGACGCCTAGCGTTTTTGCGAATTCCGAAGACAGGTCGATGTCGATCCCGCCCAGTTGTTCGGTACGCGGGTTGCGGAATGTAATGCCGTAATAATCCGGCCAGATACAGACGCGAACGGTTCCGGAAGCCTTGACCCGATCAAGCACGGGGCCTGCAATGGAGACGGAAGCAAGCATCCCGGTGATGACCAGGGCGAAAGTGACACCCGTTCGGTTGATGGCGGAAGTAAGGCGCATGTCTGTCTATCGAAAGTCATCAAGGGTCCACCGGAAGGCGGACAGGCTGGCATCGACAGCAACCTTAACCGAAATGTTGCTCCACGGCATGGGATCGGTTGCTTCGTGTGGTCCGGATTTCACCAGCGATTCCGACACGATCATGGCGGGACTGTGAACTCTTCAGGTGTCAGCCCCAAAGAGGAGGCGGCACTTCCTAGAATGAGTCGCTTCTGAGTATCGATCGCCCTGCTGGGCGCTTCAACATGAAAATGACGGTCCTGTGTGCCGGTCTGAGCACACCTCACGCGGGTTGGGCAGCGATAGACGAACTTGCTCAACTGACATCCCGCTATTTCGATGCCACGCTGTTGTCCACGCCCGCACATCCAGATCCCCTTTGGCGCCGGATGAGTGGCCGACAGCGGCCGCGCTTTGCGCCGATCCAATGTCCGGGAGGTGATGTGTTGTTCGTGGTGGCGCGCGGTCCCGAGGACCTGGCACTCGCTGGCGCCATCCCGGATGTGCGGCGAAAATTTTCCCGTATTCACGCCTTTGTCACGGACTCGTATTTTCACGCGGGCTACGTGCGCGAGACCGCCCTCTACGACAGCATCACGGTGACCGCGCACGAAGATGTCGCCTATCCGTCCCAGCGCTTTGGCATAGGTGTGCATCAGCTCTATCAGGGCGCGGACGCTATGCGATGGTCGCCGCGGGAAGAGCAAGCGCGCAGCATCGACCTGATCGCCTATGGCCGAACACCACCGAGCTATCACGCTGCATTTTCTCGTCGGTTTCACGACGACGCGTCGGCCCATCTCTATCTGCATTCGCCGCTGGGCAATCTCGCCGGTCCGAGCGTTCATCTCGAACGTGGCATGCTTTTCAAGCTGCTGCATCGCAGCAGCATTTCCCTTGCCTTCAACCTTCTGGTTGAGCCCCAGGGTTCACGGCCGCGCTCGATGATGGTGACCAGTCGCTGGCTCGAATCGTTGCTGGCCGGCTGTATTGTGGCGGGTCATCGACCGGTGTCTCGGATGGCTGAAGAGATGCTGGACTGGCCCGGAGCCACTGTCGAACTGCCCCAGGAGCCCCACGCTGCGGCCGACAGGCTCGAGGCGATGCTGGCAAGTCGCGACGGGTTCGAGCTTCAGCGCCGGCGCAATATCGAGCGTGTTCTCACGCGGCACGACTGGCGACATCGCATCGACCGGCTGTGCACGCTGATGGGGTGGACGCGGCCAGCGCGGCTTGAGCAGGATCTGGGCCACCTGCAGGACCTCGCCGCCCGTTGGGCCGATTGATCCGACCGGGAAACTACCGAAGTACCCGTCGAAACGCCGGCGACCTGGCGGGTGGCGAGGCGTCGTTCTCCTGCGTCCCAGAGACGGCGCTCCGGTGCTTGACGCTCTCGCCCCATCCAAGCAAGAGGAACAGCATGGGCTCGGTCTGAGCGCCCATGTAGACGGTCGCAAAGGCCACGAAACACATCAGGTAAATACCCGAAAACGTGAATCCGATCGGGGCCTGGCCGGCCGGCGCTTGCAGCCCAAACTTGAGCTGCGACACGATTGCGAAGACAAACATCAGGACAAACACCGCGGGTGCCAGAACGCCGTGTTGAAGCGCCATGAGGAAGAACGCGTTGTCCACGGATTCCATCCCGGGGATCTTGGGCACACCAGTGAGGCCCCACCCCGACCACATGCGCTCCATCAAGAAGGCCTGGTAGCGCTCAATCATGACCTTGCGGTAGAGCATGGTCTCCGCCTCGCCCGAGAGAACAGCGCCTTGTTCGGGCGTGATGTAGGCATCCAGCGCCAGTTTGCCAACAATCGCACCTCCCACCAAGGCCACAATCATCAGACCCAGGGCCCGTTTGCGGTTGCGCGCGTTCCCGACGGCCACCAGCAATGCCGCCGCGAGACCGCCGATCCATGGTCCACGTGAAATGGTCATGAGTGCCATCAGGATCAACACCAGGGAAATCTGGCTCTCGAATGACAATGGAGCGCGCGCTGTCCACCGTTGAAATCGTCCCAGGAGCCCGGCTTGGGGTTGCTTCCACTCGCCGGACCAGCATAGCCAGCGGTGCAACCGGTACACCACGATCACCATGATGCACGCCAGAATCGGGTGCTCGAACGTGCCGGCCGTTCTCGCAATGCCCCAGCGCAATGAGAGCCCGCTGCCCGCGTCCGGAAACAAGGGCGAAAGCAGTTTGAAAACGGGGCTGACCCAGAACTTCGCCTCGAACAGGAACATGGGGAAGAAGATCAGGAACATCGCCACGAATGCCTTGGCCGTGGCGATGTCCATGCGCCGATCGGTGATCAGGTGGCGGCCCAGAAGGTAGGGCCCGACCACACAAGTCAACAAGTAAAAGCCATAGTTCTGTGCGTCGGAATAGCCGCGACTGAGGAAGTCCGCAACCAGGCGGATCGCGATGTACAGAAACATCAAGGCCTCCATCGGGCCTATGCGAATCAGATGGATTCGGTCGCGGACCAGGGCGAACAGCAGTGGCAGGATGGCCGCCTGCATGAAATTGGGGTCGGGCAAGCCTGGGATGTTGACCCAGAAGGAGAAGGGAAGGGCGAGGAAGAAGGGGATCCAGACCCAGAGGAAAGCCGCCTCGATACCGCGCCGCTGGATAACGGCGACTGAAAGAAACATGGCGATAAAGACGACATAGGGCGTCATGCAGTTTGGCGCGCGGTGATCCGGGGAATGGTATCGCAGCACTGCAGTCTTGGCCGGGTCTGTCGAATTCACAATCCTGTAACCCGTGACGGGGCCTTCATGGCGAAACTACCCGGCATGAACTTCATTGCCCCTGCCTGTCTGTCGAAATGGGTCCGCCGTGCGGCGCTCTTGGTTGCTGCATCCGCGCTCGCTGGCTGCGCCACCTCGCAAACGCCAGAGAAGGTTTCGTCAGGGGCCACGCTCTTCAAGGCACCCGAAAAGACCCAGGTTGCACCTTTGATGTCAAAGGAAGACCTTGCGCTTCTGGAAGAATCGGTCAATCCGGTGTACCAGATCGGAAATGGTGACATCGTTCGCTTGGACGTGTTTGGCCGCCCCGAAGTCAGTGGAAAACATGTGGTCGGTCCGGACGGAAGAATCACCGTGCCGATTGTTGGCGAGGTTGCACTCTCGGAGCGCTCGCGGGAGGAGGCGCGCAGCCTGGTCGAGAAAGGCCTGCGCCGGTACTACTCGCATCCCCATGTCACCCTGGCGGTCGAAGAGTACGTGTCCAACCAGGTCACGGTCCTCGGTCGTGTCGAGCGGGCCGGCATGTTGAAGTTTCCTCATCCCCCGACGCTGGCTGAAGTGCTGGCGAGCGCTGGAGCCATGCCGATCCTCGACAAGCAGGCCACACTGACCCGCTGCGCAATCATGCGAGGTCGCGAAAGATTGATATGGGTGGATCTGAAGTCCTTGCTCAACGGTGATCCGGCCTACAACCTTCGGATGAAGAAGGGCGACATCGTCTTTATTCCAGACTCCGCGGATACAGCGGTCTACGTTCTTGGCCAGGTTCACAAGCCTGGGTCTTACCGTCTTACCCCGCGCATGACGCTGTTGGATGCAATTTCCCAGGCGGGTGGCCCGAACGAGGACTCTCAACCGAGCCAGATCGGTCTTTACCGGTCAGGTGCAAACCGAGTCGAGATGTTCTCTTTCGAGGATGTCATCAATCCAGCCCGGGCCATCAATTATTCGCTTGAGGATGGCGATGTGGTGTTTGTGCCTCGCAGCAACCTGGCAGATGTCGGCTACTTCCTGCGTCAGATTTCACCCGCTATGTCAGTGCTGAATTTCGGCCTGGCCTTGAAGGCGGTGACCCAATGAGCCACAAGCCGACCATTCAGCATGCCTGTCTTCCGGGCACGGATGCCACCGACCCGACGATCCCCTTGATTTCTGTGGTCGTCATCGGCCGCAACGAAGGTGAACGTCTGCGCCGCTGCCTGCAATCGGTGGCAGCCGCTGACTGGCGCGACCTTGCCTACGAGACGATCTATGTGGATTCGCAGTCCAGCGATTCCAGCCTTTCTGTGGCGCAGGCGGTCGGCGCCCGATGTCTGGTGGTGCAAGACGCGTCGCCCTGCGCCGCGAAGGCCCGCAATCTCGGGTGGCGAGCCGCCCGTGGCGAGTTCATCCTATTCCTCGATGGCGACACGGAACTGGCCCCCGGCTTCGGGCTTGCTGCCCTTGCCGCGCTGTCAGACACCGCGGTCTGCGCGGCCTGGGGCCACCGCCGGGAATCCAACCCGAGCCAGTCGGTCTACACCCGGGTTCTTGATCTGGACTGGCTGTATCCGGCCGGTCGCAGTCTGTATTTCGGTGGCGACGTGCTGGTGCGGCGCCAGGCACTTGTCGAAGTGGATGGCTTTGACCCTACCCTGAAGGCCGGCGAGGAACCGGAGCTGTGCGCCCGTCTTCGGGCGCGGGGCTGGCAGATCGAGCATCTCGACGAACCCATGACCCGTCACGATCTTGGCGTGCGTAGCTTCCGCGCCTATGCCCTGCGCTGCTACCGCTCGGGCATTGCCTATGCCGAAGTCGCCGAACGCATGAAACGCATGGGCGACGGCCTCTGGCAGCGCGAAGCCAAGCGTGACCGGTTTCAAGGCGCAGCCTACGCGCTGTATCCGATGTTGCTGGCGTTGGCCTTCGCCTGGAACAATGCGGCGGGTTTCGCGCTGCTGGCGCTGGCCGCCCTGGTCATTCTGCGCAGTGCCTGGCGTTGCCGCTGGCGGGCGCCGGGGCAGGTCGGACTCTGCCTGCAGTACGCCGTGCATTCACATGTCCAGAAACTGCCGGCATTGATCGGGCAGATTGCCTGGCGCCGCGCCAGTAGAAACCAGCGCGAGATCGGGCTCGTCGAGTACAAGGATGCACCCCGCGGCGCCAGCGCGGGGTTGAAGGGTCCGCTGGCCCTCATGCTCGCTCCACTCGCCTGGGCGAGCCGGGTCATCGCCGAGCGCTGGACGCGGCTATGGAGCTTTGCCCGCCTGAAGGAGGCGCTCGGTGGCTGTCTTGATGCCTCCAATGTGGTGCTTGGGGCGGTCGAACTGCAAGGAACCCGAAACATCGCCCTCGGACGGGGTGCCCTGGTCTATCCGGGTGTCTACCTGGAGACTCAGGGTGCAGGTCGCATCGAGATCGGCGACCGTGTCGTGCTTTCGCGCGGCGTTCATATCGTGGCCCATGAACACGTGGTGCTTGGCGACGATTGCATGGTCGGTGAATACACCAGCCTGCGCGACGCAAATCACCGTCCCAGTATCCAGCCCATGCGCGACAGTGGCCACGACAGTGCGCCGATCGTCATTGGCCGCAACGTCTGGATCGGCCGTGGCGCGACGGTGCTGAAAGGCACGCGAATCGGCGCCCACTCGATCGTTGGTGCCAATGCCGTTGTCACCCGGGACCTTGGCGAGCACAGCCGCTCGGCAGGCGTGCCGGCCCGTCCGCTTTGAAGCCCGACTCACCCCCTTTGACAGATGTTCATCCCATGACCACCGAATTCGCCGCCCCACTCGCCTACCTGGTCAGCCGCTACCCGGCCGTTTCGCACACCTTCATTCTTCGCGAGGTGATTCGCCTTCGCGAACTGGGCCACCGCATCCACACGGCCTCCATCAATGCACCCGATCGCTTGCTGGAAGCGATGGATCCGGCGGAGCGGGTCGAAGCCGACGCGACCTATTTCGTCAAGGCGGATGGAGCCCGTGGCGCATTGGCGGGATTGGCATTCTGGGCCGTGCGGGCACCGGGCAAACTGCTCGGCGCGACTGTGCAGGGCCTTCGCATGGGTCGCGGTTTGCGCGGCCTTGCCTACACGGTCGAGGCTGCCATGGTCGCGCGTTGGATGAGTCGCCACCGCCTTGCCCACCTTCATGTTCATTTTGGCAACGCTGGCGCCAGTGTCGGAGTGCTGGTCAAGGTGCTCACAGGCTGCCACCTTTCCTACACCATCCACGGTCCGGATGAGTTTGACGATGTGTCCGGCCAACGGCTGGCCGTGAAGATGCATGCCGCCGATGCCGTGGTGTGCATCAGCCAGTTTGCCCGCGGACAGCTCATGCGTATCAGCGCGCCACTGGACTGGGCCAAGTTCCAGGTCTGCCGGTTGGGCGTCGACCCGCGGCAGTTCACCTTCGTTGCGCCGGCCGAGGGCCAGTCGCACATCCGGATGCTTTGCGTGGGCCGGCTGACACCCGCCAAGGGCCAGGTGCTGCTGGTTCAGGCCTGTGCCCAGCTGCGCGACACGGGACTCGATTTCTCGGTCACGCTCGTGGGCGACGGTCCGGACCGGGCCCGCGTCGAGCAAGCCATCGCCGAACTTGACCTGCAGCAGCATGTGAAGCTGGCCGGCTCGCTGACACAGGATGGCGTGCGCCGCGCCCTGGCACAGTCCGACATCTTCGTGCTTCCCAGTCTGGCTGAGGGTATCCCGGTCGTGCTCATGGAGGCCATGTCCAGCGGCGTGCCCTGCGTTTCCACGCCGGTGAACGGCATTCCTGAACTCATTGAGCATGGCCGCACGGGCATGCTGGCGACCCCTGGGGATGCGGAAAGCCTCGCCAGGCATCTGCTGAGCCTTGCTCACAATGAGGGCTTGCGGCGCGAAATCGCGCTCTGCGCGCGTGAGAAGGTGCGGTGGCACTTCGATCTGGCGCGCAACGTACAGCAGCTCAGCGGCGTATTCGCCCGCTTTCCGCGGGCTCCAGTCACCCTTCAGTCCTGAAATCCGCAGGCCACACACCATGGACCTTTCCATCCTCATCGTCACGTACAACTCGGCACCCCTGATCGGCGGCCTTCTCGACCATCTTCAAGCTGAAATCCTGAGTGAAGGGGAGTCGCTGCGCGCGGAGATCATCGTTGTGGACAACGCGTCCCGCGACGGCACGGTGCATCGGATTCGCGCCGATCACCCCTCGGTGCGTGTGGTGGCGAGCGCCGTGAACCTCGGTTTTGCCGCAGGCAACAATCTTGCGGCGCAGCACGCGAGAGGCCGACACCTGTTGCTGCTCAATCCCGATGCCTTGCCCGAGTCCGGTGCCCTGCGACGTGGGGTGGCGTGGATGGATGCCAACCCCAAGGTCGGCCTGGGCGGCGGCGAACTGCTGGGAACAGACGGCAGTCGGCAGCCTTCTGCGCGCATGTTTCCCACGCTTCGCGACGAAGTCTTTACGCTTTCGGGTCTGGCGGCACGCCATCCCTCGAGTCGACTGTTCGCCCGGATGGATCGCCGCTGGGCCGATCCTGATGCGGATGCCGCGGTGGACTGGATTCCTGGTGCCTTTGTTTTCATACCTGCCGCGCTGTTCAAAACCATCGGCGGTTTTGACGAACGCTTCTTCATGTATTACGAAGAGGTGGACCTGTGCCGCCGCCTTCACGAAAGGGGTTACTCTGTGCGGTACTGGCCCGGCCTCAAGGCAACCCACATCGGTGGTGCCTCGGCCAGGACCGTGGCGGATGCCCGCGTGTCGCGCGCTGGCTCGCAGCTGGAAAGCTGGCGCATGCGCAGCGCCCTGCTGTATTACCGCAAACACCACGGCGCGGCCGGTGCACTGGGATGGCAGCTTGTCGAATGGGGCTGGAACCGGCTGCGCCAGTGGCGGTCGGCCATGCGTGGGCAGTTTGACAAGGCGGCGGACCTTGGTCAGCACTGCCAGCAGGTGCGCCAGGCCTGGCGCGACACGCGCGCGGGCGCCGTGAGCCCGATGAAGCCGTGGTGAGCGCATCGCCGGTCATGCCTGATGCGACGCCGCAGGTGCCGCCGGTGGCGGCGCGCAGCCTGCGCCAGCGCATGCTGCATGCGAGCGGTTGGATCTTGAGCAGCAGCCTGGTTTCGCAGGCGCTGCGCCTGGCCAGCAGCCTGGTGCTCACGCGGCTGCTGGTGCCGCAGGCCTTCGGCCTTGTGGCCGCCGTCCAGACCTTGTATTTCGCCCTGGTGATGTTCTCCGATCTCGGCGTCTGGCAAAGTGTCGTCAACCGACAGCGGGCCATGGATGCCCGATTCCTGGGTACCGCCATGAGCGTGCAGCTGTTGCGTGGCGCCCTGCTGGCCCTGGTGGTTCTCGCACTCGCGCTGGGCATTCATGTTGCGGCCGGCCGTGACGCATTCACTCCCGGCACGGTCTATGCTGATCCACGCTTGCCCTGGATGATGTCGGTCTTCGCGTTGTCGGCCTTGCTGCAGGGCGCGGAATCAATGCACCTTGCCACGGCTCAGCGGGATCTTCGCACCGGGCAACTCGTGCGGCTCGAGCTGTTTTCGCAGCTGGCCGGCATGGCGGTCACCATCACCTTGGCGCTGATCACGCGCTCGGTCTGGAGCCTGGTGGCCGGTACGCTCGCATCCACCTTCGCACGGACGGCGATGAGTCATCGCGTACTGCCTGGTGAGTGGGTGCGTCCCTGCTGGGATCCGGCCAGCCTGCGAGAGATCACTGGTTTCGGGAAGTGGATCTTCCTGTCGTCCCTGATTGGCTTCGCCGCAGCCCATGGCGAGAAACTGATGCTGGGGGGCGCCTTGTCGGTGTCTGCGTTTGGCGTGTATTTCATTGCGGCTACTTTGCTGGCCGCGGTGACCGGGCTGGTGGGCAGCCTCAACGCCCATCTGATCTTTCCCGGTCTGAGCGAGGCCATCCGCAGCGGCGAGCGAGAGGCGGCACGCATTTACCTGCGCGTCCAGCAGGCGGCCGACGTCCTGCTGGGGCTGATCGCAGGAGTGCTTTGCATGGCGGGTCATTGGATTGTTTTCCTGCTGTACGACGCTCGCTATGCCGGCGCGGGCTGGATGCTGCAGGTGCTCGGCCTGGGGCTGTTGGCCATCCGCTACCAGGTGCTCGAGCAGATGATGTTCGCCCGCAGCCAGCCGGGGTGGGTCACTGCCAGCAACACGCTGCGCGCCGTCAGCCTTCTGGTCCTGATCCCGGCCGGCTTTGCGCTGGGCGGTGAGCGCGGCGCCATCATGGCTGTGGCCGCGAGCCAGTTTGCGGGATGGCCGCTCGCGCTCGCGTTCAAGCAGCGCAACGGCTTGCTAAGCTGGCGCAGCGAAGCTCTGTGGCCGCTCGCGCTGATGTCGGGTCTCGCGGCTGGCTGGCTGATCGACGCGTTGCTGTCCCTGACGCTGCATCGCTAGACGGCCGATCCTGCATACTTGAGCGGCAGCCATTTTCCCTCCCGCCAACGGACGCTCCGCCATGCGCATCACCTTTCTCCTGCCCAGCGACAACCTCACGGGCGGCGCACGCGTCGTGGCTGTATACGCCCGCGAACTCGCCGCGCAGGGCCACGAGGTGCTGGTGGTCACCTGTGCGCCCGATGCTCCCTCGTGGCGTGCGCGCCTGCGCTCGTCGCTGGGCGCGGGTGGCCGTGCCGCGCCCGCTCCGGCGGTCGGTCATATCGCCGCGTCGGGCGTGCCGCACAAGGTCATGTCGCGCCGCGGCCCGATCACTGCTTCCGACGTGCCCGATGCCGACTACATCGTGGCGACCTGGTGGGAAACCGCTGTCTGGATGCATGCCATGCCGGCAGGCAAGGGACGCAAGGTCCACCTGATCCAGGGCTATGAAGTCTGGCTGGGGCCGCAGCATGTGCCGAGGGTTCACGCTGCTCTTCGCCTGCCTAACATCAAGGTCGCGATCTCTCGGGGCCTCAAGCAGACCATTGAAGGCGTTCTGGGCCCCTTGGGTATTGAGGTGGTTCCCAATGCGGTGGATCCGCTCCAGTTCGATGCGCCGGGACGCTCGCGCCATGCGGCGCCCACCGTGGGCTTTGTCTACGCGCAGGCCGCCATCAAGGGGGCGGACATTTGTGCCGCCGCGTGCGAACTGGCGCGCAGGCAGTTGCCGGGCTTGCGGGTGATCGCCTTCGGGACTGACCAGCCGTCGCAGCAGGTCCCCCTGCCCGAGGGCGCGAGCTACTTCCACCGGCCCGCGCAGGATCGGCTGCGCGACCATTACGCCGCCTGCGATGTCTGGCTGTTTGGCTCACGCCTGGACAGCTTCGGCCTGCCCATCCTCGAAGCCATGGCGTGCCGCACGCCGGTCGTTGCCGTGCCCATCGGTGCAGCGCCTGACCTGTTGTCCGACGGCGCCGGCTGCATCGTTACTTCCGAGTCGCCGCAAGCCATGGCGGACGCGATCGTTCAGCTGTGCACCGGCGCCGAAGCGGACTGGCAGCGCATGTCCGATCGGGCCCACGCCACCGCGCATGGCTACACCTGGCGTGAAGCGGCACTCAATCTGGTGGCAATTCTGGAGCGATCTTCTCGAGGCAAGTGAGCAGCGTGTCGGGCGACCTGGGCCCGAAATCACCCTTGTGTTCGGCCAACGCCTCGTCGCGCCAGCAGCATTGCCCATTGGAGGCGCAGCCAGGGCAGGCTCATGAAGCTATTGAAGCGGGCACCCGTGATGGTCTCCACCATCCGGGCGGTGAGATCGCTACCGCCCGATTCCATCGACACCTTGTTCACGATCAGCCCCACGGCACCGGGGTCCAGCTGCTCCAGGACCGCGCGGACGCGGCTGACATCGCGCTTGCTGACCATGCCGGCTTCAGCCACGAGGAAGACCTGGCCAACCACGTCAACCAGGAGTTCCGCGTCGGCGCTGGGCAGGATCGGTGGAATGTCGACCAGAATGATGTCCCATGTCGCTTCCCAATGAGCGAGGGCGTCCCGCAGCCGATCGAGGCGTTCGATGCCCGCTTCGCCAGCGATGCCGAAGGGCACCAGGGAGAGGGTACGCCCCTCATGGAGATACTCATGAATTACATCGTCTGCGCTGGCCTTGCCAGACAACAGGGTGGTCAGGCCCGGCCCGCCGATGACCGGTGACGCCCCGGGGGAAAGTGAGTTGGCATCGACGATCAGCACCCGGTTGCCGAGCTGGCTGAGCGTGTGGGCAATCTCCCTCACCAGGGCCGTGGTCCCTCCGCCGACCCGTGCCGATGTGAATCCAAAGGTCTGGCGCGCGCCACGGGCACGCTGTCGAAGCAGGGTGGAGGCCAGCCGTCGGGTCTGATCGTCGGCCAGTATGCGGCTTGCCGCACCGTCGATCTGGACGATCCATCCGGCTGAAGCGATGCCCATGGCCCGCTCGGCATCTCCGGCGACAAGCACACGGCGGTCGAGCATGTCGATCAGAACGGGCAAGGCGAAGACCAGGAGCCCGGCGCCGGCAAGCAAGGCCAGCAGCAGACGCAGCTTGCCGATTCCCTGCGGCGTCTCGGCTGGCAACGCAGAGGAAATGAGGCGGACAAAGCCGATTGCGTTGCGCTCGGTGCCAAGGTAGTTCAGGCGATTTCGAAGCTCGTCCAACTCCTGCTCGCGCTTGCGGATCTCGCCAGTCAGGCGCACGGCTTCGCGGAAGTCGGTGGCGAAGGTCGTGGCTTGCGCTTCGATTGCCTGTACCCGCTCTCGGGCTTCCTTTTCCACCTGCTGTGTCTGCGTCAGTGATGCGGCGAAGCGCGCGCGCACATTCTGCTGTGCCGACTTTTCAAACGCACTTTCGCGCGACTGAAGGCGCTGGTTGATTTCCTCCTGCTCGGTGGCGGCCGGCGCGCGGGCGGGGTGCCGTTCCTCCAGGCCGGCCATCGTGCGGCTGAGCTCTTCAGAGCGTTTGACGACTTCGTTGCGCAAGGCCTGGAGTCCCGTATCTTGCAGCCTCATCTCCATCACCGAGCGCCCAGCGGAGGCCGGTGTTTCCTTGTGAGTTCCGAATGCGGCCACGGTGGCCTGGGCTTGGCTTCTGTCGATGGTTGCCAGAGTCAGTTTCTCGCGGGCCTGAGCCAAGACAGTGTCATAGGGGTTGGCGGTGTTCTCGCCGAATGTGGTCAGTCCCAGGCGTGCCGCCAACTGTGAGCGCTGCGTGGCGAAAGCGGAGATTTCGGTCTCCAGTGCCCGGCTGCGTTCGACAAGTACCTTCGCACGGTCGTCCGCCCCGAAGATCTGTTCGGCGCGTGTGGTGGCGAGAAACGAGTCCATGATGCCGTTGACGATCTTGTCAAGGTCGGCCTGTTCGCTGGATTTCAAACCGATGCGGACCATGTAAGTGTCCGGGATGGCGATGACAAAGACCTCGCGCTGCAGACGCTCGACGCACTTTCGGTCGGTCTCGGACGAGAGGCAGGGCTTGGCGCCTTCAGCACGAATCTTGGCAAGCGCGCGCTGCAGGACGTCATAACGCAATGCCGTGCGCGACAGGTGGTTCACGAACTCGCGGTATTGCGAGTTCGACTGCAGTTCATGCTCCTTGTCAGCCGAAACGTTCTTCTGGAAGTTGGGTGAAACCTGGAAAACGGCTTCGGCCACATAATGACTGCGACCCATGATCCAGGCGAACGGCAGTCCGATGAGAACGACCGCCACAGCCACGATCAGACTGATTCGAAAATGCCGTCGCAGGCTCAGCAGGGGATGCAGCCCGCGACCTGGCGCATGAGAGGTGTCCATGGTTACGTGTGAGAGGGGGATCGGCCGATGAGAATCGGGAGTAGGGGTATTACACCGAAGGTTGCCATCGCAAGTGATGCAGAACTGTGTCGGATCATGGCCGGGGAGGTGCCATGCTAGGTGCGGGCTTGCTGGCAGCCATCGCATTCATCATCGCGATTCCCGCGTTCTCGCTTCTGTTGCTGACGTTGGCTGCAAGGCGGCGCTCTCCCCTATCGCCAACCCGTCTTGCGCCTGGCGACGTACCCAGGGTGGCGATCCTGGTTCCCGCACACAACGAGTCAGGCAACGTGCTGCCCACCATCGCCTGTCTCCTGCCCCAGCTTCAACGGGATGACCGGTTGCTTGTGGTGGCCGACAACTGCAACGACGATACCGCGGCCCTCGCGCGGGCAGCCGGGGCGCTCGTGATTGAGCGCCACGACGCCACTTTGCGCGGCAAGGGTTACGCACTCGCCTTCGGGGTGGACTACCTGCGTGCGGATCCCCCGGAGGTCGTGATGGTGGTCGATGCCGATTGCGTGGTCTCCAGTGGGGCGGTGGCCCGCATTGCCGTTGAAAGCGCGCAGACCGGCTGTCCGGTACAAATGCTCAACCTGATGCATGCAAGTCCGGGTGCCGGTGTGCGACTGCGCATCCTGGAATTTGCGATGGTGGTGAAGAACCTGGTGCGACCATTGGGTTCCTTTCGCCTCGGCGGCGCTTGCCACCTGATGGGGACCGGCATGGCCTTGCCGTGGTCGCTGATGGCGACGGCACGCCTGGCGACGGGGCACATCGCGGAAGACATGAAACTCGGCGTGGAACTGGCGATGGCCGGTCACCCTGCCCGTTTCTGCCTTGACGCGGAAATCAGCAGTGCGTTTCCGGACGATTCCCAGACCGCGCGCACGCAAAAGTCACGTTGGGAGCATGGCCACCTGGCCACCTTGACCGAGGAACTGCCGCGCATGCTCGCGTTGGCGGCGCGATCGGGACGGCGGGCGCTCTGGGTGCTGGCGCTGGATCTGCTGATTCCGCCTCTGGCGCTCTATGTACTGGTGCTGGCGGCTGCCCTTCCCATGTTCGTCGCCGCCAGTCTGGTCTGGCCGGTTTTCGGCCCGGCTGCGTGGGTGGTCGTGCTGGCCGCGTGGGCACTGGCGTTGGCCGTGGGTCTGTCGTGGTGGCGCTATGGTCGCCATCTGCTGAGTGCCCGCGAATTGCTGGTCACTCCGCTCTATGCCTTGTGGAAGTTGCCGGTGTACCTGGCCTATGCAATGCACCGCCGTTCAGGCTGGGTGCGAACCCGGCGGAAGTCGGAATAGGCAGCGGATGCCCTGGCGCGTCAGGGGCGTCGAGGCTTGATGACGGCCGGCACGCCGACAGCGATGCTGTTGTCCGGAACGTCGGTCACGACCACGGCGTTGGCCCCGATTCGCACGTGGTTGCCGATGCGGATGTTTCCCAGGAGTTTGGCGCCTGCGCCGACGTCCACGTTGTCTCCTAGCTGCGGCGCGCAAGGATCTTCCGTACGCGCAAGTCCGATCACCACTCCGTTGCGGATGCGGCAATGGTCGCCGAAGCGTGCGAAACCGCTGACGACGATACCGCCCGAGTGTTCGATGACGAAGCCCTTGCCCACCGGCACCTCGCAGGGCAATTCGATGCCGGTGAGGATCTGCACGAACTTGTAGAGAAACTTGTAGACCAGGGAGAACAGCTTGCGCAAAGGGGCTGGGCGTACGCCATAGCGCCAGCGGCCGAAGCGGTAGACCAGCATGGCCCAGAAGCCCTGTGCGCCCCAGTCGCGACCATGGGCGGAAAAGTCGGCACGGATGTTTTCAAACATGGGGTTTCTTCTTGAACGGACGGCGGGTCGGGCCTGCCATGGCTCCCAGGGCCGAGACCATCACGAGGCCAAGGGCGAGCGCCTCAACCCAGCGTCCCAGGCTCAGCCCGGCCAGGCGGAAATCCAGCACAAAGTCGGTGTGGTGCAGTGAGACCAAACGAAGCGCCAACAGCGTTGCCTGCAGGCACAGCCCCGCGATGACCGGGTACAGGCCAGGTGAAACCCGCTTGCGCGTGAACCGGACCAGGGCGGGCAGTGCGAACCCGGCAACGCCCAAAAGCACGCCCAGCGTTGTCCATTGCAGGGGGCGCCTCTGTGCGTACCACCCTCCGTCGTGGGCCACCTCGCGCAAAGCCAGCACCACGGCGCGGTCCGCGTGCGCGAGGCAGTTGACCGATAGCAGGGCCAGCATCAGCGTTGCTGCCTGCCACACGCGCCGATCGAGCGCAGAGCCTGAGTCCCTTCGAGCCGCGGCCAGGCCGGTGGCGGCGGCAAGCGCATACAGCAGGGCTGCACCCGTGGCCGGTGTGCCGATGCTGTCCCGCAGGGCACCGCCATGGGCCAGCGCGCCCTCAGAAAGTAAAGACAGGAAGGTCATGACGCCGGTGTCGCACCGTGCAAGGCCAGAAGACGGCTGACAGAGGCTCGCGTGTTGACGAGGTGCAGGCGATAGCCGCGGTCGCGCAGCGCCGTGTCCAGCAACAACATCAGGCCGGCGAAGGCGCTGTCGATGCCGGTGGTTCCACCCAGGTCGAGCGTCACGTCGCCTCCCAGCGCCAGCAATTCGGAGAAAGCGGCCCGAACCGGGCCCAGGCTGGCGGCGCGCCAGGCGCCGTGAAGACTCGCATGCGCCACGTCGGTCCCCTGTGGACGCTCGACGCGCGCGTTGCAGAAATCGGCCTCTCTGGGCGCGTGAAGGCGCTGCAGGAATGCCAGAGGCAGTACGCGCGTGACCAACAGTCTCAGCAATCCGAAGCCGTCGGTGGCATACCGACGCCACAGGTGAGGTTCTTCCTTGATCCGCCAGAGCCATTCGAGGCCAGAGCGCTGCATCCAGCGCGGCGCGCGTGCCACTGTGCCCGCGACAAAATTCACCACTGCACCCAGATGGCTTACAACCGGTATGCGCAGGCGCGCCAGGTTGTGTGAGATCCAGGCCTGGCCTTTGGCCGAGCCCAGCGAGACGACGAGGAAATCCGCGCCGCTGGCGTTGATGTGTTCAATCCAGTCGTCCCGACTCATTTGCAGTACGCTGCCAAATCCGGGCTGAAGGTGTCCCGCCGCTCGCATCGACGACCCGTCCAGCGCAAGCGCCGCGCAGGCCTGGTTTCCGACACCTTCCGGGCCGCCGAAGAAGAACACCTTCCACTCCTCGCGGGAATGACGGCGCAGCGTTTCAAAGAGTCCTGAACCGCTGATGCGCTCACGCAGCGGCACACCGAGCAGGCGCGAGATCCAGATCAACGGCATGCCGTCGGCAACGCTAAGGTCGCTTCGGCACACCGAATCGCGGAATTTGCGGTCGCCCTGGGCGGCGTTCATGAAGTTGAGATTGGGGGTGGAGAGAAAACAGCGTTTGCCTTCGGCGCGGGCGCGCTCCAGACGCCCGGCCGCCTGGCCCGCGCTCAGCGCATCAAAGGGAAGTCCCAAAAGGCAGTGAACGGGACGGGTGAAGTCGGGCATGGCGAACGGCACTTTGGTGAGCGGCAAAATTTCTTGGAAAGGAATGTTCTTCGACAGGAGCGGAGCATCCGCGGGACACGGTTGTGCGAAGGACGATGCAAGGCTGCTTCAGGCGGACGCTTGCCCTGCAGGAGCGGCCAGGCGCAGCCTACCCGCAGTGAGGGTCAATCAAAGGATGCGACTGCGCTTTCGACCGTCTCGTGGATGCAGAAGACGCGGTGCATCCGCATGAGTTCGAAGAGTGCCCGGACCGGGCGGGCCATGGCGCACAGGCGCAGGTCTCCCTTTCGGCCGTTGGCATCACGCAGGCAGGCAATGAGCGCGCCCAGTCCGGAGCTGTCAACGAACTTCATGGGGGACATGTCCAGAACGACATGGGTGTGATCCTTCATGAGCCGCTTCATGTTGTCCCGGAAGTCACGCACGTTGCTCGCATCGAGGTTGTCGCCCCGGCATTCGATGACGAGCGTGCCGTTGTCGGTGGTTCGGTCGAAGAGTTCCATCGGGTAGTCCTTGGTGTCAGGTTCAGCTTTTCTCTAGGCGCAATTAGATGCGTGACCGGCCGAAGAAGTGTCATCAAAGTGTGGCGCGTCTCTCTCAGCCTTCCGAAAGTCGGCGCAGCTCCGCTTTCAGGCACGCCAGACTGCTCGTCAGCCGGGTCGCGTCGCCGGCTTCGTGGGCAAGGAGCGACTCACGCGCCAGTTCGCCGAGAGTCGGGTAGCCAAATCCACCTGCCGCGCCAGCCAGACGGTGCAAGGCGCCTTGAAGGGCCCCCGGGTTGGTCGCACTGTCGATCTCGCGCTCACGGCGTGGCAGTCCCGACACAAATGTCTGCCGGATCTGCTCAAACTGGGCCGCCAGTGCGGGATCGAGCGATTCAGGGTCTGGGTCCGCGGCCATGTTGCCAATAGAACTGGACGTTCTCAGGTAGTTTGACGGGATCGAACGGCTTCACGATGATGCCCGTGGCACCGTGTTGCAGCAGGTCCTCCACCTCGTTCAACATGGCTTTGGCCGTCAGAAAGACCACGGGCACGCCGCTCATGGCAGGCTGTTTGCGCAGGAGCTCCAGGGTCTGAGGTCCGCTCAGGCCAGGCATCATCACGTCAAGCAGAACCAGGTCCGGGGAAAAAACGGCAACCCGGTCGATCGCTTCTTGCCCGCTGGCACACAGGCACAGCTCGTAGCCGCCAAGCCGCTGGAGACTGAACTCCAGAATCATGCGGATGTCAGCGTCATCTTCCACGCACATCACGCGGCGCGGTCCATCCATGTCAACTCCTTGGGATCGTGAGGTCCATCTGTCTTCGTACGCGCTCGAGGAGCGGCTGCGGGTTCCCGGCCACCGCCTGCACCCAGTTCAGGTCTTGTGATGCTGCATAGCCGGCGTCAATGGAGTCGCCCGTCAGAACGATGGAGGTGTCCGGCACGAGACTTCGTAGCTGCCGGCAGAACTGATCAGCTGACTCTTGTCCCTGTGGGTCGGCCACCAGCGCCTTCGGGGGACCGTGGCGCGCCACCAGTGTCCTACCCTGATCCACGTCGGTGGCTGTCTCAACCCGACCGAGCGGACTGAGCCACTGGCCCAAGCGGTCCAGGCGCTGGAGGTCGCGCGCCAGGCAAAGCAGCCATCCGCCACCGTCCTGGTGTGCAGGCAATACCACGCTGAAGGTTGATCCTTTGCCCGGGGTGGACTCTGCAAAAATGCTCCCACCCATGCGCTCCACCAGGAGGCGGCTGATGTACAGCCCCAGACCCGTGCCTCCCACCGCGCGCCGGTCAGATCCGTCAGCCTGGGCAAACTTGTCGAACAGTCGTGCCCGAAAGGAGGGGTCGATACCTGGCCCCTCATCCACCACGTCGATACGCCAGCCTTTCATGACGCCATACAGTTTCACGCACACGGTCTGGCCGGGCCTGGAATGTTTGATCGCATTGGAGAGCAGATTGGCCATGATCTGCAGGAACCGGTCCGGATCGACAAAGGCCGCCGGACTGGCCGCGGTGCAGGACCACTCCAGCAGAACACCACCGCGCTGCGCATAGCCTTCATTGGCCGAGACGGCTTCGGCGACAAGGTTTTCGAGGGCTGCGGCGCTGGACTGCAATTCCATCCGCTTGCCTTCGAGCTTGGTCAGATCCAGCACGTCATCGATGAGCCGGCCCAGGCGATCGCCGTTGCGCAAGGCGACAGCCGCCAGTTCCCGGGCGGCGTCGGACAGAGGCCCTGCGGCGCCGGCCACCAGCAGGCCGAGCGCACCGACCACGGATGTCAGTGGCGTGCGAAGTTCGTGGCTGACTGTGGCCAGGAATTCGTCCTTCATGCGTTCGATCCGTCGCTGCTCGCTGAGGTCATGCAGCGCGATGGTCGCGTAGGTTTGCTCGCCGCTGGACCATTTTCCAACGGAAACACTCAGGGGAATCGTCTGGCCGTGACGGTCGGTCAGTTCAATCTGGCGCAGGCACAGCAGTTCGTCCAGACTGACACCGACCGCGCTTTGCAGAGACTCGCCCACGGGGTCTGCCGGAGCCAGGATTTGCCGGGCCGCCCGGTTGGCCTCGCTGATCCGGCCATCTTCACCCACGGTCACCACCGCATCGGCGATGGACTCATGGATGGCTTGCTGACGTTGCGCGAGACCGGCCAGTTTCGCCTGCAGGCCCAGCACGCGCTGGTAGTGGCGCAGCTTGGCATCCAGCATGGCAGGGTTGACGGGTCGAGGCAGGTAATCGTCGGCGCCACGGGAAAGGGCGTGGATGAAATGCTCCTGACCGCGCAGGGACGAGGTGACGATGACGGGCAGCCAGCGATCCGTGACCTGCTCACGAAGGATGCGTGTGACTTCGAACCCATCAAGGTCAGGCATCAGCAGGTCCAGCAAGACGATGTCTGGCCGATTGCGGTGGACGATCTCAAGCGTCCCGCTTCCGCTGGACGCCTGCACCGTCCGGAAGCCCAGTGACTCCACCGTCTGCGCCAAGGCCAGCCGGGAGGCCTCGATGTCATCGGCCACGAGCACGGACAGTGTGGGCTCGCGCAGCGGTCCATGGGTTCCGGAATGGCTTTCGTTCATGGTCTGGATCGAGGGCTGGCAGGGATGTCCGCTCCTGCATCCTACCAAGAGGTTCACAAAGTGGTCACAACTCGGCGTTCATACCAAGCTGTAATCGCGTCCAGCAAACAGCAACAACTCCCATGGACCCGAAGATGAACGACCCCGACCTGCCCCAGATCCGACCCGCGCGACTCAATCGACTGGCGGCGGCGCACCAGCGCCTTCGCTGGCGGTGGGCCAGCCGCAGCCTGTCGGTGGGCAAGCGCGCGCTGGACCTGTGCGTGGTGCTGCCGGCGCTGTTGCTGCTCGCTCCCCTGTTTGCCGGCGTCGGATTGGCCATCCGCCTGCATGACGGCGGGCCGGTGCTTTTCTGGCAGCGCCGGGTGGGACTGAACGGGCGCGAGTTCGCCTTTCCAAAGTTCCGCTCCATGTGCGTGGATGCCGAGGCCGTTCGGGCCCAGATCGAAGCCCTCAACCAACATGGCCGGGACGGTGTCACGTTCAAGATGAAGCGCGACCCCCGCATCACCCCGGTCGGTCGCTTCATCCGGCGCTTCAGCATCGATGAACTGCCCCAGCTCTGGTGCGTCCTGGTCGGACACATGACGCTGGTCGGCCCGCGCCCCCCATTGCCGTCGGAAGCGGCACGCTACAGCCTGCTAGACCGGCATCGCATGAGTGTCAAACCCGGTCTCACCTGCATCTGGCAGGTCAGTGGCCGCTCGGAGATTCCGTTCGAACAGCAGGTGCAGATGGACATCGCCTACATCCAGCAGCGATCGATAGGCACCGACGTCAAGTTGCTCGCCAAGACCCTGCCTGCCGTTGTGCGCGGACGTGGAGCCTACTGAGCCATGGCCCAACAAACAACCTGTTCGACCGGCGATTCCGTCCGAACCGTGCCGCAATCCATTCTCCCGGAGCCGGCGGCCCTGCCCCGCGTGGTCGTGTTCATGTCCGCACCCAGCGCCGACGAGATTCAGGCCAGCGGATCGCGGCCCGCCAGCCTGCTGCCATTCGGTGCCGTCACCTTTGCCGAGCAGGTGCTCGACAGCTGTGCCCGCGCGGGTCTGAAAACGATCGACCTTGTGGTCAGTGAACAGCCCGAGGCCCTGCGCGCGCATCTGGACGACGGCTGGCGATGGGGCCTGACGCTGAACTGGCATCTGGCCAAGGAGTCCGGCACGCCCTACGGCTTTCTGCATGCTCTGGGCCTGGCGGCTGGACAGCGCCTGCTGATCGGCCACGGCGACCGATGGGTGTCCGACGCCGTGGTGCGCGCGCTGGCCGGCGACGAGCAGGTGGCGCTGCGCATCGGGCAGGGCGTCGAATGGTCGGGCTGGGCCAGCGTGACCGCGACGGCATTGAAGGACGTCCCTGCCCATGCCGACTTTGACCTGCTCGGCGCCATCATGGTCGGCCAGCCCTCGGCCCGGTCGTTGATGGTGCCCAAGGACCAGTTCGCACGGGCTGGCACGGCGGCGGATCTGATGCAGGCACAGGGCGTTGCGCTGCGAAATGAGGCGGGTGCGCACCTGCCGGCGACCTGGATTCGAAAACCCTGGGGCGCGATGAGCCCTGACGCCAGCGTGCACCCGCAGGCTGACATCCGTGGGCCTGTCCTGATCGGGCCGCGGTGCAGCGTGGATCGCCAGGCGCGTGTCGGACCCGGCGCGGTGCTGAGCCGCGACGTGCTGGTGGCGCGTGGCGCCGTGGTGCGCGAAGCGCTGGTGCTGCCTGAAACGTATCTGAGCGGCGGCGTGACGCTGGAGCACTCCGTGGTTCAGGGCAACGTGGTGCAGGATCTTCGATGGTCTGCACGCATGGTTGTGCCGTTGCGCGACGGGGTTCTGGGGCCCCTGAATGGCGGTTTCGCGCCCCGCGCAGGCTGGCTCGGCCGCGGGCTGGGCGCAGGGGTTGCGCTGACCCTGCTGCCGGCCTTCGCGCTGCTGAGCCTGGTGCAGCGCCTGGGCGGCCAGCCAAGCGGCTGGATCAGGATTGACGCGGTGGTGGGACGGGATCCGCAATCGGGGGGGCTGCGGCGGGTCATGCTGCGAGGGCCGCACACCAGCGCTGAAGGGGCCAGCTGCTTGAAGGGCGGGTACGGGGCCCTTCTCGATGTGGTGCAGGGGCGGCGCCACTGGTTCGGGATACGTCCGCGGGAAAAAGCCCAGTGGTATGCCTTGCGACGCGACTGGCAGGTCTTGTTCAACGACCAGCCCGTAGGCCTGTTTCATGCGCCAGCCTGGACTGAACCGGTCGGTCCGCCCGATGGCGAGGCCCTGGCCGCCGCCGACGCCTATTACATCGTTCGTGCGTCGTGGCGTGAGCGCTTGCGCGTGTTGCGAGGCCTGTTCCGCACCCAAGGGCTGGCCTTCGGCTGGCGGCAGCAGTTGCGCGGATGATCCTGTGTCGGGTGGCTACGGCGTCACGTCTGCGGCGAAGGCCACGCTGGCGTGCACGCTGCGGCTGGCTTCGACAGCCTGTTCCACCAGCCGGATGTCCGCTTGCGGCGAGGCCAGGATCTGCACCATCAGATGGGTGCCGGCGACCTGCCGGTCGGCCAGCGCCTTGTTGAGACCACCGGCCGCCACAGGCACGCCGTCCAGCGTGATGGCGCCGGTGGCCGCGATGCGCAGCACCAAGCGGGTGTCCGGCGTGGGCAGGTGGCACCCGCTCAGCAGGCCCAGGGCCGCGGCAAGCAGAACAGGCACCAGAAACCGGCCGGCAGGCCGGGGCCTTGGTAGATGGGGGATCATGGAGCGGCTCCCGGCCAATGGCCTGTGGCGTGAAGAAGGGCGTGCGATCACCGGGCGGACCCGTAGTATGGGGGGCAGGCCGACCGCAGTTGGGGTGGGCGGGGCGGAGTCTCAGTTGCGGAAACGCTTGCGCGTGAGCGCAAGGGCGATCCAGAACGACACCCCGGCAAAGGCGATCAGCACCGCCAGATGGCGTACCGGCTGATCGGGCCAGCGGTCCAAGAACAACGGGCGCACCAGCTCGACCGCCGCCGACAGCGGCAGCCAGTCCGCCACGGCGCGCACCAGCGGGGGCAGCTGCTCGCGCGGGAAGAAGATGCCCGAGAGAAACATCATCGGCGTGAGGAACAGAGTGAAGTAGTAGGTGAAGAAGTCATAGCCCTTGGCGAGCGCGTTGAAGATCAGCGCAATGCAGCTGAAGGTGATGCCGACGAACAGCAGCACCGGCCAGGCCACCAGCAGCTTCGGCGAATGGCTGATGCCCAGCGCCAGCATCACGCCCAGGATGGCCGTCACGGTGAACAGCGCCTTGAAGGCGGCCCACAGCATCTCGGCCAGCACCACGTCGTCCAGCCGCACCGGCGCATTCATGATGCCGTCCCAGGTCTTTTGCACATGCATGCGCGAGAAGGCGGAATACAGCGCCTCGAAGCTGGCCGCGTTCATCGCGCTCATGCAGATGCTGCCGCTGGCCAGGAACAGGATGTAGGGCACCTTCTGGTCGCCGAGCTGTACCTGCCCCACGAGTGCGCCGAGGCCGTAGCCGAAGGCCACCAGCCACATCAGCGGCTCGGCAATGTTGCCCACCAGGCTGGGAATCGCCAGCTTGCGCCAGACCAGCAGGTTGCGCAGAAACACCGGCCACCAGCGCATCGACAAGCGCGGCGCGGCCCAGACGGAAGCCGTAGAAACCTGGCTCATGATCAGCCTTCCTCCCGGATCTGGCGTCCGGTCAATTTGAGAAACAGGTCTTCCAGGTTCGCCGGCCGGTGCAGCGTGCGCAGCTGCGGGTGCGCCTCCAGCGCGGCCAGCAGCGGGCGGGCCTGGGCGGTATAGAAGAACACGGTCTCGCCGCTGACCTCCACCCGCGCGGCCAGGGCGGCCAGGGCCGCGTCGCTGGCCAGCGCCAGCGCGCCCACGCCGTATACCTCCACCACGTCGGGCTCCAGGTGCTCGGCGATCAGGTCGCGCGGCTTGCCTTCGGCGATCTTGCGGCCGTGGTCCAGCACCAGCAGCCGGTGGCACAGCCGCTCGGCCTCGTCCATGAAGTGGGTGGTCAGCAGGATGCTCTTGCCCTGTTGAAGCAGCAGCTGCAGCCGCTCCCACATCAGGTGGCGCGCCTGCGGGTCCAGCCCGGTGGTGGGCTCGTCGAGCAGCAGCAGCTGCGGGTCGTTCACCAGCGCGCGCGCCAGCGAGAGGCGCCGCTTCATGCCGCCCGACAGCTCACCGGGCTTGGCCTCGGCCTTGTGGCTCAGTGCGGCGAATTCCAGCAGCTGCGGGATGCGCGCGCGGATGTCGGCACTCTTCATGCCGAAATAGCGGCCATAGACCAGCAGGTTCTCGGCCAGGTTGAAATCCGGGTCCAGCGTGTCGAACTGGCTCACCACGCCCAGGCGGGCCTTGATGGCCAGCGCATCCGCCGGCATGGTGCGCCGGGTGCCGTCCAGCGTGTAGGCCACCTCACCCGCGTCCGGCGTGGCCAGGCCCAGCGCCATGCGGATGGTGGTGGTCTTGCCCGCGCCGTTGGGGCCGATCACGCCCAGGCACTCGCCCGGCGCAATAAAAAAAGACACGTCGTCCACCACCACGGACTCGCCGTAACGCTTGCGCAGGTGGCTGACTTCAATCAAGGGTGCACTCATGGGCCCATTGTCGCCGGCCGGCGTCGGGCTTGCCGGGCGCCGGCTGGCCTGGGGAGGGCCGCTTGGGGTTCACCGGGCGCGCTGCACCTTGTGGAAATTCAAATTTGATAGCGCATCATGACCAAACGACGCTGGGATGATGGGTATTTTGAGCAGATTTCTGTCTGGACGGTTCTCGACAGCCGTCCCCTGGTCCCAGAAGTGCGCCGTTCGCAGCCCCGCGCGGTCCGGCCGGTTGGCTTGCGCGGTCTGGCCCGTCTGGCGTTCAATGTCAGAGTTTCGAAAACATCGCACCCGCCACCACGCCCATGCCCCCGTTCACCACCCTTGCCTTGCCCGCCGCCCCGACCGTCACCGCGCCGGACGGCTCCGATGTCCGGGTGCTGGTTGGACTCGGTCGCGGCGGCATGGCGTATTTCGAGCTGGCGCCGGGCCGGTGCTCGGCGGCGGTGCGGCACCGGACGGTCGAGGAACTCTGGTACGTGGTGAGCGGCGAGGCCGAAATGTGGCGAAGCCAGGACGGGCGTGAAGAGGTGGCTACCCTGCGGCCCGGCACCAGCCTGTCGATTCCGCTGGGCACGAGCTTTCAGTTTCGCGCCACGGGGTCAACGCCGTTTGCGGCTGTCGGCGTCACCATGCCCCCGTGGCCGGGCATGGACGAGGCCGAGTTCGTGGACGGACCCTGGCTGGCCGGCTGAGGGCCAGCGTCCACCCGGGGATGAAGCGGCCTATTCCGCCGGCCCCACCGTCAGCGCCACCTCGGCCACGCCTTCCACCCGCCCCGTGATGCGGTCGCCCGGCAGCACTGCGCCCACGCCTTCAGGGGTGCCGGTGTAGATCAGGTCGCCGGGCTGCAGGTGGTAGAAGAGGGACAGGTCGGCGATGATTTCGCGCACGTTCCAGATCAGCTTGTCCACATTGGACGACTGTTGGGTCTCGCCATTCACTTCCAGCGCGATGGCGCCCTGTTCGATGACCCGTCCTTCCATCGGCACGATCTCGCTGCAGACGGACGACTGCTCCACGTCCTTGCCCAGGTCCCAGGGGCGGCCCTTGTCACGGGCCACCAGCTGCAGGTCGCGCCGGGTCATGTCCAGGCCGGCGGCGTAGCCGTAGATCACGGTGTGGGCCTCGTCTGCCTTCACGCGAAAACCCGCTTGGCCGATGGCCACGACCAGTTCCATTTCGAAGTGGTAGTTCTTCGTCTCCGGCGGGTAGGCCACGGTGGCGCCCGAGGGGGTCAGCGTCTGCGGCGCCTTGGTGAAGTAGAACGGCCGCTCCACCGATTTGTCCACCGGCTTGCCCATTTCCACGGCGTGCGCGTGGTAGTTGCGGCCGACGAAAAACAGGCGGTTGACGGGGAAGCGCTCGTCGCGGCCGCGAATGGCCAGGGATTGGACGGCGGGCGGGTTGAAAAGGTAGGTGGTCATGGTTCGACGCGGAAGTGTGTGGGGCCAGGGGCACCGCGGAACTGGCTTTGCCAGGCCGCTGGTGCCGCCCCCCTTGCAGGGGGGTGACGCGCGAAGCGCGGCTCAGGGGGTCAGCGTGTTTCGTAAACGCCCAGCTTGCGGTGCAGCGGCGATTCGTCGGCAATGAAGACGAAAGAGGGCTTGTCGGCGTCGAGGTTGGTCAGCGTGACGGCCTCGTAGCCGGGCGCGCAGCAGGTGTCGGCTTCGGCCAGGGTGTACGTGCTGTCCACGATCTGCGCCTGCACCCGGCCTTCGATCAGGTGGAACACCTGGGCGGGCGAGCGCGCCGGAAGGCGCAGGGTCTGGCCCGGTCGCAGCATCAGCGAATAAAAGCCCAGGATGTTCTCGGCGTCCTCGCCGGTCTCGGGGTTCACGTAGGTCACCTGCACCGCTTCCAGGTCCGGCTGATCGTCCGCCAGGCCCAGCAGCGCGGCGCGCGCCTCGGCCCAGGGGTAGCGCAGCACGGGGTTGCGCTTGGTGCTGCGCTCAAACACCGGGCTGGGCACCACGCCGGCGCGGCTCCAGGCGCGGTCGCCGCGGCTGGCCTTGGTCTCCTGCCGCTCGCCGGGGATCACATAGGACGCTTCCATGAAATAGACGATGGGCAGGTCCAGCACGTCGAGCCAGACCACGGGCTGGTCGCCGTCGTGGCCGTGCTCGTGCCAAAGGCCGGTCGGCGTGAGGATCAGGTCGCCGCGCGACATCGGGCACTTCTCACCGTCCACGGCGGTCCAGGCGCCTTCGCCCTCGACGATCATGCGCACCGCATTCGGTGTGTGGCGGTGGGAGGGCGCCCATTCGCCGGGCAGCAGCAATTGCATGCCCAGGTAGATGGCGGCGCTGGCCTGCATTTTTTCCAGGCCGTGGCCGGGGTTGGCCATGACCAGCACGCGGCGCTCGGCCTTTTCCATCGGGGCGAGATCGCCGGCGCGCATGAGCAGCGGGCGCAGCGTGTCGTAGGCCCAGAAGGTGGGCTGGGTCTTGCGGGTGGGTACCTTGGGCGGCAGCACCGCGCGCAGGCTGGGCCACAGCGGCACCAGGTTGAGTTTCGTGAGTTCGTCGCGGTAGTCTTGCGGCAGGTCTTCCAGGCGGCCAAGTTCATGCATGGGGTGTCTCCGGTGGTTGTTGGGGGGCGGTTGGGGCGGGATCAGCCCTGCTGGAGGCAGTTGTTGACGTTCCAGCTGTAGAGCCATTCGATGGCATCGTAGAAACGCTCCTGGCTTCGGCCCTTCCACAGGCTGTTGCGGATGAGCCGCTCCACGCCCATCGCGTGGTACAGCCGGCCCATTTCGCGGCCGGAAAGCACGATGCGCGCGGTGCGGGTCACGCGGTTCTTCTGGTAGAGCGCCAGCGCGGCGTCCCAGTCCTTGTTCGTCACGCGCAAGGCTTCGCCCAGCGTCACCGCGTCTTCCATGGCCATGCACGCGCCCTGGGCCATGTACTGCGTGGTGGGGTGGGCGGCATCGCCCAGGATGGTGGCGCGGCCGAACACCCAGGTGCCGATCGGCTCCTTGTCGGCGGTGGCCCAGCGGCGCCAGCTCTTGGGCAGGTCGATCAGCTGGCGGGCCTTGGGGCTGATGCCCTGGAAGTAGCTTTCCACTTCTTCCTTGCTGCCATCGGTCACGCCCCATTGCTCGGCCTGGCGGCTGTGGAAGGTCACTACCACGTTGTACTGTTCGCCGCCGCGCAGCGGGTAGTGCACCAGATGGCACTTGGGGCCGGCCCACAGGCTGGCAGCGTTCCATTTCAGGTCGTCGGGAAAGTCGGCCTTCTCCACCACCGCGCGGTACACCACATGGCCGGTCACGCGCGGGGGGTCGTTCACGTACTGCGCGCGCACCACCGACTTGCCGCCGTCGGCGCCGATCAGCGCCTGGCCCACCCAGCGCTTGCCGTTCTGGTCGATGGCGGTGACGGTCTTGCTGGCCTCGTCCTGCTCGATCTTCTCGATGCGGGTGCTGGTGAAAAACTCCACGCGGCCGGTTTCCACCGCGCCTTCGAGCAGGGAGGAGTGGATGTCCACGCGGTGGATCACCGCATAGGGGTTGCCGAAGCGCTTGCGGAAGGCCTCGCCGGTCTCGATCTTGCCCACCAGGGTTTCGTCGATGGCGTCATGCATCACCATGTAGTCGGTGTAAACGGCGCGGCCGCGCGCCTTGTCGCCCACGCCCAGCGCATCAAAGGCGTGGAAGGCGTTGGGGCCGAGCTGGATGCCGGCGCCGATTTCGCCGATCTCGGGGGATTGTTCGAACACCTGCACCTGGAAGCCCTGGCGCACCAGCGCCAGCGCCGCGGCCAGGCCGCCAATGCCGCCGCCGGACACCAGCACCGGCAAATCTTTTGTCTCAATAGCCATGCGTCACCTCGTTTTGGAAAATGGTAAGCATACTTATTAATTGTCGGATAAAACTCAGGGTTAACCCTTGGTTGTCGGTGCCGTCCCGTCGGGGCCTACCGTGCGCGCCCGGGGCCGCCGGATAGAATTTCGCTCTTCATGGACTCCGGGTGACCGTATCGTGTCTGACCGTCTGGCGGTGCTGCTGCAGTACCTGTTGCCCAAAAAAGCGCTCACGGCCTTTGCCGGCTGGTGTGCCGCCTCCCGCGCCACGGGCTGGACGCGCCGCGTCATCCCCTGGTTCATCCAGCGCTACGGCGTCAACATGGCGGAGGCCGCCAACCCCGACCCGGCGAGCTACGCCAGCTTCAACGAGTTCTTCACGCGTCCGCTGCGCCCGGGCGCGCGGCCGCTGGCCGCCGCTGACTGGATCTGCCCGGTGGACGGCGCCATCAGCCAGTTCGGCCCGATCGAAAAGGACCAGATCTTCCAGGCCAAGGGCCACCACTACAGCACCCGCGCGCTGGTGGGTGGTGACGCGGCTCTGGCGGCGCAGTTCCAGGATGGCCACTTCGCCACCATCTACCTGAGCCCGAAGGACTACCACCGCATCCACATGCCGTGCGACGCCCGCCTGACGCGGATGATCTACGTGCCGGGCGACCTGTTCTCGGTCAACCCGGCCACGGCGCGCGGCGTGCCGGGGCTGTTCGCCCGCAACGAGCGCGTGGTCTGCGTGTTCGACACCGCGCGCGGCCCCTTCGTGCAGGTGCTGGTGGGCGCGACCATCGTCGGCAGCATGGCCACCACCTGGCACGGCGTGGTCAACCCGCCGCGCCTGCCCGATGTGCGCGAATGGCGCTACGACGATGCCCTGGTGCAGCTGAAGCAGGGCGACGAGATGGGCCGCTTCCTGCTGGGCTCCACCGTGGTGCTGCTCTGGCCCAAAGACACCCTGCGCTTCAACCCAGCCTGGGCGCCCACGGGCCCGGTGCGCATGGGCGAGGCCATGGCACAGGCGCTGACCTGATTCCGACCCAAATTCCTGTCTCTCCAAACCACTTCACCATGACCACCCTCGGCACCCCGCTCTCCCCCTCGGCCACCAAAGTCATGCTGCTCGGCTCCGGCGAACTGGGCAAGGAAGTCCTGATCGCCCTGCAGCGCCTGGGCGTGGAAACCATCGCGGTGGACCGCTATGACCACGCCCCCGGCCAGCAGGTGGCGCACCACGCGCGCACCATCACCATGAGCGACCCCGCGCTGCTGCGCGCACTGATCGAGGCCGAAAAGCCCGACCTGGTGGTGCCCGAGATCGAGGCCATCGCCACGCCCATGCTCGAAGTGCTGGAGGCCACCGGCGTGGTGCGCGTGATTCCTACCGCCCGCGCCGCGCGCCTGACGATGGACCGCGAAGGCATCCGTCGCCTGGCCGCCGAGACCCTGGGCCTGCCAACCAGCCCCTATGAGTTCTGCGACACGCTGGCCGAACTGCAGGCGGCGATCGACGGGGGCATCGGCTACCCGTGCATCGTCAAGCCCGTGATGAGCAGCTCCGGCAAGGGCCAAAGCAAGATCGACGGCCCGGGCGACGTGCAGAAGGCCTGGGACTACGCCATGGCCGGCGGCCGTGTCAGCCACGGCCGCATCATCGTCGAGGGCTTCATCGACTTCGACTACGAAATCACCCTGCTGACGGTGCGCGCCAAGGCCGAGGATGGCCGCATCGACACCCACTTCTGCGAACCCATCGGCCATGTGCAGGTCAGCGGCGACTATGTGGAAAGCTGGCAGCCACACCCCATGCACCCGGCCGCGCTGGAGAAGGCCCGCCAGATCGCCAAGGCCGTCACCGACGACCTGGGCATCGGCCTGGACGGCCAGTCCACCGGACTGGGCCTGTTCGGCGTGGAGCTGTTCGTCAAGGGCGACCAGGTCTGGTTCAGCGAGGTCAGCCCCCGCCCGCACGACACCGGCATGGTGACGATGACCACCCAGTGGCAGAACGAATTCGAGCTGCACGCCCGCGCCATCCTGAGCCTGCCGGTTAACACCGGCCTGCGTTGCCCCGGTGCCAGCGCCGTGATCTACGGCGGCGTCGATGCGACGGGTATTGCCTTTGACGGCGTGGACGAGGCCCTTCGGGTGCCCAACACCGACATCCGCCTGTTCGGCAAGCCCGAGAGTTTTGTGAAGCGCCGCATGGGCGTGGCGCTGGCTTTTGACGCCGATGTGGAGGTGGCGCGCGCCCATGCCAAGCTGGCGGCGTCCAAAGTCAGGCCGCGTGCGGCCTGAAGTAAAAAATCAAGTCAAATGGGCACAAACCCAGCGTCGCTGGGTCATCGTTCGCTACGAATAGTGTAGTAACCGGCATGCCGGCGAATGCCGCTCACTCGTGCCGCAGCGCGTCGATCGGGTCCATACGCGCGGCGCGGCGCGCCGGGAAGTAGCCGAACACCACGCCAATGGCGGCGGAAAACACGAACGACAGCACGTTCACGCCCGGGTTGAAAAGGTAGGGCACCTCCATCACGCCCGCCAGCACCATGGACGCAATGGTCGCCAGCACGATGCCGATCAGTCCGCCCAGCGAGGCCAGCACCACGGCCTCGATCAGGAACTGCAGCAGCACCTCGCGCTCCAGCGCGCCGATGGCCAGGCGCAGGCCGATCTCGCGGGTGCGCTCGGTCACGCTGACCAGCATGATGTTCATGATGCCGATGCCGCCCACCAGCAGGCTCACCGCCGCCACGGCGCCCAGCAGCGTGGTCATGACCTTGGTGGTGCCCGACATGGTCTCGGCCAGCTGCTTGGTGTCGAGCACGTTGAAGTTGTCCTCGTCGGTATCCGCCAGCTTGCGGCGTTCGCGCAGCAGCTGGGTCAGGCTCGCCTTGACGCGGGTCGAGTCGCTGCCGTCCATCATCGACACCAGCAGGGTGTTGACGCGGTTGTTGCCGGTGATGCGCCGCTGCAGCGTCTTGATCGGCACCAGCACCATGTCGTCCTGGTCGTTGCCGAAGGCGCCCTGACCCTTGGAGGCGAGCAGGCCGATGATCTCGCAGGAGACCTGCTTCACGCGCAGTTGCGCACCGACCGCCGCGGCGCTGCCGAAGAGCTCGCGGCGCACCGTCTCGCCGATCAGGCAGACGGCCGAGCCCGCGCGCAGCTCGTCGTCGGAGAATTCGCGGCCCTGCCCGACTTTCCAGTTGCCGGTGATGAGCCAGTCGTTGGTGCTGCCGATGACGCTGCTGGTCCAGTTGCGGCCGTTGGCCACCACGGTGGCGCCGGTGCGCGCCTCGGGCGCCACCGCCGCGATGCCGCCGATCTGGCTGGAGATCGCGGCAGCGTCCTCTTCCTTGAAGGCCGCGCCGCCACCGCCGCCCGGCCCCATGCGCTGCCCGGGCCGCACCTGCAGCAGGTTGGTGCCCAGGCTGGAGATCTGGTTCTGCACGGCCAGCGTGGCGCCATTGCCCAATGTGACCATGGTGATGACGGCGCTCACGCCGATCACGATGCCCAGGATGGTCAGGAACGAGCGCAGCAGGTTGCGCCGGATCGAGCGCAGCGCGAGCAACAGGGTGTTGAGCAGCATCAGGCGGCCTTGCTCGGTGGGGTGGGGGCGGGGGCCGGCTTGTTCAGCCCGGCGGGGTGCGGGTTGGGCGTGTCGTCGGCGATCACGCCATCCACGAAGCGCACGATGCGCCGCGCATACGACGCCATGTCCGCCTCATGCGTCACCATCAGCACAGTGATGCCGTGGTCCACGTTCAGGCGCCACAGCAGGTCCATGATCTCGCGGCTGCGCTGGGTGTCGAGGTTGCCGGTGGGCTCGTCGGCCAGCAGCACGGCCGGCTCGGTGACCATCGCGCGGGCAATGGCCACGCGCTGCTGCTGTCCGCCCGACAGCTCCGAGGGCATGTGGTGCTCCCAGCCTTTGAGGCCCACGGCCTCCAGAGCCTTTGCGGCGGCGGCGTGGCGCGCGGCGGCCGGCTCGCCCCGGTAGATCAGCGGCAACTCCACATTCTCCTGGGCCGAGGTGCGCGCCAGCAGGTTGAACCCCTGGAACACGAAGCCGAAGTACCGGCGCCTCAGCCGCGCGCGCTGGTCGCGCGTCAGTGACTCCACCCGAACGCCCTGGAACAGGTAGGCGCCGGTGGTCGGGCGGTCCAGGCAGCCCAGCGTGTTCATCGCGGTGGATTTGCCCGAGCCGCTGGGGCCCATGATGGCGACGAAGTCGCCGGCATGGATGTCGAGGTCCACGCCCTTGAGCGCCTGGAACGCCGTCGTGCCTTCGCCATAGGTCTTGGTGATGCCTTGCAGGCGGATGAGCGGCATCTCGCCGGATGCGACGGTCAGTGGATGCACGGACGTGCCTGCGACAGCGTTTCCCGTTTCGACTGTTCCGGCGGCCGGCTCGCTCATGGCGCGGCTCCGGCCGCCCGCTGGTCGGTGATCACGGCCATGCCTTCTTTCAGATCCGGGCCGCTGACCTCGGTCATGCGCCCGTCGCTGATGCCGGGCGTCACTGCGATGGCCACGGCCTGGCCGTCCTGCAGCACCCAGATCTGGCGCACGGCTGCGTTGCCGTTGCCTGCGGCCCTGCGCCCGCCGGACCGGGGGGGCATGCGCGGCATGAGTTTGGACACCACGCTGCCGCTTGCGGCCGGGGCCGCAACCGCCGCCGCTGCCGGCGTGAAGCGCAGCGCCGTGTTGGGCACCAGCAGCACGTCGTTTCGCTCGGTGGCGACGATGGTGGACGCCGCCGTCATGCCCGGGCGCAGGCTCAGGTCGCTGTTGTCCACTTCGAGCCAGGTGGTGTAGGTGATCACGTTGTCGGTCTTGGTCGAGCCAAAGGCCACGCGCGTGATCCTGGCGGGGTAGCGCCGTGACGGGTAGGCGCTGACGGTGAAGCTGGCCTTCTGGCCGACCTTCACCGAGCCCACGTCGGCCTCGTCCACGGCGACCTCCAGGCGCAGTTGCGCCAGGTCTTCGGCAATCGTGAACAGCGTCACGGCCTGAAGCGACGCGGCCACGGCGTTGCCCGGGTCCACGGTGCGCGTCAGCACCACGCCGTTGATCGGCGAGCGGATGGACGCCTTCGACAGGTTGGTCTCATCGGTGGACAGCGTGGCGCGGGCCTCGGCCACGGTGGCGCTGGCGCTGGCCTCGCCGGCCACCGCACGCTCCAGGGTGGCGCGGGCGCCGTCGAGTTCGGTCGCCGAGGGCACCTTGCCGCCCGACAGGCGGGAGACTTCCTCGAAGCGCGCCAGGCCGGCGCGCGCCTCCTTTACGGTGGCGGCGGTCTGAGCCAGCTGTGCCTGCGCGGAAGCCAGCGCCGCGCGCGAACGCAGCACCTGGTCGTCCAGCTTGGCGGTGTCCAGCTCCACCAGCACCTGGCCCTTCTTGACGACGTCATTCACATCCAACAGCACCCGCTTGACGGTGCCCGACAGCTCGCTGCCGATGCTCACCACGCGCGTCGGCACGATCGTGCCGTTGGCCGCCACGGTGAGCGTGAGGTTGCCCTTGCGCAGGGCCTCGGTCACGTAGACGGGCGCGGCGTTGCTCTCTTTCTGCGCCTGCCAGTAATAGATGCCGCCAGCGGCAGCGGCCAGCACCGCCAGGCCGATCCACAGGGAGGGCCGGGCCCACCAGCGCGCCGGCTGGTCGGTGCCCAGCAGCGCCTGGATATCCGCGGTGGCAGGCTTGGCCGTGGCGGATTTCACCGCCGGCACAGGCGCGGCGGGTTGGACGGGGGGTGTGGGTGTGGTCATGGGGAGGCTTCTATCCGGTGGGTGCGTGGCGCTCAGGGCGTGGCGGTATCGCTGGGCGTCCAGCCGCCGCCCAGGGCCTTGTACAGGCGCACATGGTCGGCGCTGAGGCTGGCGCGGGTGCTTTCCACGCCGTCCTGGGTGTTGAGCAGCGTGCGCTTGGTTTCCAGCACGGTGCGGAAGTCGATCAGCCCGCTGCCGTAGCGCTGGCGGGCCAGCAGTTCGGCGTTGGCGGCCGCGTCGGTGGCGGCCTGCAGCCGCGCCAGTCGCTCGCGGTTGCCTTGCAGCGAGGCCAGCGCGTCCTCGACGTCCTTCAGCGCCGTCAGCACGGTGGCCTGGTAGCTCACACGCGCCTGTTCCAGGCTGGCCTCCTGCGAGCGCACCTGGGCCTGGATCGCGCCACCGTCGAACAGCGGCACCGACACGCTGCCGATCAGCGCATTGACGGCCGAGGCGCCGTTGGTCAGGCCGCCCAGTGTCATGGCGCGCAGGCCCAGCGCGCCGCTGATCTTGAAGCTGGGGTAGCGCGCGGCATCGGCCTGGGCCACGCGCGACAGGGCCGCGTTGATGGATTCTTCGACCGCGCGCACGTCGGGGCGCTGGCGCAGGGTCTCCGCGGGCAGCGCCAGCGCCAGCGCCCCGCCGGGCTGGGGCACCGGCACGGGCGTGGCGAGGCTGGCCTTCAGTGCACCCGGCGCCTGGCCCGTCAGCACGGCCAGCGCGTGCAGGGTCTGGGTCAGGCTGATCTCCAGCGCGATAATGGCCGCCTGGGTCTGCTCGCTGGCGGCCACGGCCTGCTCGACGTCCAGCGAGGTGGTCAGGCCGGCCTGCACGCGCCAGCGGGTGATCTGCAGCGTTTCGTTCAGGCTGTCCAGGTTGCTGCGCGCAATCGCCAGCCGGGCCTGCAGGCTGCGCGCCTCGATGTAGGTCACGGCCACCTCGGCTGCCATGGACACCTGCACGCTGGCCAGGCTCGCGGTGGCGGCGCGCACCTCAGCGTCCGCCGCCTTCACGCCGCTGCGGGTGGCACCGAACACGTCCGGCTCCCAGCTCGCGTCCAGGCTGGTGCTGTAGCTGTTGCTGGCGAGGTTGCCGCCGGTGGTGTTGCGCTGGCCGCCGGCGCTTGCGCCCAGGTTGGGATACAGGCCGGCGGCGCTGGCCTCCCGCTGGGCACGAGCCTGGCGCAATGCGGCCTGGGCGCTTAGCACATCGGTGTTGGCCTGCAGGGCCTGGGCCACCAGGGCACTGAGCAGCGGGTCGTTGAAGCGCTGCCACCATTGCGCCAGATCGGTGGGGGTCTGAACGGGGGCTGCCGGCCGCGCATCGGAGGACCAGGCCGTGGGCACGGCCGCGGCGGGGGGCGCAGCGTCCGGCGAGGTCAACGAGGCGCATCCGCCCAGCGCCAGCGACGCCGCCATCAGCCAGGGGGCGGTGGCTCGGGGGGTGAAACGAAGGATCAGTCGGTGATGCGGGGTCGGTGTCATGGAAGGGCTTTGCGCAGGCGCCCCGGGGCACCCGCGATGAGGGCCCATTTTGCCCGCCCCGGGCTCGGCCATCTGTACGCTTTGCCACAGTCCGGCAAATTTGGGTAAAGGCCGGGGCAGTTGCCAACCGGCCCGGGGGCTACTGGAACGCCACCTCCGCAAAACTGCGCAGCTTGCGGCTGTGCAGCTGGTCCAGCCCGGCCTCGCGCAGGCGCTCGATGGTGCGCAGGCCGATCAGCAGGTGCTGGTTCACGCGCTCGCGGTAGAAGTGGTTGGCCATGCCGGGCAGCTTGATCTCGCCGTGCAGCGGCTTGTCGCTCACGCACAGCAGGGTGCCGTAGGGCACGCGAAAGCGAAAACCGTTGGCGGCGATCGTGGCGCTTTCCATGTCCAGCGCAATCGCCCGGCTCTGGCTGAAGCGGCGCTGCGGGCTGTTGTCGGGCAGCAGCTCCCAGTTGCGGTTGTCGGTGGAGGCCACGGTGCCGGTGCGCAGCACGCGTTTGAGCTCATGGCCCTTCAGTTGGGTGACCTCGGCCACGGCCGACTCCAGCGCCACCTGGATCTCGGCCAGCGCCGGAATCGGCACCCACAGGGGCAGCTCCTCGTCGAGCACATGGTCCTCGCGGACATAGCCGTGGGCCAGCACGTAGTCGCCGAGCTGCTGGCTGTTGCGCAGGCCGGCGCAGTGGCCCAGCATGATCCAGGCGTGCGGGCGCAGCACGGCGATGTGGTCGGTGATGGTCTTGGCGTTGGCCGGGCCGACGCCGATGTTGACCATGGTGATGCCGGTGCGGTCGGCGCGCATGAGGTGGTAGGCCGGCATCTGCGGCAGGCGCGGCGGTGGAGTATTGCCCCCACGGTCGCTCACTTCGTGTGCTTCCTGCCCCCCGAGGGGGCCGTGTTCCGCCTTGGGGCGGCCCGGCGCCGGATCATTCCCCAGCGCGTCGATGGTTTCGGCGGGCAGCCCGACGCGGCGTGTCACCACGTTGCCCGGTTCGACAAAGGCGATGTATTCGCTGGCCGGGTCGGCCATGGCGGCGTGGCCCATGGCGATGAACTCGTCCATGTAGAACTGGTAGTTGGTGAACAGCACGAAGTTCTGGAACCACTCGGGCGCGCTGCCGGTGTAGTGGCGCAGGCGCTGCAGCGAGTAGTCCACGCGCGGCGCGGTGAACAGGCTCAAGGGCAGCGCCTCGCCGGGGTGTGGCGAGTGCGTGCCGTTCGCGATGCCGTCGTCCATGGCGGCCAGGTCGGGCAGGTCGAACACGTCGCGCATCAGCTGGCGGCGGGCCGCGCTCATCGAGCCTTCGAGGTGGTCGTTCTCGGCAAAGCTGAAATGCACCGGAATCGGCTGCGTGCTGGTGCCCACCTCCAGTGCGACGGGGTGGTTGGCCAGCAGCAGGCGGAACTGCTCCAGGTAGTAACCGGCGTACAGGTCGGGCCGGGTCAACGTGGTCTCGAAGCGGCCGGTGCCGGCCACGAATCCGTAGCTCAGCCGCGAGTCTGCATGCGCCACCGAGCCGGTCTGCACGCGCACGAACGGGTAGCAGGCGCGGATGCGGGGCAGGGTGTGGGCGTCGGCCTGCCCGGGCAGCGGCTCGCCGGCCACGAAGCAGCGCATGGCCTCGCGCAGGTGGGCCAGGCTGGCCTGGTAGATGGACTGGACCTGGGCCAGTGCGGCCGCAGGGTCGGTGAAGCGCATGGGGGCGATGAAGGGGGGCAGGATGGGCATGGCGCCATTGTCCACCGGGCCGATGACGGGCCCGTGGCAGCGTCCAGAGGCGGGTGGGGCGAGAAATTGAACCAAATAAGGCCAATCCCAGCGTCGATGGGTCACTTTGTGCTATTGAAAATGAAGTTGCCTTCGCCCCGACGGAAAGCGGAGGTCCAAGCGTTGCGCCGGCCTACCGCTTCCCGGCGCCGATAATCAGGGATGACCTCCGCTTCCCCCACCGCGGCCACGGCCGACTTCGCCCGCCTGCCGCTCTCGCCCGCCATGCTGGCCAACCTGCAGCAGCTCGGCTACCTCACGATGACCCCGATCCAGGCCGCCAGCCTGCCCGCCGCCCTGCTGGGCAAGGACATCATCGCCCAGGCCAAAACCGGCAGCGGCAAGACGGCGGCGTTTGCGCTCACTCTGCTGGCCAGCCTGAACCCGCGCCGTTTTGCCGTGCAGGCGCTGGTGCTGTGCCCGACGCGCGAGCTGGCCGACCAGGTGACCACGGAGATCCGCCGCCTCGCGCGGGCCGACGACAACATCAAGGTCGTCACCCTGTGTGGCGGCGTGCCGCTGCGCGGGCAGCTGGCCACGCTGGAGCACGGCGCGCACATCGTCGTGGGCACGCCGGGGCGCGTGATGGACCATCTGGCGCGGGAAAGCCTCAAGCTCGATGCGCTGGCCACCCTGGTGCTCGACGAGGCCGACCGCATGCTCGACATGGGCTTCTTCGAAGACATCGTCACTGTGGCGCGCCAGTGCCCGAAGGAGCGCCAGACGCTGCTGTTCTCGGCCACCTACCCGGAGGGCATTGCCAAGCTGGCCAACCAGTTCATGCGCGAGCCGATCACCGTCAAGGTCGACGCCGTGCACGCCGGCGGCCAGATCGAGCAGCGCTGGTACGAGGTGAAGGACAACGAGCGCCTGCACACCGTCAGCCTGCTGCTGAACCACTTCCGACCGGCCAGCACGCTGGCCTTCTGCAACACCAAGGCCCAGTGCCGCGACCTGGCCGAGGTGCTCAAGGCCCAGGGTTTCAGCGCGCTGGCGCTGTTTGGCGAACTGGAGCAGCGCGAGCGCGACCAGGTGCTGGTGCAGTTCGCCAACCGCAGCTGCTCGGTGCTGGTGGCCACCGACGTGGCCGCGCGCGGGCTGGACATCGCCAGCCTGGCCGCCGTCATCAACGTGGACGTGACGCCCGACACCGAGGTCCACGTGCACCGCATCGGCCGCACCGGGCGGGCCGGCGAGAGCGGGCTGGTGCTGAACCTGGCCAGCATGAAGGAGATGGGTTATGTCGGAAGGATCGAGCAGCTGCAGGGCCGTGAGTCCGAGTGGCACCCGCTGTCGGAGCTGACGCCCACCGGCAACGGCCCGCTGGTGCCGCCGATGGTCACGCTGCACATCCAGGGCGGGCGCAAGGAGAAAATACGCCCTGGCGACGTGCTGGGCGCGCTGACCGCCGACCTGGGCTACACGCGCGAGCAGGTGGGCAAGATCAACGTGAACGAGTGGTCCACCTATGTCGCGGTGGACCGCGCGATTGCCGCGCAGGCCGCCAGCCGGCTGAACGCGGGCCGCATCAAGGGCAAGAGCGTGAAGGTGCGCGTGCTGGAGGAGTAAGGAGACAAGCCATGAACATCGAGCAATTCATGCAAGGCTACAAGGCCGCCTGGGAAGGGCGCGACGAGCGGCTGTTCTGTGCGCTCTTTGCCGAGGATGGCGCGTACCACAACACCCCGTTCGCGGTGCAGCGCGGCCATGCCCAGCTGGCCGACTACTGGCAGCGGGTGAAGCTGCAGGAAGACGTGCAGCTGAGCTACGAGGTGCTGGCCGACACCCTGGGCGGCGGCGTGGCGCACTGGCACGTGACCTACCAGGTGGCGTCGGAGGAGCTGTTCGCCATCTGGGCGCGGTCCGCCGGCACGCACCTGCCGCCGCGCGAGCCGGGCGCGCCGCTGCCGCGCATGGTGCTCGACGGCGTGTTGCAGGCTCGTTTTGCCGGCGGTTTGTGCCAGGAATGCCGGCTGTGGTGGCACAGCCAGCCGGCTCCACCCTGACCCCGCCGATGTGGCGCGGTGCCGCACCCGGTTCAGGTCGGCGCGGCAAAGCCCTTACTGTGGCGTGACCACGGCGCTTTCGCCGTTGCCCTGGATGTAGACCCGCTGGCCAACAAACAGCGGCTGCCCCAAAGGCTGGGTGATCGCCACCAGCACGCCGGAGCTGGTGCGCACGATGATCTGCTGCGCGGGGATCGGCTGGTCGTTCTTCTTCTGGACCTCGTTGCCCACCATGGCGCCACCGATGGCGCCGGCCACCATGGCCACGTCGCGCCCGGTGCCGGCGCCGATCAGGCTGCCCAGACCCACGCCGGCCAGGCCGCCGAGCACCGCGCCGACACCTGCGTGCTGGTTGCTGGCGATCTGGGTGGGCGTGATCTGCTCGATCACGCCGCGGCGCACTTCAACGGGCGCGGGGGGCGCAGGCGCAGCGCAGGCGGCAAGGACGAGCACGAGCGCGGCGGCGCTGAGGCGGGCATAGAGGCGGTTCAACATGGCAGGGTTCTCCGGAGTGGCAGGGGATGATGGGTTGATCGAATGCGTTTCGCGGGCCGGCCTCAAGCTTTGTCGTGATGGTGCTTGTGGCCCGGCTCGCCGTGCTTGTCGTGGCCTTTCGCATCGGCTTTGTCTTTCTCGTGGTGGCCATCATGGTGGTAGCCCCAGTGGTCGATGTCTTCGTCCAGCGCGAGCTGGTGCGGATCCAGGTCGCGCTTCTTCAGGTCGGCCAGCAGGGCCTCGTCGCTCAGGTCCAGCAGCTTGGAGTTGGCCCAGTCTTTTTCCACAGTCTCCTGCAGGCGCCGGATCACGGCCGGATCCTCGGTGACGATGGCCAGCTCGCGCCGGGCGTCGAAGCTGCCGGGCGCGAGGTTGATCGATCCGATGATGGCGCGCTTGCCATCGGCCAGCAGCATTTTGCCGTGCAGCTTCAGACCCTTGAGCGCATGGACCTTGGCGCCCACGTCCTGCAGGATGCGCAGGCCGCCGACGCCTTCGATCAGCTTGTCGGCCTTGAGCGAGTGCGGCTTCTTGGTCAGGATGTGGATCTTGACGCCCCGGCCCGCCGCGCGCACCAGCCGCTCGATGATGACCTGGTCCTGGTATCGCTCGTTCTGCAGCCACAGTGTGTGCTTGGCCGCGTCGATGAAGGCGGCCACGCGCTGGCGGCCGTTGTTGGGGCACCAGATCAGGGTCGAATCGGGATGTGGCTGGAATTCCTGGTGTTCCCAGTCCGCGTCGAAGCAGGCGACCATCTCGTCCACCTCATGGCGATGGCCGGTCACGATGGCGTAGTCGCGGGTCAGGGTCAGGTCGCGTGGCTCCCAGTTCAGGGATTCGACATATCCGGTTTCATTGTCGACCACCATCGACTTCTGGTGCGTCAGCGCGAAGGCCGGGTTGCTGTCGCGCACCTCGATGCCGGCGTCAACGAATTTCTGGCGGGCCTCCTCGTTCTCCGATTCGCCGCTGCGCCGCGCCGGGTTGAGCATGACGCGCACCTTCACGCCGCGCTGGTGCGCGGCGATCACCGTGTCGATCAGGGTCGGATCGGTGAACAGGAACATCCGGATGTTGAGCGACTTCTTCGCGCCGGCAATCGCGTCGATCAGCGGCGTGGCGGTGTCGTCAGGCAGAACGAGCAGTTTGTGGGACATGGTGTGAACGACCTTGAAGTGACAGGTATCGGCCTTTTTGCCGACCACGGGCCTGGTCGGCCAAGCACCTTGTCATTTTGCCTCAACCGTGGCCCCGTGGGGCCACTTTCAGCGTGCGGCGCGCGCCTTGAGATCGGCCAGAAGGCGTCGCACCGACGGGTCGTCGGGCATCAGCACCGCCATCTTTTCCGCGTAGACCAGCGCGCCCCTGGCATCGCCGGCCTCGGCCTGGATTGACACCAGGGCGTTCAGCGTATCCAGGTCGTCGGGATGGCGGGCCTGCGTGGCGCGCAGAAGGGCCAGCGCTTCGGCCCGTTTGCCGAGGCTGTTCAGGGCGATCGCCTGCACGTAGGCATAGCGCGCGTTGTCGGGCGCCAGCCGCGACGCCTGCGCGAAGAACTGCAGGGCGACGGGCTTGTCGCCCTTGCGCACCAGCAGCAGTCCCAGCGCATGGTGGAGATCGGCGTTGCGGGGCATCCGGGCGATGGCTTCGCGCAGGGTCTTTTCGCCGTCGGTGTCGCGCCGGGCCTGCCGGTAGGCGTCGGCCAGGTTCAAGTAGGCTGCGGGAAGCTGGGCGTCGAGCGACACGGCCCGCTGAAAGGCTGTGATCGCCTCGTCCACCCGGCCCTGGCGCAAGCGCAGGTTGCCCAGGTTGATGTTGGACGACGGCCAGTCCGCATCCTCGGTCAGCGAGTCCACGTATTCCTGGAGTGCCTTCGCCCGCGCGCTGCGCCATTCCATCGGGATCTGCTCGTCCGGGACGTCAGCCAGCACCCGGGCGGCCTCCACGCGCACGCCGCGAACGGGGTCTGCCAGCTGTGGCGCGGCGGCGGCCACGCGCGTCGGCGCGTCGAAGGGCTCGAGCGAGCCGGTCGCTGATGCGCGAAGCAGGGGGTCGGTGTGGGCCAGCAGCTTGCGCAGCGCTGGCAACGCCTGCGCCTGAAGATGGGGTTGTGCCAGTGTCAGCGCGGTCGCCCGCACGATCGGCGCCAGGGCGGGATCTTCCGCCAGCGCCATGAGCGAGGGCAGGGCGGACACGCCCTGGGTCGCGCCGGCGTGCAGGGTGCTGCCTGTCTGTGGCCGTGCACGCCAGCCGGTGCCGTACCACCCGTCCATGGCCGCTGCGGCCCATTGCGGCTTGCGGTCGGCGTGGCAGCGGGTGCAGGCGTCGGGCGTGCCCAGCTTGTCGCTGAGGTCGGGGCGTGGCACGCGGATGGCGTGGTCGCGCCGGGCATCGACCACCATGTAGTTGCGCTCCGGCATGTGGCATTCGACGCACTGGGCGCCCTTGCTGCCGGCTTTGTGCCCGTGGTGCTTGGGCGCGTCGAAAACGGCCGCGTTGTGGCAGCGTGCGCACAGCGTGTTGCCGTCGATCTGCAGCTTGAGCGAATGCGCGTCGTGGCAGTCCATGCAGGTCACGCCCTTCTGGTGCATGCGCGTCTGCAGGTACGAGTTCCAGACGAAGACTTCGTCGCGCTGCTGCCCGTCGGCGAAATACGTGGGCGGGGTCAGCAGGGCCGGGCGATGGGTGTCCAGCAGGGGCGCACCGGTGGCGCCGTGCTCGACCAGCGTCGAGCGGCGCGCGTGGCAGGCCGCGCAGGTGTTGGCGGCGGCTTCGTCGGCGGGGCGGTCGCGCTGCGCGGACGGGGCGCCGGGCGTCGCAAACGACCAGGCCTCCTTCCAGCGCGACTTCAGCACCACCAGGCCCTTGTCGGCGCCGGGAGCATAAGGGGCACGGGCCTGCTTCGCCCAGTCGGTGTGGCGCGAAGCCGGGCCGTGGCAGGCCTCGCAGGCGACGTTGATCTCGCTGAACGTCGTCTTGTAGCTGTCGCTGGCCGCGTCGTAGCCTTTCTTGAGGTGGGTCGAATGGCAGGCCGCACACTGCAGGTTCCAGTTCTGGTAACGGCCGGTCCAGTGCAGCGGATCCTTGTGATCCATCTTTTCGTCGGGGGTGAGATGGAACCATCGCTGCCCGCCTTCGGCCTTCGTGCGCGCGTCCCAGGCGATGCCCAGCATCTGGTAGCGCCCGCCAGGGAAGGCGATCAGGTACTGCTGCAGCGGCCAGACGCCAAAGGTGCGGGCGATCTCGTAGTCCGTCAGCTTGCCGTCGGGCCCGTCGGTGCGGACCATGAATTTGCCGTCGCGCTGAAAGAAGGTGGATTCGACGTTGAAGTGCCGCAGCCGGGCGTTTTTGAAGTCGCCCAGCACCGTGCCGGGCGTGGCCTCCTGCATCGATTGCCGGTGGTGCGAGCTGTGCCAGGCCTGGTACTCCTTCTCATGGCAGCTCTTGCAGGCGGCCGCGCCGACAAAGGTGGCGGCGGCAGGTGCGGGTTGCGCGGTGGATGGGGCGGCGACGGGCGTCGGTGTGGGGTTCGGGGCGACCAGGACATACAGGCCAGCGGCCGCGGCCAGCAATGCCACGATCAGGCCCGCCGTCAGCCAGAGACGGCGCGTCGCGCGGGACTTCGGCGGGGTCGGGGGAACCCCTGAGCTGCTTGTGGGCGAAGGGGCGGCAGCGGCTGCGGGCTTGCCGGGACGGTTCTGCTTGGGGCTCATGGTGTGGGGGTCGATGGGTTCGCCGCGCCAGCGACACCCGTTTGGCCGGTTTTATAGAATCTTCAGAGACTTTTCGGCATCATTCCAGCGTGGAATGGTCGTAATGTGCTATGAAAAAAAGACTGATCGGATCTCGCGCAGGTTCGTGCATGTGCCTCAGGCGCCTGTCCTCGGACCCGCCAGCATCGTCTTCAACTCGCCACTGGCGATCAGCGCCTTCAGGTCGTTGGCGCCACCCACCAGCATGCCCTTGACGAACACCATCGGAAACGTGGGCCAGCCGGTCCACAGCTTGAGTGCGTTGCGTTCTCGCCAGGTGTTGAGGTAGTTCCCGTATTCCAGGTATTTGTAGGGCTGTCGGGCCTCGTCCAGCATCGCACGCGCCTTTTTCGGGAACGGATTCATCGCCATGCCCACCACGACCACATCGTTGGCCTGCACCGCGGCCATGACCTCCTGAACGATGCCCTGCTGGTGGCTGGCCACCTTGGCGCGGATGGCGGGATGGATGCGGGATTCTTCAAGGATGGGGCGTGGCATGGAAACCTTTGGGAACGGGGGAGGGGCCGGTTCAGGCCGGCAAGGCAATCTGGTGGTCGACGCTGAATTGATAGTCCTTGAACACGTGTTCGGCGCTCAGCATCTGGTAGTTGCCGTCGTCGAGCCGGCGCGAGGTGTCTTTCAAGCGGTAGGTGTAGTGGCCGCAGGTCCAGCACTTGAAGTTGCGCATGTGGGTGCACAGGCAGGTCTTGTCCATCACCGAGATGTTCTTGCCGTCCGGGTGCAGCGCGATCTCGCGGTTGTAGGCCGTGATGTAGGCGCAGTTGCCCTTGCCGTCGAGCAGGTAGCCATAGGATTCGCAGCCGGGGCGGATGCCCGAGCCGATCGCGGGCGAGCTCTTGAGCATGCGCATCGGGTAGCCCGTCGGCGAGACGGTGTTGACCTCGATGTCGTCCTCGTTGGCCTTGAAGTATTCCTGCTTGGTATC
>Ga0075163_10000295_pt1 | contig 62773 bp, 56 predicted proteins | sample JI1023141ADNA_FD_71478 | JGI IMG/M metagenome (GOLD analysis project Ga0075163, IMG submission 71478) | Wastewater effluent complex algal communities from Wisconsin, to seasonally profile nutrient transformation and Carbon sequestration -... | ecosystem: Engineered > WWTP > Effluent > Algae... | reverse complement strand
GGGCGCAAGCCGGCCCCGGTCATGGTCTGGCAACGCTACCGAGACGCTTCACGGGCGAGTTCAGAACGCTGGACGAACCGTACGAAACCCCCAGGTACACCAGGCCCATCGGGCGCGCCGACTGCACGGGGTGCGAGGCCGGCATCGGCCGATGTCGAGGATGTAACGCCGCGCGACATCCCGCCGCACTGAAGGTCGTTGGCCGCAAACGGTGACGCCATGTTGGCGACACTGAACCTGTAAATGGACCCTCCGCCAGGCTCAGTGCGATGGGTGCTGCCGGTCAGGCTTCGCGTTTGCGCTCGGCGGCAGGTGCTTCGTTGCGCAGCGCCGGGAAGAGGATCACGTCACGGATGCTGGCGCTGTCCGTCAGCAGCATCATCAGGCGGTCGATGCCGATCCCGCAGCCGCCGGCGGGCGGCATGCCGTATTCCAGCGCCCGCACGAAATCGTGGTCATAGAACATGGCTTCGTCGTCGCCGCTGTCCTTGGCTGCCACCTGGGCCATGAAGCGTGCGGCCTGGTCTTCCGCGTCGTTCAACTCGCTGAAGCCGTTGCCGAATTCGCGGCCGGTGATGTAGAGCTCGAAGCGTTCGGTGACCTCCGGGCGGGCGTCGTTGGCGCGCGCCAGCGGTGAAATCTCGGTCGGGTGTTCCATGATGAACGTGGGCTGCCAGAGCTTGTCTTCCACCGTTTCTTCAAAGTACAGCACCTGCAGGCTGGCCAGGCTGCGCGTGGACAGCTTGTCCTTGGCCTCGGTCAAGCCGAGCTTCTTCAGCGCACTGATCAACCAAGCGGCGTCGTCCACATGGGCGCCGGCTTCGGTGTGCTGGAAGATCGCCTCGCGGATGGTCAGGCGTACAAAGGGCTGGGAGAGGTCCACCTCACGGCCCTGGTAGGTCAATTGCAGCGTGCCCACCGCCTTCACGGCCGCATCGCGGATCAGCGCCTCGGTGAAGTCCATCAGGTCCAGGTAGTTCCAGTAGGCCGCGTAGAACTCCATCATGGTGAACTCGGGGTTGTGGCGCACCGAGATGCCTTCGTTACGGTAGCTGCGGTTGATCTCGAACACCCGCTCGAAACCGCCCACCAGCAGGCGCTTGAGGTACAGCTCCGGCGCGATGCGCAGGAACATCTCCTGATCCAGCGCGTTATGGTGCGTCTTGAACGGCTTGGCGTTGGCGCCACCCGGGATCGGGTGCAGCATCGGCGTCTCGACCTCCAGGAAATCGTTCGTCACCATGAACTCTCGGATGCCGCTGACAGCCCGGCTGCGCGCGGCAAAGCGTTTGCGGGCTGCCTCATCGGTCATCAGGTCCACATAGCGCTGACGGTATTTGACCTCCTGGTCGGCGATGCCATGGAACTTGTCGGGCATGGGGCGCAGGCTCTTGGTCAGCAGGCGAACGCGGGTGACGTGGATCGACAGCTCGCCGGTGCGTGTCTTGAACAGATGGCCCTCGGCCCCGACGATGTCGCCAAGGTCCCAGTGCTTGAAGGCGGCATAGACCTCTTCGCCGACCTCGTCACGCGTCACGTAGATCTGGAAACGGCCGGTGCTGTCCTGCAGCGTGGCAAAGCTGGCCTTGCCCATGACGCGCTTGAGCATCATGCGCCCGGCGATCTTGGCGGTGACCGGGGGCGTGCCCTCGGCCGTCAGTTCTTCCGCAGTTTTTTCGCCGTGCGCGGCCAGCAGGGCGGTGGCGTGGTCCTCGGGCTTGAAGTTGTTGGGGAAGGCCACGCCCTTGCCCTGGGCTTGGGCTTCGCGCAGCGCCTTGAGCTTTTCGCGGCGCTCGGCGATGAGCTGGTTTTCGTCCTGGGGGGCTGGCGTGTTTTGAGGGTCAGACATGGGGAACCGTGGGTTGAGGCCCGGCACCGAGGTGCCGCGCGGGAGGCATTTCTTGCCTAAACCCTATATTTTAGTTTTTTGCACACGACTGCCCGCGGCAGGCCATGGGCGTCAATCGATAATTCAGGCCATGTTTCTCAAAGCTGGCGCGCTGTCCCTTGCCCTGCTGCTGGCCAGCCGGCTGCTGGGCCTGGCGCGCGAGTCGGCGCAGGCGGCAGCCTTTGGCACCTCGGGCCTGGGAGATGTGGCTGTGCTGATGCTCGCGCTGCCTGACTGGCTGGCAGGATTGCTTGCCAGCGGCGCCTTGGCTTACGTGCTGTTGCCGCACTGGGCAAAGCAGGCACCGGCGGCGCAGGCCGCGACGCAGCGCGCCGTGGCTTTGGCCCTGCTGGCGCTGGGCGGCATGCTGGGGCTGGCGATCTGGATCGGCCGGGGGCCACTTGTCGTTCTGTTGGCGGCGGGACTGGCGCCGGATTTGCGCGGCCTGGCCGGCCAGTCGCTGGGCTGGAGCGCGCTGGCGCTGCCGGCCGCGTTGCTGGCCGCGCTGTGGGCCACGCGCCTGCAGCATGAGCGCGACTTCGTCGGGATGTACGGCGCCAATCTGGTGGTTAATGGGGTGCTGGTGATTGCTCTTTTATTCATAGCTGTCAATGACCCTTCGACGAAGGGCTTGATCCATCTGGGCGGGTATTTCCTGCTGGCCATGGGGTTGCGGCTGGGCTGGCTGTTTTGGCGGCAGCGCGCCCGGCCGGGGCTCGCGGCAGCGGTCATCGGACGCGACGAAACCGTGCCCGAGATTCGGAACGAGGCCCGTGGCACGCAAAGACCGGGCTTGCCCCAGGTGGCTGACGCTGGGCAGCGCTCGGTGCCCACGCCGGCGCATCTGCCGGCGACCTCGGTGTGGCTGTGGGCCGCGCTGTCCGCTGGCCTGCCGCTGGCGCTGCCGTTCGCGGCGCGTTCCATGGCGTCAAGCGGTGGGGAGGGCGCGCTGGCCACCTTCAACTATGCCTGGAAACTGGTCGAGCTGCCCCTGATACTGGCGATCCAGCTGGTGGCAACGCTGGCGTTTCCAGCCATCACCCAGGCATTCGCCAGGGACGCTGGTGCGGCAGGACAGCCCGGCGCCGACGCCACGCAGGCGGTCCGAAATGCCTTTGCACTCGCCTGGACGCTGGCCTGCGCAGCAGCAGCAGGGCTGCTGCTGGGCGCGCCGGCGCTCACCCAGCTGCTGTTCGGCTGGGGTCGCATGGGGCCAGATGCGCTCGCGCGCGTGGCGGCTTGGGGCGCCGCGGGCGCCTGGGGGCTGTTGCCGCAGGCGCTGATCGCCGTGGCGCTGACCGTGCTGGCCACGCAGGGGCGCATGCGCTGGGCGGCGGGGGCCTACGCCCTGGCCTTTGGGGCGTTGCTGGCTGCGGCGTGCTGGGCCGGTGGCGACGGGCTGCGGCTGATGGGCGCGCTCAACGCGGTGCTGGCCGGGGTGGCCTTGGGCATCATGGTGGCCCTGGGTCCGGCGGTGTGGCGGTGGCTGCCGGCGCGGCTGATGGCCGTGACGGGCGCTGCGCTGGGGGTGCTGGCGCTGGCGCAGGCGGCCGGCGGCTTGCCGGCGTCTGCGGGGCAGGGCGTGCCCGCCCTGGCCCTGGCCCTGGCGGCGGCGCTGGCCATGGTGGGGCTCGGGGCGATGGCCGGACCCGATCTGCGGCAGGCGCTGCGGCGATAATCCGGCGCTGCCATGATCGAACTGTTCCAGATCACCAACGACCCCGATTTTGCGCGCCGCTGCGACGCTCTGGATGGCGTGCGTGTCTTCGTCGATCTGGAGCGCCTGGGCAAGGCCGAACGCCAGGCTGGGCGCAACACCTTCATCAGCGTGCACCAGATGGACGACGTGGCGCGTGTGAAGGCCGTTCTGAAGCGCGCCCGGCTGATGGTGCGCGTGAACCCGATGAATTCGGACAGTGCGGCGGAGGTGCAGGCCGTGCTGGCACGCGGTGCCGACCTGCTGATGCTGCCGATGTTCACCGGAGGCGAGGAGTTGCGGGCGTTTTCCGCGCTGGTGGCCGGCCGGGCGCCCCTCGTTGCGCTGCTGGAAACGGCGGGCGCGCTCGCGACGCTGGACGACTGGATCGGCACGCCGGGTTTGCACGAGGTGTTCGTGGGACTGAACGACCTGCATCTTTCCCTCGGACTGCATTTCATGTTCGAGCCGCTCGCGCTGGGCATCGTCGAGCGCGTCGCCCGGGCCGCCCAGGGCCACGGCCTTCGCTTCGGTTTTGGCGGCATCGCGCGGCTCGCTGAAGGCCTGCTGCCTGGGCGCGACGTGCTGGCCGAGCACCTGCGGCTCGGCTCGCAGGCGGTGATCCTGTCGCGCACCTTTCACCGGCCCGACGAGCCCGGCAGCGCGGCGCATCCGTTCGAGGCCGAGGTGGCGGCACTGCGACGGGCGGAAGCTGAACTGTCGCGCCGCACGGCAACGCAGGTCGAGCAGGACCGGGTGCGCATCACCGCGGTGATTGAAGGCATTGGCGCTGCCATGGCGCGGCGCGCTGCGGAGGCCGCCGCTTGAAGCGCACCCTGGACCTCGCCCTGTCCCTGGTGGCCCTGCTGATCCTGAGCCCCGTGCTGTTCGGCGCAGCGCTGGCGATAGCGCTTGAAAGCGGCTTTCCGGTCCTGTTTCGTCAGACCCGGCTCGGCCTGCACGGGCGCGAGTTCGGCATGTTGAAGTTCCGCAGCATGGTGAAGAACGCGGCGTCCATCGGCCCGTATTTCACGTCCACCAGCGACCCGCGCATCACCCGGGTGGGCCGCTTCATCCGCCGCACCAGCATCGACGAGCTGCCGCAGATCCTGAACGTGCTGCGCGGTGACATGAGCCTGGTCGGCCCGCGCCCCGACGTGCCGGCGCAGCGGGCGCTCTACAGCGATGCCGACTGGGCGCAGCGCTGCAGTGTGCGCCCCGGCATCACCGGCTTGGCGCAGGCACTGCTGCGTTCCGAGGGAACCGAGGCGCAGCGTCTGGCGCTGGACCTGCGCTACACCCGCGAGGTGTCCGTGTGGTTCGACCTGAAGATCATGGCGTGGACGCTGGGGCGCCTCACGGGCAAGGGGAGCAACTGATGAGCCGCCACGCCCGTCACTTCGTGCATTCACTGACCCCCGAGGGGGTACAAGCCCCCCTTGGTGCGGCCCGGCGGGAGGCCTGAGCCATGTGCGGCATCTTCGGCTACTGGGATCGTTCGCGCCGGCCGCTCGAGGAAGGCGTCCTGCGCGCCATGGCCCAGAGCCTTGTGCACCGCGGTCCGGACGATGAGGGCATCTGGCACCCGGCTGCGCGCGGCGTGGCCATCGGCAACCGGCGCTTGTCCATCATCGACATCGGTGGCGGCCACCAGCCCTTTGTCAGCGACGACGGGCAGATCGCCGTGGTGCAGAACGGCGAGATCTTCAATCACGTGGAACTCGCCGCCGAGCTGCGCGCGCAGGGTGTCCTGCTCCGGAGCGCATCGGACACCGAGGTCATCCTGCGCCTGTACGAGCGCGAGGGCATCTCCTGCCTGAAGCGCCTGAACGGCATGTTCGCGATCGCCATCGACGATGCGCGCGAGGACGCGCTGTACTTGGCGCGCGACCGCATCGGCGTCAAGCCGCTCTACGTCATGGACGACGGCCAGCGCATGTTGTTTGCCTCGGAAATCAAGGCTTTCTGGCAGGTTCCCAGCGCCCCCCGGTCTTCATCTGCTATCGATCTGGAAGCGATTCACCACTACCTCACGTTCAACTACATCCCCGCGCCGTGGACGGCCTACCAGGGCGTCAAGCATGTGATGCCTGGCACCTGGATGAAATTCAGGCGCAGCGCACTGGTGGAAACCCGGCGCTGGTGGAGTCTGGCCGACCAGCGCGAGCAGGACTTTGGTTTCGACGACTGGGCGGAGCAATTCATGGCCCTGCTGGACGACGCCACGCGCATTCGCCTGCGCGCCGACGTGCCTTTCGGCGCGTTTCTGTCCGGCGGTGTTGATTCGAGCACCATCGTCGGCCTGATGGCGCGCCACGTGGACCGGCCGGTCAAGACCTTCTGCATCGGCTTCGCAGACCCGCGCTATGACGAGTCGGCGTTCGCCTTGCAGGCGGCACAGCGCTTCGGCTGCGAGCACACCAGCGAGATCGCCGAGCTCAACATGCTGGCGCAGTGGCCGCGCGTGCTGCACCACCTCGACCAGCCGCACGGCGATGCGTCTTTCATGCCCACGCTGCGTGTCAGTGAACTGGCCGCCAGGCATGTGAAGGTGGTGCTGACCGGCGACGGTGGGGACGAGCTGTTTGCGGGGTACGACAAATACGCTGCTTTTTTCGCGCAACCCGATTCGGCTTCCCTGTCGGCAGACGCGTTTCAGCGACGCTATTTCGATTCGATCTCGCTGTTCCCACCGGCCGCCAAGCTGGCCCTGTACCGGCCCGAGGTGCTCCGGCAGCTCGACGGTCTCGACAGCTTCACCGCCGCCGCCAAGCCCTGGTTCGACGAGTCGCAGCATTTCGATCGCGTGAACCAGGCGCTGTACCTGGACATGCAGTTGCTGCTGAGCGGCAACAATCTCGTCAAGCCCGACCGCATGGGCATGGCGGTGAGCATCGAGGCGCGCACGCCGTTCCTCGACTGGCGGATGATGGAGTTCGCCTTCCGCTCCCGGGGCACAACCAAGCTCTCGGCGCAGGGCGACAAGAAGCACTGGTTCAAGCGCGCCGCCGCACCGCTGATCGGCGAGGATCTGGCGCACCGCACAAAGCAGATGTTCACCGTTCCCGTGGGCGACTGGTTCCGCCATGGGAGCTACACCTGGTTGCGCGACACCTTGCAGGGCAGCGATTTGATCGCAAAACTCTTCGAGCCTGCCGTCGTGGCGGCGATGCTGGAGCGGCATCGCACCGGCGACTCCAACTTCACGCGCGAACTGCGCGCACTGGTGGCCCTGGCGCTGTGGGCGGCTGACGGCGCTGCCGGGCCGGCACACCCATGAAAACGGTGCTGTTTGTGGCCTACGGTAGTGGCCATATCAAGATGGTCGTACCCCTGGCGCAGGCTCTGGCGGCCAATGGCATGGCCAAGCCCGTGGTGCTGGCGCTGACGACGGCCGCACCCGTGGCCCGCGCGGCCGGCCTGGAAGTGCTCCAGTTCAGGGACTTCGTCACCGAAGCCGATGGCGCGGCACTGGCGCTGGGGCAGCAGCTGATGCAGGGGCTGGACGGACCAGTGGCCGATCCGCAGGAGACCGCCGCTTACCTTGGCCTGTCCATGGCCGATCTGATCGCCGATGTGGGGCCTGAAGAAGCGGGGCAGGCCTACCGGCAGTTCGGGCGCCAGGCGTTCCTTCCTGTCCGGACGCTGGATCGCATCTTGCGCCAGGTGGAGCCCGATCTGGTGGTCTGTACGAACTCTCCCCGGGCAGAACGGGCGGCCGTGCTCGCGGTCCGGCAACTCGGCATTCCGTCCATTTGCGTCGTGGACCTGTTCGCCATCGATGAAGTCAAGTGGATTGGCGCACCCGATTACGCGGACCAGGTCTGTGTCCTGAACGAATCCGTGCGGCAGTTCCTGATAGCGGCAGGGCGTTCGCAGGACCAGGTGGTCGTGACAGGAAATCCGGGTTTCGACGCGCTCAATGCTCCGGCAGCTCTGGCGCAGGGGCGGCAGATCCGCGAGCAACGTGGCTGGCTGGACCGCCGCGTCATCCTGTGGCCCACCCAGGTTGAGCCGGCGCTTCACCCGTTTGACGGCCGCCCGGGCGACCCGACCCTGCCACAGCGCGCCTTGGCCGCAGTGATGCAGTGGGTGCTGTCCCGCACGGACTGCGTGCTGGGCATCCGCCCCCGCGCGGGTGAGGATTTGCCGGTGTTTCCTGCAGATCCCCGCATTGTGCTCACCGGCCAGGACTGGCCGCTGGCGTCCCTGCTGCACGCCACCGATCTGGTCGTCACGCTCACTTCGACCGTCGGCCTCGAAGGTCATCTGGCCGGGTGCCGACTGATTCAGGTGCTAGGCTCGGTCTTCGATCAGGCCATGCCGCTGGCGCGTTATGGCATCGCCGACGCTGCCGTACCGGTGGCTGAAATTTCCCAAGCGCTGGAGCGCTGGATCGGCGCCCCCCGTCTGGCCGTGCAGGGGCAGGTACCCGCGACCCGGCAGGTGCTTGCCGTCATGGGCAGATTCCTATAATCCACAAGGCTTGCTTTCAGGATCGCTGGAAGTCAGCGGTTTCTTCTGCAACAGCCCTCACTCAAAGCCGAATGTCACTCATTCCCAACCCCGTTTCCGTTGATTTTTCGGCATTTGACGCCAGCGATGACGACGCGCGGGTCATGTACGGTTTGCCGCGTTATGTGCACTTTTGCAAAAAGTGTGTGATCTCCAACCAGCGACCCAACTCGGCCGTGGAGTACCAGCACACCAAGGCCAGCAAGAAGGCCACGATTGCGTTTGACGAAGAAGGGGTCTGCGATGCCTGCCGTTTTGCCGAGCAGAAGCACGGCACGATCAACTGGAAGGACCGGGAAGACCAGCTGGCTGTCCTGTGCGACAAGTTCCGCAGCCAGTCGGGTTACGACTGCCTGCTGCCCGGTTCTGGCGGCAAGGACAGTTTCTATGCCTCGCACATCCTCAAGACGCGCTTTGGCATGCACCCGTTGACCGTGACTTGGGCGCCCCATGTCTACACGGAATGGGGCTGGAAGAATTTCCAGTCCTGGCTGCACGCGGGGTTTGACAACTACCTCATGACGCCCAATGGCCGGGTGCACCGTCTGCTGACCCGCCTGGCCGTGGACAACCTGTTCCACCCCTTCCAGGCGTTCATGTTCGGCCAGAAATCACTGGCGCCCAAGATGGCCTTGCTGCACGACATTCCGTTCGTGGTGTACGGCGAGAACGAAGCTGAATACGGCAACCCGATCGGCGACACCACGAGCGCGCAGCGAGACTGGTCCTATTTCACGTCGGCCAACAAGGCGGAAATCTATCTGGGCGGCACGTCGGTGCAAAGCCTGTATGACGATTTCGGACTGGAAGAGCAGGATCTGCTGCCCTATTTGCCGGCCGACCCGGCGCAGATGCAGCGCAAGCAGGTCGAGGTGCATTACCTGGGCTACTACCTCAAGTGGCATCCCCAGAGCTGTTATTACTACGCGGTGGAGCATGGCGGTTTCGAGGCGTCGCCTGAGCGCACCCCTGGCACGTACAGCAAATACAACAGCATCGATGATCGTATCGACGATTTCCATTACTACACCACCTTCACCAAGTTCGGCATCGGCCGCGCCACTTACGACGCCGCGCAGGAAATCCGCTCGGGCGACATCAACCGCGGCGAGGGCGTGGCACTGGTGCGGCGCTATGACGGCGAGTTCCCCGAGCGTTTTGCAGACGAAATCTTCCGCTACCTGAGCATTACGGAGAAGGAGTTCGGGCGCGCGAGCAAGATGTTCGAGGCGCCGGTCATGGACCGCGACTACTTCATGCGGCTGGCTGACACCTTCCGCTCGCCGCACCTCTGGAAGCGCGAGAATGGCCAGTGGAAACTGCGCCACACCGTGTTTGACGGCGTCTGAAGCGCAGCCATGGCGGGTTTGCGCATTATCCCCCGGCTCGACATCAAGGGTCCCAACCTGATCAAGGGCATCCGGCTGGAAGGATTGCGCGTGGTTGGCGACCCGCATGCGTTTGCCTTGCGATATTACGCGCAGGGGGCTGACGAAATGGTGTTCATGGACATCGTGGCCAGCCTTTACCAGCGCAACAGCCTGTCCGACATCATCCGGCGAGCGGCGAACCAGATCTACATTCCGATTACCGTGGGCGGAGGCATTCGCTCGCTGGACGACGTCGACAACATGCTGCGCTCCGGGGCTGACAAGGTGGCCATCAACACGGCAGCCATCGCGCGGCCGGCATTGATTGCCGAGGTGGCGCGCCGCTTCGGTTCGCAATGCATGGTGCTATCGGTCGAGGCCAAGCGCACCGGGCCGGGGCGCTGGGAGGCCTACACCGACAACGGCCGGGAGCACACCGGCCTGGACGTGATTGACTGGATTGCCCAGGCCGTGGGACTTGGCGCGGGAGAGATCCTGTTGACGGCGGTGGACCAGGAAGGCACACGCAAGGGGCTCGACATCGAGTTGCTGCGCGCAGTTAACGCGCGCGTCAACGTGCCGGTCATCACCAGCGGCGGCTTTGGTGAACTGGCGGACCTGAGGCGCGCCAGCGACGCCGGCGCATCTGGCGTGGCAATTGCCGATGCCCTGCACTGGGGTCGCATGACAGTGCCTGAAATCAAGCAGCAGGCGCGGGCGCTGGGCGTGGAAGTGCGATTGTGAGCGGTCGCCACGTCACCGTGATCGACTATGGCATCGGCAACCTGCTCAATGTGGTGCGTGCGCTGGAGCATTGCGGGGCCAGCGTGCAGGTAGCCGATCAGGCCGCGCAAGTGACCACCTTGCCAGACCGGCTGGTGCTGCCCGGCGTGGGCGCGTTCGCGGACGCTATGGCCGAACTGCGTTTGCGCGGCTTTGATGAGTTGGTCAAGCGCTATGTCGATACCGGGCGTCCTTTTCTGGGCATCTGCGTGGGGGCGCAATTGCTCTTTGAAGTGGGTGAGGAGCATGGCGATCACATCGGGCTGGGGCTGATTCCCGGCCGGGTCCAGCCTGTGCCCGCAGTCGACCCGGGCGGGAGGCCACTGCGTGTGCCGCACATCGGCTGGAGCGGTCTGGTGCGTCCGCCCGCGCGCGCGTCGTGGGACGGCACGATCCTGGCGTCGGTACAACCCGGCGAGGCCGTGTACTTCGTGCATTCATATGCGCCGGTGCCCACGCATGAAGCTCACCGGCTTGCGGATACGGATTACCACGGCGTGCGGATCTGCGCGGCCGTGGCGCGCGACCAGATTTACGGGTGCCAGTTTCATCCCGAACGCAGCGCCGAAGCGGGTCTGGGCATTCTCGGCCAGTTCCTTTCATTGTGAGGGCGCGCATGCCGTTACCCAAGACCATCGCCACCATCTGCGCCCGAGGCGGCAGCAAAGGACTGCCTGGCAAGAATATTCGTGACTTCGCCGGCAAACCGCTGATTGTCCATTCGATCGAGCAGGCGCAAGCGTGTCCGGAGATCGATGCGGTGTACGTATCGACCGATGACGAAGCCATTGCCGCCGTCGTGCGAGCGGCCGGCGCCACGGTTCCTTATGTGCGACCAGCCGAACTTGCCAGCGACAGCGCGCCGAAAGTCCCGGTGATCGAGCACCTGGTTCGTTTTCTGGAGCGACAAGGGCAAGCAGTAGTCCGGGTTGTGGACCTGCAACCGACCTCCCCATTGCGTGATGCCGCGGACATTTCTGCAGCGCTGCGGTCGCATCCCGATGCAGATCTCGTTGTCGGTGTCAAGGACGCGGCGGACAACCCTTATTTCAACCTGGTAGAGCGCGGCGAGGATGGCTGGGTCCATCTGAGTAAAGGACAGGGCAGCACCCGCCGCCAGGAGGCACCGGCGGTGTACGCCTTGAATGGCTCCATCTATGTCTGGCAGCGTGCGGCGCTGGCTCATGCGGCGATCCATGGCCTCTGGAGTGTTCACATCGCCCCGTTTGTCATGCCGCGCTGGAAATCTGTCGATATAGACGATCTGGAGGACTTTGAGCACGCGCTCTGGCTGTACCGGCGTCACGCAGGAAGCACTCCATGATTGCAACCGTCCCGCCAGTGTTCGTCATCGCCGAAGCCGGCGTCAACCACAATGGCGATCTGGCGCTGGCCCTGCGCCTGTGTGACGCCGCGCGGCGGGCCGGTGCCGATGCCGTCAAGTTCCAGACGTTTCGCGCCGAGGATCTCGTGGTCCCTGGCGCACCGACGGCGCAATACCAGGCCCGCGAGACCGGCGAAGTCGACCAATTCGTCCTGCTGCAACGGCTGGAACTGTCCCTGCAGCAGCATCAACAGATCAAGGCACATTGCGACCGCATCGGCATCGAGTTCTTCTCGACCCCGTTTTCCGTCGACGCGGTGGATTTGCTGGTCGGACTGGGCGTGAAGCGGCTCAAGTTGTCCTCGGGCGAACTGACCCATCGCACCCTGGTGGAGCATGCGGCCGCCACGAAGCTGCCGCTGCTCATGTCCACGGGCATGGCCACGATGGAGGAAATCATCGAAGCGGTCGGCTGGGTGCGGGCGGCCCGCGGTCATCTGGCCGAGGTGGTCGTGCTGCACTGCACCTCGGCCTACCCGGCACCCGACGACGCGCTGAATCTCAGCGCCATGCGCCAGATGGCTGGGCAGCTGGCGGTGGCCATCGGGTACTCGGACCACAGCCTGGGCATCGAAGCGCCGCTGGCGGCGGTGGCGCTGGGCGCCACGGTGATCGAGAAGCACCTGACGCTTGACTGCACGATGCCCGGCCCGGACCATAGCGCCTCGCTGGAGCCCGATGGCTTTGCCCGCATGGTGCAGGGTATCCGCCGGGTCAGCGCCATGCTGGGCGACGGCGTCAAGGCGCCGCGCCCCGACGAACTGGACACGGCCCGCGTGGCGCGACGCAGCGTCGTTACGACGCGGGCCATTGCGGCGGGCACGGTGCTGACCGCCGGGATGTTGGCTTGCCGGCGACCGGCGACCGGCATTGCACCGCGCGAACTGCCGGGGCTGGTGGGGCGGCGCGTGCGCCAGGCAATGGGTCCGGGCGCCGTTCTGCAGTGGGATCACATCGAAACGGACCCCCGCTGATGCCGAGCCCGTCTGCCCATCGGCGCAAGCTGGTCTACCTGAGCGGCACGCGCGCCGACTTCGGCTTGATGAAATCCACGCTGCAGCGCTTGGCGCTGGAGTTCGATCTGGGCGTGGCCGTGACGGGCATGCACCTGGACGCACGTTACGGCCATACCGTGGACGAGATTCGCGGCGCGGGCTTTCGGGTGTGCGGGGAGATTGCGATGGATGTGGGCAGCCGGGCGCCGCAGAGCATGGCGGCCGGAGTCGGGGAATGCCTCAAGGGCGTCACGGATCTTCTGGTGCGCGAGCGGCCCGACATGCTGTTGCTGCTCGGCGACCGTGGCGAAATGCTAGCCGGTGCGATCGCCGCATTGCATCTTGGCATCGTCTGCGTGCATGTGCATGGGGGCGAGCGCTCGGGCACAGTGGATGAGCCGGTGCGCCATGCCATCTCCAAGCTGAGCGGGTATCACCTGGTTGCCACCGGTGAATCGCGGGAACGATTGATCCGCATGGGCGAAGCGCCGCAACGCATCTTTGTCACCGGCGCGCCGGGCCTCGACGGGCTCGAGGCCGACGCCGCAATGGATGTGCAGGAATGCCGTGCGACGCTCGGCCTGCCGAAGGAAGGAGCGTTTGCGTTGGTCGTGTTCCACCCGGTGGTGCAGCAGGCCGGCGATGCCTACGCACAGACCGCAGCGATGCTGCACGCCCTGGGCGCCGTGAACCTGCCGGTGCTCTGGCTCGAACCCAATGCCGATGCCGGCTCGCTCGAGGTGCTGCGCGCGCTCGATGCGCTGGCGTTGCCGAGTGGCTCGCGCCGCCTGAGACACTTGGCGCGCCCCTTGTTCTGCGCTGCGATGCGCCACTGCGCGGTGATGCTCGGAAACTCGTCGGCCGGCATCATCGAGGCGGCGTCTTTTGGCACGCCGGTGGTCAATGTGGGCGACCGGCAGCGGCTGCGCGAACGCAATCCGAACGTGACCGATGTGGATAACAGTGCCGACTCGATCGCGGGCGCACTGCGCGCAGCGCTCTCGCATGGCCGGTGGCCGTGTGACAATCGATATGGGGATGGTCGGGCCGGCGAGCGCATCGCCACGCTGTTGCCGAGCCTGCCGCTCGATTCCTCCGTCCTCGAAAGAACCAATACCTACTGACAGCCCTTCCGTCGTGCCTGCGCCATCTGCCCCCCATCCCCTTCCTGCTGCGGCCGCAGCGCCTGCGTCGCTGCTGCTGTTCGGCGCGGGCGGGCATGCCCGCGTGGTGGCCGATGCGGCGCTCCTGCGCGAGGGGCGAGGGCGGATCTTCGGCTCCGACCGCGATGCCTTGCGTTGCCGTGGCGAACTGGTGCCGGGGGTGGACTTGCTGCTTGTCGGCGACGCGACGATGAGGGATTTTTCAGCCGTTCACATCGCCATTGGCAGCAATGCAGCGCGGGAGAAGGAAGCCGGCGCATGGGGCCATGAACGCCTGGCGACCGTGATGCATCCGGCTGCGATGGTCTCGCCGCTAGCCACCATCGGCCGCGGCTGTTTTGTGGCCGCTGGCGCCATTGTGGGTCCTGGCGCGTTGCTGGAAATGGGCGCGATCGTGAATCATGGCGCCGTGGTCGATCATGATGTGCAGCTTGGCGCGTTCTGCCACGTGGCGCCCAACGCGACGCTTGGCGGTGCGGTGCGCGTCGGGCGACGCGTGCTCATCGGCGCCGGCGCGGTGGTTTTGCCCGGGATCGTGATAGGCGACGACGTGGTGGTCGGCGCGGGTGCCGTGGTGCGGTCGCCGCTGCTTTCGGCGGGGACCTATGTGGGCGTTCCCGCGAGGAAAATCGAATGAACCGCAACGATTTCAGGGCCTTGTGCGTGCAGCCCGACTGCACGCTGCACGACGCCTTGCTGCGAATGGATCAAACCGCACGCGGCATCCTTCTGGTGCTGTCGGAGGACGGTCGGCTTGCGCGCACACTGACCGATGGTGACCTGCGCCGGGCGCGTCTGCAGCAACTGAGCGATACGCTGACGGTGGCAGCCCTGCCCGAACAAGCCGCCCTCACTGTTGGCGAGGATGCGGCAGCCCCGGCTGTTCTGGCGCTGATGGATGCCCACCAGATTGACCATGTTCCCGTGGTGGATGGCGCGGGCCGCCCGGTCGATCTGGTGCTACGTCGCGAACTTTCGCAGCGGATCTGGCTGTCGTCACCGCATCTGGGCGACGAGGAAGCCGCCTTTGTCGAGAACGCCTTCCAGACCAACTGGATTGCGCCGCTCGGCCCGCATGTGGATGGCTTTGAACGCGAACTCGCTGCCCATGTCGGCATCGGTCATGCCGCCGCCCTGAGTTCCGGCACAGCCGCGATCCACCTGGGCTTGCTGCTACTCGGTGTGAAGCCCGGCGACACGGTGTTCTGCTCCTCATTGACCTTTGTCGGCAGCTGCAACCCCATTCTCTACTGCGGCGCGCGGCCAGTGTTCATCGATTCGGAGCCCGAAACCTGGAACATGTCTGCGGAGGCGCTGGAGCGTGCCTTTGACTGGGCGCTGCGCGAGAATCGCATGCCGCGTTGCGTCATCGTCGTTAACCTGTACGGACAGAGCGCCGATATCGATGCCCTTGGGCCGATCTGTGAACGGTACGGCGTGCCGATCCTCGAGGATGCCGCGGAGTCGCTCGGCGCGCGCTACAAAGGGCGCTCCAGCGGCACGTTTGGCCGCCTGGCGGTGTACTCGTTCAATGGCAACAAGATCATCACCACCTCTGGGGGCGGCATGCTGGTGGCCGACGATCCCGATCTGGTGACGCGCGCGCGCAAGCTGGCGACGCAGGCCCGCGAACCGGCGCGGCACTATGAGCACGTGGAAGTGGGATTCAACTACCGCATGAGCAACGTGCTGGCGGGCATCGGCCGCGGCCAGTTGCGCGTGCTGGAGCAGCGCGTGGCGCAACGCCGCCAGGTGTTTGAGCGTTACCGGATTGCCTTGGCGGATATGCCCCAGTTGCAGTGGATGCCCGAGCCCCCGGGCTACCATTCCACGCGTTGGCTGACCTGCTTCACGCTGGCTGGGCCGGGCGCTTGCCTCAAGTGTGATTTGATCATGAAGTTTCTGGAGCGACACGCGATTGAAGCGCGGCCGGTCTGGAAGCCGATGCACCTGCAGCCCCTGTTTGACGGCGCCCCGTATTTTGCGCACCAGATGTCGGTGGATGTTTCGGCTCGCCTGTTTGATTCGGGAATTTGCCTGCCCTCGGGGTCCAACCTGACGCCGGAGCAGCAGGATCGCGTGATCCTGCTGCTTCGTCGCGCACTTTCGATGGCCGAGGATCGCAGTGCCCTTGCGTAAGGAGTCCTTGCCGCTGTTGCTGGTGGACATGCTGCTGGTTCTGCTGGCGTGGTGGGCCGCATTCTGGCTGCGCTTCAACCTTGACATCCCGCCGGAGTTTGACGCGCTGGCGGTGCAGACAACGGGGTGGGTTTTGCCCTGCTTTGCGCTGGGTTTGGTGTTCTCGCGGGTGTACCGGCATGTCTGGAGCTATATCGGCTTGCCGGAATTGCGCCAGCTCGGCGCCGGCGTATTCCTCGGCGGGCTGATCTCACCCGCTGTCTTGCTGATGCTGAGGTTCCCCAACTTTCCCCGCTCCGTGCTGGTGCTTCATCCACTCCTCGTGCTGGTGTTTCTGGGGGCGGTCCGCGCAGGGTGGCGTACCTTTTCAGAGCGCACGACCCCCTCTGCGGGTGAGCGACCGCTGTTGATTGTCGGCACATTGCAGGATGCGGCGGACGCCTTGCGCGCACTCAAGGGGTCCGGCAACTGGCGCGCCGCGGGGATTGTTTCGCCGGTGTTGGCGGAGCAGGGGCGGTCCCTGCAAGGCGTGGAGGTACTGGGCAGCGTGAACAACCTGGCAGATATTGCCGAGGAGGTGGGGGTTCATACCGCCTTGATGGCCATTGCGCCCGGGGCGCCTGGACGACGCGATGTCCTGTTGCGATCAGCCGAGGCGGGACTGTCGCTCATGACGCTGCCACGGGCCGATGAATGGCTGCGGCAGGAGGGGCCCAGTCCGCGCAAAGTCGAACTTGAAGACCTGCTGGGCCGCGACCCGGTGCAGCTTGACGTCAAGGGTCTATCGGAAATGATTTCGGGCCAGACCGTGCTGGTTACCGGCGCTGGTGGTTCCATCGGCTCGGAGCTGTGCCGGCAGATCGCCCGCTTTGGTGTTTCGCGCCTGGTCTGCGTGGATGTGTCCGAATACGCGATCTACCAGCTGGAGCAGGAGCTTCGCGCGGCGCATCCGCAGATGCAGGGCCTTTACTACACGGCGAACGTGCGCGAGTCGGCCCGGCTGGAGGCGATTGCGCAGACGAACAAACCGTCGGTAGTCTTCCATGCGGCGGCCTACAAGCACGTGCCGCTGATGGAGGAACTCAACGAGATCGAGGCCCTGCGCACCAACGTGCTGGGTACCTTGCATGCGGCGCGGGTGGCGGGTCAGTGCCGGGCGAAGCGCTTCGTCATGATTTCCACCGACAAGGCGGTCAACCCGACCAACGTGATGGGCGCGACCAAGCGCATGGCCGAACTGGTGGTGCAGGGCGTGGCGGCGGAGTTCACGGCAACCGAGTACGTGTCCGTGCGTTTCGGCAATGTGCTGGGATCGAGCGGTTCGGTGGTCCCGCTGTTTACGGCCCAGATCGCGCGCGGCGGGCCGGTCACCGTGACCCACCCGGACATCGTCCGCTATTTCATGACGATCCCCGAGGCCGCGCAGCTGGTGCTCCAGGCCGGGCTGATGGGGCGGTCGGGCCAGATCTTCGTGCTGGACATGGGTGAGCCCGTGAAGATCGTGGAGCTTGCGCGCATGTTGATTCGTCTCTCGGGCAAGACCGAGCAGGACATTCCAATCGCGTTTACCGGGCTGCGGCCCGGCGAGAAGCTGTACGAGGAGCTGCTGGCCAACGATGAGACTACCGCGCCGACGCCGCACCCCAAGCTGCGCGTGGCCATCACGAGCGGCCAGCAGGTGGTCGTGGCGGCCGAGGTGCTGCAGTGGATTGAAACCGTTGGTCCGGCGCCTGACCGGGCGTTGTTGCGCGACTGGCTGCGACACCAGGTGCCCGAGTACAGCTTTCAGGCTTGATTTCTGACAGGAATGGCATCAATCCCTCGTCTTCTGGTCATTTCCAGCTATCGAAATAGATAGAACCTCAGCCAGTGATACCGCTTCTGTGTAGGATGTCGCTGACCAGTTCCAGCCGCACCAGCGGGTTGTCGAGCTGCATCAGTCGCTGCTTCAGCTCCAGCGGCAAGGGCAGGATCTCGCACCAGCGGTTGGACAGCCAGCCGCAGTCGTCAAAGCGCATCGGCCCCTGGAGCGGCGGGGGAGCGTTGTCAGGGGTCTGGCGGGCTTTCAGGGACTCCAGCAGGCGCTCGAGGGCATCGGCGGTGGCCTTCAGATCGTCGGGGACCGGGACGGTGAGGTCCTCGTCCAGCCGTCCAACATCGGCGATCCACAGGCCATGCTTGAGTTGCCTGGAACTGGAAATGCGGAACCGCTGTTCGCCGTGGCAGCGGATTGTCATCAGGCCGGGCTGAGGGGTTTGCAGCGCCGTGATGGTGGCGAGCGTCCCGACGCTGTGGAAAACCTCCGCGCCACCGCCGGGTCGACGGACTTCGGCGCCCTGCGCCAAAGTCACCACGCCAAACGGCGCGCCGGCTTTGTGGCATTTCCCGATCATGTCGAGGTAGCGTACCTCGAAGATGCGTAGCGGCAGCACGCCGTCGGGGAAGAGCACCGTGCCCAGGGGAAAAAGGGGCAGGGACGACAGCGTGCGTGTTTCGGACACGGCAGACTTGCTTCAGGTTCATCGGGCGCGCAGGCGCAGGGGCTTGTCGCTATCATCCCACGAGCCCACCTAACTGCGTCCATGCTTTATCAAATCATCTCCTTCGTGCTCGAGGTTGCCACCAGTCTGTTCGGCGGTGCCTGCCTCTTGCGGCTATACATGCAGCACCAGCGGGTTCCGTTTGGCAACCCGGTGGGCCGTTTCGTGTTTGCGTTGACGGACGGGCTGGTGCTGCCATTGCGTCGGGTGGTGCCGTCTACAGGGCGCTGGGATATGGCCAGCCTGGTGGGCGCCTACCTGCTCAAGCTGACCCAGTTCGGTCTGCTTTGGTTGCTGGCCGGCGGCTTGGCCGCGGTGGGCTGGGTACCCCTGCTGGCGGTTTTCGGCCTCGTCCAGATGGCGATTTCCGGCCTGACAGGGCTGCTCATTGTCTATGCCATCCTGTCGTGGACCCAGGCTGGTTCACCCCTCAGTGCGGTGATAGATCGCCTGTGCGCGCCCTTCCTGGCGCCGTTTCGCCGGATCCTTCCACTGGTTGGGGGCATCGATCTGTCGCCACTGGTACTGCTGGTGGTGCTGCAGGTGGCCGCCATGGTGCTGGCGACGCTGCAGCAGTCCATGTTGCGCTGACGGCCCCGCAGTTGAGAGAAATGCCGGCGCGGGACTCAGCTGACCGCGTCGGCCGGCTGGCGCTGGAGCATGGCCAGGGTATTGGCAATGGTCTTGCGCAACTCGCGACGATCGCATATGAAATCGATGGCGCCTTTCTGCTGCAGGAACTCAGCCCGTTGGAAGCCTTCCGGCAAGGTGACGCGAACCGTGGATTCGATCACCCGAGGCCCGGCAAATCCGATCAGTGCCTTGGGCTCGGCGATCACCACGTCACCAAGGAATGCGAAACCCGCGCTCACTCCGCCCATGGTCGGATCGGTCAGTACGCTGATGTAGGGCAGGCCTTTCTTTGCGAGGTGCGTGAGTGCGGCATTGGTCTTGGCCATCTGCATCAGCGACAGAAGACCTTCCTGCATGCGCGCGCCCCCGGTTGCGGTGAAACAAACGAAGGGGACCTTTTGTTCGATCGCGGTCTCCACGCCGCGCACAAAGCGTTCCCCGACCACCGAGCCCATGCTGCCGCCCATGAAGTCGAATTCAAAGCAGGCCGCCACCAGGCTGATGCTGTGAACCGCGCCGCCGATCACCACCAGCGCATCGGTCTCCCCTGTGTTTTCCAAGGCCTCCTTCAGCCGCTCCGGGTACTTGCGGCTGTCCTTGAACTTGAGCGCATCGACCGGGAGAACCTCCTGGCCGATTTCATAGCGCCCCTCGCCATCCAGAAACGCATTCAGGCGTGCGCGCGCGCCAATCCGGTGGTGGTGGCTGCATGTGGGGCAGACATTCTGGTTCTGTTCCAGGTCGGTCTTGTAGAGCACGCTCTCGCAACTGGGGCATTTGATCCAAAGGCCCTCGGGGATGCTGCGACGTTCCGACGGATCGGACTTCTGAATCTTCGGGGGCAACAGTTTTTCAAGCCAGCTCATGAGGGGGACTCCAACGGGATCGGATCAGTGGCATAGAGGCCGTGGCGAATTATGCGTCCAGCGCCGAGCGGATGTCCCGCAGGAAGGCGGCAGCCGTCTCGACCACTGCCTCGCGCGGCTGAGGCTCGATCAGCTGAATGATCCGGCTGCCGATGACCACCGCGTCGGCCACGCGGCTGACGGCGCGGGCCGTACCCGCATCGCGAATGCCGAAGCCCACACCGACTGGCAGGCTCACATGCCGGCGGATGCGTGGCAACATGGCCTCCACGGCACCGGTGTCCAGCGTGCCGGCGCCGGTCACCCCCTTGAGCGAAACGTAATAGACGTAGCCGCTGGCGACCCTGTTGACCTGTGCCATACGCTCATCGGTGGAGGTCGGGGCCAGCAGGAAGATCAGGTCCATGGCATGTTCGCGCAGCTTGGCGGCGAAATCCACGCATTCTTCTGGCGGGTAGTCCACCACCAGCAAGCCGTCCATTCCAGCCGCCGCGGCATCACGGATGAACGCATCCTTGCCATGACGCAGGTCGTAGCGTTCCACAGGGTTGGCGTAGCCCATCAGCACCACGGGCGTGCGGTTGTCGGTGGTTCGGAATGCCTTCACCATGGCCAGCACCTGCGTGGTGCCGATCCCCAGGGCCAGCGCCTTTTCTCCAGCCTTCTGGATCACCGGGCCGTCCGCGGACGGGTCGCTGAAGGGAACGCCAAGCTCGATGATGTCGGCCCCGGCGGCAACCATCCCGTGCATGAGGTCCGGCGTGACATCGGCGTAGGGAAACCCAGCCATGACGTAGGGTATCAGGGCCTTGCGGCCTTGGGCCTTGAGGGCGGCCAGCGTGACTTCGATGCGGCTCATTTCACCACCTTCACGATCTGTTCTGGCGCCTGGGTGCCGCCTTTGACACTCTGTCCCTGGCAACTCGGGCGGCAGAAAAAGTCCGCGCCACTGAGGTCGGCCACAGTGCCGATGTCTTTGTCACCCCGGCCTGAGAGGTTGACCAGGATGGACTGGTCCGGGCGCATCGTTTTCGCGAGCTTCATGGCGTAGGCCACGGCGTGGCTGGACTCCAGCGCGGGGATGATGCCCTCGGTGCGGCACAGGTAATGGAAGGCCTCCAGCGCTTCGGTGTCGGTGACGCCGACGTATTCGGCGCGCCCGATGTCCTTGAGGTATGCGTGTTCCGGACCGACGCCGGGGTAGTCCAGACCGGCGCTGATGCTGTGCGTCTCGGTGATCTGGCCGTTGTCGTCCTGCAAGATGTAGGTGCGGTTGCCGTGCAGCACGCCGGGGCTCCCCAACTGCAGCGACGCCGAATGCTTGCCGCTGTCCAGGCCTTCTCCGGCCGCTTCCACACCGATCAGGCGTGTGGACTCATGGCTGATGTAGGGATAGAAAATCCCCATGGCATTGCTACCGCCGCCGACACAGGCCACGACGGCATCGGGTTGGCGCGCGGCCAAACCCCGGCGTAACAGCATCGCGGGCATCTGGGTCAGGCATTCCTGTCCAATCACGCTCTGGAAGTCGCGCACCATCATGGGATAGGGGTGGGGGCCGGCCACAGTGCCGATGATGTAGAACGTGTTGTCCACATTGGCCACCCAGTCGCGCATGGCTTCATTCAGCGCATCCTTCAAGGTCTTGCTGCCGGATTCAACTGGTACCACGGTGGCGCCCAGCAGCTTCATGCGGTACACGTTGGGGCTCTGGCGCTTGACGTCCTCGGCGCCCATGTAGACCACGCATTCCAGCCCGTAACGTGCGCAGATGGTGGCCGTGGCCACACCATGCTGGCCAGCGCCTGTCTCCGCGATGATGCGGGGCTTGCCCATGCGGCGTGCCAGCATGGCCTGGCCGATGGTGTTGTTGATCTTGTGCGCGCCGGTATGGTTAAGGTCCTCGCGCTTGAGGTAGATCTGGGCGCCACCCTGCTCGTGGCTGGTGCGTGCGGCGTGGTAGATGGGGGAGGGGCGGCCGACGAAATGTGCGAGCTCGTAGTTGAACTCAGCCAGGAACTCGGGGTCGTGCTGGTACTTTGCGTAGGCCTCGCGCAGTTCGTTGATGGCGTGAGTCAGTGTTTCACTGACGAAGCTCCCGCCATAAATTCCGAAATGCCCCGTCGGATCGGGTTGTTGATACTCGTACATGGTGTGATTTCAGGCAGGTTGTCGGTCAGCCGCGCGCACGGCGGCGACAAAATGGTGGATCTTTTCCGGGTCCTTGATGCCCTTGAGGGGGGTGCCTCCCTGGCAGTCGGCTTCGACGCCGGAACTCACGTCAACGGCCAGCGACAGTCCGCGTGGCCGTACCTGAAGAATGCCTTCGGTCACGTTTGCAGGTGTGAGCCCACCACTCAAGACGAGGTGAGCGTTGACGCTTGGTGGAAGCAGTGACCAATTGAAAGTTTTTCCGCCGCCGCCGAATCCCTCGACATGGGCGTCGAGCAGGATGGCCTGGGCCTGTGAGTAATCAGCGGCAAATTTTACCAAGTCGAATCGCCCGGCCTCATGCAAGGGAATCCGTGCGGCGCGCAGCCATGGTCGGTGGCAGGCTTGTGCGGCTGCAGCGCACTGTGTGGGACTCTCATCACCGTGAAATTGAAGCATTCCCATCGCCAAATGGTCACTGATTGCTACTATTTTTGATGCATCCTCGTTCACGAAGAGCAGCACGGGGGTCACGAAGGGCGGCAGACGGCGGGCCAGTTCAGCCGCGCGCTGGGGCGTGACGTACCGCGGGCTCTTGTCATACATCACAAAGCCGATGGCATCGACACCGGCGGCGACGGCGGCGTCCACGTCCTGTTCACGCGTCAGGCCACAGATCTTGATGCGGGTGCGGGTCGACAGGGAGCGTGCAGGGGTCTCGACGGGAACTGGGGAGCTGGCCCCCGCCTGCGCACGAGGCACCGGGTCAGGAGCGGGATGGGCTGTCATGGCAGCCAATCATACGCAGGGGTTCGCTCTGGCAGTCCCCAATGGGTTTCATAGACCGGGCCCAGGAAATACAAACCATCGGGCGAGAAGGTCGGAGCAGCGGCATCTCGGTCGCGTGCATCCAGTACGAACTTCATCCATTCGGCCGGTTGGGTGCCTCGCCCAATCCTGACCAGGCAGCCCATGATGTTGCGAATCATGTGGTGCAGGAAGGCGTTGGCCTCAAATTCAAAACGCCAGTAGGCACCGCGGCGGGAAATGTCGATGCGGCTGAGGGTCTTGACTGGCGACAGCGCCTGGCAGCCACTAGCCCGAAAGGAGGAAAAATCATGCTCCCCCCGGAGATGGGTGGCCGCCTGTCGCATGGCAGGACCGTCTAGCGGACGAAAGACCCATCCGGCACGACCGGCTTCAATGCCTGGTCGGACGGCCGACTCCAGAAGCACATAAACGTAGCGCCGCGCGACGGCACTGGCTCTGGCGTGAAAGTGATCCGGGATGGCTTGCGCCCACTGCACGGCGATATCGGTGGGCAAAAAGGTGTTGGTGCCGCGGACCCAGGACACGGGCGACCGGGTCAGGTGGGTGTCAAAGTGAACGACCTGCATCAGCCCGTGCACGCCCGCGTCGGTCCTGCCGGCGCACACGGTGCTGATGGGCTCGGTGGCAAACAGGCCCAAGGCCTGCTCCAGGCGGTCCTGAACGGTCAGGCCGGACGGTTGGCTTTGCCAGCCCTGGTAGTTTTTCCCCAGGTAGCTGACGCCCAGAGCCAGTCTCACGGCAGGTGGGCGCGTGATCGTGGCGACATGTCCGCCTCAGCCCAACTCGGCGAGGAAGCGCTGAGCCTTGGCCTTGAGCGGACCACTGGCATGAGCGACCACTTCTTCGACCAAGGTCCGCGCGCCATCCGAATCGCCGATCGATTGGAATTCCAGTGCCAATGCCAGTTTCGTTTCAAGGGGGTCGGTATTCGACCCATGCAAACTCGGCAATGGAGCAGGCATCTCATCCGCGGGCATCGAACGGTCCAGGTCCAGCGACAAGGAGCCCAAGTCGAACTCGATCATCCCGGATTCGGCTGCGGTTTGTGACGCAGTCGGTAATGATGCTCCTTGCACCGAGACCGGACTCGTTGTCACAGGGGATGTGCTTAGCGCTTCAGCCGCTGGTGTGGCCATTGCGTCCCAGCTCAGTTCGACATCGAGCGGTACCGGTCCCGAGATGACGCCCTCCACCGGATCGGCTTGAACAGCCGCTGTGGCAATTATGGGAGCCGAGGTGGGGCTATCGAACGAGAGGTCGCCCAGGTCGAGGTCAACCGGCATCGATGATGAGGGGGCGAAGTCCGGATGCGGCGCCACTGGGATCGTGCTGGATGCGAAGAACGGGGCCACGGGCTCTTTGGCATCGGCCGTCCCGGCCTTGTTCTTGGGACGTCCACCTGGTTGGTAAAGGGGGTTGTCGTGGTCGAGCTCACGGCCGAATTCGCAGATCCGTTCCCATTCGGCACCTTCACCGGCGCAGAGCTTGAAAGCGTCTCCGGCCAGGGCTTCGAAAGCGCGCACGTCCCTGCGCTTGGCAAAGATCTCCAGCAGCTTGCCATGAATGGCTATGCGCGACGGATTCATCCGCAAGGCTTCCTTGAGGATTTCCTCAGCCTGAAGGTCTCGGCCGTAGGCCAGGTACACATCCGCTTCGGCGACCGGGTCGACGTCACCTGCGGCATCCAGTTGGCTGGGAGAGTATGCGAGTGAGGATCCGGTGGGTGCCTCATCAGCTGTGTCGATCCGCTGCCCGCCGCTTGAGCCAAAGAACGAATCGGGCTGCATTCGGCTTTCAAGGAACGAACTGTCGACCTGGGATGATTTCTTGCGTTGGCGCGCTCGGTAGAACGCCAAGCCTGCCAGCAGCGCCAGCAAGCCACCGGCGGCAGCCGGAATGACCGGGTTCTCCAGCAGGTCGTCCAGGAGCGACGGCTCTGGTGGTGGCGGCTTGACGGCCGCAACCTTTGGCTTGGGAGCCGGTGCGGAGGCCGGGGCGCTCGCAGGTGCAGCAGTGTTTGCGACTGCAGGTGCGCTGCCTGCGGCAGACGCTGCACTGGCGGCGGGCTGGGCGGGTGTGCCCGAGACGGCGCTGGCGGAGGCCGCGGCGGAAGAAGCGGCCGGCAGTGCCGAGGCGGCGGGCGCTGGCATGGCCGGCTTGGCGGCGCTCGCCACAGCAGCGACGGATGCCGCAGTACTGGCTGCAGCCATTGGCGCGGTGGCCGTGCCGGGTTTGACCGAGCTGATGGCTGGGGCGGCCATGGCAGGGGGCGCCGACGCGGCAGGAGCGTTCGCTCCTGCACTTGTTGATGTTGCAGGTGCCGCTGCCTTCGGTGCGCTGGCGGCGCTGCCGATCGCGACCGTCGGGCCACGGGAAGCCGAGGCGGGCGATGCGGCCCCTGTGGCTGCCGCCTTGTCCTGGAGGCGCGACAACTCGCTGATATTCTTGGACAACTCGGCGACCCGTTCCTTCTCTTCCTTGCCTTGGCGCGCCTGTGCAATCTGGGCTTCGGGTGCCGCACCTTTGACCGATCCTTTGGAAAGGGTCAGTTTGTCCGGCGAAGCGGTCGCCGTTTTCCGCTCCTCGATGTTGGGCTGAACACGGCCCGAGGCTTGGCGGTCTGCCGCCGAGACCTGCTGCGCGGGCGCCGCGTCGGCCAGTCGGCGGCGGAACTCATTGAAATTAGCGCTTTTCACCGACAGGAACTGGCGTGCCTCTCCTGCTGGGACATTGGAGGCTTGTTCCGCAGTCGGAATCTCAATCAGTGCGCCGGCCTTGATCCGGTTGATGTTTCCGTTGATGAATGCATCGGGGTTGGTCCGCAGCAAAGCAACCAGCATCTGGTCCAGTGAAACCTCTGTAGGCTTGTTGGCGGCGGCAATTCTTCCGGCCGTGTCGCCGGCCTGTACTTTCAAGGTCTTGCCACCAGCATCCAAGCCCTTTGCCGGCGCCGCCGCGATCGTTCGCTCAGGCTGCGATCGCGAGGGTTTTGCAGGCGCTGCAACCGGGGCGGCTGCAGGCGCGGGTGTGCCGCGCGGCGTTTGAGGGCCAGGGGTCGGACTGTCTGCCAATGGTGTCGATACCTGCGGGGCTCCTGCCGCAAGTGGCGCCGGCGAACGCATGCTCGGTGGATCAAACAGCAGGGTGTAGTCACGAACCAGGCGACCGGACGACCATTGGGCCTCAAGAATCAGGTCGACAAAGGGCTCACTGACCGTCTTGTCGCTTACCAGGCGCAGGTACGAGCGTCCGTCGGGGCGCTGATGCAGCGTGATGGCGGCACCGGCAAGAGCCGGGTTGTACTCGACGCCCGCAGCTCGGAACGCAGCAGGGTTTGGAATGCCGGTCTTCAGACTGGCCGCTTCTTCTGCGGTGATCTGTGGAATCTCGATCTCAGCCCGCAATGGCTCGCCGAGCGCAGACAGGACCGTTACGCGGCCCAGACTCAGCGCCTGCGCTTCGAGGGAGCCGAATGCTCCAAGGACGACGGCAACAGCAACAGCCGCCGCGCGCAAGTGCGAGGGAGGTGACATACGCCACGTCTTGCCGGCCGTCCCTGACCGATCGTCAAGCAGATATTTGTTCATCATGTGAATGAGAGTCTCGACACTGAATAGTGGTTTTTGACATTAACAGCAATGCCTTACGCTGACAAGCTAAGACAGTGTTTAACTCAGTGACCCTCCATCGTGCCGCGTCTTGCCGCGGTTGCATGTTGCCTTGTCGCAACGTGCTGTTACCCCAGGTTACGGCTTGCGCAGCCTCGCTTCCCCGGATCAGGCGTCAAGCAAAATGCGCAGCATCCGGCGCAGCGGCTCGGCGGCGCCCCACAGGAGTTGGTCGCCAATCGTGAAGGCGCCGACGTATTCAGGGCCCATCGCCAGTTTGCGGATGCGGCCCACCGGGATCGTCATCGTGCCGGTGACGGCCACAGGGGTCAGATCACGAATCGTGGCGTCGCGGGTATTGGGGACGACCTTGGCCCACGGGTTGTCGGCGGCGATCATGGCTTCAATGTCGGCAACCGGTACGTCCTTCTTCAGTTTGAAGGTGAGAGCCTGGCTGTGGCAGCGCATGGCGCCCACGCGCACGCAGAACCCGTCGACCGGAATCGGCGCCGAGCCGAAGCCCTCGCCCAGACCGAGAATCTTGTTGGTTTCGGCCATGCCCTTCCACTCTTCTTTGGACATGCCGTTGCCCAGGTCCTTGTCGATCCAGGGAATCAGCGAACCGCCCAGCGGCACACCGAAGTTGGCTGTCTCGGCGCCGGACAGGCTGCGCTGTTTGGCGATCACCTTTCGATCGATCTCCAGAATGGCGCTCTTGGGATCGTCCAGAAGTGCTTTCACCTCCGCGTTCAGGGTGCCGTACTGCGTCAGGAGTTCGCGCATGTGTTGCGCACCACCACCAGAGGCGGCCTGGTAGGTCTGGGTGGACATCCAATCGACCAGGCCGGCCTTGTACAGCGCGCCCACGCCCATCAACATGCAGGAGACGGTGCAGTTGCCGCCGATCCACTCCTTGCCGCCTTTGGTGAGGGCGTTCTTGATGACCGGCATGTTGACCGGGTCCAGGATGATGACGGCGTCCTTGTGCATTCGAAGGGCCGATGCTGCATCGATCCAGTGGCCATTCCAGCCGGCGGCGCGCAGCTTGGGATAGACCTCGTTAGTGTAGTCCCCGCCTTGGCAGGTGATGATGATCTCGCAGCGCTGGAGTGCTTCGATGTTGTTCGCATCCTGCAGCGTGGTCTCGTTCCTGGCCATCGCGGGGGCTTTGCCACCGGCGTTGGAGGTGGAGAAGAACAACGGCTCGATCAGGTCAAAGTCATTTTCTTCGAACATGCGATCCATCAATACCGAGCCGACCATGCCGCGCCAGCCGACCAGACCTACCAACTTGCTCATTTCAAACGCCCTTTCAAATGAAGAAAACAGTGCCAGACCAGACTGTTTGCCCGGCTCGTCTGGCCGGGGAGGGCGCACGACGAACCAGGCCGGATCAGCCCTTAATGGTCGTGGTTTTGGTGGAGATTGCGCGCGCAGCCACACCGGCCGTGGCGGCGGGTGCTGGGTTCAGGGGGAACAGGCGGGCGGCAAACATAGGCTGGATTTTAGCGCATGTAGCCTTTGGCAAGCCTTACAACAACGAAGCCACGGTGTTTCGCCTGTGAGCCGCGCGCAACAATCCTATCGGCGCAGCCGTTTCTCCCTGTGCCTGTGCCTGCGTCTGGTCAGCCCAGAGCCTTCACCACCGCGTCGCCCATCTGGGCTGTGCCGACCTGGGTTGTTCCTTCGCTCCAGATGTCGGGTGTGCGCAAACCCAGCGCCAGAACCTTTTGGACGGCCGCTTCGATGCGCTGGGCGGCTTCCTCCTGGTTCAGGCTGAAACGCAGCATCATGGCGGCGGACAGGATGGTAGCCAGCGGGTTGGCGATGCCCTTGCCGGCGATATCCGGCGCGCTGCCGTGGCTGGGTTCGTACAGGCCCTGGTTGCGACTGTTCAGACTGGCCGAGGGCAACATGCCGATGGAGCCGGTGAGCATGGAGGCTTCGTCCGACAGGATGTCGCCGAACATGTTGCCGGTGACCACCACGTCGAAGGCCTTGGGCTTCTTCACCAGCTGCATGGCAGCGTTGTCGACATACATATGTTCCAGCTCGACGTCCGGGTACTGGGCATGGACTTCGGTGACCACATCCTTCCAGAACTGGAAGGTTTCCAGCACGTTGGCCTTGTCCACGCTGGTGACTTTCTTGTTGCGCTTGCGGGCAGCCTGGAAGGCCACGTGGGCGATGCGCTCGATCTCGGGCTTGCTGTAGCGCATGGTGTCGAAGGCTTCCTCGGCGCCAGGGAAATGGCCGTCCACAGCCGTGCGGCGCCCGCGGGGCTGGCCGAAGTAGATGTCGCCGGTCAGTTCGCGGATGATCAGGATGTCCAGGCCGGCAATCAGTTCGGGCTTGAGGCTGGAGGCACTGACCAGTTGCTCGTAGCAGATGGCCGGGCGGAAGTTGGCGAACAGGCCCATGTTCTTGCGCAGACCCAGGATGGCCTGCTCCGGGCGCAGTGGCCGATCGAGCTTGTCGTACTTCCAGTCGCCCACGGCACCGAACAGCACGGCGTCGGCCGCCTTGGCCAGGTTCAGCGTGGACTCAGGCAGCGGGTGGCCGTGGGCCTCGAAGGCCGCGCCGCCGACCAGGGCGGTCTCCATCTCGAAAGGAAGGCCGAGCACCTTCAGGACTTTGACGGCTTCCGCCACGATTTCGGTGCCGATCCCGTCACCGGGGAGAACTGCGATTTTCATGTTGATATGGAATTAGTAGCAATGGATGACCATTCCACGCTGGGAAGTGGCCTGAATGGCAAGAAAAGTGCTCAGACGGTTGCCGTATGGGCCAGCCAGGGCTTGGTGGCCAGCCGATTGGCTTCAAATGAGCGGATGCGGTCGGCCTGGCGCAGCGTCAGGCCGATGTCGTCCAGCCCGCCCTGCAGGCAGTACTTGCGGAACGGCTGCACCTCGAACGGGATTTCGGCGCCTTGCGGACGGACGATCACCTGCCGCTCCAGGTCGATGGTCAGTTCGTAGCCGGGAAAGGCATAGACCTCGTCGAACAGCTGGGCCACGACGGATTCGGGCAGCACGATGGGCAGCAGGCCGTTCTTGAAGCAGTTGTTGAAGAAGATGTCGGCGTAACTGGGCGCGATGATGGCGCGAAAGCCGTATTGGTCGATCGCCCAGGGCGCGTGCTCGCGCGACGAGCCGCAGCCGAAGTTCTTGCGCGCCAGCAGGATCGACGCGCCGGCATAACGCGGCTGGTTCAGAACGAAATCCGGGTTGGGCTTGCGGGTGGCGGGGTCCTGACCGGGGAAGCCGGCGTCCAGGTAGCGCCACTCGTCGAACAGGTTGGGGCCGAAGCCGGTCTTGCGGATTGACTTCAGGAACTGCTTGGGGATGATCGCATCGGTGTCGACGTTCTCACGATCCATCGGGGCCACGAGGCCTTTGTGTATGTTGAATTTCTGCATGGTTTACTTCTTGGCGGCGTTTTCGATGGCGGATCCGGCTTTCTGCACGTCCTGGCCGACGCCCTTGACGGTGTTGCAGCCTGTGAGTGCAAACAGGCCGACCAGGGCGAACAGGGTGGCAAATCGTTTCATGGGAAATCCTTTCAGACGAAGGGGCGGATGTCGACAAAGTGGCCGTGCACGGCGGCGGCGGCGGCCATGGCCGGGCTGACGAGGTGCGTGCGACCGCCGGCACCCTGGCGGCCTTCGAAATTGCGGTTGCTGGTGGAGGCGCAGCGTTCGCCTGGCTCCAGCCGGTCGGCGTTCATGGCCAGGCACATCGAGCACCCGGGCTCCCGCCATTCGAAGCCGGCCGCGGTGAAGATGTCGTGCAGACCCTCGCGCTCGGCCTGCTCCTTCACCAGCCCGGAACCCGGCACCACCATGGCCAGCTTGACGTTGCGCGCAACCTTGCGGCCGAGCTTCTTCACGATGGCGGCGGCCTCGCGCATGTCTTCGATGCGGCTGTTGGTGCAGGAGCCGATGAACACCTTGTCGACCGTGATGTCGTTCAGCGGCTTGCCGGGGGCGAGCCCCATGTAGGTCAGTGCGCGCTCGATGGCGCCGCGCTTGTTCGGGTCCTTCTCCCGGTCCGGATCCGGCACGCGGGCATCGATGCCCAGCACCATTTCCGGCGAGGTGCCCCAGGTGACCTGCGGCACGATCTGGGCGGCGTCGAGCTCCACCACGGTGTCGAAGTGGGCGCCAGCGTCCGAGTGCAACGTCTTCCAGTAGGCCACTGCGTGATCCCACTCCGGGCCACCCACGAATTTGCCGGTGGCGGCGTCGGTGCCTGGGGCCAGCAGGCGGCCTTTGACGTAGTCGATGGTCTTTTCGTCCACGGCCACCAGCCCGGCGCGCGCGCCGGCCTCGATGGCCATGTTGCAGACGGTCATGCGACCCTCCATCGACAGGGCCCGGATGGCCGAACCACCGAATTCGATCGTGTAGCCGGTGCCGCCGGCGGTGCCGATCTTGCCAATGACGGCCAGCACGATATCCTTGGCCGTGACACCGGGGGCGGTCTGGCCGTCGACCCGCACCAGCATGTTCTTCGCCTTCTTGGCGAGCAGGGTCTGGGTGGCGAGCACGTGTTCGACCTCGCTGGTGCCGATCCCGTGGGCCAGGGCGCCGAATGCGCCGTGGGTGGAGGTGTGGGAGTCGCCGCAGACCACTGTCATGCCGGGCAGCGTGGCGCCGCTCTCCGGGCCGATGACATGCACGATGCCTTGGCGCTTCGACAGGAACGGGAAGAACGCTGCGGCGCCGAATTCATGGATGTTGGCGTCCAGCGTGGTGACCTGTTCGCGGCTGATCGGATCGGTGATGCCGTCGTAACCCCGCTCCCAGCCGGTGGTGGGCGTGTTGTGGTCGGCGGTGGCCACGACCGAACTCACCCGCCAGATCTTGCGGCCGGCCTGGCGCAGGCCTTCGAAGGCCTGCGGACTGGTCACTTCGTGCACCAGATGGCGGTCGATATACAGGATGGCGGTGCCATCCTCTTCGGCGTGGACGACGTGTTCGTCCCAGATCTTGTCGTACAGGGTGCGGGTGGGCGAGGTCATGCGTTCCATCGTCTTTCAGGGCAAGGGGTTGATTTTATTCGGCGGCCGCCATCGCGCCGGGAGCGTCGCGTCCGAGGTGGTCCACCAGGGCGCGGGCGGTGACGGGCAGGGTGGTGAAGTCGCGTGCGACGAGGTCGATTTGCCGATGTGCCCAGGCGTCAGTCAGCAGCACGCAGTCCAGATCGCCGACGCCATGCATCAGCTCGAAGGCGCGGCGCGGCATCACGCCCACGCCCAAGCCGTTGTGGATCATGCGGCACATGGCATCCAGTCCGGTGACGTGAATGCGCAGTTTGATGGCGCGACCACTTTGCGTGGCTGCCTGGTGCATTGCGAGGTAGATCGAGCTGTTGGCATGCAGACCGACGTGGTCGAAATCCAGGCTGTCTTCGAAAGGCAGCGCACCCCGTCCTGACAGGGGGTGGCCGGCCGGCACGATCAACACCAACTGGTCTTGCCGGTAGGGCAGGCTCTGCAGTTCGCTGGCGCCAGCCGTGGTCAAGGCGCTGGCGTTGCAGATGCCGAGGTCGGCCGCGCCTTCGCGAACCGCACGCACCACTTCGGTGCTCAAGTGTTCTTCCAAGTCGATCTTGACGCCGCCATGATCACGGATGAAGGCACCGAGATCCTCAGGCAAGAATTGCACGATGGCGGAGATGCTGGCGTGCACGCGCACATGGCCACGGACCCCATCGGCGTACTCGCTGAGTTCGCCCTGCATTTTCTCCAGACTGAACAGGACCGAGCGCGCATGGTGCAGCAGGCTCTCGCCGGCCGGGGTCAAGTCCACGCCGCGGGTGTGTCGGTAGAGCAGGGGCGTGTCGAGGGTGGTCTCCAGATCGCTCAGGCGCTTGCTCACCGCTGACGCGGCGATGAATTCGCGCTCTGCGGCCTTGCCGATGCTGCCCAACTCGCAGACTGCGACGAACAGCTGCAATGAGGTCAGATCGATCCGGCGGGTGAAGTTGCGTTCGGAAACCTTCATGGTGTCAAAGTCTTCTCGATCAGAGAAGACTTCAAATTTTCTACTATTTGGATGGCTCTCGTCGTCTCTAACGACGATGACAGAATTGCCCAATTGTGGTGTGTTGCCCTGAACGGGCTTGAATCAGTGACATCCGAGCGCCCCGCAGCCGCGGGAGAGCGGGGTCAAGCCCCGTGCGACGTCGTTCCAGAATAATGCGGAAAATTCTCGGCACGTCCCAGCATCATTCGGTCACTGGCGGCTACTGAAAAAGGAGCGGATAAGAAAAAACCCGCCGGTGTGACCACCGCGCGGGTTGATGCCAAGGCAGTGCGGATCAGCGCTGGGACAGTGGCTTCACGTCGCGCCGGACGGAGCCGGTGAACAACTGGCGCGGTCGGCCGATCTTGTACTCCGGATCGCTGATCATCTCGTTGAGCTGGGCAATCCATCCGACAGTGCGGGCAAGGGCAAAAATGCCGGTGAACAGGTTGACCGGAATGCCAATGGCGCGCTGCACGATACCGGAGTAAAAGTCGACGTTCGGGTAGAGCTTGCGCGAGACGAAGTATTCGTCTTCCAGGGCAATTTTTTCGAGTTCCTTGGCCAGTTTGAACAGCGGGTCGTTCTCCAGGCCCAGTTCGGCCAGAACCTCGTTGCAGGTTTCCTGCATGAGCTTTGCGCGCGGGTCGTAGTTCTTGTACACGCGGTGGCCAAAGCCCATCAGCTTCACGCCGGAGTTCTTGTCCTTGACCTGTTCCATGAACTGGCCAACCTTGGACACGCCGCCCTGGCGCTGGATGTCTTCCAGCATGTTCAGGCAGGCTTCGTTGGCACCTCCGTGCGCGGGGCCCCACAGGCAGGCCACGCCGGCTGCGATAGCGGCAAACGGGTTGGTGCCGGACGAGCCGCACAGACGCACCGTCGAGGTGGATGCGTTCTGCTCGTGGTCCGCATGCAGGATGAAGATCCGGTCCATCGCCCGCTCGATGACCGGGTTGACCACATAGTCCTCGCACGGCGTGCCGAACATCATGCGCAGGAAGTTCCCGGCGTAACTCAGGTCGTTCTTCGGGTACATGAAAGGCTGGCCGATGCCGTACTTGTAGGCCATGGCCACAAGCGTGGGCATCTTGGCGATCAGGCGGATCGCCGCAACGTCGCGGTGCTCGGCGTTGTTGATGTCCGTGCTGTCGTGGTAGAAGGCCGACAGTGCGCCGACCAAGCCCGTGAGTACGGCCATCGGGTGGGCGTCCCGGCGGAAGCCACGCAGGAAAAACTGCATCTGCTCGTTGACCATGGTGTGGTTGATCACGAGCTTGTGGAAGTCCTTGCGCTCCTTGTCATTGGGCAATTCGCCCTTGAGTAGCAGATAGCAGGTGTCCAGGTAATCGCAGCTGGTGGCTAGTTGTTCGATCGGGTATCCACGGTACAGCAACTCACCTTTGTCGCCATCGATGTAGGTGATGGCCGACTGGCACGATGCCGTCGACAGGAAGCCGGGGTCATAGGTGAACATCCCCGTCTGTGCATACAGCTTTCGGATATCGATGACGTCCGGACCAATGTTGCCCTGGTACACAGGCAGATCAACGCTGGGGCTGCCGTTGCTGAACGACAAGGTGGCTTTGTTATCAGAAAGTTTCATTTTAGTTCCTTGATTGTCTTGCCCATCAACCGGCGAGTTGCTCTCGGGCGCCAACACGCCCGCCACGCAACATCCCCAGCACTTCGCTCATTTCCATTGTAGTAATGTCAACCCCGGGTTCCTTGCGCCAGAGCAACAAGTCCAACAGGTCGTTGTCTGCCAACTCCATCAAAGCATGCAATCCCCGTGCCTGTCCCACCGTCAGACTGCCGGCATATCGCTCAAAAAACCTCTCGATCAGCAAGTCGTTCTCCAGCAGGCCACGCCGGCACCGCCAGCGCAGCTTGCTCAGGTCCCGCTCGTCGAGCAACTCGCCGGGCGCCCCTTGAGGGAGAAAGGCGTCGCTCATTGATCGGTTCCGTCAGACGGCCCGCAGGACCATCATTTCCTTGATTTTTCCAATGGCACGCGTCGGGTTCAAACCCTTGGGGCAAACATCGACACAGTTCATGATCGTGTGGCACCGGAACAGGCGGTAGGGGTCTTCGAGGTTATCCAGGCGCTCGCCAGTGGCCTGATCGCGGCTATCGGCCAGGAAGCGGTAGGCCTGCAACAGACCGGCCGGCCCAACGAACTTGTCGGGGTTCCACCAGAAGCTCGGGCAACTGGTGGAGCAACTCGCGCACAGGATGCATTCGTAAAGGCCGTTGAGCTCTTCGCGCTCCTCGGGGCTTTGCAGCCGCTCCTTCTCCGGTGGCACGTTGTCGTTGATCAAGTACGGCTTGATCGAGTTGTACTGCTTGAAGAACTGCGTCATGTCCACGATCAGGTCCCGGATCACCGGCAGACCCGGCAAGGGCTTGAGCACGATGGTGCCCTTGAGCGTGTTCATGTTGGTCAGGCAGGCCAGACCGTTCTTGCCGTTGATGTTCATGGCGTCCGATCCGCAGACCCCTTCGCGGCACGAACGACGGAATGAGATCGTCGGGTCCATGGCCTTGAGCTTCATCAAGGCGTCCAGCAACATGCGCTCGTTGCCGTCGAGTTCAACCTCGATGGTCTGCATGTAGGGCTTGGTGTTCTTCTCCGGGTCGTAGCGGTAGATCTGGAATGTGCGTTTTTGCATGGATCTTCTCGTGTGAGGCTGCGGGTTAGAACGTCCGGACCTTGGGCGGCACGCTGTCCACCGTCAGAGGCTTGAGATTGACAGGCTTGTAGGTCAGGCTGTTGCTGGCGCTGTGCCACAGGGTGTGCTTCATCCAGTTGGCGTCGTCACGACCCAGCGGCGACACGGCATCGTCGGCCGGTCGTTCGTAGTCATTGACGGTGTGGGCGCCACGGCATTCATGCCGCGCCGCCGCAGACACCATGGTTGCCTGCGCGGCCTCGATCAGGTTTTCCACTTCGAGTGCCTCGATGCGGGCGGTGTTGAAAACACGTGATTTGTCCTTCAGGCCGATCGCCTTCACGCGATCAGCGATGGCAGCGATCTTCTTGACACCTTCATCCATGCTGGCCTGCGTGCGGAACACGCCGGCGTGCAACTGCATGGAGGCGCGCAAATCGTTGGCGACATCCTGAGCGTACTCGCCGCTGCCGTCGGATTCCAGGCGGTTCAGCCTCTCCAGGGTGCGGTCGGCGGCGTCAGCGGGCAGCGCCTTGTGTGCCTTGCTCCGGGACGCAAACTCGACAATGTGGTTGCCGGCGGCGCGGCCGAACACCAGCAGGTCAAGCAGGGAGTTCGTGCCAAGGCGGTTGGCACCATGCACGCTGACACAGGAGCACTCTCCGACGGCATAGAGCCCGTTGACCACTTCGCTCTTGTTGTCCGCATTTTGCGTGACCACCTGACCATTGATGTTGGTCGGAATGCCGCCCATCTGGTAGTGGATGGTGGGCACCACCGGAATCGGCTCGCGGGTGATGTCGACGTTGGCGAAGTTCACGCCGATCTCGTAGACCGAGGGCAGCCGCTTGTGGATGGTTTCAGCGCCCAGATGGTCCAGCTTGAGCAGGATGTGATCCTTGTTGGGGCCGCAGCCCCGGCCTTCCTTGATTTCCTGGTCCATGCAGCGAGACACGAAGTCGCGCGGGGCCAGATCCTTCAGAGTGGGCGCGTAGCGTTCCATGAAGCGTTCGCCATTGCTGTTCAGAAGGATGGCACCTTCGCCACGGCAGCCTTCGGTCAGCAGCACGCCGGCGCCATGAACGCCCGTCGGGTGGAACTGCCAGAACTCCATGTCCTGCAGCGGAATGCCAGCGCGTGCCGCCATGCCCAGCCCATCGCCCGTATTGATGAAGGCGTTGGTGGAAGCTGCAAAGATGCGCCCGGCACCACCGGTGGCCAGCAGCACGGTTTTGGCCTCCAGGATGTGCAGGTCGCCGGTCTCCATTTCCAGCGCGGTGACGCCGACGACGTCTCCCTCGGCGTCACGGATCAGATCCAGGGCCATCCATTCGACGAAAAAGCTGGTTTTTTCCTTGACGTTCTGCTGGTACAGCGTGTGCAGCATGGCGTGACCAGTGCGGTCAGCCGCCGCACAGGCGCGCTGCACCGGCTTCTCGCCGTAGTTGGCCGTATGGCCGCCGAATGGACGCTGATAGATGGTGCCATCAGGATTGCGGTCGAAGGGCATGCCCATGTGCTCAAGGTCGTACACGACTTTGGGGGCTTCGCGGCACATGAATTCGATCGCATCCTGGTCGCCGAGCCAGTCGGAGCCCTTGATCGTGTCGTAGAAGTGATAGTGCCAGTTGTCCTCGGACATGTTGCCCAGCGAGGCTCCGATACCGCCCTGTGCCGCCACCGTATGGGAGCGCGTGGGGAACACCTTGGACAGCACGGCCACATTCAGGCCGGCGCGCGCCAGCTGGAGCGAAGCGCGCATGCCGGAGCCGCCGGCGCCGACGATGACGACATCGAACTTCCGTTTCGTAATCTCGTTCTTGGAATAGGTCATGAATTTCAGCCTTGCGATTCGACGCGGCTCACAGGCGCCACAGAACTTGAATGGCCCAGCCTGCGCATCCCACGAGCCAGACCAGGGAGAAGGTGTTCAGGACCAGACGCAGGCCGATGGGCTTGACGTAGTCCATCCAGAGCTCACGCATGCCGACCCAGACGTGGTAGAGCATCGCAATGATCACGCAGAAGGTCAGTGTCTTCATCCATTGCGACGCGAAGATCCCGGCCCATTTGTCGTAGCTGATCGGGCCGGCGCTGAACAGCACCTGAACCAGCAGGATGACGGTGAAGAGGGCCATCAGGGCGGCCGTGACACGCTGGCCGAGCCAGTCGCGAAGACCATAGTGCGCGCCCACCACGAGGCGCTTGGAACCGTAATTCACGGACATAGTCGATTTCCCGTTGAGTTGAGTCAGTGCGGTAGCGCTGGCCAGTGGGTTTCAGTAAAGGCCGAACAGTTTGGCGCCCAGCACGACCGTCAGGCCGAGGCTGAGAACCAGGGTTGCGAGGGCGGAAGAGCGGCCGAATTCCTTGCTGACTGCATGATTCACATCCATGTAGAGGTGGCGGATCCCGGCGATGAAGTGCTGCAGGTAAGCCCAGATCAACGCCAGAGCCAACAGTTTCCAGATGAACCCTGGCAGGCCCAGCATGCCGACGTTGAACGCGAACTTGAACTTTGCAAACGAAATCTCTGAGGACACTGAATTGTCGAACATCCAGATGATGAACGGCATCAGCAGGAACATGATGGCGCCGCTGATGCGGTGCATGCCCGACACCAGGGACGCCAGTGGCCACCGGTAACTCGGCAAGTCCTTGAAGGCATTGATGTTGCGGAATTCAGGCCGCTTCTTTGCAGGTTCGGTCATGAGGTGACTTTCGTGGGTGTAACAGCGCTTGGAAGGTTCAATGACGAAACCATAAATTCTATTGCAACGCAGCAAACTGACATGAGGATTGCAGCAAGGGCGGGGATCGGCACAGGGGTGGCTCAGTTCAGTTCGTTGTGGTAGTGGTGGCTGTCGGTGCGGTAGAGGGCGCGACGCAACTCCATTGGCACATCGTTGTAGGTGTAGGCAATCCGTTCGACGCTGAGCAAGGGCGTGCCGGCGGGGACCTGAAGCAGCTCGCCCTGTGCGACCTCGGCACCGACGGCGCGGATATTTTCGACCGCGCGCACCATGCGCACACCGAAATCGGCCTCGTACATGGCATAGGTGGGTCCAGGATACTGTGCGATTTTTTCGGCGCTCAGCCCCTTGAAGGCCTGTCCAGGAAGCCACACGTCCTCCAGGATGGCCGGGACGCCCTTGAACGAGAGAACCCTTCGGATCTGCATCACCGCGTCGCCCGGACGCAGGGCAAGAGCGCGGGCCACATCTGCAGCGGCACGGACCCGGCGGCAGTCGAGGATGCTGCGCTGGGCCGGGCCTTCGTCGTCAAGGTCGCCTGAATCCGGCATCAGCCGCAAGAAGCGGTACTGGACATGCTGCTCGGAATGCGTGGCAACAAAGGTGCCCTTGCCCTGGCGGCGCACCACCAGGTTTTCAGCCGCCAGTTCGTCGATCGCCTTGCGTACCGTGCCCTGGCTGACCCGAAATCGCGCGGACAACTCCATCTCGCTGGGAATGGCCTCGCCTGGCTTCCATTCGCCGGTTTGCAGGCTCTGCAGGATCAGACCCTTGATCTGCTGGTACAGCGGACTGAATGCCGGGGTTGCCGGCAAGGGCGGCGGCGCCCCTGCCGGGTCGGCGCTTTCAGCGGAAGAGGGCGAGGTCTGGGACATCAAAAGAGGGGTAAGGGATACGCCGACACGGGTGCAAATCATATCTTATATAAGACATAAGACAAATTGACGCGAGTGGAAATCGAGGGTAAACTCTAGGGCTGTTCAACGGCGTCCAGGCCATGGGCGTGGATGCCGTCCACCTGTTTCAACAACCACGTCCTGGAGTTCCTGTCATGAGCAAAAAACCCGTCCGTGTCGCCGTCACCGGCGCAGCTGGTCAAATCGGTTACGCCCTCTTGTTCCGCATTGCATCGGGCGAAATGCTCGGCAAGGACCAGCCGGTCATCCTGCAGCTGCTGGAAATTCCGGACGAAAAAGCGCAGAACGCCCTCAAAGGCGTGATCATGGAGCTGGAAGATTGCGCGTTCCCACTGCTGGCCGGCATCGAAGCCCACTCCGACCCGATGACTGCTTTCAAGGACACCGACTACGCGCTGCTGGTCGGCGCCCGCCCGCGCGGCCCTGGCATGGAGCGCGCCGACCTGCTGGCAGCCAATGCCCAGATTTTCACCGCCCAGGGCAAGGCTCTGGACAAGGTGGCTTCGCGCAACGTCAAGGTCCTGGTCGTGGGTAACCCCGCCAACACCAACGCCTACATCGCCATGAAGTCGGCCCCCAGCCTGCCCGCCAAGAATTTCACCGCCATGCTGCGCCTGGACCACAACCGTGCGGCCTCGCAGATCGCCGCCAAAATCGGCTGCGCCGTGGGCGATATCGAAAAGCTGGCTGTGTGGGGCAACCATTCTCCGACCATGTACGCCGACTATCGCTTTGCCACTGTGAACGGCAAATCGGTCAAGGACACCATCAATGACCATGACTGGAACGCCAATGTGTTCCTGCCCACCGTCGGCAAGCGCGGCGCCGCCATCATCGCCGCCCGTGGCCTGTCGTCGGCGGCTTCGGCCGCCAACGCCGCCATCGATCACATGCGCGACTGGGCGCTGGGCACCAACGGCAAGTGGGTCACCATGGGCATCCCCTCCAAGGGGGACTACGGCATCCCGGCCGAAGTGATGTTCGGCTATCCCGTCACCTGCGAAGGCGGCGAGTACAAGATCGTCGAAGGCCTGCCCATCGACGCGTTCTCGCAGGAATGCATCAACAAGACCCTGGCCGAACTGCAGGGCGAGCAAGACGGCGTCAAGCACCTGCTGTAATTCGGCATCACCGCGTCCGTGAAGCATCCGCGCGAGATCCTGCTGGGCGCACAGGCTGCCGGGGGGCAACTCCCGGTCTGTGACCATTACAGCGGCGTGGAGGCGCGGATGCTCAAAAGCCTGCAACTCCAGTCCGAACTGGCCGAAGAGTTTGGCGCCTGCGTGTTCGATGTCACCCTGGATTGCGAGGACGGCGCGCCCGTGGGCGGCGAGGCGGACCATGCCGCCCTTGTCACCCGGATCGCCCTGGAGGCTGGAGTTGACGCCCGCGTGGCGGTGCGGGTGCATCCGGTGGACCACCCCGCCTTTGAGTCCGACATGGCCGTGATTGCAGGCCAGGCCGGCCATCGTCTCACCCACGTTATGGTTCCGAAGGTCGAGTCGCTGGACGATGTCCGGCGCGCCGAAACGGCGCTGGTGGCGGCGTCGGCGGACCATCTGCCTCTTCACGTCTTGATCGAGTCGCCAGCGGCGGTGCATCGTGCCTTCGAGATCGCGGCCCATCCTCGCGTGCAGAGCCTGAGCTTCGGGCTGATGGATTTCGTGTCCGCGCACGGGGGTGCGATCCCGGCACAGGCCATGTCGTCAGCTGGGCAATTCACTCATCCTCTCGTGGTGCGGGCCAAGCTGGAAATTGCCGCGGCCTGCCACGCCCACGGCAAGGTCCCGTCCCATTGCGTGGTGACCGAGTTGACCGATTCCGAAGCCTTGCGGGCGGCCGCCACCCGCGCCGCCCAGGAGCTGGGCTACACCCGCATGTGGAGCATTCATCCGGGGCAGATCCGCCCCATTCTGGATGCCTTTGCACCTCAGGAGCGCGACATCGAGCGAGCCAGCGCCATCATTGAAGCGGCGGCCTTGGCTGATTGGGCGCCGATTCGACACGACAATCAGCTGCACGACCGGGCCAGTTACCGCTACTACTGGCAGGTGATCGAGCGTGCCCACCAGACCGGTCGGCCATTGCCCGATACCATCCAGTCCTATTTTCTACACTGACCGACCCATCCATGAACGGAGTTCCCATGAAGCGTCTGCTTGCCTTGTCTCTGATCCTCTTGTCGCCCTCAGTGGTGCTGGCGCAGCCTGCGGGCGAAACGGCCAAGAAGCCGACCACGAAGACTGCAGCGAAAGCGCCCGCCAAAAAGACGGAAACCAGCAGCCGCACCCAGCTCAACAGTGCGGCAAATCAGGCGGCTGCGGGCATCCGTGCTGCCGATGTGGCGCTGACGCCGGCTGAGCTCGCCATCGCCGACCGAGTCCAAACCGGCAACCTGCCCTGTGAGCTCGGCGCTTCCGTCGTAGTGGAAGCCGATCCCAAGGCGCCTGGCTACTTCAGTGTGCGGGGCAAGGGTTTTGCCTATCGCATGCATCCGGTGGTCACCAGTACCGGAGCGATACGCCTGGAGGACCATCATGATGGTGGCGCTGTCTGGCTGCAACTGTCGAACAAGTCGATGCTGATGGACCAGAAGGCGGGCAAGCGGCTGGCCGACGAATGCGTCAGCCCGGCTCAGATCGCGGTGGCGGAGGCACTCAAGAAGAATCCGGCACCAAGCTTGCTTGACATGTCCAGTCCGGCCGGTTGCGGTAAGGAAAAGTGCTGATTCGATAGCAGAAAGAGACCCTTTGACGCTGGATCAAGGGTAATTGGGCATTTGAACAAAATTGTTGTGATCTTTGGAGAATGAAATCATGTTGAAAGCTTATCGTGAACATGCCGCAGAGCGTGCGGCCTTGGGCATTCCGCCGCTGCCGCTTGATGCGAAGCAGGTGGCCGACCTCATTGAACTGATCAAGAACCCGCCGGCCGGCGAAGAGGCCTTCCTGATGGACCTGTTGACGCACCGTGTACCACCGGGCGTGGACGATGCTGCCAAGGTCAAGGCCAGCTTCCTGGCCGCCGTGGCGCATGGTGACATTGCGGTGGGCCTGATATCCAAGTCCAAGGCGACGGAGTTGCTCGGCACCATGGTGGGCGGCTACAACGTGCATCCTCTGATTGAACTGCTGGACGATGCCGAAGTGGCGGCCGTGGCGGGCGCGGCCCTGAAAAAGACGCTGCTGATGTTCGACTACTTCAACGATGTGGCAGAGAAGGCCAAGGCCGGCAACGCCACGGCCAAGGAAGTGATGCAGAGCTGGGCAGACGCCGAATGGTTCACCAGCCGCCCCGAAGTCGAGAAGAAGATCACGGTCACCGTGTTCAAGGTGCCGGGCGAGACCAACACCGACGACCTATCGCCCGCGCCGGATGCCACCACGCGCCCGGATATCCCGATGCACTACCTGGCGATGCTGAAGAACACCCGCCCCGACGCGGCTTTCAAGCCCGAGGAAGACGGCAAGCGCGGACCGATGCAGTTCATTGAAGACCTGAAAAAGAAGGGCCACCTGGTCGCCTACGTCGGCGACGTGGTCGGTACCGGATCCTCGCGCAAGTCGGCCACCAACAGCGTGATCTGGGCCACCGGCCAGGACATCCCGTTCGTGCCGAACAAGCGTTTTGGTGGTGTGACCCTGGGCGGCAAGATCGCCCCCATCTTCTTCAACACGCAGGAAGACTCCGGCTCGCTGCCGATCGAAGTGGACGTGTCCAAGCTGGAAATGGGTGACGTGATCGACGTGCTGCCCTACGACGGCAAGCTGGTCAAGAACGGCGAGACCGTGGCCGAGTTCAAGCTCAAGAGCGAGGTGCTGTTCGACGAAGTGCGCGCCGGCGGCCGCATCAACCTGATCATCGGCCGCTCGCTGACGGCCAAGGCGCGTGAATTCCTGGGCTTGCCCGCTTCCATGCTGTTCCGGCTGCCCAGCGTGCCGGCTGAAACCAAGGCCGGCTTCACTTTGGCGCAGAAGATGGTCGGTCGCGCCGTTGGCCTGCCTGAAGGCCAGGGCGTGCGCCCCGGCACCTACTGCGAACCGAAGATGACCACCGTCGGTTCACAGGACACCACCGGACCGATGACCCGCGACGAGCTCAAGGACTTGGCTTGCCTGGGCTTCTCGGCTGATCTGGTGATGCAGTCCTTCTGCCACACCGCGGCCTATCCGAAGCCGGTGGACGTGAAAACGCACCGCGAACTGCCCAAGTTCATCAGCAGCCGTGGCGGCGTGGCGCTGCGCCCGGGCGACGGCGTGATCCACAGCTGGCTCAACCGCCTGCTGCTGCCCGACACCGTGGGCACCGGCGGTGACTCGCACACGCGCTTCCCGATCGGCATTTCCTTCCCCGCTGGCTCTGGTCTGGTGGCCTTCGGCGCCGCCACCGGCGTGATGCCGCTGGACATGCCCGAGTCGGTGCTGGTGCGCTTCAAGGGCCAGATGCAGCCGGGCGTGACGCTGCGCGACCTGGTGCACGCGATTCCGCTGTACGCCATCAAGGCCGGTCTGCTGACCGTGGCCAAGGCTGGCAAGAAGAACATCTTCTCGGGCCGCATCCTGGAAATCGAAGGTCTGCCCGATCTGAAAGTGGAGCAGGCGTTCGAACTCTCCGACGCGTCGGCCGAGCGCTCGGCCGCCGGCTGCACCATCAAGCTCAACCCCGAGCCGATCAAGGAATACCTCACCAGCAACATCGTGCTGATGAAGAACATGATCGCCGATGGCTACCAGGACGCGCGCACCCTTCAGCGCCGCATCGAGAAGGTCGAGGCCTGGCTGGCCAAACCCGAGCTGCTCGAAGCCGACAACGACGCCGAGTACGCCGCCGTGATCGAGATCGATCTGGCCGACATCAAGGAACCCATCGTCTGTTGTCCGAACGACCCCGACGACGCCAAGTTCTTGTCCGAAGTTGCCGGCACCAAGATCGATGAAGCCTTCATCGGATCGTGCATGACCAACATCGGTCACTTCCGCGCCGCGGCCAAGTTGCTGGGTGGCAGCCGCGACATTCCGGTCAAGCTGTGGGTCGCGCCGCCGACCAAGATGGACGAAAGCGAACTGATCAAGGAAGGCCACTACGCCAGCTTCGGCGCCGCCGGTGCACGCACTGAGATGCCCGGCTGCAGCCTGTGCATGGGCAACCAGGCCCAGGTGCGCGAAGGCGCCACGGTCGTCTCCACCAGCACACGCAACTTCCCCAACCGCCTGGGCAAGAACACCAACGTGTTCCTGGCCTCGGCCGAGCTGGCGGCCATTGCGTCCAAACTGGGCCACATCCCCAGCGTGGCCGAATACCACGAAGCCATGGGCATCGTGAACAAGGACGGAGCGGCGATCTACAAGTACCTGAACTTCGACCAGATCGAGGAGTACGTGGAGAACGCGAAGGCCGTGACCGCCTGAAGCCGCGCGCTGAAAGAAAAAGCCCCGCAGGCCTTGAGGCCTGCGGGGCTTTTTCACGGGCGCTGTCAGATCCGGTTCAGGCCGGTTCGAGCTGGACCTCGATCCCGCTCAGAACGGCATTGCCCGACAGGGGATCGCGTTCGGTGTCGGCCAGCAAGGCATTGAGGTTGACCCCCGGGCGACGCTCGGCGAGGGTCAGCCGAATGCCCGGCGCATCGTGACCCCAGCCGTGCGGCAGGCTCACCACGCCCGGCATGACCTCGTCGGTGATGGTGACTTCAACCGTCAGCGACTCACCCTGTCCGTCGGGACGCCGTAACCGCGCCTGAGCGCCGGCGACGAGGGAATGCCGTGCGGCATCGAACGGGTGGACCAGCAGGGTACAGCGCATCGGACCTTTTTCCAGGGTGGGCAGGTTGTGCATCCAGCTGTTGTTGGAGCGCACATCACGCCGCCCGATGATCACCAGGGATGGAGCGTTTTCCTGCATGGAATGTCTCGCGTGCTCCAGTTCGGCCAGCAAATCGGAAGGCGCCAGGTCGATGCGTCCGGTGGGGGTGCGCAGCAGTTCATGCAGGCGGGGCATCAGAGGGCCGAGATCCAGTCCGCCCTCTGCCGCCTTCACCCGGGCCAGATCCAGCTGGTACGGCCCATGGCGCAGCGCCAGGTCCAGCAGTCGCTCCGGCCCGTGCAGGCCTGCGCTGGCACGCAGCACGGAGGGCGCCTGGTCTCCAAACTGGCGCCGTACATCTTCGGTGAACAGTTGCTCATCGATGGCGCGGGCATCGTGGGGCGCTGCCAGGCCTTGCGCGATGGCGGCCAGGCGCAACAAGGTTTCCCACTCGGCGGGCTGACCGGGCGCACGTGCAAACACCGGCGCACTGAACCGCGCGTGGTTCATCCACGACATCTGCGGGTAGGGCACGTCGTAGTGAAGATCCTCCAGGGGAGACGGACCGGGCAGGATGACATCCGCGTGGCGCGTGGTCTCGTTCAGGTAGATGTCCATGCTGACCATGAAATCCAGGCCGTCGAGGGCCCGCGCCAGCCGGGCGCCGTTGGGCGAAGACAGTACCGGGTTGGTGGCCAGGGTGATCAACGCGCGGACCTGGCCTTCGCCGGGTGTCTCGATTTCCTCAGCCAGGCAGGTGATCGGCACTTCCCCCATGACTTCCGGGGCCTGGCTGACGCGTGTGGCGAAGCGTCCGGTCACCACGCCGCGCCCCTGTCCAGGCTTGCCCTGGGTGTTGGCGGCAAACGCGGCGGCCTTCGGAAACATCGTGCCACCGGGCTGGTCCAGATGGCCGGTCAGGATGTTCAGCACATCGATCAGCCAGGTGGAGAGGGTGCCGAAGCGCTGCGTGCAGGTGCCGATGCGGCCGTACAGCGCAGCGCGCGGGGTGCTGGCCAGTTCGGTCGCGAGGCGCTGAATGGTTTCGGCCGGCACGCCGCAGCGCAGGGCTGTGCGTGCCGGCGTGAAAGGTTGCACTGCATCTTTCAGAAGGGCGAGTCCGTCAACGAGGGAGGTAGCGGCGCCAGCTGTCACCAGGTTCTTCGCAAACAGGTGGTGCAGCATGCCTGCCAGCAGGAACGCATCGGATCCGGGGCGGATGACATGGTGTTCATCGGCAAGCGCGGCCGTCTCGCTGCGGCGCGGGTCGATCACGATCAGGCGCCCGCCACGGGCCTGCATCGCCCGGGCCTTGCCGCGGAAGTCGGGCACGGTCCACATGCTGCCGTTGCTGGCCACGGGGTTGGCGCCCAGCACCAGCAGCCAGTCCGTGCGCGCGATATCCGGCACCGGCACGCTCATCCAGTGGCCGTAGAGCAGGCCGCTGACCACGTGGCGTGGCATCTGGTCCAGCGTCGCAGCGCTGAAGATGTTGCGGGTGCCCAGCGCCTTGAGCAGGCGTGGGTAATAGAGCATCAGTCCCAGCTTGTGCGAGGTGGGGTTGCCGGCGACCACGCCGACGGCGTTGCGGCCATGCTGCGCTATCAGCGGGGGCAGGCGGCGCTCGATCTCGGCGAAGGCCTCGTCCCAACCCGCTTCATGGAACACGCCGTTGCGCTTGATCAGTGGGGCTCGCAGGCGGTCCGGGTCTTCGTGCAGATCCTTCAGCGCCACGCCCTTGGGACACAGGTAGCCGTGGCTGAAGATATCGCTCGCGTGGCCGCGCACGCGGATCACCTGGTCACCCTGGGTTTGCACCTCAAGTCCACAACAAGCCTCGCAGAGGGGACAGATGCGGTGGTGGGTCTGAAGGCTGGTCTCGCTCATGGGGCCTCATGCAGTGGGTAACGGGTCGCCCGCATGGTGCACGAGTCCCTGTGGGGTGACGATCACCGCGGTGACAGGTGGCGCGGCCCCGGCGCCGCGCACGCGAGGCACACTGGCCAGCGGTCAGGCGCGTGCCAGCGGAGGCGAGGCCTGAGGTGCGAATACCCGTGCCAGCAGCGCCCCCTCGGCCGGGCCTTCGAGGGGAATCCACACCCGCAGCGGACTGCCCGAGGCCACTTGGATCGATTCGCCCTCCAGGCTTTTCATCTGCTCCAGCACGATCGCGCGGTTGCCGGAGGGATGGATGATCTCGATCGTGTCACCCACGGCGAAGCGGTTCTTGGTTTCCACCTCGGCCCAGCCCTCCTTCGTGGACAAGACCTCGCCAACGTACTGGCTGTGGTGCGCCTCGGAGCTGCCCGTTTCGTAGTTCTGGTAGTCCTGCGCCGGCCGCCGCTCCAGGAAGCCTGCGGTGTAGCCCCGGTTGGCCAGGCCTTCGAGCTCGGTGATCAGGCTCGGGTTGAACGGCCGGCCGGCCACCGCGTCGTCAATGGCGCGGCGGTAGGTCTGCGCGGTGCGCGTCACGTAGTACTGGCTCTTGGTGCGGCCCTCGATCTTGAGGGAATCGACGCCGATCTTCACCAGCCGCTCGACATGTTCCACAGCCCGCAAATCTTTGCTGTTCATGATGTAGGTGCCGTGCTCGTCTTCCATGATCGGCATGAGCTGGCCGGGGCGCTCTTTCTCTTCGAGCAGGTAGACGCGGTCGGCCAGCGGATGCCGCGTGCCGCCGCCACAGGCGGAAAACGACTGCTCCGCTTCAAGCTGCGCCTCGGCAAAGTTGAAATCGCCCTCCAGCTTCACAGGCTGCACTTCGCCCGCGTCGTTGTCGTCGCTACCGGCCTGCGGGGTGTAGTTCCATCGGCAGGCGTTGGTGCAGGTGCCCTGGTTCGGGTCCCGCCGGTTGAAATAGCCCGAGAGCAGGCAGCGCCCCGAGTAGGCGATGCACAGCGCGCCGTGCACGAAGACCTCGAGTTCGATGTCCGGGCATTCCTGGCGGATCTTCTCGATCTCATCCAGGCTCAGTTCGCGCGACAAAATGATGCGCGCCACGCCCATGCGCTGCCAGAACTTCACCGCCATGAAGTTCACCGTGTTGGCCTGCACCGAGAGGTGGATCGACACCTCTGGCCACTTCTCGCGGACCATCATGATCAGGCCCGGGTCGGCCATGATCAGCGCGTCGGGGCCCATGGCAATCACAGGCTCGATGTCGCGCATGTAGGTGCGAACCTTGTCGTTGTGCGGCAGCAGGTTGCTCGTCAGGAAGAACTTCTTGCCCCGTGCGTGGGCTTCCACGATGCCCTGGCCGATCTGCTCCAGCTTGAATTCGTTGTTGCGTGCGCGCAAGCTGTAGCGCGGCTGGCCCGCGTACACGGCATCCGCGCCAAAGTCGTAGGCGGCGCGCATCTTGGCCAGCGAGCCGGCGGGCAGGAGCAGTTCAGGGGTTTTCGTTGGGGTCACGGTGGAATCAACCTTGCGCGCAGGGCAGGCCGGGCGTGTTGCACCACTCGCTCCAGCTGCCCGCGTACAGTGCCGTTCGGCCCAGCCCGGCGATTTCCATGGCCAGCAGGTTGGGCACGGCGGTGACGCCGCTGCCGCAGTGGTGGACGACGGTCGCCGGGTCGCGGCCGGCCAGCAGCGCCTCGAATTCGGCTTTCAGCTCGACGGGCGCCTTGAACCGGCCGTCGGGCCCGAGGTTCAGCCCGAACGGCCGGTTCAAGGCACCGGGAATGTGGCCGGCCACCGGGTCCAGCGGCTCCATTTCGCCGCGGAAGCGGGGGGTGGCGCGCGCATCGACGATCGTCTGGGCGGGGCGGCCCAGGTTGGCGGCCACGGTTGGCGTGGTGGCGAGCGTGGTTTTTTCAGCCGAAAGCGTGAAGTGACCGACTTCAGGCTTGGCCGGCGCGCCACTCTCCACCGCGCCACCGGCGGCTTCCCAGGCCTGAAGGCCACCGTCGAGCACGGCTACTGCCTCGTGGCCGGCCCATTTCAGCATCCACCACAGGCGCCCGCAGTAACTGGCGCCATTGCGGTCATAGACCACGGCCTGCATCGTGTTGTCAAAGCCGGTGTCGCGCAGCCACTCGGCAAACAGCTCGCGCCGCGGCAGGGGGTGCCGACCGCCGTTGACGGCGTCAGCGGCACTTGGCGCGCTGAGGTTGCGGTCCAGGTGCGCCTGCATGGCGCCGGCGATGTGAACTTGCGCGTAAAGGCGGTCGGCCGCCTCGGGATTCATCAGCTCAGAAGTGCAGTCAAACACCTTCAGCGGCGCGCCGCTGGCCCGCAGGGCCTGCAGCTGTTCAACGGAAATCAGGGTGGTGAACGGGGTCGATGGGGTGGGCATGGGTCAGTGCTCCTCGGCGGGCGGGTTGGGCAGGGCGCGCGAACGCAGGAAGGTGGCGGCGATGCCGCTGGCGATGATCAGCGCCATTCCGGCCCAGCCGATCGCCGGGATCTGGTCGCCGAACAGCACCATGCCGAACAGCGCGGCGAACACGATGCCCGAGTATTGCAGGTTGGCTACCACCAGCGTGGCGCCCTGGCTGTAGGCGCGCGTCATGCAGAGTTGCCCCAAGGCGGCCAGTACGCCGATCGGCAGCAGCCACAAGGCCTGCGGCCAGACCCAGGCGCTGGTGCCCATGAACAGCATGCCGATGGCTCCGGCCACCGTGGCGCCAACGGAGAAAAACAGCACCGTACGGGCCTCGGGCTCGCCGACGCGGCCCAGCGCCGCCACCTGCAGGTACGCAAATGCGGCGCCCAGGCCCGAAAGCAGGCCGATCAGGCCGGCGAACAGCTGGTTCTGCTCAATGGTGGGTCGCAGCGTCATGATCACGCCGGTGAACCCCGCCATCACGGTCAGCACGATGGGGCCCTGGCGTCCGACGTCCTGCAGGCGGCCCATGATCATCGTGCCGCCGACCAGAAAAGCCGCCACCCAGATGCCGCTCATGTAGTTCAGCGTCATCGCCGTGGCCAGCGGCAACTTGGCAATGGCGTAGAACCAGGCCGTCAGGGAGGCCACACCGACGATGCTGCGCCACACGTGCATCATCGGCACGGGGGATTTGAGCGACACGCCACGGATATGGCACCAGGTGGCCATGAAGACGATGCCGATGGCGCCGCGGTAGCACACCAGTTCCACCAGGTTGAAGTGCGCAGAGGCGTACTTGATGCACACGCTCATCGTCGCGAAGAAAAGCGACGCCAGCACCATCCACAAGGCCTGCAAAACCGGTCCTTATGAATGAAATAGGCGCCTTCCCGGCACCAGATGGTCGATAGTAGCTATCAAACTTGCGTCTTCTCAAGGCCCATGACGCCGCGGTACCACTCGTGGAAATGCTGCATCCCGTCTTCCATCGGGCTCTGGTAGGGGCCGACTTCGTTGTCGCCACGCTGCATCAGGGCGCGCCGGCCCGCATCCATGCGCTCGCCGATCTCGTCGTCCTCGATGCAGGTCTCCATGTAGGCGGCCTGCTGGGCCTCGACGAACTCGCGCTCGAACGCGACGATCTCCTCGGGGTAGTAGAACTCCACCATGTTCATCGTCTTCTGCGGCCCCATCGGGTGCAGGGTTGAAACCGTCAGCACATGTGGGTACCACTCCACCATGATGTGCGGGTAGTAGGTGAGCCAGATCGCTCCGAACTTGGGCGCCGCACCCTGGCGGTACTGCATCAGTTGCTGGTGCCAGCGCTCGTAGACCGGGCTGCCCGCCTTGCCCTGCCAGTTGGTCACGCCGACGGTCTGCACCGAATACTCGGGCTTGAACTCCCAGCGCAGGTCGTCACAGGTGACCACGCTGCCCAGGCCGGGGTGGAAGGGACCAACGTGGTAGTCCTCCAGATAGACCTCGATGAAGGTCTTCCAGTTGTAGTTGCACTCGTGCAGTTCCACGCGGTCGAGCGCGTAGCCGGTGAAGTCGAGATCGGCACGCGGGCCCATGCCCGCCAGGTCGGCGGCGATGTCGCGGCCGTTGTCTTCGAACAGCAGGCCGTTCCACTCGCGCAGCTTGTAATTGTTCAGGTCCAGGCAGGGGTCGTGCGCGAAGTGGGGTGCCCCCAGCAGCTGGCCGCCAGGCGCATAGGTCCACCGGTGCAGCGGGCAGACGATGTTGCCGCCTGCGCTGCCCTTGGCGCTTTGGTGCAGAGAACCGCGACCCTTGAGCATGACCGCCTGGCGGTGGCGGCAGACGTTGGAAATCAGCTCAACGCCCGAGGCGGTGCGCACCAAGGCACGACCTTCACCTTCCTGGGGCAGGGCGTAGTAGTCACCCGCAGCGGGCACGGCGAGCTGGTGCCCGACATAGCGCGGACCTCGCTGGAAGATATTGCGAAGCTCAAGCTGGTGCAAGGCTTCGTCGAAGTAGCTTGAAACTGGTAGTTGGCTTGCGGCCTGCTGCAGTTGAAGACTTAAATCAGACATGGGTGACCTGACCTAGAGACTCCCCCTATGAAGGGGCAGGATGGTAGGCGCCTGACCCCCTGGAGCAGGCGCTGAGGAAAGCCGGCTGGGCCGACTGGAAGAGCGCCGATTGTACCCTTTGGGTGCATTTCCCTGCGCAAATGGGGCGCCGGCCCTAATCGGCCCGGTGGCAGGTCCGCCCCTTCGCGGCCAACCGCCTAAAATCACAGGTTTACTCCGCAACAATCCCATGCCCAAGGCCCCCGCAACAAAAGCCGCGCCCGAACAGCCTGTCAGCTACGAGGCTGCGCTGGAAGAGCTTGAGCAACTGGTGGCCCGCCTTGAGTCCGGACAATTGCCGCTCGAAGAACTGCTCACCGGCTACCAGCGGGGTGCCGAGCTGCTGAAGTTCTGCCGCGACCGGCTCGAAAAGGTCGAAAACCAGATCCAGGTGCTGGACGACGGGGTCATCAAGCCATGGACGCAGGCGTGAGCGCCGGATTTGATTTCCAGTCCTGGGCAGCGGAACAGGGCGCTCGGGTCGAGCGTGCGCTGTCCGCCTGGGTCGCCGAGGACGCCCCTGCGGGCCTGGGCGAGGCCATGCGCTATGCGGTTCTCGATGGGGGCAAACGTCTGCGGCCCTTGCTGGTTCTGGCGGCCTCCGAATCGGTCAGCGAGGGCGTGGCGCAGGCCGGGCGTACTGCGATCGACCAGGCGGCCCTGCGTGCCGCGTGTGCCGTCGAGTTGATTCACGCCTATTCGCTGGTGCATGACGACATGCCCTGCATGGACAACGACGTCCTGCGCCGTGGCAAGCCCACGGTGCATGTTCAATATGGCGAGGCGCTGGCGTTGCTGGCCGGAGATGCCCTGCAGGCGCTGGCGTTCGAGCTGTTGACACCGGACGAGGCATCGTTCAGTGCCGCCGTTCAGGCGCGGCTGTGTCGGCTGCTGGCGCGTGCGGCCGGACACGAAGGCATGGCGGGGGGGCAGGCCATCGACCTGGCCAGTGTGGGCCAGGCGCTCACGGAGAATCAGCTGCGCCAGATGCACCGGCTCAAGACCGGAGCGCTGCTGCGCGGCAGCGTGATGATGGGCGCTGCCTGCCGCGAACCGGCCGGTACGGCCCATGCGGCAACCGAGCAGGCGCTGTCACGCTTCGGTGACGCCATCGGCCTGGCGTTTCAGGTGGTCGACGATATCCTGGACGTCACGACCGACACGGCGATCCTCGGCAAGACCGCCGGTAAGGACGCAGCCGCCGACAAACCGACCTATGTGTCCGTGCTGGGCCTTGAGCGTTCCCGGGACTATGTCCAGGAGCTGTACGCCCAGGCGTTGGCGGCACTGGACGCCAGCGGCCTTGACGCCCCATCGACGCGGGCGCTGCGCGCGCTCGCAGGCGTGGTGGTGCACCGGGACAAGTAAGGGAAGAGGCACAAGAACATGACCAAGCTGCTTGAAACCATCAACGATCCGGCCGACCTGCGCCAGTTGCCGCGCGCCCAGTTGAAGGCGGTTGCCGACGAGTTGCGCGCGTGCGTGCTCGAAAACGTGGCCCGAACCGGCGGCCATCTGAGCTCCAACCTCGGCACGGTCGAGCTCACCGTGGCGCTGCACTACGTTTTCAATACCCCGGATGACCGTCTGGTCTGGGACGTGGGCCATCAGACCTATCCGCACAAGATTCTCACCGGGCGGCGCGACCGCATGCCCACGCTGCGCCAGCTCGGTGGACTGAGCGGCTTTCCGCAACGCGCCGAAAGCGAATACGACACGTTTGGCACGGCGCATTCGTCGACCAGCATCTCGGCTGCGCTGGGCATGGCCCTGGCGTCGCGCCAGAAGGGCGAGCAACGCCATTGCGTGGCCATCATCGGCGATGGCGCGATGACCGCCGGCATGGCCTTTGAGGCCCTCAACAATGCCGGAGTGGAGGATTGCAAGCTGCTGGTGATCCTGAACGACAACGACATGTCGATCAGTCCGCCGGTGGGTGCGCTGAATCGCTATCTGGCCCAGCTCATGAGCGGCCAGTTCTATTCGGCGGCAAAGAACGTCGGCAAGAACGTGCTGCGCGTGGCGCCGCCCCTGTTCGAGCTGGCCAAGCGGCTGGAAGAGCACGCCAAGGGCATGGTCGTGCCGGCGACGCTGTTTGAGAAGTTCGGCTTCAACTACGTGGGCCCGATCGACGGCCATGATCTGGAGTCGCTGATACCGACACTGGAGAACATCCGGCACCTTGACGGACCGCAGTTCCTGCACGTGGTGACGAAAAAGGGGCAGGGGTACAAGCGGGCCGAGGCGGATCCCGTGGCCTATCATGGACCCGGCAAGTTCGACCCCGCGATCGGCCTGGTGCCGCCGGCGGCCACCCCCAAGGCCACGTTCACCCAGGTCTTCGGTGAGTGGTTGTGCGACATGGCGGAGCAGGACACGCGGCTCGTCGGCATCACGCCGGCGATGCGAGAAGGCTCCGGCATGGTGGAGTTTGAGAAGCGCTTCCCCGCACGCTATTACGACGTAGGCATCGCCGAGCAGCATGCGGTCACTTTTGCGGCGGGTCTTGCCTGCGAGGGACTGAAGCCGGTGGTGGCGATCTATTCCACCTTCCTGCAGCGCGCCTACGACCAGCTGATCCACGATGTGGCGATCCAGAACCTGCCTGTCGTGTTTGCGTTGGATCGAGCCGGCCTCGTCGGTGCCGACGGCGCGACCCACGCCGGGGCCTACGACATTGCCTTCCTGCGCTGTATTCCGAACATGGCGCTGGCCTGCCCGGCCGATGAGCGCGAATGCCGCCAACTGCTGTCCAGCGCGTTCGAGCAGGACGGTCCTGTGGCCGTGCGCTATCCGCGCGGCGCCGGCGCCGGGGTGGCCACCGAGCCGGGCCTGGCGGCCCTGCCGTTTGGCAAGGGAGAAATCCGCAGAGTCCGCGCGGGTGGACCGGACGGGTCCCGAAAGGGCATTGCCATCCTGGCATTCGGCACGCTGCTGTACCCGGCGCTGCAGGCGGCTGAGAAGCTGGGCGCGACGGTGGTCAACATGCGCTGGGTCAAGCCGCTGGATGTCGAGTTGCTGCTGAAGGTGGCCGCTGAACATGAAGCCCTGGTGACGGTGGAAGAGGGTGCCGTCATGGGCGGAGCGGGCAGTGCGGTCGCCGAAGCCCTCCAGTCAGCAGGGATCGTCATGCCGGTGCTGCAGCTCGGTCTTCCTGACGTTTTAATCGAGCACGGCGATCCGGTCCGCTTGCTGGCGATGCAGGGGCTTGATGCGGCCGGCATCGAAGCGTCCGTCGTTCGGCGTTTTGCGGGGATCATCGAAGCTGGGCGTCCGGCGCTGAAGGCCGTTGCCTGAATTCCTGCAAGCGGCAACCGCTTGCCGTCGGACCTGAATCGTTTTCACGAATGGCGTGAAAAGGGCTGCGCCCCAGGCACGACCTCCCTGTGCCAGATCAAGACCCGTGTTCGTAGCGTCGGTCGCGAGGGAAAACCCGCCCCGGCGGCGCATGGCAACTTCCTACAATGCCGGTTGACTTCCCGAGTCCCCGGGCTGCTTGGCGTGTCCGGGTTATTCAACAAAACGTAGGAGTTAGCCCATGGATCGTCGTTCCGTTATCAAACACGCCGGCATTGCCGGTGTTCTGGCCGCAGGTGCCGCACCTGCCGTGCATGCACAGGGCGCCACGCTGCGCTGGCGCCTCGCGTCCAGCTTCCCGAAGTCGCTGGACACCATCTATGGTGCCGAAGAAGTCTTCGCCAAGAAAGTCAGCGAGATGACGGGCGGCAAGTTCGTCATCACGACCCATGCGGGCGGCGAACTGATGCCTCCGTTCGGCGTGCTGGACGGCGTGTCCAATGGCACCGTGGAAATGGCCCACACCGCGCCGTACTACTTTTTTGGCAAGGATCCCACCTATGCGCTGGACTGCGCCGTTCCTTTTGGCCTGAACAGCCGCCAGATGACGGCCTGGATGTACGAAGGCAATGGCCTCAAGCTCATGCGTGAGTTCTATGCCAAGGTGGGCATCGTGAACTTCCCGATGGGCAACACCGGCGCGCAGATGGGCGGCTGGTACCGCAAGGAAATCAAGTCGGTGGCCGACCTCAAGGGTCTGAAGTTCCGCGTCGGCGGCTTCGGTGGCAAGGTGCTGGAGCGCCTGGGCACGGTGCCGCAGAACATTCCCGGCGGCGAAATCTACCAGGCGCTGGAGAAAGGCACGATCGACGCCGCCGAGTGGATCGGCCCCTACGATGACCAGAAGCTGGGCTTCAACAAGGTGGCGCCGTTCTACTACTACCCCGGCTGGTGGGAAGGCGGCCCGCAATTGACGCTGTACGTCAACCAGAAGTCCTATGAGGGCCTGTCGAGCGAGTACAAGGCGATCATCGAGTGCGCGGCGGCTTATGCGCATACCGACATGCAGGCCAAGTACGACGTCAAGAACCCCATCGCGCTCAAGCAATTGGTGGGACAGGGCGTCAAGGTCCTGCCGTTCCCGAAGGACGTGATGGCCGCGGCCTTCAAGTCCGCCCAGGAGGTGTACGCGGAACTCAACGCGTCCAACCCGGCCTGGAAGAAGATCTACGACGACTGGTCCGTCTACCGTCGCGACGCGAACCTCTGGTTCCGTTTCCCCGAAGCGTCGTTCGACGACTTCATGCAGGCCCAGAAGCTGTGATGAGGCGCTGACCCGGCGATCGGGCAAGAAAAAACCCCGCCAAGGCGGGGTTTTTTTTGGCCCGGCACCTGGCGCCGGGTTCGGGTGGGTCAGGGCTTCTTGCCCTGATCTGACTTGATGGACTCCAGCAGGCCCTTCATCGGGTCTTCCTTGTCGCTGTCGGTCGTTGCCGGCGCGCTACCGTCCGCTCCTGCCGGCGCAGGGTCCGCCTTGGGTGCTTTCTCCATCTGCATCAGAACCTTGTCCGCATCGATGGTCGGGCCCTTGGTGGTGTTTGTGGAGACGATGCCCGGGAAAGCGATGATCAGGCCAACCATGATGATCTGGATCAGCACGAAGGGCACCGAGCCCCAGTAGATCTGCTCGATTGTGACCTTCTTGATGGGTTTCTTGGTGACCTTGTCGGTGTAGTCGTCCACCGGCGCCACGCTGCGCAGGTAGAACAGGGCGAAGCCGAACGGCGGGTGCATGAACGACGTCTGCATGTTCACCGCCAGCAGAACGCCGAACCACACCAGGTCGATGCCCATCTTCTCGGCCACGGGGCCGACCAGCGGGACAATGATGAAGGCCAGCTCGAAGAAGTCCAGGAAAAAGGCCAGCAGGAACACCAGAATGTTCACGACGATCAGGAAACCCAGCTGTCCGCCTGGCAGGCCGGTTAGCAGATGCTCCACCCAGACCGGGCCGTCCGCGCCCTGGAACGCCAGGCTGAACACCGTGGCGCCCACCAGGATGAACAGCACGAAGCACGACAGCTTCATGGTGGAGTCCATGGCCTGGCGAAGCAACTTGAAGTCGATGCGCCGACGGGCAATCGCCATCACCAGGGCGCCCATGGCGCCCATGGCGCCGCCTTCGGTCGGCGTGGCAATGCCCAGGAAGATCGTGCCCAGCACCAGGAAGATCAGCCCCAGCGGCGGGATCAGCACAAACGTCACCCGTTCGGCCATGCGGGAGAGCAGGCCGAGCTTGGTGGCCTTATTGAGTACCGCAGCAAAGAAGGCCACACCGACCCCGACGCACATGGACACCACAATCTTCTCGTCCAGCGGGGTCCCCTCGGGGCGCGTCTTGGCAAAGGCGACCGCGGCGATGACCGACAGCACCGTCAAGATGCCCAGCGAACGCAGGCCGGAGGTTCCGTCGTCCTCGCGGATGGTGCGGGCCTCGGCCGGCAGGGCCGGCACGAAAGTTGGCTTGATCAGGCTGACCATCAGGATGTAGCCGACGTAGAGGCCGGTCAGCACGAAACCAGGGACAAAGGCGCCGGCGTACAGGTCGCCCACGCTCTTGCCCAGCTGGTCGGCCAGGATGATCAGCACCAGCGAGGGCGGAATGATCTGCGCCAGCGTGCCGGAGGCAGCAATCACGCCACTGGCCACTCGCCGGTCATAGCCGTAGCGCAGCATGATGGGCAGCGAGATCAGGCCCATCGAGATCACCGACGCGGCCACGACGCCGGTGGTGGCGGCCAGCATGGCCCCCACCAGAATCACGGCATAGGCCAGGCCGCCGCGGATCGGGCCGAACAGCTGGCCGATGGTGTCGAGCAAGTCCTCGGCCATGCCGGATCGTTCCAGGATCAGCCCCATGAAGGTGAAGAACGGAATGGCCAGCAAGGTGTCGTTCTGCATGATGCCGAACATGCGCAGCGGCAGGCTTTGCAGGAACGCGGGATTGATGGTGCCCAACTCAATGCCGACGAAACCGAAGAACAGACCGCAAGCCGCCAGCGAAAACGCCACCGGGTAGCCGAACAGCAGGAAGACGATGAGGGAGCCGAACATGATCGGCGCCAGGTTGGCAACGAGGAAGGCGGTCATTTCAGGGCTCCTGCCTGCGCCGCTTCACGCGCCGCGACTTCTTTCTGCAGCAGGAACTCGGCGAGTTCCTCTTCGGGCGTCTTGACCCCTTGTTTCTTCGTCGGGTCGGGGATCAGGCCTTTCAGGAAGGCGATGCGCTTGATCAGTTCCGACACTCCCTGGATGCCCAGCAACAACAAGCCCAGCGGCAGCAGCGCAAACACCGGCCAGCGGATCAGGCCGCCCGCGTTGGAAGACACCTCTTTGGTAACGTAGGCGTTGATCACCAGTGGCATGGCCAGCTTGATGATCATGAAGATGAAGGGGAACAGGAAGCAGGTGATGCCGATGACGTCGATCCAGATCTGCGTGCGCTTGGAAAAACGGCCCGAGATCACGTCGATGCGCACGTGCTCCTGGCGCATCATGGTGTAGCCGGCGGCCAGCAGGAAGACGGCGGCAAACAGGTACCACTGGATTTCCAGGAACGCGTTGGAGCCAATGTTGAAGGCCTTGCGGACCACCGCGTTCGTGGCGCTGATCAGCACGGCGGCGAGCACGAGCCAGGCGACCCAGCGGCCGATGAACTCGGTGAAGCCGTCGATGCGCCGGGACAGGGATAACAGGAAGGGCATGGTGTCTCCGTCAATGTTGGCAGGGCGGCCGCAGGCAGCCGTCGAGACCCGCGCGGGTGCGGCGCGGGATGGGCGATTCTATGTTCGATACCTTCAACGTGCCGCATGAAAAAACTTTGCGGTCGGCTGAAAATTGTCTGAATCAGGGTAAACGCTAGGCGCGCAGCTTTTCGCCCGAACGCCGTGCAGCGCCGCCAATAATCGGGTTTTGATCACAGGATGCCGCGTGCAGGAATCCACCGCTCACGATATCGATTCGCCCGCCATGCGCCAGGCAGGGCGCGACGGGCTGTCGCTCGCGCTCATCGACGCGCGCAACCACACGCTGCGCCTGCTGGCGGCCCACGAAGCCGCGGTCACACAGGTGGCACCGGCGCCAGCCGCAACCGGGCACGCGCCGGCGGTTTGGCTGGCCGGGCACGCCGGCTGGTTTGCCGAGCACTGGATCGCCCGCAACACCCTGCGCGCCCAAGGCAGCGCGTGCCCGCATCAGCCGCCGCGCCTGGCGTCCATCGAGCCCCACGCCGACATCTGGTGGGCGCAGGAACCCTCCCAGGTGCCGGGCCCGGTGGGCTTGCCGGGATTCGCGGCCACCCGCGCCTGGCTGCTGGAAACCCTGGAGACCACGCTGGAGTTGCTGGAAAAGACGCCGGACAACGACGACGCCCTCTATTTCTACCGTCTCGCGCTGTTTCATGAAGACCAGCTGGGCGAGCGGCTGGTGACGCTGGCCCAGACGCTGGGCGTGCCGCTGGGCTCGCCGGCGGCGCAGACGGCTGCGGCGCGCGATCCGCTGGTCGTGCCGGCCGCGCGCTGGTCGCTCGGCTCTGCGCCAGGCGGGTTTGTGTTTGACAACGAGAAATGGGCCCATGCCGTGGCCGTGCCCGAATTCGAGATCGACGCGCAACCGGTGAGCTGGTCGCAGTACATCGAGTTCGTCGACGATGGCGGCTACGACCGGCACGAACTATGGCATGCGGACGGCTGGGCCTGGCTGCAGGCGCAGGACGCGACCGGGGGGCGGCGCGGGCCGCGCCATGTGGATCAGATAGGCGTGGCGCGGTTCGGCGGGGCCGGCGCCGTTCTGCAGATGCGCTTCGGGCAGCCGGTCCGCGTGGCGGGGCATCACCCGGTGACCCACTGCAGCTGGTGGGAGGCGGATGCCTGGTGCCGCTGGGCGGGCCGGCGCCTGCCCGACGAGGCCGAGTGGGAGCTGGCCGCGCATGTCGCGGGGCGCCGCGGGTTTCGCTGGGGCGAGGTGCACGAATGGACCGCCAGCCGCTTCCAGCCCTATCCGGGCTTTTCGCCCGACCCGTGGGCGGACTATTCGATGCCGCACTTCGGCCAGGCGCGGACGCAACGCGGCGTTTCCTGGGCGACGCGCTCACGCATGAAGCACCCGAAGCTCCGGGGGTTCAGCCTGCCAGGCGATGACGAGGGCTTCTTCGGCTTCCGTTCCTGCGCAATCTGACCCCATGCAGGGGGTATCAATTCAATAGCTATCGGTGACCATCCGACGCCGGGAGGGGGAGCTTTTTTTCCGAAAAGTCCACCAGGGCAGTCGCTCGCGCAACGAAAGGATGTCACCGCAGCGCGTGCAGGTGTAGCCAGCCAGCGCAGCCATGCGCTCTTGCCAGGCGGCACTGTGCAAGGTCGCGCGCAAGGCCTGGATGGCCGGTTGCTCCAGGGCGGATTTCAGGCAGACCAGGTGGTAGTCCTCGTGCGCGAGGGGAACAAAGTCAAGCCCGCGCGAGCGAGCGGCCAGCTCGATGCCGAGGCCGGCATCGGCTTGGGCGGCCGCAACGGCTTGGGCGACGGCCGCGTGGGAGGGCTCGGTGTCGGCATAGCCCGACAGGGCGGCTGCGGACAGGCCGGCGCCGGCCAGCAGATCGTCCAGCAGCACCCGCGTGCCCGAGCCCATCGGCCGGTTCACGAAGCGTGCGCCGGTGCGTGCCACATCCTGCAAGCTGTGCAGGCCCAGCGGGTTGCCGGGCGCGACGATCAGGCCCTGCGTGCGCCGGCCAAAGCCGATGATCTTGTGCAATCCCGGTTGCAGCAGCGGCTTGTAGGTTCGCGCCGCCAGCGAATCGGGGTCGGGCTGGGTTAGCGTGTGGAAGCCGGCCATGATGCAGCGGCCTTCGTTGAGCGCAGCAATGGCGTCCACGCTGCCGGTGAAACGGACGTCCAGATGCAGGTTGTGCTCGGTGGCTGCATGCGCGCGCAGGGCGGGCAAGGCGTCGTCATGGCTGGCGTACAGCGTCAGCACGTGTGCGGACGGGTCAAAGGCCACCGCAAAGGCGCGCTCCAGATCGGCGCGCAGCGCCTCGATCTGCGGGCTCAGGCGGGCCTGCGCCTGGCGCTCGGCCCACATGAGCTTGGCCCCGAAGTCCGACAGGCGGGCCGATTGGCCTTTTTCCCAAAGGATGAGTTCGCTGCCCAGCTCGTCTTCCCAGCGTTTGAGCTCGCCCCAGACGTGGCGATACGACAAGCCCAGCGCGCGCGCCGCCGCCGAAATGGAGCCGTGCGCGTCCACGGCCTGCAGCAGGTCGATCAGCGGGTGGCGCACCAGCGCGTCGCTGGCGTCGCGCCGCAGCGTGTAGTGGAGCTGGACCCTATGCACGGTGGAACATATCGCAGGGAATTGATCGGATGCCTACGATACCCGATCCATGCCGTCCGCCCCGCCTTTGCTCCATGTCCACCTTCTCTGAAAGCGCCACGACGGCATTGGCGCTGATCGTTTCCTTTGATAAGGGGCTGTGGACCGTCGTGGGGCGCTCGCTCGCGGTCAGCGCGACGGCCTGTGCCATCGCCTGTGGCATCGGACTGGTGGCGGGTGCCTGGCTGGCCGTGGCGCGGTTTGCCGGCCGCGATGCGGTGCTGACGCTTCTCAACACTTTGCTCGCCCTGCCCTCCGTCGTGGTGGGCCTGCTGGTCTACCTGTTGCTGTCCCGGACCGGCCCGCTGGGTTTCCTGGGCTGGATGTTCAGTTTCAAGGCGATGGTGCTGGCTCAGGTGGTTCTGGTGGTTCCCGTCGTCACGGCGCTCACGCGTCAGACCGTGGAGGATGCTGAGCGCTCACATGGCGAACAGCTGCGCTCGCTGGGGGCACACACCGCCCTGCGCGGGTTGCTGCTGGCCTGGGACGAGCGCTATGCCCTGCTGACCGTGCTGATCGCCTCGTTTGGCCGCGCCATTTCGGAAGTGGGCGCGGTGATGATCGTCGGCGGCAACATTGACGGCTTCACGCGGGTCATGACCACCGCGATCGCGCTGGAAACCAGCAAGGGCGACCTGCCGCTGGCGCTGGCGCTGGGCCTGATCCTGCTGGCGGTGGTGCTGCTGCTCAACGCCCTGATCTCGGCGCTGCGCCGCTGGCGCGAGCGTCTGGACGGGGGCGTGGCAGCCCCTGCCGCGGTGCTGGCCTCATGAAGCGGGACGCCTTCGACGGGGCGCCCGTGAACAGCCCGCTGCACGACGCACCGGCCGCGCAGCGGCTGGCCTCGGGCTCCGATTTCCCCTTGCTGTTCGATCTGGACCGGGTCTGCGTGCGGCTGGGTCCGGTGGACGCCTTGCAGGACGTGAGCGTGCGGCTGCGCCATGGCGAGCGCGTCGCGCTGGTGGGCGCCAACGGCTGCGGCAAGAGCACGATGCTGCGCCTGCTCAACGGGCTGGTGCAGCCCGCGGGTGGACGCATCGTGCGCGATGCGGCCGCGCGTCAGGCCCTTCTGTTTCAGCGGCCCTACATGTTGCGAACCACGGTGCGCAACAACATCGCGCTCGGCCTTTGGCTGGGTGGGCTGGGCTGGGCCGACGCGAAGCAGCGTGCCATGCAGGCGCTGGACCGCGTCGGTATGGCCAGCCTGGCCGGACGCAATGCCAGGACACTGTCCGGTGGGCAGCAACAGCGCCTGGCGCTTGCGCGCGCCTGGGCCAGCCGGCCCGACGTCCTGCTGCTGGACGAGCCCACCGCCAGTCTGGACCCCCGCGCCAAGCACGACGTGGAGACGCTGGTGGCGGAATTCGCCACCGGGGCCTTGGCCGACGGCGCGCGCCAAGGCCCGGTGTCCCTGGTGTTCGCGAGCCACAACCTGGGCCAGGTCAAACGCCTGGCCACGCGAGTGATCTACCTGGAGCAAGGCCGAGTGTTGGCCGATCTGCCGGTGGACCAGTTTTTCAACGGCCCGCTGCTGCAGTCGCAGTATCCGGCCGCCCATTTGTTTGTCAAAGGAGAGCTTCCGTGAAGATTTTCAAGTATTTTTGCCACCACCCCAGCGTCAAATGGTCATTGGTAGCTATCGGAATGATAGTGTCCGGGCTGGCCCAGGCCCAGTCGATCGTGATGTCGTCCACCACCTCGACCGAGCAGTCCGGTCTGTTCGCCCACCTGTTGCCCGAATTCAAGAAGGCCAGCGGCATCGACGTCAAGGTCGTGGCGCTGGGCACCGGCCAGGCCCTGGACACGGCGCGCCGTGGCGATGCCGACGTGGTGTTCGTGCACGACCAGGCGGCCGAGGAGAAATTCGTCGCCGAGGGCTTCGGCCTCAGGCGCTACCCGGTC
>Ga0075163_10000294_pt1 | contig 62853 bp, 64 predicted proteins | sample JI1023141ADNA_FD_71478 | JGI IMG/M metagenome (GOLD analysis project Ga0075163, IMG submission 71478) | Wastewater effluent complex algal communities from Wisconsin, to seasonally profile nutrient transformation and Carbon sequestration -... | ecosystem: Engineered > WWTP > Effluent > Algae... | reverse complement strand
AGAACGCACATCCGAACCGCGCATCGCCCCATCTCCTGCAACCGCAGGAAAAGAGAATCATGCTTCGAATGCCGGCGCTACGGACTTCTTCAACAGCCTGCTAGCTGTCTAGACGCCGCGCAGGCGGCTGGCGCCGAGCTGGCTGGTCCAGTGTGTATGGCGTTCCGGCAGCAGGGTTTGCAGCGTGTGCGGATTGCTTTCCGTCAGAAGCTCCAGGATCTCGTAGGTGAAAGCCTCCTTGCCGTGGGTGTTCCAGGCAGCCTGGAGATCCTTCTCGGTTGAGCCGCCCTGGTCGAGCTGGAACCAGAGGGCGTTCTGCTTCTTGTCGAGGTTCTTCGTGGAGCCAACCCATGACTGGCCGCTTGGCGCGCAACGCACGGCATAGACGCCGATCTGTGGTGGGCGGTCGGCGTATTCGCGGGCGAGGTCCTTGCGGCTTTTCTTGTCCATGGCCATGAGCCTAGCCTGGTTTGCGCGAGCCCGGCCAGACATCGCGTGCGGCGGGGTCGACGAGGGGCATGCCTTTGCCCTCGGCGGCGCGGACGGGGAGCGAGGCTGCATCGAAATCGTCGAGGCAGTGCAGGTTGACGCCGTAGTGGTCCGGCATCGAGCGCTTCCTGTGGAAGGGATAGACGCCGCAGACGGTGCAGAAATAGTGGCGCGCGATGCGGGCGTTCCACTGGTAAAGGCCGAGCTTGTCCTCGCCCGCCGTGATCGCCAGACGGCTTTCATGGGCGTTGGTCATCAGGGCGTTCTTCTTGCGACAGAGCGAGCAGTCGCAGGTGTAGGCGTCGGTGATCGGGCCTGCGAGCGTGAAGTGGACCGCGCCGCAATGGCAGGAGCCGTTGTAGGTCGTCATTGCGCGTCTCCTTCAATGCTTGCGGTTTGCCTCAGCGGCGGCGGCTGCGCCAGCCCTGTCCCGGGCCAGTTAACGTTGTCGCGCGTATGGACTAGGCTGATATCCAGATCGCCGCGCCGGGCGTCCTGTCCGCCGGCAAGCAGGGAGGGATCGTGATGGAAGATCTGTTCGGAGGCGGAGTTGATCTGGCGGCGGTCGCGTCGGCAGCGGGGCTGGGCGGCAGCGCGGTAAGTGCGATTGGCGCGATGATCTTCTTCAAAGGCATCATCATGCGCATCCTGACGCAGATTGTCGTCACGGCGGCGCTGACGGGCGTCGGCTTCCTCGCGCTGCTCAACGTGCTGGGCTTCCAGATCACGCCGAAGCCGGAGCCGGCTGTGGCGTCGATCACCGTGCCGGGCGCCGACAATTTCTCGGTCCAGTCCGTGCCGGCGACAACGGCGGCGCCGGATGACGGCAAGAAGACGTACTACGTGAAGTCGCCATTCCGGAAATCGTAGCGGCCGGAAATCCCAGGCGGCCGGATCTACTCGGCCGCCTTGAGTTCCAGCGGGACGACGAGGCGGCTGAGCGATTCCTTCGGCACGACGTGGACGAAGTTGCCGCGCTCCAGCGACCAGTTCACGAGAATGGTCTTGCCGTGGACGGAGCCGGTGCGTTTCACGTGTTCCTCGATCAGCGTCTTCAGCACGCCTTCCCAGTGCTCCTGGACGACAGGTTTCCAGACCACGGATTCCGGGTTCACCATCGCATCGAAGCGCTTGCCCGGGTCGTAGAGGAAGGCCATGCCGCCGGTCATGCCGGCGCCGAAGTTGTGGCCGACAGGGCCGAGGATTACGGCGGTGCCGCCGGTCATGTATTCGCAGCCGTTGGAGCCGCAGCCTTCAACGACAACCGTGGCGCCCGAGTTGCGCACGGCGAAGCGTTCACCGGCCTGACCCGCGGCGAAGAGTTTGCCGGAGGTGGCGCCGTAGAGCACCGTGTTGCCGATGATGGTGTTGTCTTTCGCCGTATAACGCGCGGTCGATGGCGGACGCAGGATGATGGTCGCGCCTGAGAGGCCCTTGCCGACATAGTCGTTGCTGTCGCCGATGACTTCGATGGTCATGCCCTTGACGCCGAAGGCGCCGAGGGACTGGCCGCACGAGCCTTCCAGCGTCACCCAGAGACGATCCTCGGGCAGGCCGTCCATGCCGAACTTGCGGACGATGTGCGAGGACGCACGCGTGCCGATGGCGCGCTGGACGTTCCGCACGTGGTAGTCGAGTTGCATCTTCTCGCCGCGTTCGAAGAAGGCGGCGCCATCGCGCAGGATGCTTTCATCAAGCGATGCCGGCACTTCGTTGCGCAGCGTCGGCTTGTAGGTGACGCGCGCTTCGGGGTCCGCCCGCACCAGCAGAGGAGAGAGGTCGAGGTCATCCAGCATCGCCGAGCCGCGCGAGATCTGCGCCAGCAGGTCAGTGCGGCCGATGACCTCGTCCAGTCTGGTGAAACCAAGTTCGGAGAGGATGTCGCGCACTTCCTCGGCGATGAAGGTCATCAGGTTGACGACCTTGTCCGCCGTACCGGTGAACTTGGCGCGCAGGCGTTCGTCCTGCGTGCAGACACCGACCGGGCAGGTGTTGGAATGGCACTGGCGCACCATGATGCAGCCCATCGCCAGGAGGCTGGCGGTGCCGATGCCGTACTCTTCCGCGCCCAGCATCGCCGCGATGACGATGTCGCGGCCAGTGCGCAGGCCGCCGTCAGTGCGCAGCGTGACCTGATCGCGCAGATTGTTGAGCGTGAGCACGTGATGGGCTTCGGCGAGGCCGATTTCCCAAGGCAGGCCGGCGAACTTGATCGACGATTGCGGGCTGGCGCCCGTTCCGCCGACATGGCCGGAGATCAGGATGACGTCTGCTTTCGCTTTCGCCACGCCGGCCGCGATGGTGCCGACGCCGGAGCGTGAGACCAGTTTCACGCAGACGCGGCATTCCGGATTTATCTGCTTCAGGTCGTAGATGAGCTGGGCCAGATCCTCGATCGAGTAGATGTCGTGATGCGGCGGCGGCGAGATGAGCATTACGCCGGGCGTCGCATAGCGGTTGCGCGCGATGAACTCGGTGACCTTGAATCCGGGCAACTGGCCGCCTTCGCCGGGCTTGGCGCCCTGGGCGACCTTGATCTCGAGCTCCTTGCAGTTGTTGAGGTACTCCGCCGTGACGCCGAAGCGGCCACTGGCTACCTGCTTGATCGCGGAGTTGGCGTTGTCGCCATTCGGCAGGGGCTTGTAGCGCTCGCGCACTTCGCCGCCTTCGCCGCTGACGGATTTGGCGCCGATACGGTTCATCGCGATGTTGAGCGTGCCGTGCGCTTCAGGTCCGAGGGCGCCGAGCGACATGCCGGGGGTTACGAAACGCTTGCGGATTTCGTTGACTGACTGGACGTCGTCGATGGGAGCGGGCGTGGGCTGCGGTCGGAAATCCAGCAGATCGCGCAGCTGCACGGGTTTCTTCCGCGCATTGGCGAGCTTCGAGTATTTGCGGAAGGCGGCGTACGAGTTGGTGTCGCAGGCCGATTGCAGCAGGTGGATCAGTTCGCCTGACAGCGCGTGCGCATCGCCCGAGGCGCGGATGCGGTAGAAGCCGCCAACCGGAAGAACAGCGACAGCCGCGTTCCACGCCTTGGCGTGGACTTCCGTCGCCTTGCGCTCAAGACCCGCAAGACCGATGCCGGAGATGCGGCTGGTCATGCCGGGGAAATAGTCCGCGACGAGGGCGCGCGAGAGGCCGAGCGCCTCGAAGTTGTAGCCGCCGCGATAGGACGAGATGACCGAGATCCCCATCTTGGACAGGATTTTCAAGAGACCCGCTTCGATGGCTTTCTTGTAGTTGTGTACGACGTTGCCGAGCGTGCGCTCGCCGAACAGGCCGCGGGCGTGGCGATCGGCCAGCGTTTCCTGCGCGAGGTAGGCGTTGACGCAGGTGGCGCCGACGCCGACGAGCACGGCGAAATAGTGCGTGTCCATGCACTCGGCCGAGCGAACGGTGATCGAGCAGAAGGTGCGCAGGCCGTGGTTCACGAGGTAGGAGTGGACCGAACCGGCGGCGAGGATCATCGGAATGCCGGCGCGATCTGCGTCCTGCTTCTCGTCCGTCAGAATGATGTGGCCGCGGCCAGATGAGACAGCGACGCGCGCTTCCTCCCGGATGCGTTCGATGGCGGCCTTGAGGTCTTCACCATCGCCAGCGTTCTTGGATGGCACGAACGTACAGTCGATCACGGCGATGCCTTCGCCGATATGATCGAGCATGCGCTCGTACATGCCGTTGGTGAGCACGGGGCTTTCGAGGACGAACACGTTGGTCTGTGTTTCATCTTCGGCGAGGATGTTGCCGAGGTTCTTGAAGCGTGTGCGCAGCGACATGACGCGCTCTTCGCGGAGCGGATCGATCGGCGGGTTGGTGACCTGCGCGAAGTTCTGGCGGAAGAAGTGTGACAGCGGACGATAGTGGTCCGACAGGACTGCGAGCGGGCTGTCATCGCCCATCGACCCGATGGCTTCCTTGCCGTCTTCGCCCATGGCTGAGAGGATCAGTTCGATGTCTTCCAGCGTGAAGCCGGCGGCGCGCTGGCGGCGCAGGAATTCCTGGCGGTCCTTGTAGAGACGCGGTTCGGGGCCGGGGCCGATCTGCGGCTCCAGCTCGACCACGTTGGCGAGCCACTGTTCGTAGGGATGCTTGTTGGCCAGCTGGTCGATGATCTCGTTGTGCTGGTAGAGTTTGCCTTCCTTCACATCGATCGCAATCATGCCGCCCGGGCCGATGCGGCCCTTGTGCACGATGGCTTCGGTGGGGAGCGGGCACATGCCGGTTTCCGAACCGACGGCGAGGACGCCGTCTTCCGTCATGGCGTAACGCATAGGGCGCAGGCCGTTGCGGTCCATGCCGGCGACTGCCCAGCGGCCATCGAACATTGCGAGCGCGGCGGGGCCATCCCACGGCTCCATCACGGAGTTGGCGTAGGCATACAGCGCCTGATGCTTGCGCGGCATGAGGGATTCGTCGCGCGAGAAAGCCTCCGGCACGAGCAGCGTCTTCGCCATCGGGCCCGAGCGACCGGCGCGGACCAGAAGCTCGAACGTGTTGTCGAGGGCTGCCGAGTCAGAGCCGCCGGGCTGGACGACGGGTTTCACGTCGTCGCCATAGTCGCCGAAATTGTTCGAGACCATTTTGATCTCGTGGCTCTTCATCCAGTTGATGTTGCCCGAGACCGTGTTGATCTCCCCGTTGTGGGCGAGCATGCGGAAAGGCTGGGCCAGGCGCCATTGCGGGAAGGTGTTGGTGGAATAGCGCTGGTGATAGATCGCAACAGCCGAGATGAAGCGGGGATCCTTCAGGTCGAGGAAGAACCGGTCGATGTCCTCGGCGAGGAACATGCCCTTGTAGATGAGGGCGCGCGCGGAGAATGAGCAGACATACAGCTCCGCCATGCCCTCCTGTCGTGCGCGCTTTTCGATGCGGCGGCGACAGACATAGAGGGCGCGCTCGAGTTCCTGCTCGTCGCGGCCGAGCGGGTCGGTGAACAGGATCTGTTCGATTTCCGGCCGCGTGGCGTTGGCTTTCATGCCGATGACGGAGGTGTCGATCGGCGGCTGGCGCCAGCCATAGATGTAGAAGCCGAAGCGCACGACTTCAGTTTCGATGATGGCGCGGGCGCGCTCCTGTGCGCCGAGATCGGTGCGCGGCAGGAAGATCTGGCCGACGCAGACCTGAACTTCGGGCGAGATGGTGTGGCCCTGGCGGCGAACCTGGTCGCGGAAGAATTCCTGCGGAACATCGACGCGGATGCCGGCGCCATCGCCGGTCTTGCCGTCGGCGTCGACGGCGCCGCGGTGCCAGACGTTCTTGAGGGCGCGGATCGCCATCTCGACGATTTCGCGGCGGGGCGTGCCGTCGATCTGGACCACGAGGCCGACGCCGCAGGAGTCGGATTCATGCGCCGGATCGTAGGCGTTGGCTTCGATCAGCGCATCGCGGTGCGTGGTGTACTTGCGGAGCCAGGCCGCGCTCTTGCTTTCAGCGTCGTGTGTCATGTGTCTACTCCGCAGCCACGCGTGAGGCGGCGTTGGCCTTCAGGTAGGTTTCGATTGAAGCGGCCGCGTCGCGGCCTTCCTTGATCGCCCAGACGACCAGCGAGGCGCCGCGCACGATGTCGCCGGCGGCGAAGACGCCATCCATCGAGGTCATCATCGAGCGGTAGTCGATCTTGACGCCGCCCCAGCGGTTCACGGCGAGGGCGGGCTCGTTGAACATCACGGGCAGGTCTTCGGGATCAAAGCCCAGCGCCTTGATGACCATGTCGGCCTTGATCTCGTAGTCGGCGTCCGGAATTTCTTCCGGCGACTGACGGCCCGACGCGTCGGCGACGCCGAGGCGCATGCGGGCGGCGCGGACGGCCTTGGCGCCGCCGCCTTTCTTCTCCAGCACGGCGCGCGGGGCGCCCAGCCAGTCGAACTTCACGCCTTCTTCCTCAGCGTTGGCCACTTCGCGCTGCGAGCCCGGCATGTTGGCGCGGTCGCGGCGGTAGAGGCAGGTGACGGTCTTTGCGCCCTGTCGGATGGCGGTGCGCACGCAATCCATCGCGGTGTCGCCGCCGCCGATAACGACGACATGCTTGCCTTCAGCGTTGAGCACGCCGCTGTCGTATTCGGGAACGGGAAGGCCAAGGCCGACGCGGTTGGAGGCGATGAGGTAGTCGAGCGCCTTGAGGACGCCCTTGGAGGCGGCACCCGGCGTGTTCATTTCGCGGGACTTGTAGACGCCGGTAGCGATCAGGATGGCGTCGTGTTTCTGGCGCAGTTCGGCCAGCGTGATGTCCTTGCCGATGTCGACGCCGAGGCGGAATTCGACGCCGCCATCGGCGAGACGTCTGGAACGGCGCTCGACGATCTCTTTCTCGAGCTTGAAGTTGGGGATGCCGTAGATCAGCAGGCCGCCCGAGCGGTCATAGCGATCATAGATGGTGACCTTGTAACCGGCCGAACGGAGCTGGTCGGCGGCGGACATGCCGGCGGGGCCCGCGCCGATGATGCCGATGGATTGGCTGTATTCGCGTACCGGCTTGATCGGCGGCACCCAGCCCATTTCCCAGGCGGTGTCGGTGATGAAACGTTCGACCGCGCCGATGGTGACAGTGCCATGGCCGGACTGTTCGATGGTGCAGGCGCCTTCGCACAGGCGGTCCTGCGGGCAGATGCGGCCGCAGACTTCCGGCATGTTGGAGGTGGCGGCGGAGATTTCGTAGGCTTCTTCCAGGCGGCCGTTGGCGGTGAGCATCAGCCAGTCCGGGATGTTGTTCCCGAGCGGGCAGTGGGACTGGCAGAAGGGCACGCCGCACTGTGAGCAGCGCGAGGCCTGCTCGTTGGCTTTCGCCTCGATGTAGTCGGAGTAGATCTCCAGGAAGTCGTCCTTGCGGGCGCGGGCGGCACGCTTTTCGGGCGTTTCCTGCTCAACGGTCACAAATGAAAGCATGCGCTGTTGCGCCATGGGACTACCCCAGCCGACGTTGGTCCGAACTGCCGCTCCTTAAGGGCGCAAATCCCCATGCACAATCAGATTCCGTCTTATAAGAACCATTTGGATCGTGAAAGTCGTGATGTGACTGGTTCAGGTGCGGTGCGATCAGAAATGCTGCAAGTATAAGGACCTTTTGGTTCTTATTAGATCGGCTGGCGAGCAGAAGCGAAGCATCACATAACCGCCGACACAGCACCTGAGGGCCGATATCATGGACGCCACAACCATCCTGCAGGCCATTCTGATCGGCCTGGTCGAGGGGCTGACCGAGTTCCTGCCGGTGTCCTCGACCGCCCACATCCTGCTGGCGCAGGCGGCGCTGGGGCTGCACAGCGAGTTCTGGAAGACGTTCGCTGTGATGATTCAGCTGGGGGCGATCCTGGCCGTGGTGGTGGTCTACTTCCAGCGGCTGTGGAACGTGTTGCTGGCCCTGCCCAAAAGCCGCGATGCGCAGTGGTTCACACTGTCAGTCATCATCGCGTGCCTGCCGGCTGTGGTGGCTGCGGCGCTGCTGGGGGGGCTGATCAAGGAAGGGTTCGAGAACCTCGCGCTGATCTGCTGGTCGCTGGTGATCGGGGGCGTGGTTCTGCTGGTGTTCGACCGGCTGGCGCCCAAGCCCGTCGACGGCGATGCGATGAAACTGCCGGCGTGGAAGATCATCCTGATCGGGTTCGCACAGATCCTGTCGCTGTTTCCCGGCGTGTCGCGGTCGGGCTCGACCATTGTCGCCTCGATGCTGCTGAAGATCGAGAAGCGCGCCGCGGCCGAGTTCTCGTTCTTCATGGCCATCCCGATCATGGTCGGCGCGTTCGGCAAGGACCTGTGGGACAACAAGGACAATCTGAGCGCCGACAATCTCGGGATCATCGCGGTCGGTTTCATCGCCAGCTTCGTGTTCGGGCTGATCGTGATCCGGGTGATGCTGGACTTCGTTCAGAAGCGCGGCTTTGCGCTGTTTGGCTGGTGGCGGATCCTGGTCGGCGGCGCTGGCCTTCTGGCCATCCACTTTGCCGGCTTTGGCGCTTACGCGGGCTAGCCTAGCTGCGGCCGGTGAACGGACGCAGCACGAGGCGGATCAGCAGGGCGCCGACCAGACCTGATATCGCGATGTCGATCCACACCGCGAAGTCCGCCGCGCTTTCCGGCAGGACGCCGAGCAGCCAGGCGGTGAGGTCGAAATCAAAGACGCGGAGCAGGGTGCCGATCACGAAGACGCCGATCAGGCCGATCATCAGATCGCCCCAGAGGCCCAGGATCTTCTTGCCGCGAACGACGAAGCGGGCAATCAGGCCGGCGAGCGTTCCGATGCCGATCCACGAAGCGATGATGATCGCGTCGACGCCGGCATAGTCGATCACCAGCCCGTCCATCAGGCATCCACCCGCGAAATCTCATCGACCTTCACGGCCTGGAACTGGCCGTGGGGGCGATGACGCCAGAGATAGGCGGGGACAATGGATTCGACCGATTCAAGCGTTGTGACGCCAAGGTCGGCGAGCGTCAGCGCGCCCGGGGCGACGATGTTGTCGGACTTCAGCAGCTGGACCTGATCGCCGGTCAGCGGCGGGCCGAAGAAGGGGTTGAGGCGCGAGAGCGCGCCGATGGTGTAGCCCAGAGGGGCGGCGATAAGGAACGGGATCGGCAGTAGGAGGCGCGGGCGGCAAATCTCGCGCGTGATGAACTGCAGCAATTCCTTCATCGTGTAGGTGCGCGGGCCGCCGAGTTCGTAGGTGCGGCCCTGCGCGTCGGGCCGCGCAAGGCTGGCGGCGACGGCGTCGGCGACGTCGCCGACATAGACCGGCTGGAATTTCGTCGAGCCGCCGATCAGCGGCAGGATGGGCGACATGCGGGCGAGATCGGCGAAGTAGCTGAAGAAGCCGTCTTCCGAGCCGAACATGATCGAGGGACGAAGAATGGTAGCGCTGGGAATGGCTTCGAGCGTCGAGGTCTCGGCCGCGGCCTTGGTGTTGGCGTAGGCCGAGTGCGAATCCGCCGAGGCGCCGATGGCCGAGACGTAGACGACCTTCTTGATGCCGGCTTCAGCGGCCATGGCGGCGACGTTCTTCGCGCCGAGGGCCTGCGTGCCATGGAAGCTCTGGGGGCCGCGCTCGGCCAGGATGCCGACGAGGTTGATCACGGCGTCGGCGCCTTCCAGCGCACGCTTGATCGAGGGGCGGTTGCGGACATTGGCCTGAAACAGCTGGATCTGGCCGACATCGCCCGCCAGCTTCACATCGCCGCCGAGATGGGGCCGGCGCATGGCCACGCGCACCCGCCAGCCCTGCTTGCAGAGGGCGCGGACGACATGGCGGCCAAGGAAGCCTGCGCCGCCGAAAACAGTGACGATCTTGCCGGTCATGAAAGCCTCGTCGGGAAGTCGGAAGTGAGCTGGCGATAGACCAAAGTTTGAGGGGTAAGTCCATGCGGCGGCGTGGACGGCGCCGAAACGGAACAAAGCCGCCCCAGGAAGGCGCTGGCCGCCTTGGCCCGGACTGCAGACGGCGACGCGAGGGGCCGTGCATGGCCTTTCGGGCCCCTATCCCCGGTTCCGCTGCTCAGGCACGTGGCAGGGGCCCCAAAAGCCGGTAGCGTCGGGGTTTGTGGATTTCGGAGGCGAAGACGATGGCGCTTGTGCTGGAAGATCTGGTCATCACGCGGTGCGGCGGCACGACGACGAAGCTGGACCTGATGTGGGGCGAGCTGTCGATCATGTTCACCGACGATGATGGACACACGCCCTCGGTGGACGTCGCGTTCACGCTGCCGCGGGACCGGCAGATGAAGCTGGGTGAGATCGAGAAGGCGATGCGGTATGAGGCGCTGGTCGTGCTGAAGGCGGCGGTCGCGCAGCTGGAAAAACACTCGATCGGCGACGCGCTGGCGGCCGTGGATGCGGCCTACCAGAAATCGCTGAAGGAGGATTAGACTGGCGGCCTGATCCTGCCCGGAGCTTTTCGTGACTACCGACCTGACCCTTGCCGCGTTCGCGCCTGTGGACCTGCCGGCGATGCAGGCTGTGCGGCAGGCGGCGTTTGCGCCGGTGTTCCAGTCCTTCCGCGACATTGTCGGCGCGACGATTGCGGAGATTGCCTTCAGCGCGCCGATGAAGAGCAGGCCGGGTTGCTGGCGTCACTGTGCACAGGGGATGCCGCGGGCCGGATGCTGGTGGCGCGTGTGGGCGGGAAGATCGTTGGCTTTGTTTCCTGCTCACTGAACCCGGAGACGCGCATGGGCGAGATCGGGCTCAACGCCGTGCATCCGGACCATGCCGGGCAGGGCATCGGCGCCGCGATGTACGAGAAGGTGATGGCGAAGATGAAAGCGGCGGGCACGGTGCTGGCGACGGTCGGCGCCGGGGGCGATCCCAGCCATGCGCCGGCGCGGCGCGCGTACGAGAAAGCGGGCTTCGGGCCGGCTCTGCCGTCAGTCTATCTCTACAAGCTGCTGTAAGCGCTTTCGCCTTACCAGATGTGGACGCGTTCGTCCGGGGGCAGATAGAGCTTGTCGCCGGGCTGGATGTTGAAGGCGGCGTACCAGGCGTCCATGTTCCGCACGATGCCGTTGACGCGGTAGATCGCAGGCGCGTGCGGGTTGGTGAGCACCAGCTGGCGCAGCGCGTCATCGCGGACCAGCTCCATCCATGACTGCGCGTAGGAGAGAAAGAAGCGCTGGTCGCCGGTGTAGCCGTCGATGACGGGGGCTTGCCTGCCGTTCAGCGAGAGCTTGTAGGCGGTGTAGGCCATCTCCAGCCCGCCGAGATCGCCGATGTTCTCGCCCATGGTGAGCTGGCCTTTGGCGCACGCATCCGGCAGCGGGCAGTAGCTGTCGAACTGGGCGCCGAGCTTTTCCGTGGCGGCCTTGAACTTCGCATCGGTTTCCGGCGTCCACCAGTTACGCAAAAGGCCGGCGTCGTCGTACTCGCGGCCCTGGTCGTCGAAGCCATGGCCCATCTCGTGGCCGATGGTGGCGCCGATGTCGCCATAGTTCACGGCAGGATCTGCGTTGGGATCGAAGAAGGGCGGCTGCAGGATGCCGGCCGGAAAGACGATCTGGTTGGGCGCCGCGTAGCAGTAGGCGTTCACCTCGGGCACATTCATGAACCATTCGCCGCGATCGACCGGCTGGTGGAAGCGAGCGAGCTGGCGGTTCCAGTCGAAGGCGTTGGCGGCGCGGACATTCTCGAACAGCTTGCCGGGCTCGATCGCGAGGGCGGCATAGTCGCGCCATGTCGCCGGGTGGCCGACATGCGGCTCGAAGGTGGCGAGCTTCTTCAGCGCTTCGGCGCGGGTGGGTTCATCCATCCAGGCGAGCGTTTTCAGGCGCTCGTCCATCGCGGCGCGGAGATTGGCGACGAGGTCATCAACCTTGGCGCCGGTTTCGGGCGGATAGTGGCGCGCGATATAGGTTTCGCCGACCGCTTCGCCCATCAGCTGTTGCGTGAGCGCGACGCCGCGTTTCCAGCGCTCGCGTTGTTGTTCGGCGCCGTTCAGGGTTTTCGAGAAGAAGGCGAAGCTGGCGTCGTCGAAGGCTTTGGGCAGGTAGTCGGCGTTGTCCGATGCGAGATGGAAGGCGAGGTATTTCTTCCACACGGGAAGCGGCTGGCTGGCGATGAGGGCGGCGCCATCGCGCACGGCTGTGGTCTCGGCGACGATGATGCGATCGACGCCGGTGAAGCCGGCGCTGGCGAAGACATCGGCCCATTTGATGGAGGGTGCGAGCGTCTGGAGCCCGGCGAGATCCATCGGATTGACGGCCTCTTTCACATTGCGCTGGCGTTCCGGCGTCCAGTGAATGGTCGCGATCATTGTCTCGAGCGCGATGACGGCGTCGGCAGAGGCGGCGGGCGAGGGATCGCCGATCAGCTCGAGGATTTTCGCGACGTAGGTTTTGTAGGCGGCGCGGTAGGCGTCATAGGTCGCGCCGGTGGTGAGGTAATAGTCGCGGTTCGGCATGCCAAGACCGGACTGGCCGAGATTGACGGCGTAGGCGGTTGGCGCTGCGGGATCGGCGTCGATGAAGATCGTGAAGGGCGCCGTGAAATCGATCCCGCCCAGCAAGGCGGCGAGGGCGGCCTTGTCCGGGACGGCGTCGATTTCTGCGAGCAGCGGCTTGAGCGGTTCGACGCCGCGCGCTTCGATGGCGGCTTCATCCATCCAGCCGCCATAGATCGCGGCGAGTTTTGCGGCGGACGATCCGGCGGGCTGCGGCTTTGCGCTGAGCGCGTCGAGGATAGCCTTGACGTCAAGCTCGGCCTTGTCGGCGACGAAATCGACGACGCCGAAATAGGAGCGGTCGGCAGGGATTGTTGTCTTCGCCATCCAGGCGCCGTTGACGTGGCGATAGAAATCGTCGCCCGGCTTCACCGATGCGTCGATGTTGGCGAGGTCGACGCCGAAGCTGCCATAGACGGCCCTGGAAGGTGCTGTCGCTTGCTTCGGCTATTCGCTGCAGGCGGCGAGCGCGACAATCGCGACAGCGGCGATGAGCATCAGGCGCATGCGAAATCCCCCGGAAAAAAGCAGCTCTGAAAGCGTGCCTGCAGGCGCGGCGCTGTCAATGCGCGCGCGGAAGACAAAAGGCCCGCAGGGTGAGCCGCGGGCCTTCGATAATCAGATACGGAGGAACGCTACCAGATCTTCACACGCTGTTCCGGCGCGATGTACATCTTGTCGCCCTCCTTGACGTCGAACGCCGTGTACCAGGCGTCGATGTTCGGGACGACGCCATTCACGCGGTATTCCGGCGGCGAGTGAGGATCGATCTGCAGCATCTGACGTGCGTTGTCCTCGCGGCTCATGGCGCGCCACACCTGCGCCCAGGAGAGGAAGAAGCGCTGGTCGCCCGTGTATTTCACGCCGTCGACTTCCAGAACGGGCGCTTCCAGGCCGCCGAGCGACTGCTTGTAGGCGGTGTAGGCCATGATGAGGCCGCCGAGATCGCCGATGTTTTCACCAGTGGTGAGGGCGCCGCTGATGCACGCGTCGGTGAACGGGCAGTATTTGTCGTACTGCGCATTCAGCGCGTCGGCCTTGGTGCGGAACCTGGCTTTCGTTTCCGGCGTCCACCAGTCGCGCTGCACGCCCATGTCGTCGAAGGCCGAGCCCTGGTCGTCAAAGCCGTGGCCGATCTCGTGGCCGATCACCGCGCCGATGGCGCCGTAGTTGACCGCCGGGTCGGCGTTCACGTCGAAGAAGGGCGCCTGCAGGATGCCGGCCGGGAAGGTGATCTGGTTCATCAGCGGATTGTAGGAGGCGTTCACCGTCTGGGCGTTCATGCCCCACTCCTCGCGGTCAACCGGATCGCCGAGGCGCGCGACCTGGCGGTTCCACTCGAACTGGCGGGCGGCCATGATGTTCTCGAACAGCTTGGTCTTGTCGATCTGCATGGCGGAGTAGTCGCGCCACTTGTTCGGATAGCCGACGCGAACCTCGAAATTGGCGAGCTTCTTCAGCGCCTGGGCGCGGGTGGGTTCGTCCATCCACTCCAGCGCTTCGATGCGCGACTTCAGCGCCGTGTTCAGGTTCGCGACCAGCGCGTCCATCTTGGCCTTGTTTTCCGGCGGGAAGAATTTCGCCGCGTAGGCTTCGCCGAGGGCTTCACCCATGTTGCCGTCCAGCAGCGTAACGCCGCGCTTCCAGCGGTCGCGCTTGGCGGTCGTGCCGCGCAGCGTCTTGCCGAAGAATTCGAAGCTGGCGTCATCGAACGCCTTCGGCAGGTAAGCGGCATTGGCGGAGGCGATCTGGAAGATGAGATATTTCTTCCAGACATTGATCGGCTGGCTGTCGACCAGCTTGGCGCCTGCGGCGATTGCGGTGTCGCCATAGGCCACCATGTTCGAGACGTTGGCGATGCCGAGATCAGCGGCGAAGGCCTTGATGTCGATGTTCGGCACGAGTTTCTGGAACGCGGCGACGTCCATCGCCTTGAAGGCCTGATCAGGCACGCGCAACTGTTCCGGCGTCCAGTGACCCTTGGCGATCTCGGTCTCGAACTTGATGACCGTGTCGGCAGAGGCCGCAGGGGTCGCATCGCCCAGAAGTTCGAACACCTTGGTGACGTAGGTCTTGTAGGCCGCAAGGTACTGGTCGTTCTTGGCGGACTTCACGAGATAGTAGTCGCGATCCGGCATGCCGAGGCCGCTCTGGGCGGCCCACACGGCGTAGCGCTTGGGATCGGCGACGTCGGCTTCGACGCCGATGCCAAATGGCGCGGCGGTGTAGGGTTTCGACAGAACCTTCAGCAGGCTGGCGCGGTCGGTGATGTTGTTGATTTCGTCGAGATAGGGTTTGAGCGGTTCGAGGCCGCGCGTCTCGAGCGTCGCTTCGTCCATCCAGCTTGTGTAGAAGTCCGCCGCCCTGGCGACGTTGGAGCCGGCGGCCGGCGGGGCGGCGGCGAAGCCGTCGATGATCGATTTCACGTCGCGCTCGGACTTCTCGCTCAGCGCATCGAAGGAGCCGTAGCGGGCCTTGTCGTCGGGCATCTGGAAAGTCGCCAGCCACTTGCCGTTGGCGTGCCGGAAGAAGTCGTCGCCCGGCTTCACGGCGGCGTCCATGTGGACGGTCTCGATGCCGAAGGCGCCGAGAACAGGTCTGGCCGCTTCGGCGACGGGCGCCGTTTTCTCGCCGCAGGCGGCGAGCAGGGCTGCGGCGGCGATGCCGGCGAACAGAAAATTGCGCATGAAATCATCTCCTGAGTGCGGATCGTAAGTGCAGAAGCGATCCGGCCGCCGCTCCGGTAGGGGGCGGCGGCCGGTTTCAGAGCTACCAGATTTTGACGCGCTGTTCGGGCGGCAGGTAGGCCTTGTCGCCTTCCTTCACGCCGAAGGCGTCGTACCACGCATCGATGTTGCGCTCGGGGATCGAACCGCGCGCGGCCGCCGGCGAGTGCGGATCGGTGAGCACCTGGTTGCGCAGCGCATCGTCACGCTGGATGGCGCGCCAGACCTGGGCGTGCGCCATGAAGAAGCGCTGGTCGCCGGTGAAGCCGTCGATCACGGGCGCTTCTGCGCCGTTCAGCGAGAGCTTGTAGGCGGTGTAGGCCATTTCGAGACCGCCAAGGTCGCCGAGGTTTTCGCCCATGGTGAAGCGGCCGTTCACGCAGGTGCCTTCCAGCGGGCAGAAGGCGTCGTACTGCGCGGCGAACTTCGCCGTCTGCTCGAGGAATTTCTTGTTCGTCTCGGGCGTCCACCAGTTGCGGATCTTGCCGGTTTCGTCGAACTCGCGGCCCTGATCGTCGAAGCCGTGGCCCATCTCGTGGCCGATCACCGCGCCGATGGCGCCGTAGTTGACCGCCGGGTCGGCGTTGGGATCGAAGAAGGGCGGCTGCAGGATGGCGGCCGGGAAGGTGATCTGGTTCATCAGCGGGTTGTAGTAGGCGTTCACCGTCTGCGGGTTCATGCCCCACTCGGTGCGGTCAACCGGGCCTTTCAGCTGGGCGATCTGGCGATCCGTCTCGAACTTGCGCGCGGCGCGGTTGTTCTCGAACAGCTTGCCGGGCTCGATCTTCAGCGCCGAGTAGTCGCGCCATTTCACGGGGTAGCCGACGCGCGGGTCGAAGGTGGCCAGTTTCTTCTGGGCTTCGGCGCGGGTGGGCTCGTCCATCCAGGCCAGCGTTTTCAGACGCTCGCCCATGGCGGTTTTCAGGTTCGCGACCAGCGCATCCATCTTTGCCTTGTTCTCGGGCGGGAAGAATTTGGCGACGTAGAGTTCGCCAACGCCTTCGCCGATCGCGCCATCGAGCAGGCCGATGCCGCGCTTCCAGCGGTCGCGTTTGACCTCAACGCCGCGCAGGGTTTTCGAATAGAACTCGAAGCTGGCGTCGTCGAAGGCCTTCGGCAGGTTAGCCGCGTAGTCGCTGGCGAGATGGAAGGCGAGGTACTTCTTCCACGAATCGACCGGCTGGGCGTCGACCAGCTTGGCGCCATCGATCAGCGCACTCTTCTCGTTGACGACGAAGGTCTGCTGGTCGCCGAGGCCCTGGCCGGCGAGATAGACGTCCCAGTCGATCGACGGGATCATCTTCTTCAGGCCGGCGCGGTCGACCGGGTTGTTGGTGGCCTGGACGTCACGCTGTTTTTCGGGCGTCCAGTGGACGTTGGCGAGCTTGGTTTCGAGGGCGATGACGGCGTCGGCGCTTTTCGCAGGCGTTGTATCGCCGAGCAGTTCGAAGACCTTGGTGACGTAGGTCTTGTACGCGGCGCGGTAGCCGTCGAACTTCTCACCCTTGTTGAAGTAGTAGTCGCGGTTCGGCATGCCGAGGCCGGCCTGCGTGACGGCGACGGTGTACTTCGTCGTGTCTTTCGGATCGGGCATTATGTAGAGGCCGACCGGACTGGCGTAGTCGAAATTGCCCATCAGCTTCACGATGTCGGCCTTGGTCGCGGCGGCGTTGATCGCGGCGAGATCGGCCTTGAGGGGGTCGAGGCCGCGCGTCTCGAGAGCGGCTTCATCCATCCAGGAATTGTAGAGATCGACGACCTTCTGCTGGACCGAGCCGGCGGCGGGCGGCGTCTTGCTGAGTTCGTCGAGCAGTGTCTTCACGTCGGTTTCGGACTTGTCGCGCAGCGAGTCGAAGGCGCCGTAGCGGGCCTTGTCGGCCGGCATCTTGAAGGTCGAGACCCAGGTTCCGTTGACGTATTTGTAGAAGTCGTCGCCGGGCTTCACCGTCGTATCCATCGCCGTGGTGTCGATCCCGAACGCGCCAAGCACGGCCTTCGGGGCCTCGACGACAGGCGTGGCCGGCTTCTCGCCGCAGGCGGACAGCAGGGCGAAGGCCGAAACGGCCAGGAGAAGAGACAGTCGCATTAGGGTCACCTCTGAGGGTCAAACAGGCGCGGACACGATGATCGGGCGCACGATTTGTCTCATCGGAGCCGGATGAGTCAATCTTTCGTATCGAGAAACAATAAGTGGCCCGCGGGCTATGCCGGGCGCGGCAGCCTGGCCGCGCGACAACACCATGAAAGTACGGACGTTTGCGGCGGGCTGCCCTAGATAGCGTACCCTGACCCCCAGCCAGCGAATCACGGGACCGGACAACAGGCATGACCGACACGTCCACCAACCGGCCGGGAGGCGAGCGCAACAGCGCATTCCGGGCGCTGGCGCGCGAGCGGCGGACGCAGGACTTCGTGGCCCTGCTGTCGGCTTCGGTGGTCGTCGTGTCCGGCGTCGCGCTGCTGGGCGCGATGTCGCTGTGGGTGGCGGCGTTCGCCGTCATTGTGCTGCTGGCTTTTGGAGGAGTGTATTTTTTCGCGACGGCGGGTTTTGACCAGGAAACGCTGCAGACGGCGCGCGAGGCGGTGCGCGAAGCTGAGCGCCTGCAGCGGGCCGAGAACGAGCGGTCATTCCGTGTCGCGCTGATCAACGCGCTGCCGGAGCCGGCAATGTACATCGACCAGCTGGGGCGGGTTGAAGCGGCGAACGCTGCCGCGCGCGGGCAGTTCCGCTTTGTCGGCGCCGAGCCGTTGCTGACCGCCGTGGTGCGGCGGCCGGAATTGCTGGACGCGGTGGACGCGGCCAGGCGCGGCGGATCCGCGCAGTTCTTCGAGTTTGTCGAACGCGGCGAAACGGATCGTTACTTCTCGTGCGTCGCAGCGCCGCTGGCGACGGCGGACAGTCTGGGCGTGCTGGTGAGCATGCACGACCTGACCGACATCAAGCGGGCGGAGTTCGCACGCGTCGACTTCCTCGCCAACGCCAGTCACGAGTTGCGCACGCCGCTGACCTCGCTGGCGGGTTTTATCGAGACGCTGCGCGGACCGGCGCGGGACGACCCGGAAGCGCGCGACCGCTTCCTCGAGATCATGCACAACCAGGCCGAACGGATGCGGCGTCTGATCAGCGACCTGCTGTCGCTGTCGCGCATCGAACTGATCGAGCACCGCGCGCCGGATGAGCGCACCGATCTTGCCGGCATCGTCGCCGAGGTGAGCGATGCCGTCGGTCTGGTGGCGGCGGAGGGCAAGGTCACGGTGAAGGTGACGGGGCCTGCGGCTGTGCAGGTCACGGGCGTGCGCGATGAACTGATCCAGGTGGCGCAGAACCTGATCGACAATGCGATCAAGTACACGCCCGTCGGCGGCGTGGTGAATGTCGAGCTGCTGACCGGGCTGTCGCGCGACGAGGCCGTGGTGCGCGCCGGACGCCAGTGGGACGAGGCAGGGCGCATGTCGATCGTGACGGCGCCGCAGGCTGGGCCGCAGAACCTCACGGGCCGCTTCGCCGTGCTGCGCGTGTCGGATGCGGGGCCGGGGATTGCGCGCCAGTACCTGCCGCGCCTGTCGGAGCGTTTCTATCGCGTTGATCCGGGCCGCGGCCTGATGAAGGGCACGGGGCTGGGCCTCGCCATCGTGAAACACGTGGTGCAGCGCCATCGCGGCGAGTTTCTGGTCGAGAGCGAACCGGGCCGCGGCTCAGCGTTCGGCGTCGTGCTGCCGCTCGCGGCGGAGTAGTTGCCCGGAGCGGATGCGCCTCAAAGCAGATGCGCTTGCGCTTCGTCGCGGTGCTTCTTCAGGTATTTCATGAACGGCGTGCCGCCGGTGCCGACGTCGGTGTCGTTGCCGAGTGAATCCCTGCCCTGCTTGTTGATGTAGCTGGCGGCGTATTCGAGGTGGCGGGTGCGGAAGCGGGCAAGGCTTGCAACGTTGGTGTTGTAGAGATCGCGCAGCACCGGGCCGCCCGATTTCTGGATGAAGGCGCGCAGGGTGGAGCGCTTGCGCACTTCGTCCACGAAAGTGCGGTGCGCGGGTGGGCGGTAGATGTGCAGCTCGTCGAGAAAGGTGCGCAGCGGGTCTTCAGCGTGGCCGATGCCGAGCAGCGCATCCATCGAGGGGACGATGGTGGACTGCGATCCGGTCTGGCCGCGGAAGGCCTGCGGCTTGCCGTGCGTTTCGGCGACGCCTTCATAGATGATCCCATCGCCGAGCGCCGGGTTGTCCTTCCAGCCGTGGATGTAGGGACGCACGCGGTGGAAGTAGATGTAAGGGTCGCAGCGTTCAGGCATGCGGTCGAAGATGGCGTTGACGTCGTCCCAGACTTTTGCGCAGCGGGCGAGGCCGGCCTCGGTGGCTTTTTCATCGCCAGCGTCAGCCGCTTCGATCAGGTCCGGAATCGCCGCCAGCATTTCGCCGGCGCGGGCTTCGATGGCGACGTGGACGAGGACGAACCAGGCTTCATCCTGCCCTGCGAGGAAGTTCTGGATCATCCAGATGTTGTCGAGCGCGATCGGGCCCTTGCGATCCAGCCGGTCCCAGTTGTCGAGCACGTAGGCCGAGTAGGGGAGCAGGGGCTGCTGGCCGAGACGCTTGGCCAGTTGCCAGATCGGCGCGGCAAGCATGGCGGGGAGCCGGGCGGGGGCGGTGGGTTCGCCCCAGACATAGGCCTGCACCATGAAGGAGTAGCGGACCATGGCGGTGCGGATCTCGGCCTCGCTGGCGCCGGCGCAGAAGTCGGCGAGGTTCAGCACAGGCAACGATTCGAGATGATGGCGGACGCGACCGGTCAGAAGGGTGCGGGGGAGACTGGCGGCTGCTTCGACGGCGGGGGCGAGATCGGAGGGAAGTACGATAGCCGCTGCGTCATAAAGGCAAAGAAATCCCCGATCCGTGGTCATTTCGTGATCAGACAGGCTAAGTTTAGCAGATTTTACCGTCATGTCGGTCCCCAAAGCAGTTCCGGAAGGGAGAAAACACCCCATACCGTGCAGTGTAAATCGGGAGAATGGGTCCAGACGGGACGAGCTGTTCCATGCGCGCGCGACAGGGCGACGGATCACGCAGCGGCACTGTCACCAGTGTGTCAAATTACAGCCCTATGGGTCAGGCGGCGCAATCCGCAATGGCGCACCGGATTGCAGGACGTTTCGGTTAGATTTTGGGCTAGACTGGGACCGGGCCCATTCCGGCTGGAAAGAGAAGGACTGAGAGATGACCGAACATACCGTAAGGTCCTTCTCGGCGGATCTCGAGGATCTGACTGGCGATCTCGCGCGCATGGGCGGGCTTGCAGAGGATATGGTGTCGGACGCCATCCAGGCGATCACGACGCGCGACCAGGTGCTGGCCGATACCGTCGTTGGCCGCGATCCGCAGATCGATGCGCTGCAGGTGGAAGTCGAGAAAAAGATTCTCCGTTTGCTTGCCCTGCGGCAGCCGCTGGCGCGCGACCTGCGCCAGACGATTGCGGCGCTGAAGATTGCGGCCGAGCTGGAGCGCATCGGCGACCTTGCCAAGAACATCGCAAAGCGGACCAAGACGCTGGATCAGGGTGCGCCGGCGGCGGCGCTGAAGGGCGTGTCGCGCATGGGCCGCCTGGTGGCGGCGCAGCTGAAGCGCGTGCTGGACGCCTACGCCGCGCTGGAGACGGATGCGGCCTCCAACGTCTGGACGCGCGACGAGGAAGTGGACGAGCACTACCAGTCGCTGTTCCGCGAAGTGCTGACCTACATGATGGAAGATCCGCGCACCATTTCGGCGTGCGCCCATCTCCTGTTCGTCGCCAAGAACCTCGAGCGGATTGGCGATCACTGCACCAACATCGCCGAGGAAATTCACTTCCTTGTAACGGGCGAGCAATTGCCCACGGAAAGGCCCAAGGTCGATGCTCTCAAATCAAGGTGAACTGACGCGCGCGCCTGCGCGCACGTCCATCGCCAAGCCTTACGCCCTTGTCGTCGAGGACGAGGGAGCGCTGGTTGAGCTGGTGCGCTACAATCTCGAAAAGGAAGGCTACGAGGTATCCATCGCCGGCGATGGCGAGGAAGCGATCCTGATGATCGACGAACGCCAGCCGGATATCCTTATCCTCGACTGGATGCTGCCCAAGCTGGCCGGAATCGAAGTCTGCCGCCGGGTGCGCCAGAAGGCGACGACGCGCAACCTGCCGATCATCATGCTGACTGCGAGGGCCGAGGAAGCTGATCGCATTCGCGGGCTGGACACTGGCGCCGACGACTACATGGTGAAGCCGTTCTCGATCACCGAACTGGTGGCGCGCGTGCGGGCCGTGATGCGCCGCATCCGCCCGGCGCTGGCCGAGGACAAGGTGCTGGTCGGCGACATCAGCGTGGATCGCGCCGCCCACCGCGTCGTCCGCAACGGCGTGGAAGTGCATCTCGGGCCAACGGAGTTCCGCCTGCTGGACCATTTCATCCAGCATCCCGGACGCGTGTTCTCGCGCGAGCAGCTGCTGGATGCGGTGTGGGGCTCGGACGTCTATGTCGAGACGCGCACCGTGGACGTACACATCGGCCGCCTGCGCAAGGCGCTGTCCAAGGGCGGCGGCGAAGACCCGATCCGCACCGTGCGCTCGGCCGGGTATTCGCTCGACGCTGAGTAGACCAGAGGCTTTCTGCCAGACGCTTTCGGGATGACAGGGGCGGGTGTGCGGCGTAAACCGCGCCTCATCCGCATCCTGGAGCTCGTCCGCGCATGATTCCCCGCTATTCCCGGCCCGAGATGGCGGCGATCTGGACGCCGGAACAACGCTATTCGATCTGGCTGGAGATCGAGACCCTGGCGGCCGAGGCGATGGCCGAGCTGGGGATGATCCCGGCGGACGTGCCCAAGGCAGTGCGCGCGCGGGGCGGCTTCGATGTCGACCGCATCGACGCCATCGAGCGGGAAGTGAAGCACGATGTCATCGCCTTCCTGACCAGCGTGTCGGAGCATGTCGGCGCCGAAGCGCGCTTCCTGCATCTGGGCATGACATCATCGGACGTGCTGGACACCTGCCTGTCGGTGCAGCTGGTGCGGGCGTCGGACATCCTGCTGAAGGGCGTCGACCGGGTTCTGGCGGCCCTGAAGAAACGCGCGATGGAATTCAAGCTGACGCCGACCATAGGCCGCAGCCACGGGATTCACGCCGAGCCCACGACATTCGGGATCAAGCTGGCGGGTTTCCACGCCGAGATGGCGCGCAACCGCAAGCGCATCGAGACGGCGCGCGAGGAGATCGGCACCTGCGCAATCTCGGGCGCGGTTGGCACGTTTGCCAACATCGATCCGCGCATCGAGGTGATGGTGGCGGCGAAGCTGGGGCTGGCGGTGGAGCCAGTGTCGACGCAGGTGATCCCGCGCGACCGTCATGCGGCGTTCTTCGCGGCGCTGGCGGTGACGGCGGCGTCGATCGAGCGCATCGCGACCGAGATCCGCCACCTGCAGCGCACCGAAGTTCTGGAAGCCGAAGAGTTCTTCTCGGAAGGGCAGAAGGGCTCGTCCGCGATGCCGCACAAGCGCAACCCGGTGCTGACGGAAAATCTCACCGGTCTTGCGCGGCTTGTGCGTTCGGCCGTCGTGCCGGCGCTGGAGAATGTGGCGCTGTGGCATGAGCGGGATATCTCGCATTCCTCAGTCGAACGCGGCATCGGGCCGGATGCGACCATCCATCTGGATTTCGCGCTGAACCGCCTGGGGCAGGTGATCGAGCAGCTGCTGGTCTACCCTGAGAGCATGCTGGCCAACCTCAACAAGCTGGGCGGGCTACATAATTCGCAGCGCGTTCTGCTGGCGCTGGTGGAAGCGGGCGCAACCCGCGAGGACGCATACCGGCTGGTGCAGCGCAACGCGATGATGGTGTGGCGCGATTCCAACCGCAGCGCGGGCGACTTCCTGCGCAACCTGAAAGCCGACGCCGAGATCGCCAAGCTGCTCAAGCCGGCCGAACTCGAAGGCATGTTCGACCTCGGTTACCACCTCAAGGCGGTCGACGTGATCTTCGAGCGGGTGTTCGGCAAGAGCTGAAAAAATGGGCCGGACCATCACCGGTCCGGCCCAGTCCATGATGGGGCAGCGCGACACCAGGGGTGTGTGTCGCGCCTCAACCGGAAAAAGTGTGCACCCAGGGAGAGGGACGTTTCGGGCGCTCCCGCCGGGGGAGACGGGCACGTTTCCAGTCGGGCCGGACCGGCGCCGCCAGTCCTCGGCCCCGAGACTGACGCCGAACCGTTAAGAAAACGGCCTCCAAAATAAACAACCTTTACGGAATGATGTTCACCGTGACGCGCGCAGGCGCTGCGCCAGTGCGGCACAGACCCTTAAAACGCCTACGCGGACCGTGGCGGCAGCCAAGCGCCAAGCCCGGCCGGTTGGTAAATCCGGGCGGGACCGGCCCGCCCAGGGTCTGTGAACAATTTTCGGAAGCTTGAGCCTATTTCTTCTCGGATTTGACCTGCTCGATCGCCGTCTGGAGGAGTTCCTCCATCTGGCGGTGGAGCTGGTGGTCGGTCTGGGCGATTCCGGCCTTGTCGAAGTCACCCCGGACCTTTCGGAAGACGTCTTCATCGCCCGGCGCCTCGAAATCGGACTTCACAACTTCAACGGCGTAGGCGCTGGCGGCTTCGCCCTTGAGGCCCATCAGATCAGCCGCCCACAGGCCCAGCAGCTTGTTTCGGCGGGCGTTTGCCTTGAAACGCAGCTCCTGGTCGAGGGCGAACCTGGCTTCTTCACCGGATTTCCGCTGGTCAAAACCGCTCACTGCACTCTCCTCGGGTCGCTTGCGCCAGACGCGTCTGTTGTCGATATAGCCGCTGTTTGCGGTCAAAAACACCCCCGCGACCAACTGCGGGGCGACGCCCTGTAAAGGATGCTGTAGAGAAGCCCGTCCAGACACGACTCAGACCGGGTTCAAACCGGTCCAAGGCCCGGCGGCAAGGCCGTCGCGGCGGGGAGACGATACGATGGCCAAGCGCCGCAAGATCTACGAAGGCAAGGCGAAGATCCTGTACGAGGGTCCCGAACCGGGCACCCTGATCCAGTACTTCAAGGACGACGCCACCGCCTTCAACAACGAGAAGCGCGCGGTGCTGGACGGCAAGGGCGTCCTGAACAATCGCATCAGCGAATTCGTGATGACGCAGCTGAACAATATCGGCCTGCCGACGCACTTCCTGAAGCGCCTGAACATGCGCGAGCAGCTGATCAAGGAAGTCGAGATCATCCCGCTGGAAGTGATCTGCCGCAACATCGCGGCCGGTTCGATCTCCAAGCGCCTCGGCATCGAGGAAGGCACGCAGCTGCCGCGCTCGATCATCGAGTTCTGCTACAAGAAGGACGAGCTGGGCGACCCGCTGGTTTCCGAAGAGCACATCACAGCGTTCAACTGGGCGACCAACCAGGAGATCGACGACATCATCGCGATGACGTTGCGGATCAACGATTTCCTCACTGGCCTGTTCGCGGCCGTCGGCATCAAGCTGGTGGACTTCAAGGTCGAGTATGGCCGGCTCTATGAAGGCGAGATGGTTCGCACCGTCCTCGCCGACGAGATCAGCCCCGATTCATGCCGGCTGTGGGACATGGCGACCGGCGAGAAAATGGACAAGGACCGCTTCCGCCGCGACCTCGGCGGCGTCACCGACGCCTACGCAGAAGTGGCGCGCCGTCTGGGAATCATGAAGGAAGGTGGCGGGGCCGAAATCCTGGCCTTCACCGGCGCCGACACTGGCAACGACTCGGGAAAATAGATGATGCGCGCGAAAGTCCACGTCAGCCTGAAAGCAGGCGTGCTCGATCCCCAGGGCAAGGCGGTCGGCGATGCGCTGGGCCGTCTGGGCTTTGGCGAAGTCGGCGAAGTGCGCGTCGGCAAGACGATCGAGCTGGAGCTGGCCGACGGCCTGTCGAAGGCGGATGCCGAAAAGCGCGTCAAGGACATGTGCGAGAAGCTGCTCGCGAACACCGTCGTCGAGCGTTACTCGATCGAGATCGCCTGATCATCTGATCATCTGATCATCTGATCATTTGATCGGCTGAAACTGAAACGCGCGCAGCGAAAGCTGCGCGCGTTTGTTTTATGTCGCGTGTGTCGCCGCCAGCCTATTTGGCTTCTTCGGCCGATTCCTCGAGGTTATCGCCAGCCTTCGACACGTCCTTGCCGAAGCCTTCGACAGTGTTGCAGGCTGCGGCCATCAGCGGGGCGGCCAGAATGAGCGCAAGAACAAGCGTGCGAAGCGGTTTCATGGATATTCTCCCATCGCCGCGCGAAGCTGCACGGACGTCCGCCAAAGAAACGCGGCACATCCGTGCGGGTTCCATCGCCCGCTGCATTCCAGCCGCAACTGAAGCAGGAAGCGTCTAGTTCTTCGCCTTGTCGGCGGCGTCTTCGACCTTGTCGCCGACCTTCGAGACGTCCTTGCCGAAACCGGCAACCGTGTTGCAGCCCGCGGCCATCAGCGGCGCGGCGATAATCAGAGCGAGAATGAGTTTACGCATGAAAAGTCTCCCATAAGTCCGTCCGGCAGCGAAAATGGCGTTCGGCGGCGATTTGCGCAAGCCGGGCAGGCGATTGGCCGCAAGGGCGACTAGGGGGTCCGGTTCGGCGGGCCGGAGCGGGATCCGGTCCGGGGATGTGTCTTGCCGGCGCCCGTGTCGTGAGCGGCGCTCGAGATCGCCTTGCCGGTGGCCGAGACATCGCGGCCGAAGCCCTCGACCGTGTTGCAGCCTGCGGCGCCGACGCACAGCAGCCCCGCCAGAACAATCGCTCGCATACCTGTCCCTCCGGCATTCCCTTCGGCCCGCACGTCTGGCCGATATTGCGTCCCGGGCCAGACTAGCGGCGAAATCAGGCGACATTCAAACGGGGATTCGGCGGCCATGATGACCACCACCTACTGGGCGCCGATTGCCCTGCTGATCACGTCCAATGTGTTCATGACCTTCGCCTGGTACGGGCATCTGAAGTTCACGTCCGCGCCGCTGTGGCTGGCCATCCTGGCCAGCTGGGGGATCGCCTTTGTCGAATACTGCTTCGCCGTGCCGGCCAACCGGATCGGGCATCAGGTCTATTCCGCGGCCGAGCTGAAGACGATGCAGGAGGTGATCACGCTGGTGGTGTTCGCGGTTTTTTCCGTCTGGGTGCTGAAGGAGCCGATCACGATCAAGCATGGCGTCGGTTTCCTGCTGATCGCCGTGGGTGCGGGGGTTATTTTCTACAAGCCCGGCTAGGCGCTAAACGCTCGCGACTCGCCGTGAAACCTGCTAATGGGCCGCCCATGAAATCCGCAGTGATCGTCTTCCCCGGCTCCAACTGTGACCGCGATGCGCAGGTCGCCTTGCGACAGATCACGGGCCAGGAGCCCGCCATGGTCTGGCACAAGGATGGCGAGCTGCCGAAGGGCCTCGACCTCGTTGTCCTGCCGGGCGGATTTTCGTATGGCGATTACCTGCGCTCCGGCGCGATGGCGGCGGCGTCCCCGGTGGGCGATGCGCTGCGCAAGCATGCCGAGCGCGGCGGCTTTGTGCTGGCGATCTGCAACGGCTTCCAGGTGGCGACAGAGCTGGGCCTGTTGCCCGGCGCGCTGTTGCGAAATGCGTCGCTGAACTTTGCCTGCCGTCCGCAGCCACTGCTGATCACCGGCAATTCGGCATTCACCGCCGCCTATGGCGCGACGCGCGAAGTGTCGTTCCCGATCGCGCACCATGACGGCAACTATTTCGCCGACGCGGCCACGCTGGATATGCTTGAGGCCGAGGGCCGCGTCGCCTTCCGCTACAAGGGCAATCCGAACGGGTCGGCGCGGGACATTGCGGGCGTGTTGTCGGAGAATGGCCGCGTGCTGGGCCTGATGCCACATCCCGAGCGCGCCATTGGTGGGCATGAAGGCGGATCGGACGGGCGTCGCCTGTTCGAGAGCCTGCTGGTTGCGGCCTGAGCGCGCACGCCTGAACCGGGCATGTATTCAAAACGTAATGGTGCCTGAGACCGCCGATAGCTGGCGGGCGTGAGGCATGTGATGTTTCGGTCTGTTCGCAGTTGGCTGGCGGCGCCTATGGTTATCGCGGCGGCGGCGTGTTCGACGATGCCGGCGGCGGACCAGTCCCAGATGCAATTTGTTCAGGCCGCTAATGTCCGCACGCATGTCGAGACATGGGGCGCGGGGCCGCCCGTCCTCCTGATCCACGGCGCCTCGTCCGACATGGCGGTGTTCGCGCCGACGGTGATCCCGCTGCTGAAGGGCAGCTATCAGCTGACGGCCTATGATCGTCCGGGCATGGGCCTCACGGCGCAGCGGCCCGCCAATGCGGATCAGCTGGGCGAGCAGGCGAAAGTCGCCGCCGGTGTGATCGAGGCGCTGGGCCTGAAGAAGCCGATCATCGTGGCGCACTCATTCGGCGGCGCGGTTGCGTTGCGGTTAGCGCTGGACCGGCCGGATCTGGTGTCGGGCCTCGTGCTGATGGCGCCGGTTGCCTATGAATGGCCGGGCGGGGTGGCGTGGCACGCATACTGGTCGAGCAATCCACTGGTCGGACCGCTGTTCAACAACGTACTGGCGCCGCCTTTCACCGCCTCGGCGGTGCGCGAAGGCATCAAGGGCACATTCGCGCCGATGCCGGTGCCGCCCAACTATCTGGAAAAGGCCGCTGTGATGCGCGCCACGCGACCGGGCGCGATGCGGGCGAGCGCAGAAGATCTGGTGGCGGCCAAGCGCGAGTTGATCGCCCAACAGGCGAGGTACCGCGATATCAAGGTTCCGGTCGCGATCCTGAGCGGCGATGGTGACACGGTGGTGAGCCCGACGATCCATGCAGCACAACTCAGCAAGACGTTGCCGAACACGAAGCTGGTGATTCTGCCCGGCGTTGGTCATGTGCCGCATGAAGCGGCGCCGGAGAAAGTGGCGGAACTGGTGGAATGGGTGCACGCGCAAGCCAAGTAACGCGCCAATATCGCGGCACAACGCCCCAGCCTAGCTTGGCATTCGCGCCGGCAGCGCTATCTGAGAGTCATTCCAGTTTTGACATTTCAGGAGCGCTGCACATGGACATCGGCATCGACGCAAAGACCCGCAAGAAAGTCGCGGGCTCGCTCGAGCAGGTTCTGGCGGACACCTATTCGCTCTACGCCAAGACCCACGGCTATCACTGGAACATTGAAGGGCCGCGCTTCCTGACGCTGCACACGCTGTTCGAGACGCAATACAATGAGCTGTGGCTGTCGCTGGACCTGATCGCTGAACGCATCCGCTCGCTCGGCCACTACGCGCCGTTTGGCGAGTCCATCGCCACCAAGTCGACCATCAAGGGCGACAAGGGCGTGCCGGATGAAGACACGATGCTGGCCAATCTCGCGGCCGGCAACGAAGCCGTGGTGAAAGCTGCGCGCGCCTGCCTTGAGGCGGCGGAAGAAGCCGGCGACCAGGCGACGGCGGATCTGATGACGCAGCGCGTGTCAGTCGGTGAGAAAGCGGCGTGGATGCTGCGCGCCCACCTGCCGAAATAGGCCGAGCCCGAACTAGTCGTCCTGCCGGAAAATCTCGCCGCCCTTCATCACGAAGTCGACGCTTCGCAGCGTTGCGATGTCCTGCGTCGGGTCGCCGGGGACGGCGATGATGTCGGCGAAAAGGCCGGGCTTCAGCGTTCCGACCCTGTCGTCCAGGCGCAGCATGCGGGCATTGAGCGAGGTCGCCGAGATCAGCACCTGCGCGGCGGGCAGGCCGGCGGCGGCCATCTGTTCCAGCTCGCGCGCGTTCTCGCCGTGCGGGAAGACGCCGACATCGCCGCCGACGCACATAGCGACGCCTGACTGGCGCGCGAGGCCGAATGCCTTGAGGCCTTCGGTGACGGAAGCAGGCGCTGGCGCTGCGCCGTTCCAGCCGCGATAGCGCGAGATGGCGTCGCCTGCGGCAAGGGTGGGACAGAAGAACATGCCGCGATCCTTCATCGCCTTGAAGATCTCGGCCGTGCCGCCGTCGCCATGCTCGATCGTGTCGGCGCCGGCGGCGATGGAGCGACGCATGCCTTCAGCTGTTGCGGCGTGAACGGCGACGGGGCGTCCGGCATCGTGTGCGGCGTCGACGGCGGCCTTCAGCTCGGCGGCGGAGAATGTGGGTCGGCTGGGTTCGCCCGGACCCCAGCGATAGTCGGCATAGAGCTTCACCACATCAGCGCCCGCGGCGATCTGCGCGCGCACGACGCGCACGACATCGTCAACGCCGCTGGCTTCCTCGGCGCCGAGAGGGACTTCAACGCCGGGCTCGAAGCCCTTCGGGCCATAGGCGCCTTTGGCGACGATGGCGCGCGTCGAGACGACGAGGCGCGGGCCGGGAATGATGCCCTGATTGATGGCCCGCTTGAGGCCGACATCGGCATAGCCTGCGCCTTCAGTGCCGAGATCGCGTTCGCTCGTGAAGCCGGCCATCAGCGTGACCCTGGCGTGCACGACCGCGCGGGCGGTGCGCAGGGAGAGGGGGTCGTGCAGCACCTGATCGTCCCAGCTGGTTTCGTTGTAGGCGTGCAGGAAGAGATGGCCGTGGCCTTCGATCAGGCCGGGCAACAATGTCTGACCGGGCAGGTCGATGATGCGCGCGCCGGCGGGCGCCGCGAGATCGGGGCCGACAGCGGCGATGCGGTCGTCCTGCACCAGCACCTGCCAGCCTTCATGCGGCCTGGGATTGACGCCGTCGAACACGCGGGCAGGCTTCAGAAGGATCGCGGGCTTCTGTTGCGCGTCCGCAGGTGCGGGTCCGGCCAGCGCCATGCAGGCGAGGGCGACAAGTATGCGTTTCATGGACGAGGCTCCCGGGGCGTGGCGAGGATCACGCTATCAGGCCGTGGGGAGGCCAAGAAGGGGCCGCGGATCAGGGCAGATGGCCAGCCATTGCGCCTGCTCGCTGCGACGGCATACGCCGGGATAATCGCCGCGAGCTTTCCCGATATCGAGCAGGATCTGGAAATGCAGATGCGGCGGCCAGTCGCCGTTCTCGCGCTTGGTGCCGAGTGAAGCGATAGGCTCGCCCGGCATGAAGGCGGCGCCGGGCTTGAGGCCCTTCAGGCTGTCGCGGCTGAGATGGCCATAGAGCGTATGGAAGACGAGGCCGGGCGCGAGCGCGTGTTCGAGGATCAGGGTGGGGCCATAGTTGCCCGGACCGTCATTGATCTGCGAGCTGTGAACGCGGCCGGCGAGCGGCGTGCAGATTTCCGCGCCAGCGTCCGCGAAGATGTCGAGACCGAGATGAACGGTGCGGCGGCCTTCCGGCTCGTCGAACAGCTCCGTCTCATAGACGGCGCGGTCTTCGGCATAGCCGCCCGCGAGGATCTGTTTGCTGGTGTCGATGGCGACAGAGCCGTTGAACACGGTCCAGCCCTTGGCCTTCACGGCGTCAGCATCCAGCGCGATGCGGCCCGCCTTCGCGAGGCCGCGCATGATCTCGGCGCGGGGTGGGGCCTTGGCGAGCCAGGCGGTGTAGGCGGCGAGCTTGGTCATGCACACGTGATAGCGCGAGTGCGCCGCGTCGCCTACTCCGCCGCGACCTTCGAATGGGCGGGCAGGCCTTCCAGATATTTCTCGGCTTCCAGCGCGGCCATGCAGCCGAGGCCGGCGGCGGTGACGGCCTGGCGGAAGATGTCATCCGTCACGTCGCCCGCAGCGAAGACGCCGGGAATGTTGGTGGCGGTCGAGTTCGGATGGGTCTTCAGATAGCCGCCATCCTTGGTGTCGAGCTGGCCAAGGAAGAGGCTGGTCTGCGGCGCGTGGCCGATTGCGATGAAGATGCCGTGGACGGGGACGTCGGTGATGACGCCGGTCTTCAGGTTGCGCAGGCGCGCCTGTGTGACGCTGAGCGGGGCTTCGGCGCCGATGACGTCGGCAAGCTCGGTATCCCAGATGACGTTGACCTTCGGATTGCGGAACAGGCGATCCTGCAAGATCTTCTCGGCGCGGAAATGGTCGCGGCGGTGAACGACGGTGACTTTCGAGGCAAAGTGCGTGAGGTGCAGCGCTTCTTCGACAGCCGTGTTGCCGCCGCCGACAACGATGACTTCCTTGTTGCGATAGAAGAACGCGTCGCACGTGGCGCAGGCGGAGACGCCGAAGCCCTTGAACTTCTGCTCGGACTCGATGCCCAGCCATTTTGCCTGGGCGCCGGTGGCGACCACCAGCACGTCGCAAGTGTAGGTCGCGCCGCTATCGCCAGTCAGCCTGAACGGGCGAACCTGCAGGTCAGCCTTGATGATGTGGTCTTCCACCATCTCCGTGCCGACATGGATTGCCTGAGCGCGCATCTGGTCCATCAGCCAGGGGCCCTGGATGACGTCGGCAAAGCCCGGATAGTTTTCAACATCGGTGGTGATGGTGAGCTGGCCGCCCGGCTGGATGCCGGCGATCAGCATCGGCTTGCGCAGCGCGCGCGCGGCGTAGATCGCGGCGGTGTAGCCGGCCGGGCCGGAGCCGAGAATGATGATCTGGGAATGGCGGGTCGTGGTCATGACGGCTTTCTGTCTCTCAGCTTCACGTATTCGTCCCAGGCGCGGCCGAAATGATCCTCGGCCTCTTCCCACTCCAGCCAGCCGTCCAGCCCGTCTTCGCCAAGCTCGACTTCATAGCTCCCCGGGGCTCTAGCCGCATCGACGGCGGCGTCAAGGTCGGCTCCGAAGCCGATTGTGAGGAAGCCATGGCGGTAGCGGATGTAGAACGCCTCGCCGGTTATGGTTTCCCCCTCCCACTGTGCGGGCATCGCCATGGAGGTCTTCTCGATCCGGATGATGGCGGGGTGGCTCATGGTCCTGTCTTGCTACGTCTGCTGTCGGTCAGAGAGGTGGGGATGACGCCCGCCGCCGGGAAGGCTTCTGGTCCAGACACCTGAGCCAGTTCAGGTTTTCTGACGGAAGGACGGGACAGGGTGGCGCACCAGCAGCAGGCGGACGATTTCGTCGGCGGCGCGCTCGACCTCGCGGATCGGCTTGTAGGTCCAGCGCGCGATCGGGCCGCCAAACCAGCGGGCGGCGCCGGCGTCGATAAAACTGTGGTGCATCCGGTCGAACTTGGGCGAGCGGCCTTCGAGGCGGAGCAGGTGGATGGGTTTCCCGAAATAGGCGGGGTCAGCCAGCATGTTGGCGCTGTCCTCTGTCACCAGAGCTGCGTCGCACAGCGACAGGAAGGCGAGATAGGGGTTGGGGCCGTCGGCGGCCTCGCTCTCCCAGAAGCGGGCCTTGAGGTCCTTGGCGAGCGCGCGCAGTCCGGTGCGCGCGTGATCGGGCGTGCGTCGCGAGACGGTGATCCACAGCGCCCAGCCGGTGGCGGCGATCGCGCGAAGCGAGGTTTCAATCTCGCCAAGGCAGGCTTCGCTCAGCGTGTGGGTTTTGGAATCGCCGCCGATCGAGACCAGCAGTTTCGGGCGGGGCTCCGAGGCCAGATCGGGAAAGCGGCGAGCCGCATCAGCAATGTCGCTTTCCGGGAAGAAGGTTGGCGGGCCGAGGATCGGAAAGACGTTGCGGCCCTTGAGCCCATCATGCGCGGGCGGGATGACAAGATCGAACGGGCGGAGGCCGACCTTGGGATGCTGCGTCTGCACCACCAGCGTCTTGCCGCGCGAGAGATGCTTGATCTGGCGCGAGTAGGGGATGGAGCGGCGGCCGGCGCCGATCCAGACATCGGGCCATGGCGCATGCACCAGTTCGCGCTGGTCGTCATCCAGTGCGCCCATCGGGAACGGCCAGATGTCCGGTCGCAGGCCAAGCTGCCAGCCTTGCGGGTTGAGACGCAGGGGAGCGGCGCGGTGGGCGCGCGAGCGGATGTGGGACAACTGCGCCTTGCGATGGGGCGCGTTGAGCGCCCGCGCGAGCGACAGCGCTTGACGCTCGATGCCGGCGCGTCCGTCGGAAACAACCCAGACGGAGGGACCGGCGACTGCTGAGCCGCCCCCCGGCGAGATCACGTCAGCGCCACTCGATCGAAACGATCTCGAACGACTTGGCCCCGCCGGGAGCAGACACTTCGGCGGTGTCGCCCTCTTCCTTGCCGATCATGCCGCGCGCGATGGGCGAGGAGATCGAAATCTTGCCTTTGGCGACATCCGCCTCGTCTTCGCCGACGATCTTGTAGGTGTAGGTCGCGCCGGTGTCCTCGTCGGTCACCTTAACGGTGGCGCCGAACTTCACGGTCGTGCCTTTCAGGCGCGAGGTGTCGATGACCTCGGCGCGCGAAAGCTTGTCCTCGAGTTCCAGAACGCGGCCCTCGATGAAGCTCTGCTTGTCCTTGGCGGCATGATACTCGGCGTTCTCAGAGAGATCCCCATGGGCGCGCGCTTCCGAGATCGCCGCGATGATGGCGGGGCGTTCTTCGGATTTCAGGATTTTCAGTTCGGATTCGAGGGCCCGGAAGCCGTCGGCCGTCATGGGTATGCGCTGCATAATCGTTCTGTCCATGCCCGAAAGATTGGGAATCAGTCCGAGCGATATGTCCTTGCGGGCTATCGCCGACCTTCAAGAGTAGGTCTGAAGCGCCCCGGCTTCAAGCGGCCGGCTCTTCAAGACCCGCAAAGCCTGTGTAGCAGCCCGGGCCCCTGAAATTGTTGTATAATAGGGGATGCCGAGCGCCAGGGCGGACTGCCGGATGGACGAGGAGTCGAGCAGCGACTGGGCGCCCTCGGTGGTGTTGAAGATCAGCTGGACGCCGCCATTGGTCAGGGCGTCGACGACGTGGGGCCGGCCTTCGAGCACCTTGTTGACGACGCCAACCTTGATGCCGCGTTCGGCGAACCATTCCGCAGTGCCGCGCGTGGCGATCAGCGAATAGCCAAGCTCCACGAGATCGCGGGCGGATTGTTCGATCATCGGCTTGTCGCCATTGCGCACCGAGATGAACACCACGCCTTCGCTGGGCAACGTCATGCCGGCGGCGATCTGGCTCTTCAGGAAGGCTGCGCCGAAGCTCTCATCGAGGCCCATGACTTCGCCGGTGGAGCGCATTTCAGGCCCGAGCACCGGGTCGACGCCCTGGAAGCGCGCGAACGGGAAGACGGCTTCCTTCACCGCAAAGCGCGGACCGCGGATCGGACCCTCGCCTAGCTTGAAGCCGGAGAGCGGTGCGCCGGCCATCACCTTGGCGGCGATGGCGGCAAAGGGACGGCCCACAGCCTTGGCGACGAAGGGCACGGTGCGCGAGGCGCGCGGGTTGGCTTCCAGAACGAAGATGTCGCGATCCTTCACCGCGAACTGCACGTTCATCAGGCCTTTGACGTTGAGCGCGGCGGCGAGCTTGCGCGCCTGGGCGCCGAGTTCAGCCACGATCGCATCGTCGAGCGTATAGGGCGGGATCGAGCAGGCGGAATCGCCCGAGTGGATGCCGGCTTCCTCGATGTGCTCCATGACGCCCGCGATATGCGTCGTCACGCCATCGCAGAGCGCATCAACGTCAACTTCGATTGCGTCGGCGAGATAGCGGTCGACCAGCAGCGGCGTGTCGCCGGAGACCTGCACAGCTTCGCGGACATAGCGCTTGAGGTCGGCCTCGTCGTGGACGATTTCCATGGCGCGGCCGCCGAGCACGAAGGACGGGCGCAGCATTACCGGATAGCCGATGCGGTTGGCGGCGGCGATGGCTTCGGCATCCGTGCGCGCGATGGCGGACGGCGCCTGACGCAGGCCGATGCGGTCGATCAGGTGCGAGAACAGTTCCCGGTCTTCGGCGAGATCAATCGAGTCCGGCGTGGTCCCGAGGATGGGCGCGCCGGACGCCTTGAGGCCCTGCGCCAGCTTCAGCGGCGTCTGGCCGCCGAACTGGACGATGACGCCCATGAAGTTTCCGGTCGCCTGTTCGACATGAATGATCTCGGTCACGTCCTCGAGCGTCAGCGGCTCGAAATAGAGACGGTCGGAGGTGTCGTAGTCGGTGGAAACGGTTTCCGGGTTGCAGTTCACCATGATGGATTCGATGTCCATCTCGGCCATCGCGAAGGCCGCGTGGCAGCAGCAATAGTCGAACTCGATGCCCTGGCCGATGCGGTTGGGACCGCCGCCCAGGATCATCACCTTGTTGCGGCCCGAGGGGTCGGCTTCGCTCTGCGCCGGGATCGTCTCGCCCTTGGCGCCGATCCAGCCGGTCTCGTAGGTCGAATAGAGATAGGGCGTCCTGGCCGCGAACTCGGCGGCGCAGGTGTCGATGCGCTTGTAGACGGGGCGGACGCCAGCGGCGTGGCGCGCGGCGCGAACCTTCAGCTCGGTCGAGTCAACCAGCTTGGCGAGGCGAACGTCGGAGAAACCCATGGCCTTGATGCGCGTCCACTCGGCCGCGTCTTTCGGCAGGCCCTTCGCCTTGATCTCCGTTTCCGTCTCGATGATCTCGGCCATCTGGCGCAGGAACCAGCGGTCGATGTGGGACGCGTTGGCGATATCCTCGATGGAAACGCCGCGGCGCAGCGCTTCACCGCAATAGAGCAGGCGATGCTGCGTCGGCTTGGAGCAGGCGGCGATGAGAACGTTGCGATCATCGCCCTGGCCGAGGCCGGGGATCGGCATTTCGTCGAGGCCGGAGAAGCCGGTCTCCAGCGAGCGCAGGGCCTTCTGCAGGCTCTCCTGGAAGGTGCGGCCGATGGCCATCGCTTCACCAACCGATTTCATCGAGGTGGTCAGCGTCTGGTCGGCGCCCTTGTACTTCTCGAAGGCGAAGCGGGGGATCTTGGTGACCACATAGTCGATGGTCGGCTCGAACGAGGCGGGCGTGACGCCGGTGATATCGTTGGAGAGTTCATCCAGCGTGTAGCCGATAGCCAGCTTCGCTGCGATCTTGGCGATCGGGAAGCCGGTGGCTTTCGAGGCGAGGGCGGACGAGCGCGAGACACGCGGGTTCATCTCGATGACGACGAGGCGGCCGGTCTCCGGGTTGACGGCGAACTGCACGTTCGATCCGCCGGTCTCGACGCCGATGCAGCGCAGCACCGCGATCGAGGCATTGCGCATCACCTGGTATTCCTTGTCCGTCAGCGTCAGAGCCGGCGCGACGGTGATGGAATCGCCGGTGTGGACGCCCATCGGATCGATGTTCTCGATGGAGCAGACGATGATGCAGTTGTCCGCCTTGTCGCGGATGACCTCCATCTCGAATTCCTTCCAGCCGAGCACGGACTGCTCGATCAGGATTTCATGACTGGGCGAGGCGGCAAGGCCCCGCGCGCAGATCTCGCGGAACTCGTCGACATTATAGGCGATGCCGCCGCCAAGGCCGCCAAGCGTGAAGGACGGGCGGATGATCGCGGGCAAGCCGACGACGGTGAGGCCCTCCTCGACTTCGGCGGTGTTGTGGGCGAGGTGGGATTTGGGCGTCTCCAGCCCGATGGACGCCATGGCGAGCTTGAACTTGGAGCGGTCCTCGGCCTTCTCGATGGCTTCGGCTTTCGCGCCGATCAGTTCGACGCCGTATTTCGCGAGGACGCCGGAATGATGGAGCGCCAGCGCACAGTTCAGCGCTGTCTGGCCGCCCATGGTGGGCAGAATTGCGTCCGGTTTTTCGATCGCAATGATCTTCTCGACGAAATCCGGCGTGATCGGTTCGATGTAGGTGCGGTCCGCCAACTCAGGATCGGTCATGATCGTGGCGGGGTTCGAGTTCACCAGGATGACCCGATAACCCTCTGATTTCAGCGCCTTGATCGCCTGCACGCCGGAATAGTCGAATTCGCACGCCTGGCCGATCACGATCGGCCCGGCGCCGATGACCAGGATAGACTTCAGATCGGTTCTTTTGGGCATGTCACCGGGGCGCTGCAGGCAGACGTCAATTCGCGGTCGGTGTAGCGAGGCGATGGGGTAGGGGCAAGCCTTGCGGCGTCGCATGCCTCGCGAAGCTGTGGTGACTGTAATTCAGGGGTTTTTCTGTCGCAGCGGTAACGAGTCGTTGCATGGTTCAATGAAAGGCTTAGTGGAGACTTCAGAACAGGCGGGCCAGACTGCCGGCATGGTGCGAATCATTCACATACGGGTCCTGATTGCCGCCCTCGGGTTGGCTGCCATGACGACTGCGTCAGCGCAGGAAGGCCCGCGCAAGTCGGCCTCTGGCGTCGGGCCCAACGCCATGGCCGGACCGCAGGCCCGCCCGCCGGAAAGCGTGCCAGCGCCCGCAGCCGCTCCAGGCGCCGGCCTGCCCGCCGCCAGGGAGCCCAAGGACATGGCTGGCATGCTGGCCGCACACAACGCGATCCGGGCCCGGATGGGCCTGGCTGCCCTTGGCTGGTCGAGCACGCTGGCGGGCGAGGCCACAAGCGCGCTGAACGCGGCCGGTCCCAAATCCTGCACCTATTCGGCGGCCCGCACGCTCGGTTCGGCGACGACCAGCATCTATTGGGCGGCGCCGATTTCACAGAGTGACGGCCAGAAGACCACACAAACCCTGTCGCCCAGCTTCGTGGTGTCGGAGTGGCGGGCGGTGAGCGCTGACTATGCCCGCATCACAGCGCCGAAGGCGCGGCTGGTGGGATGCGCCAAAATGGTGTGCCCGACCAAGGCCCAGCTCTGGACCTGCCGTTATGGCGAGCCGCCCAAGGCCAACGCCGCGGGCAAGTCGACGCGCTAGTCCGCGCCGTAGCTGTCGCGCGTCAGGACAACCTTGCCGCTTTCGATATCCGCCACATTGATGTTGGGGTAGCCGACGGTTGCGGTCGCGCTGGCGCGCCAGGCCTCCTCGATCAGGTCGCGGGTCTCGCTCGCGCCGGCGGCGAGGCGCGCAGTGGTGAAGGTCACCGCGGCAGGGGCCGCGTCCTTGATGGCGCCGGTCTGGACCAGTTCATAGAGCGGTTTCACCTGCGCCAGCGAAAGCGCGATAAAGCCGGCGACGCGCTGTTCGATGGGGCAGCCGCAATCGCGATAGGGCGTCATCGCGGCCTTGAGGGCGGCAGGCGTGACATTCGCCTTCACGAACGGTCCTTCATAGAAAGCGTGCAGGCCGCGGACTTCCGGCGGCTGGCCCGGCGGCGGATAGGTCAGCGGATCAGGATAGGCGTCCCAGCCATTGGAGTGGGCGCTGACGTGCTGCGGCTGGCTGGCGTCAGCGCTGAAGTGGGTCATGACGCCGACATCGCGGATGGTGATCATCTCGCGCAGTTTCAGATCGGCGGCGAACCATTCGCGGTCGGCGCGCGACTTGGCGTTGCGCATGGCGACCTTGCTGGCGCGCCAGTAGGCGAAGTCCTTGACCACCTGCTGCCAGGCGTCGATTTCGGCGAAGGGCAGGTAGCCGGGATAGCGTTCGCCCTTGGCGTTGACCGCCTTGTCGAATTCCCAGCGCGCCAGAGGCAGCGCGTTGAGGGCATAGAGGCCGGCGGCGACAGTGCCGTCGTCTGCAACATCGAAATAGTGCCCGCTGTCACGCTCCGCGTCGTGCGTCCGGCCAGCGTTGCGCGAACGATCCGGCTCGCGGCCGAGCAGGGCGATCTGGTAGCGGGCGGTCCTGGTGCGCAGGAAGGCGGGAATGTCTTTAGACAGTGCGTCGATGGCGGCGCCTGAGATCATCTCATGGCCGCGCGCACCCCACGCGAAGGCGGTGGGCGCAGCTGCAAGCGCACCCGCCAGAACCAGCGAGGCGACGGCTGAACGAAACTTCGACTGCATTCCGACACCCTGTGACGACCGGCTGTGGCCAGCTGCCTCTGTCGCCGAAAGCGGCCCGCAGCGCAACGCAGCGACGGTGACAATTTGGCGCCAGTCGGCAGGCGATCTGCGGTTGAGGCTAGTTCACGCCGCTCTGGATGATTTCGCACTCCCAGCCGTCATATTCCCAGCCCTGGTCGTGCAGCCAGTCGCGCAGGCTGGCGGTGAGGCTATCGAAATCGTCGGGCGTCACGGAACTGTGGTGTTCCAGCACAACGCCATTGTTGGCGAAGGCGTCCTTCACCGCAAAACCGTTGGTGCGCAGCAGGTCCATCAGATGCGGCTTCGCTGACAGGTCCGCGTGCGGGTAGGGGTAGGCGTAGTGAATGACGTGACGAACGGTCGCCCCATCATCGCCGTGCTCGGCGACGGCCTCGCGCACGGCGTCATTCTGTTCCGGCGAGCCCATGGTGGTGAGTGGCGGCTTGATCATGCGGCCTCTCGTCTATTGCCAGCGCTTGGCGGTCTTCTGGTCGAAGGATGAGCCTTCGCCTTTCGCGACCCCGCCATAGCCGGTAAGGCGGTCGGCGACGAAGGGGTTGGTCTGGCGCTCCTGGCCGAACGTGCTGGTGGGGCCGTGGCCGGGAACGAAGGTTATGTCATCGCCCAGCGGCCAGAGCTTGCCGGTGATCGAGTCAATCAGTTGCTGGTGATTGCCGCGCTCGAAATCCGTGCGGCCGATGGAGCCCGCGAACAGCACGTCGCCGACAAAGGCGATGCCGGCCTGTGCATTGTGGATCACGACATGGCCGGGCGTGTGGCCTGGCGTGTGCGAGACGTTGAAGACAACGCCTTCCAGTTCCAGCGTGTCGCCGTCGTGGAGATAGCGGTCCGGTTTGCAGTTGCGGCCGTCGCTGATGCCGTATTTGCGGCCGGCGTCCTCGATGCCATCGAGGATCCACTGGTCATCCTCGTGCGGTCCCTCGATGGCGACGCCGGTGCGCTCCTTCAGCTCTTGCGCAGCGCCTGCGTGATCGAGATGGCCGTGGGTGAGCCAGATTTTCTTGAGCGTGAGTCCGAAATGATCCAGCGCGCCCATGAGTTGATCGACGTCCCCGCCGGGATCGACAAAGGCGGCGTGCCTGGTCGCCGTGTCCCAGATGAGGGAGCAGTTCTGCTGCAGCGGCGTCACCGGGATCAACCGGATCTGCAGGCGGGATTCGGGAGGGGCTTCGGACATGAAGGGGTGCGCGGGCTGCTGAACGGAGAGCCCTACATGGCGGCTAAAGCCGCGCTCTGCAACTTGAAGCCTGCTAGTTGACGCGCGAGCGGCGTGGACCCGGCGAAAGAACCGGGTTCTCGGCCAGAACCTGAGCGCGCAGGCGGTCGATTTCCGGGTTGCGCAGGCCGCCCAGCGACATGCGGGTGTCCGCCAGGCGCTCCAGCTTGGAGGCGAGGCTTTCGAATTGGCTGTAGGCGATCCGCTTCATCTCGCGGCGGGTGAGGCTGATGGCCTCGAGGATGAGGCCGGCGATGAGGGTGACGCTGGAGAGGACGACCAGTGCGACGACAACAACCGTGGCGGGGGAGGCGAGGGCGAGGAGACCGGCGGCGAGGACGCCTGCGCCGGCGGCCGAGCCGAAGAGTGCGAGCGGACGCTTGTCGCGCATCAGGCGGCCGGTGGTGACAAGGACGCGCAGGCCATCGCGGAGGGTGCTGAGCCTGGAGACCTTGGCCTCCGCCCGGGCAAGGTAAGTGGTCTGGATTTCCGCCGTAATCATGTCGAGGTCGAGGGCATGGACGGTGAGTTCCGTCTCTGCGCCGAAGCCCGACACGAGCGCCGGATAGCTTTTCGCATAGCGGCGCGAGAAGGCGCGGTAGCCGGAGAACATGTCGGTGAAGCGGTCGCCGAAGATGCCGGCGACGAGCCCCGAGACGAGGCGGTTGCCGAAGGTGAGGCCCTGGCGGCAGGCGGCCTTGTCCTTGGTGATACGCGCGCCGACGACCATGTCGGCCTGCGTTTCGATCAGGCGCGAGACAAGGCGCGGCGCGGCGGCGGCGTCGTACGTTCCGTCGCCATCGACCATCACATAGACGTCCGCTTCGATGTCCGTGAACATGCGGCGCACGACGCGGCCTTTGCCCTGCAGCGGCTCGCGGCGGACGATTGCGCCGGCCTCGCGCGCTTCGGCGGCCGTGTTGTCCTGGCTGTTGTTGTCATAGACGTAGATCCGCGCCTGCGGCAGCGCGATGCGGAACGACTTCACCACGTCGGCTACGGTCGTGCCTTCGTTGAAGCAGGGGATCAGGACCGCGATGTCGACGTGATTGATCGCCGGATCGAGCTGCTGGCCGATGGATTTCAGCGCGGCCTCTGCGATCGCAAGGCGCGTGTGGATGTCGGCGTTCGGATCGATGCTGGACATGGTGGGCCCCGTTCCAATCCGGGACACGCTGCCATGCGGGGGTAAAGGAATTGCCTAGCGGACCGCAGAAAAACCTGCGCTATCCGGGCAAGGTTTCGGTAACCAAACGCCTACTTCTTGTGCTCGGTCATCATGCCGGCGAAACGTTCGAACAGGTAGAACGAGTCCTGCGGGCCGGGGCTGGCTTCGGGATGGTGCTGGACCGAGATGATCGGCTTTCCGGCGACGGCGAGGCCGCAGTTTGTGCCGTCGAACAGCGACTTGTGGCTTTCGGTGACGCCCTTGGGCAGCGTCGCAACATCCACGGTGAAGCCATGGTTCATCGACACGATCTCGACCTTGCCGGTGGTGAAGTCCTTCACCGGATGGTTCGCGCCGTGGTGGCCCTGCGGCATCTTCATCGTCTTCGCGCCAAGCGCGAGGGCCAGCATCTGGTGGCCGAGGCAGATGCCAAGCAGCGGCACGCCGGAGGCGACCAGCTTCTTGATCTCGGGACCGGCATAGATCGCGGTCGCGGCCGGATCGCCCGGACCGTTGGAGAGCACGACGCCATCGGGTTTCAGCGCGAGAATGTCTTCGGCCTTCGTTTTCGCCGGAACGACAGTCGTGCGCGCGCCGACGGCGGCGAGGTTGCGCAGAATGTTCTTCTTCACGCCAAAATCCATCAGCACGACGTGGAAGCGTTTCGTGTCGACAGCCGGGTAGCCGGCGCCGAGTTTCCACAGGCCGGCCGTGCTGTCGAAGGTCTGCCCGGAGGTGACGTTGATGGCGAGGTCGGCATTCTCGACGCCCTTCCAGGCGCGGGCGGCGGCGACCAGCGCCTTGCCGTCGATCTTGCCGGCGGGATCGTGCGCGATGGCGGATTTCGGCATGCCGAGTTCGCGGATGCGGCGGGTGAGGGCGCGCGTATCGACGCCCGAGAGGCCGATGATGTTGCGGGCCGTCATCCACGTTCCAAGCGGGTCGGTGGAGCGCCAGCTGGCGGGAACGGTGGGCGGAGCGCGGAAGACGGCGCCGCGCGCGGCCGTGACGCCCTGAGGCGAGGATTCTTCCTGGTCATCCACGTTCGCGCCGACATTGCCGATGTGCGGGAAGGTGAAGAGGACGATCTGTTCGGCGTAGGACGGGTCGGTCAGGATTTCCTGATAGCCGGTCATCGCAGTGTTGAAGCAGAGTTCGCCGGCGGCGATGCCGGCAGCGCCATGGCCGTGGCCCCAGAACAGCGTGCCGTCTTCCAGGGCGATGGCGCCGGTTGGGAGCGGGTTGGCCATGGGATGAACGCCTCCATTCAACCGGCGAATCCGGGGTCCTGCGCAAACGAGCGGTAGGTAGGGGGGTGGGGGGAGAGCGTCAAGCAGAAGAGGTGCGGGTGCGGCGTCGCGCGCGTCGACCGACAGCTTCAGCAATTGACTCCGTCGCCAACCTGGGAAACACTTCGCTATATGGCGAAGTATTCAGCGACAGCGATGGACCGCACCTTCTCGGCGCTTGCCGATCCGACCCGGCGGGCGGTGTTGCTGCGGCTGAAGAACGAGCCTGGCCTGTCGGTCACGGAACTCGCCCGGCCGCTGTCGATCAAGCTGCCCGGGATGATGAAGCATCTCGATGTCTTGTCGGATGCCGGACTCATCAAACGCACCAAGACCGGCCGCACCGTGCAGGTGCACCTGTCGGCGGCGCCGATGCGGGACGCTGTGAAATGGCTCAACAAGTATGAGCGCTTCTGGACGGCGAGCCTCGACCGGCTTGCAGCTCTGGTGGAAGAGGCGGACGCGCAATGACCCAGACGAAAGCATCGCAGCTGCCGAGCGTCACCATCATCCGGAAAATCAAGGCGCCGCCCGCAAAGGTCTATGCGGCGCTGACCCAGCCCGAGCAGATGCTGCTGTGGTGGGGGCCTGATGCGGGCCCCACGCTCAAGGCCGAAGCCGATGTGCGGGTGGGCGGCCGCCTGAGCGTCGTCTTCCGCACGCTGAACGGCCAGGAGCACAACCCGACCGGCGTCTATCGCGAAGTGGTTCCGGACCGGAAGCTGGTCTTCACGTGGGAATGGGCGGGCGCGCCGGAGCGGGAATCGCTGGTGACGTTTCTGCTGCAGCCGATCGACGGCGGCACGCAGCTGACCTTGATCCACGCGCAGCTTCCCGACGAAGAGGCGCGCAACAGTCACGAGCAGGGCTGGAGCGGCCTGCTCGACAAGCTGCCGGTTTTCCTCGGCGTCGAAGGACAAGGAGATCGCAAATGGGCGAACTGATCCTCACCACCTTCGACTGGGTGCCCGACGGGCCGCGCGGTTTCGTGCGCGACCTGCGCATCCGCTGGGCGCTGGAGGAGGCCGGGCTGCCTTACAGCGTCGCCAGCACGCCGTTTCGCGAACGGGGGCCTGCGCATTTCGCGCACCAGCCCTTCGGCCAGGCGCCGTGGCTGACCGACGGCGATCTCTCCATCTTCGAGAGCGGCGCGATCCTGCTCCACCTTGGCGAGCTGAGCGACAAGCTGATGCCCAAAGACCGGCGCGGCCGCAGCGACGCCAAGGAATGGCTGTTCGCCGCGCTCGCGTCCGTCGAGGCCGCGAGCCAGCCCTGGTCATTCTTCATGTTCTCGGGCGATGCCGGACAAACGCCCATGCGGAAGTTCTTCGACGATTTCCTCTATCAGCATCGGCTCAAGCACATGGAGACGGTGCTGGCAGGCGGCGACTGGCTGGCTGGGACTTTCTCCGTCGCTGATATCCTGATGGCCGATGTGTTGCGGCTGGTGAACCGGTTCGACGGCCTCGCCAACTATCCCGCCTGCCGCGCCTACGTCGCGCGCGCGACAGCGCGGCCGGCCTTCGTGAAAGCGCACGCAGACCAGATGGCGCACTTCGCAGCGGCCGACTGAGCGGGTCAGTGGCGGCAAGCAGGACTGGCGGGGCGCCATCTGTTCGTGGCGGCGGACGCATGGCAGGTTGCGCGCCATGATGGATTTGTTCGCCGCAATCGAGCAGACGCCGCTCAGCATCTGGGTGCGGGAGGACTTCTATGCGTTCTTCTGGATCCTGATCGTGCATGCGCTGGGCATGGCGTTCCTGGTGGGTGGCGGGATCTGCGTCTGTCTGCGCGTGCTGGGGCTGGCGTCAGGCGCGCGGCTGGAGCGGTTTCGCGGCTTCTTTCCGGTGATGTGGGCGGGGCTGGCGCTGTCGGTTGGGTCCGGCGTTCTCCTGTTTGCGGGCTATCCCGCCAAGGCGCTGACCAATCCGGTGTTCGCGGTGAAGGTTGTCTGCCTGATCGCCGCCGGCCTGCTGATGCGCGAGATTGCACGGCGGCTGTTTCCGCTGGCGCTGCGTGGCGAGGCGCTGCCGGAGTGGAGCCGGATGCTGGGTGCGGTCACGCTGGCGCTGTGGATCGCGGCCGTTACGGCGGGAAAATTCCTGCCCTACACGCATCACATGTTGCTGGCGTCATGATCTATCCGCCCGATACGTTTGTGGATGTTGCAGCGCTGGAGCGGTTCGGCGTATCGACCGGCGTCTTCACCCTGATGAATTCGAAATGGGGCTGGCCGATTGCCGAGTCGATCCATTTCACCGGCCTGTGCCTGCTGATGGCGTCGGTCGGCATGTTCGACCTGCGGATGCTGGGCGTGGCGCGCGGCGTCCGGATGAGCGCGCTGCATCGCATGGTGCCGGTCGGCGTTGCGGGCTGGCTGATGTGCCTCGCCACCGGCGCGCTCTTCTTCCTCACCGCGCCGGGACAGTATCTCTACAATCCGGCGTGGCAGACCAAGATGGCGCTGATGGCGGTCGCAGGCGTCAACATGGTGGCGTTCTACCTGACCACGGCCAGAAGCGTCGGCGCGATGGGGCCTGACGACAAGGCGCCGGTTGCGGCGCGCGTTATCGCGGCGGTGTCGCTGGCGTGCTGGCTGGGCGTAATCGTCGGCGGGCGGCTGATCACTTTTTTCAGGCCCCCCTATCACTGGTGCTTGTGGTGCTGAGGCTCGGCCTAGCCACCGGCGGCGCGCAGTTTCTCAAGCGCCGCGATTTCCTTGTCGAGCGCCTTGATCTGCTGCTCGTACTTCACAGCGCCTTCCTTGTCGCCGGTGCCGCGGGCGAGCTGAAATTCCTGCTCCAGCCGCGAGCGGTCTCGGCGCAGTTTCCGGATGGGCGATTGTTTCATGGTCAGGTCTCTGGGCGAGGGGCACCGCCCGCTACATCTCACATGCGGCAGCCGCCTGCCAGCGGGGTCGCCCAGAATGACGCGCAGGGGCCAGACCCGTGATGACACTCGACGTTTCCGATCGCGCGCAACTGACCGCCGCCGTGAAGCAGCTGGCGAAACGCTGTCCGGTGATGAAGGCGGCGCACAAGCGTGTCGGCGTGCCGCAGTGGCGCACGCGGGAGCAGGGCTATGCCGGCCTTGCCCGCATCATCGCCTACCAGCAGGTTTCCACCAGGGCGGCGGCGACGATCTGGGCGCGGGTCGAAGTGCTGCTGAAGAAGGTGACGCCGAAAAACGTTCTCGGCGCCGAGATTGACGACCTCCGCGCCGCCGGGCTGTCGCGGCCCAAGATCGCGCACATCCGCTCGATCGCCACGGCGGTGGAGGACGGCTCGCTGAATTTCCGGCGCATTGCCAAAGCGTCAGATTCCGACGCACAGGCCGAGCTGGTGGCGGTGAGCGGCGTCGGGCCGTGGACGGCGGATGTCTATCTGATGTTCAGCCTTGGTCGCTCCGACGTGTTCCCGCACGCCGATATCGGGCTGAGCGCGGCCTACCGGATGATCACCGGCGAGGCCGCCCGCCATCCGCCCAGGCAGTTTCTCGAGACCGGCGAGCAGTGGCGGCCCTTCCGCGGGGTGGCGGCGCACATGCTGTGGGCTTATATTGGGGCAGTACGCGCGGAACAGGCTGGCGGGGCGTGACTTTCCGGCCTCAGACGCCGTGTTCTGCGTCTCGGCAGGCATTTGAATGGCTGGACATGTCGCCCGCCTGTCATGATGCTGGTGCAAGATTCGCCTAACCCAGCTGCTGGAGCGATGTCGCGCAGCCGGGCAATCGACCGGCGGCGCCGTTTGGCAAGCGGGACTGCCGGCTCTTCGGACGGAACAGAGCTTATGGCTCAGGTGCTATCGCAAGCGCCGAATGGCTGGCCGGCCTTGGTGCTGAACGCGGACTTCCGGCCCCTGTCTTATTACCCGTTGTCGCTCTGGCCCTGGCAGGAGGTGGTGAAATCCGTCTTCCTGGAACGGGTCGATGTGGTCGCGGAATACGACCAGTTCGTGCATTCGCCGTCACTGACCATGCGGCTGCCCAGCGTGATCGCGCTGCGGGAGTTCGTGAAGCAGGATCGGCCGCCGGCCTTCACGCGGTTCAACGTGTTCCTGCGCGACGGGTTCGAGTGCGCCTATTGCGGATCGGAGGAGGATCTCACCTTCGACCACGTGATCCCGCGCTCGCGCGGCGGGCGGACAAGCTGGGACAACATCGTCGCAGCCTGCAGCCCGTGCAATCTGCGCAAGGGCGGACGCCTGCCGAAGGATGTCCGGATGCATCCGCACGTGCGGCCGCATCGGCCCACCACATTCCAGCTGCAGGAGATGGGACGCAAATTCCCGCCGCATCACCTGCACGATACGTGGATGGATTATCTCTACTGGGATGTCGAACTGGAAAGTTAGAGGCGCGCCGGACCGTTACTGGTTCGGCGTTTCCTTCCAGCCGTCGCGCGGGCGCATGACGGAGACCGACGGTGGTTTGATCTCGCCGCAGGCTTCCGGCTCCATCGTGAACATCACATTGCCGACGCGCCATTTGCCGTCGCGCTTCACCATGTCGAACGCATCGATGCCGCAATGGACGACCTGGCCATTGTCGCGAAGCTCGTACGGCGCCCACACCATGGCGATGCCCCCGCGCACCATCACGGTGGGGCTCCAGTAGCGCTCGATGAAATGATCCATGCCGCCAAGCCGCTTCGCGGTTTCGGCGATGGAGCTGCGAGAGACGGCGCCTTCGCTGGCGGGTGTGCGGCGCTGGGCGAAGTTCGAACCTTCCGGAACACTGAGCGCGAGGATGGCGGCCTCGTCGCCATTGCCGGCGGCGAGCAGCCACTGGTCGACGATAGCGAGGATAGCGTCTTCCTCGCCCGTCTTGAACGACGGCGCGGGGGCCGGCGTCTTCACCAGCGTCGATGGCGTGACCGGCGGGCCGCTGGCGCAGGCGGCAAGGGCCAACAGAGCGACGGAAGCAAAAGCTGCGGCGGGAAGGCGGTGCATCTGCGTCGTGTCTCCGAAGCGGAAAGCACAGGCTAGGCCCCTGGACACGGGAATGTCCACGCACGCGCACAGACACGCTGGGTGAGGCGCATCGATTTTGCTGGCTATTTCTGCTGCGGAATTCCAAGCGTGGCGCCAGGGCCGAGCGGGAGGATGCGATGCCAGACCTTATGGGCAACATGCTGACGCCGGTGCTGGGGCTGATCGTGTGGACGTGCGTGTTGCAGTTCTGGGGGCTCCGCGCAAACATCGTGGCGATCCGGAAGGCGCGGATCGATGCGTCTGCGTTTTACGCGCTGGCCATTTACAGCCATCTGGTTGGCGTGTCGGACGCCGTGAATATCGGGTTGGCCTGGGGCTATGTCGGCCTGCAGGTCGTCCACGCGCTGGTGCTGGCGACATCGAAACTGGCGCCGGTGCGGTTCTATCTGGTCCAGGTCATGCTGGTGGTGCTGGCGCTGATCGCGGCGCGGAATGTGGTGGCGCTGTTGGGGGGATAGGCGGCTTTTCCAGCACTGCCCGCCCTCATGGCTTCCCGCAAAGCGGGGGAAGGAGCCGCCCCGCCCCTTGACGCGCATCCCTGAAAAACTGGGATTGCAGTCCCCCCGCCTGGGGGAGGCCAGGAACGGGGCGCGTCACGGGGACGCTGGACCTATTTCCATGGCTGGCGCATACGGGCGCCTTCGCTTTGAGGACCCCCATGGCCACGCTTTCGGAAGCCCGGCTCCGTCAGATCATCGACCGCTTCGACGAAGTCGAGGCGCGCATGGGTGTTGCGAGCGATTCCAAGGAGATCGTGAAGCTGTCGCGCGAGCATTCCGAGCTGAAGCCGGTTGCCGACAAGGCGCGCGGCCTGCTGTCGTGGCGCGGGCAGCTGGCAGAGGCCGAGGCGATGATCGCCGACCCGGCCGCCGACAAGGACCTTGTCGAGATGGCCTATGAGGAAGTGGGCGAGCTGCGCGAGAAACTGCCGCCGATGGAGCGCGAGATGCAGCTGATGCTGCTGCCGCGCGACGCCGACGATGAAGCCGACGCCGTGATCGAGGTTCGCGCGGGAACCGGCGGCGACGAGGCGGCCCTGTTCGCGGGCGACCTCTATCGCATGTATGAGCGCTACGCACAGAAACGCGGCTGGCAGGTGGAGCTGGTGTCCGCGTCGGAGGGCGATGCGGGCGGCTACAAGGAAATCATCGCCAGCCTGAAGGGCACAGGCGTGTTCGGCTGGCTGAAATTCGAGAGCGGCGTGCATCGCGTGCAACGCGTGCCGGCGACCGAAGCTTCGGGCCGCATCCACACCTCGGCGGCGACCGTGGCGATCCTGCCCGCGCCAGAAGAAGTGAACATCGAGGTGCGCGACCAGGACATCCGCATCGACACCTATCGCGCCAGCGGGTCCGGCGGGCAGCACGTCAACAAGACGGATTCGGCAGTGCGGATCACGCACATGCCGTCCGGCATCGTGGTGACGTCCTCGGAGAAGTCGCAGCACGAGAACCGCCGCAAGGCGATGGAACAGCTGAAGATCCGTTTGTACGAAGCTGAACGCAGCGCAAAGGATGCGGCGCGTTCGGAAGCGCGCAAGTCGCAGGTCGGATCGGGCGACCGCTCCGAACGCATCCGCACCTACAACTTCCCGCAGGGCCGGGTGACCGACCACCGCATCAACCTCACGCTGCACAAGCTGCCCGAGGTTCTGTCGGGCGATGGGCTGCAGGAATTGCTGGATGCGCTGGCGGCGGTGGATCAGGCTGAGCGCCTGGCGTCGCTGGATGCGGGAGGGTGACGTGCGCGGGACGGTCAGCTCGATTTTCCGTCATCCGGTAAAAGGCCTGACGCCTGAGCCGATGGACAGCGTGGAGCTGACCGCGGGCGCGTATTTCCCGAACGACCGGCTGTATGCGGTGGAAGTCGGGCCGTCCGGCTTCGATCCAGAAAACCCGCGCCATGTTTCCAAGATGCGCTTTGCCGTGCTGGCGCGGTTTCCGGCGCTGGCGCAGGTGAAGACGCGCTTCAACGACGTAACCGGCATGCTGCATGTCGGCGATGCGGCAGGGTTTGGCGTCGATATCCCGTTCGGATCGGACGAGAGCCGTGAAGCGTTGGCGCGCTATCTGCAGGCGTTTCTGGGCGCGCAAGCAGAGCAGAAGCTGCGCGTGCTGCAGGGGCCGGCGAGCCACCGCTTCATGGACAATGCGCGCGACGGGTTCGTCTCGGCGATCAACCTCAACACGATCCGCGCTGTGGAGCAGGCGATTGGCAAGCCGGTCGATCCGCTGCGCTTCCGGGCGAACATCTATTATGATGGGCCGCCAGCGTTCGCCGAAACGGCGCTGGAGCGCGGCGACGTGCTGGCGTTTGGAGCTGCGCGCCTCAAGACGATGAAGCCGATCGAGCGGTGCGTGGCGACGCATGTCGATCCCGATACCGGCGTGCGTGATATCGACATGGTGGATGAATTGCGCACCCATTTCGGCGCCGTGCACCTCGGCACGTATTTCTCGGTCGAGACATCGGGGCGCGTGGCGCGCGGCGACAGTATCGCCGACGAACGCCTACCCGGCACATGAGCCTGCACTGCACCTGGCAGGACATAATGCGGGAGGCGGCGGAGCGGCTGCGCGCGGCGGGCGTCGAGGGCGCGGCGCGCGATGTGCGCCTGTTGCTGGCGCATGCGCTTGGGATCGAACCGGTTGGCGTGATTGCGCGCGAGATGGACGCCATCGATGGTGCGCGGGTTGTCGATTTCGAATCGGCCGTGACGCGGCGGCTGGCGGGCGAACCGGTGTCGCGCATTCGCGGTTGGCGGGAATTCTTCGGGCGGCGCTTTGCAGTCTCGGCCGACGTGCTGGACCCGCGGCCGGATACCGAGTTGCTGGTGGAAGCCGGGATCGAGCGGTTGCCGCGCGGCGGACACATGCTGGATCTGGGCACGGGATCGGGATGCATTCTTGCGACCGTGCTGGCCGAGTGTGGCGATGCGACAGGCGTTGGCGTCGACCTGTCGCCGGCGGCTCTGGCCATGGCGAAGCGCAATGCCGAGGCGCTGGGCCTGGGCGAGCGCGTTTCGTTTGTGGAGGGAAGCTGGAACGCTGCCGATGGCGTGTTCGACCTCGTCCTGTCCAACCCGCCCTATGTGACCGAGGCGGAGTTCGAGAGGCTGGATATCGACGTGAAGGCGTTCGATCCAGAGCTGGCGCTGGTCGGCGGGCCGGACGGTCTTGCGCCCTATCGCGAGATTGTGCCGGTAGCTTTGAAAGTTCTGAAACCGGGCGGGTGGCTTGGCGTCGAATTCGGGTCGACCCAGGCGGCCGAAGTCGCAGCCATGATGGCGGCGGCGGGCCTGATCGAGATCGAGGTCCTCACCGACCTTGCCGGGCATGACCGTGCAGCGTTTGGCCGCAGGGCGCCGAACCCTGCATAGAATCTGCTGCTTTGACCCGGAAATCCCGGCCGAAATGGCTTGGCGGCGGGCACGAGACGCGCTAGCGTCCAAGGATACGGAGCTGCAGGCGATTCTGGGAAACCGGCCAGCGCTCCGATGTTTCTGCAAATGGCAGTAACCAACTCCGCTCAATGGGGCGCTACTCTGAAGAACAGGGATAATTTCATGAAGCGTCAGCGGGGACGCGGGCGTAAGCCGGGCGGCGGCAATGGCGGCGGCGGCGGCGGCGGCGGCAACCAGGGCAACCGATCCCTGGAGAGCAATGGTCCCGAGGTGAAAATCCGGGGCACAGCTGCGCAGATCTACGAAAAGTACTCGCAGTACGCGCGCGACGCTCAGTCGTCGGGCGATCGCGTGAAGTACGAGACGTACCTGCAGCACGCGGAGCACTATTTCCGCATCATGGCGGCGACCATGCCGCGTGAGCAGCGCATTGCGCAGCAGAACGAGCAGGCTGGCCTCAACAATGGCGATGACCGTGACGGCGACGACCAGCAGCACAACGACTCGCTGAAGGTTGTCGACGCGGGCAACAACGGCAACAACAACAGCAATGACGACGACGACGATGACGGCGACGAGGGCGAAGGCCACGACGACGAGGAAGTCGCCGCGTCCGGCGGTCATGATCGTGGCGGCAACGCCAACGAAGCCTCTGCAGACGGCCAGAGCGCCGACAATCAGGGCGGCGATGGCGAAGGTCAGGGCCGCGGCCGGCGGCGTCGCCGCCGTGGTCGCGGACCCGAAGGCGGCCCAAACGACAACGGCGCCACCAACAACCCGCGCCCGGCTGGCGGCGGCGACACCGAAGCACGCTCTGCGCTCGACCTGCTCGCCCGCAAGCAGGCCGCGGTCGCCGGCAGCTAGGTTGACAGTCGATTGAGTTGAGAAGGCCCGGCTCGGGTGTTCCCCGAGCCGGGCCTTCTTGTTCTGGGGCCTAATGCTTCGTCTCAGCGGGCGGGTCGACATTGTTGGCGCGCAGGACGTCGATCTCCTCGCGCAGGCGTTCGATGTGGGCTTCGCGTTCGACAGCCTGTTCGGCGCTGAGGTATTTGCGGAACTTCAGCAGCACCCAGCACGTATAGGCGCCCGAGATCGCCAGGGCGACCATGAAGACCGCCATGCCGAAATCAGCTTCGAGGTTCATGAGACCTGCGAACAGGAAGAGCAGTGCGAACAGGCCATTGCCGCCGATGCAGATGATCTGGGCGTGTAGCGGCATGGGGTCCTCTCCAACGGTTGCGGGCTGGAAGCTAGGCCGGGCGGCGTGTTCCGCCAAGGCGCCGCCATGATGGGCGGCCATGACGGGCGGCCATGACGGGCGAGCCGGTTTGACGCCTTCGGCGTTCGCGGAGATAGTTTGCTGCACAAGAGGGCGGGCCGCCGCCGGGTGGGGAACCATGGCGATCATCGGAATTATCCTGTCGGTGGCGGCGTTCATCGTCGTCATGTGGATGCGCGGCAAACGCATGAGCGATGCGGCCAGCAATGTGATCGACCTGGCGGGCCACGCCAAAGGCGCCTACAGCCGCGCCAGGTTCAAGGGCAAGGCGCAAAGCGCGGTGCTGTCTGGCGTCAGCGATCCGCGCACGGCGGCCGCGACGCTGCTTTACGGGCTGGCGGCGATGAAGCGGCCTGTCAGCCTGTCAGATGAGGACAAGATCGACGCCATGCTGGGGGCGGTCTGCCATATGCCGGCCAGGGAACGGCAGGAGGCGATGGCGTTCGCGGCGTGGGCGTCGGGCCAGGTGGCCGATCCCAACGAGATCGTGCGGCGGTTCCTGCCGCTGTGGCTGGCAGAGTTGCAGGAAGGTCAGCGCAAGGAGCTGGTCGACATGACACTGGACATGGCCGAGGTGGGCGGTGCGCCGACCACCGCCCAGTCGGCGACGATACGCCGGCTGAGCGAGGGCCTGTTCGCGGTGCGCTAGCGCGCCTGCATCAGGACATCGAGAAAGCGCACATCTTGTTGCCGTCGAGGTCGCGGAAATAGGCGGCGTAGAAATTGTCGCTGCGCGGGCCGGGCTTGCCTTCGCACGTCCCGCCGAGCGAGAGCGCCCTGGCGTGGATCAGCTCAACCTTCTCTTTCGAGCCGGCGTTGAACGAGATCATGGTGCCGTTGCCGGCGGTGGCCGCCTGCTTGTTGTACGGCTTGCCGATGCCGAACATCGGGCCTTGCGCAAAGCCGTAGAGAACCAGATCGCCCATATCCATGACGCGCTTGCCGCCGACGTCGCTGAACAGCTTGTCGTAGAACTCGAGTGCGCGCGGATGGTCGTTGGAACCGAAAACCGTATAGCCGATCATGGGGTGTCTCCTCCGAAACGATGGAGACCGGACCACGGCGGAGTCAGCTGCGCAAGAGGGCGGGAGCGTTGGCCCGAATACATCTGGCCGCTCACATCCTGGCGCTCACATCAGGCCGTTCGCATCACGTGATCCCGACCTATGGCGCCGATGCGCGTGACGCCGGCCTGTTCCATGGTCGAGACGAGTTCCTGGTCCATCAGCCGCAGCGCCGTCTCGACGCCGGTCTGGCCGAAAGCGGAGAGGCCCCAGATGTACGGGCGGCCGATGCAGACGGCTGTGGCGCCCAGCGCCAGCGCCTTGAACACATCCGTGCCGCGCCGGAAGCCGCCATCAATCAGGATGGGCGCTCGCTTGCCGACCTTGGCGGCGATTGCAGGAAGCATGTCGATCGTGCCGATGAGGCTTTCTTCAGCACGGCCGCCATGATTGGAGACGATTATGCCGTCTGCGCCATAGGCGAGGGCGAGTTCGGCGTCTTCAGCGGACATCACGCCCTTCACCAGCACGCGCTTTTTCGTCCAGTCGCGCAGACGTTTGACGAAGTCCCAGGTGAGCGTAGGATTGTCGAGCGTGACTTCGGGCCCGGGCGTGATGCGGTCAAACATCGCCTTGCGGTTGATGAGGTCGGAGAAGCCCGCTGCCCGGTTGTGGCAGGACTGGCAGTTGCCGCCATCCTGACGCGCCAGCAGCGACTGCGTCTCGCGACGCATGCCGCCGGACAGAAGATCGATGGTGAGGACGATGGCGCTGGCGCCGGCCGCATCAGCGCGGGTGACGAGCTTGCGCGCGATGGCGAGGTCGCTGGTGGGATAGAGCTGGAACCACACAGGCGCCTGTCGGTCCGAGATGATCGTTTCGATCGAGATGGTGGTGAGGGTGGAGACAATCTGGAGCGCATTGCGCGCACGCGCGGCGCGGGCGGCAGGCCGTTCGCCATCCTGATGGAAGGCCCGCTGGGCCGAGACGGGAGCCAGCATGAGCGGCGAGGCGTAGGTTTCGCCAAAGAGGGTGACGGATAGATCGATCTTCGAGACATCGACCATGCGTCTGGCGCGGACGCCCCATTTTGCAAATCCGCTGCGGTTGGCGACCATGGTCAGATCATCAAGGACGCCGGTCTGGAGATAGCCATAGTGGGCTGGGCGCATCGTCTTTTCCGCGACGGCCTGGAGCTCGAAGACGTTGAGGGCGTCGCGCGCCTCCCTGATCATGGCGGGCGCATCGATCTTTCCCGGCGCCTGGGCGAGTGAATCGCCCAGCAGGTTTACAAGGCCGGCCGAGAGCGGCGTGGCGGCGAGATGGCGCAGGAATGTGCGGCGCGGAAGGTTGAGCAACGGCGTCACGCTTTGCTGCTGTACCGGACGCCGAGCTTGCGGATGGCGTGGACGAAATTGTTGGGAGCAATGTCGATCTCGCCGGTCCAGCTGATGTCGGGCAGGCGCGCGAGAATCTGGCGGTAGGCTTCCTCCAGCTGGATCTGCGCCACGCGCTTGCCGAGGCAGACATGCGGGCCATAGCCGAAGGCGATGTGCTTGTCGGCGTTGGAACGCGCGACATCGAGGACGTCAGGGTTGTCGAACACCGCCGCGTCGCGGTTGGCGGCGCCGTAAAACATGATGACCTTCTCGCCAGCGGCGATTTTCTGGTCAGCGATGTCTGCATCCTGCAGCGCTGTGCGGCGCATGTAGATGACGGGGCTGACCATGCGGATGAATTCGTTGGCGGCGTTGGGCAACAGGTCCGGGTTGGCGGCAAGCTTCGCCTTCTGGTCCGGAAATTCGGTCAACAGTTTCATGGCGCCGGAAAGCGTGTTGCGCGTCGTGTCGTTGCCCGCGAAAACGATGAGCAGCCAGGAGCCATCGAGATATTCGTCGCTGAGCAACGCGCCGTCGACCTGGGCGCGGGCAATGGCGGTCATCAGGTCCGACTGCGGATCGTCGCGGCGCTTGTGGAGCATGTGGCGGCCATAGTCGAACATCTCTTCCACATTGGAATTGAAGTCGGCGACGAACTGCATGAGTTCGATGGACGGCGTCAGCGTCTTGGTCGCCTGGTCGGCGGCGAAGTTCTGGGCCATTTCGAGATAGTGCATCCACTTCAGGAATCTCGGGCGGTCGGATTCCGGCACGCCGAGAATTTCGCACAGCGTGAAGAGCGGCAGGCGGGCGGAGAATTCCTCCACCATGTCGACCTCGCCGGACGCCGGCATGGCGTCGATCAGGCGGGTGACTTCATCGACGACGCGCGATTTCAGGTTTGCGAGGTAGCTGGCCGTGAAGAACGGCATGTGCTCGCGCCGGAGCTGGAGATGGTTCGGCGCGTCCATGTTGATCATGGTGTCGAACGAAGCGCGGCCGAGGAGGACGTGGCCGGAGCCAGGCTCGGGCGTGTTCATCAGGATGCCGCCGCGCTGGGACGAGAAGGTCTGCGGATCGCCGTTGACGCGCATGACGTCGGCGTGGCGCGTGACCGCCCAGAAGCCGGGCAGGCCGTTGGGTTCGGGATGCCAGGCGACGGGGGCGTCCGATCGCAGCCGGGCGAAGGCGTCGTAGGGCTGGCCGTGCAGAAAGGTGGTGAGGGCGTTGAAGTTCAGCCCGTCGATGCGGGGATAGGCTTCCGGATGGGTCGGGCCGGGTTTGCCCTCGACGGCGGTCTGGCTGATCAGGTCCATGGCGGTGTTTCCTCAGCTGCGCCCGATCCTCTTCATGCAGGAGCGTTGCGCGATGCCTGAGCGGCAGGTTGCGTGCGCGTAAAGCACCGCGCAAGCCGTGACCGTGGGGAAGGTCAGTCGCATTCCTGTGAAGCTTGTGAGACGGCGGCCCAGGACGCCTGCAGCGTCAGATGATGACCTGGGCGCCCATTTCGATGACGCGGCCGGCCGGCAGGCGGAAGAAGTCGGCCGGGCTGCCGGCGTTGCGATACATGAAGATGAACAGGTTGTCCTGCCACAACGGCATGCCGGACGAGGGCGATGCGACCAGCGACCGGCGGCTGAGGAAGAAGGTGGTCGACATGATGTCGAACTTCAGCCCCTCGCGCCGGCAGGTGGCCAGCGCCTCGGGCAGGTTGGGCGTTTCCATGAAGCCGTAGCTGATCTTCACGTGCTTGAAGTCGGTGTTTATCGCCTCGATAACGACGCGTTCCGACAGCGGCACGCGCGGCGTCGATGTGGTCTTCACCGTCAGGATGATGTTCTGCGCGTGCAGGACGCGGTTGTGCTTGAGGTTGTGCAGCAGGGCGGCCGGCGTGGTGCCGGGATCGCCGGTGAGGAAGATCGCCGTGCCGATGGTGCGGTGGGGCGGGCTGACGCTGAGCGACTGGATGACGCTTTCGAGCGGAATGGCCAGGCTGCGGGATTTGTCGGCCAGCACGCGCGTGCCGCGTGACCAGGTCCACATCATCAGCACGATGGCGCCGCCGAGGGCGAGCGGGATCCAGGCGCCCTGGGGAATCTTGAGCAGATTGGAGCCGAGGAAGACGGCGTCCAGCGAGCCGAACACGGTGACGGCCAGCACGGCCTGCCACATCGGGCGCTTCCAGAGGTAGCGGATGATGACGAAGAACAGCAGCGTGTCGACGAACATCGCGCCGGTGACGGCGATGCCGTAGGCGGCGGTGAGGTTCGATGACGAGCGCAGCATCAACAGCAGGATGACCACGCCGACCATGAGCATGGCGTTGACCTGCGGCACATAGATCTGGCCGGCCTGGGTCTCCGAGGTCCGCTGGATGCGGAAGCGGGGCAGGAAGCCGAGCTGGACGGCCTGTTGTGTCAGGGAGAAGGCGCCCGTGATGACGGCCTGGCTGGCGATGACGGCCGCCATGGTGCCGAGGATGAGCACGGGCCAGTAGACCGACTGCGGGATCATGCGGAAGAAGGGGTTTTCGGCGGCGGTGGGATCGGACAGCACCAGCGCGCCCTGGCCGAGATAGTTGATGACAAGGCAGGGCAGGACCAGCGCGAACCAGGCGGTGCGGATCGGCTTCTTTCCGAAATGTCCCATGTCGGCGTAGAGCGCCTCGGCGCCGGTGACGGCTAGGAAGACGCTGCCGAGAATGACGAAGGCGAGCAGGCCGTTGTTGAGCAGGAACATGACGCCATAGTGCGGCAGCAGTCCGCGCAGGATGGACGGGTCGTCGCTGATGTGGATGCCGCCGAGGATGGCGAGGACGAGGAACCAGACGAGCGTGATGGGGCCGAACAGCTTGCCGACGCTGGCGGTGCCGCGCGACTGCACCATGAAGAGGGCGATGAGAATGCCCAGCGCAATCGGAAGGACGAAAGGCGCGAGGACGTGGCCGAGGCCAGGCGCTTCCTTGAGGCCTTCGACGGCGCCCATGACCGAGACGGCCGGGGTGATGATGCCGTCGCCATAGAAGAGTGCGGCGCCGCAGACGCCGAGCGCGATGACGACGCGCGAGCGGCGGCCGAGCGCGCGCTGGGCCAGCGCCATGAGGGCGAGCGTGCCGCCTTCACCCTTGTTGTCCGCCTTCATCAGGAAGAAGACGTACTTGATTGTCACAATCAGGATCAGCGCCCAGACGACCAGCGACAGCACGCCGAGCACGGTGAGCTCCGACTGGCCGCCACCCTTGGAGTGGGCCAGCGCTTCGCGCATGGCGTAGAGCGGGCTGGTGCCGATGTCGCCGAACACGACGCCGATGGAGCCGACCGTCAGCGCCCAGAAGCCGGCGCCTGCGCCATGCGATGGCGGCGCGCCTGCCGGCGAATCGTGAGCTGGGTTGGAGGGGTCGTCCTGGGAGATCAACTTCGGCATTCGGGAGCGGTCCTTGCGTCCGAAGGGCTGCGTCAGAGCATGGGCCGGGGATTTCCGCAACAGGCCTCAAGGTAGCGGGTTGGGGGCAAGAATTGCCGTGTCTGGCCAAAGGGCAGGACAGGCATGGGAAAAACCGGTCTGGCGGCGGTTGAGCGTTCTTGCGCCGGGGGTGGAGGATGGTAGATAGCGCCCACCGGAGGCGTCTTCCGCGGGCGTGCCAGCAGGCACGCATCACTCCTTGAATGGGGCGTCCCGTATGGACAACGTGCTCATCATCGGGGCCGGAGCGGCCGGTTCTGTCACGGCGCAGAAAGCTGCGATGAACCGTGATGTTTTCAGGAAAATCACGCTGGCCTCGCGCCGTCTGGTGAGCTGCGAGAACGTCGCCAAGCTGTGCAAGACGCCGATCGATATCGCACAGGTGGACGCCGACAACGTCGCCGAGACGGTCAAGCTTCTCAAGAAGGTGAAGCCGGACCTCGTGATCAACATGGCCCTGCCTTACCAGGACCTGCCGATCATGGATGCGTGTCTGGAAGCGGGCGTCCACTACATGGACACGGCCAACTATGAGCCGCGCGACGAGGCCAAGTTCACCTACAAATACCAGTGGCCCTACCACAAGCGCTACAAGGACGCGGGCCTGATGGCTGTGCTGGGCTGCGGCTTCGATCCCGGCCAGTCCAACATCTATTGCGCCTATGCGCAGGAATTCCTGTTCGACGAGATCGAAACCATCGACATCGTCGACTGCAATGCAGGCGACCACGGCAAGGGCTTCGCCACCAACTTCAACCCGGAGATCAACCTGCGTGAAGTCACGCAACGCGGCAAATACTGGAAGGAGGGCAAGTGGATCGAGATCGATCCGCTGTCGATCAACTGCATGGTCGACTACCCGGAAGTGGGGCCGCGCAAGAGCTATCTGATCTACCACGAGGAAGAAGAGAGCCTCGTGAAGCACATCAAGGGCCTGAAGCAGATCCGCTTCTGGATGACGTTCGGCGACAACTACATCAAGCACCTCGACGTGCTGGTCGGCGTTGGCATGACGCGGATCGATCCGGTCATGTACAAGGGCAATCCGGTCATCCCGATGGAGTTCCTGAAGGAGCTGCTGCCGCCGCCGTCGTCGCTGGGCGAGAACTACAAGGGCAAGACGTCGATCGGCGTGATCTTCAAGGGTGCGAAGAACGGCAAGACCAAGCGCACCATGATCTGGAACGTGTCCGACCACGCCAAGGCTTACAAGGAAGTGAAGGCGCAGGCCGTGTCCTACACCACCGGCGTGCCGCCGATCGTTGGCGCGATGATGATGTTCAAGGGCGAGTGGAAAGGCAAAGGCGTGTTCAACGTCGAACAGCTGCCGTCCAAACCGTTCATGGACGAGATCGGCCGCCAGGGCCTTCCCTGGCAGATGGCGGACATCAAGGTGTCCGACCAGAAGGATCTGTTCTCGGTGAAGACCTGAGCGCACTCTGGTTGATCGCTCGCCGCGCGATCTGATCGAGACGGAGAAGGGTGAGGGCAATGCCAGCGTGGGTGTTCATCGTTGGCGGCGTTTTGCTTGTTGTTGCAGCCAACGCTTTGTACGGGCGAATTTTGTTCAGACTGAACAAAGAGCGCCGTCAAAGCGATCAGTTCAGCTACCTGTCCTGCGGCCCGGTTTCAGGTTTCAGGTTTCAGGATGTTTTCTGAGTATCGAAAACACCTTCAGCGCAGCAGACTTCTGGAAACAGCAATCGTCTGTCTCGTTTCAGGGTCGGTCCTGTTTCTGAGTGGCTTGGGCTTTCTCGCGGCTGTTTGAGCTGCTGAGCGTCTTTTTGCGAGTGTCTGGTCCATGAGCTTTGATCGCATCCCCTCCGACATTCGCACGCCCGCTTATGTGGTCGATGTGGCGAAGCTGAAAGCCAATCTCGGCACGGCGGCGCGCATCCGCAGGGAAGCTGGCGCGAAGGTGTTGCTGGCGACCAAGGCGTTTGCGATGCCGGCGGCGTTTCCGTTCATGCGCGAGTTTGTCGACGGCACGACGGCGAGCGGCGGATACGAGGCGCGGCTGGCGGCCGAGACGTTTGCGCCCGGTGACGTCTCCAAGGAAGTGCACTGCTATTCGCCGGCCTATACCGATGAGGAAATGGCCGAGCTGAAAGGCGTCGCCAGCCATGTCTATTTCAACTCGGGCCGGCAGCTGGCGAAGTATCGCGCGCAGGCGAAGCGTCAGGGCCACGAGATCGGCCTGCGGATCAATCCAGGCTATTCCAACGCGACGCTGGGCGGGGCGCTTTACGATCCGTGCGCGCCGAATTCGCGGTTTGGCGAAGTGGCGGGGGAGCTGGATGCGATTGACTGGAGCGGCGTGCATACGCTGCACGCGCATGCGCTCTGCGAGAGCAAGCATGAAGGCTCGGTCGGGCTGATCGAGCATGTGGCGCGAAACTTTGGCGCGCATATCCGCAAGGTGAAGGCGGTCAATTTCGGCGGCGGGCACTTCGTCAACAAGCCGGGCTATGACGTGGGCAAGCTGATCGCGGCGCTGAAGGCGTTCCGCGCCGAGTTTGGCGTCGAGACTTACATCGAGCCGGGCGGTGGCCTTGTGGTGGATGCGGGATACCTTGCCGCCACCGTGGTCGACATGCACCGCAATGGTGCGCAGCTGGGCATTCTCGACGCCTCGGCGAGCTGCCACATGCCGGACGTTCTGGAAGTGCCCTACCGGCCGGAAATCGCAGGCGCAGGGCAGCCGGGCGAGAAAGCGCATACCTATGTGCTGGGCGGCAAGACCTGCATGACCGGCGATGTGATCGGCGAATACTCGTTCGACAAACCGCTGGCGCCGGGCGATCGCCTGGTCTTCCTCGACATGGCGCAATATTCGTTCGTGAAGAACACCACGTTCAATGGCGCGCCGCTGCCGGACCTCGCTTTGCTGCACGAGGACGGGCGGTATGAGGTGGTGAAGCGGTTCGGCTATCAGGATTTCGCGGGCAAGCTGGGCTAGGACCCGGCCTTTTGTTTTGGCCGATCCGGGCTAGGTTCATTTCCGGAGGCCCCATGACCGCCACGCTGAACACAGCCCACATACGCCTGCCGGACTGGCTGGCCGCGATGAACCTGCCGGAGACGGCGGCGGATGATGTCGCGTGCATGGAGCTGGTGCTGGAGATTGCGCGGCTGAACGTGATCAACGCCACGGGCGGGCCGTTCTCGGCGCTGCTGCGGGAGGATCTGTCGGGGCGGATCATTTCGGTGGGCGTCAACAGCGTGACGCCCTCGGGCAATCCGGTGCTGCATGCCGAAGTGGTGGCGATCTCGCTGGGCGATCTGCGCCATTCGCCGGCGCAGGTGACGCTGTTCTCCTCGTGCGAGCCCTGCATCATGTGCCTGGGAGCGCTGCACTGGTCGAAGATCGGGCGCGTGATCTACAGCGCGCGGCAGGATGACGCCCAGGCCATCGGTTTCGACGAGGGCGCGGGATGCCCGGAGCTGAAGGCGCAGATGGTGGACAAGGGCGTGACGTTCCAGGGCGGTCTCCTGCGCGACAAGGGCGCTGAGGTGCTGCGCTTCTACAAGGAGCGGGGCGGGGTGATCTACGGACCGACGAGTTAGCGGTGGCGCAAAGCAGAAGGGCCGGTCCTTGCGGACCGGCCCTTTGCGTTTGGGTTTAGGCGTTTGGGTTCAGCGTCTCGTCTGCTCTTTGGGCGGGCGGTTAGCCGGCCTGTTTCGACTTGCGACGGCGGAAGGGCACGACCTTGCCGGCCGGTTTCGCCACTTCGATCTCGCCGTACATCGACGTCCAGGGCGCATCCTCGACCTTGATGGTCTCGGTCTCGCCAAAGCCGTTGAAGCGGGTCTGCATCGCAACGCCATAGGCGCCCAGCATGCCGATCTCGATGTAGTCGCCTTCGCGGATGTCGGTGGGGAGGACGAAGGGTCCTTCCATCGCATCCATCGAATCGCAGGTCGGTCCGAACAGCTTGAACGGCGCGGTTTCGCCTTCGAACGCGCCATCCGCACGCAGCGCCTTCACGGGGAAGGGCCATTTGCAGTGGGCGGCGTCGAACAGGTTGCCGTAGCTACCGTCGTTGATGTGCAGCTCGCCATCCTTCACCAGTTCCACGCGAACGAGGATCGAGCTCGACTCAGCGACAAGCGCGCGGCCGGGTTCGCACCACAGATCGGCGTTCATGAGGACGGGCATGTCCTCGAACGCTTCCTTGATGACGTTCACATAGAGCGACAGGTCCGGCGGCGTCATGCCGGGGTAAGCGCTCGGGAAGCCGCCGCCGACATCGACGACGTCGATGGTCACGCCGGCTTTCACGATCACGCGCGAGGCCACGTCCATCGCATCGCGATAGGCCGACGGGCTCATGCATTGCGAGCCGACGTGGAACGACACGCCCAGCTGGTCGGCGTAGCCGCGGACCTTCTGGAGAAGGGCCGGAGCATCTTCCTCGCTGATGCCGAACTTGCCCGACAGCGCATAACCCGCGTCGTTGTTCGGAACAGTGAGGCGCACGACAAGCGTGAGGTCGCTCGCACGGCCGGTGGCCGCCACGATCTTCTCAAGCTCGGCTTCGCAGTCGAGTGCGAAGACGCGAACGCCATGATTGAAATAGGCGCGCTCGATGGCCTTGCGGGATTTCACCGGATGCATGAAGGCGAGCTTCGCGTCCGGATACCGGCCCGCGATCAATTCGACTTCGTTCTCGGAAGCCACGTCGAACCAGCGCAGGCCGGCCGCGTAGACAGCATCCAGCGCCCACAGTGAAGGGTTCGCCTTCACAGCGTAGAGCACGTCGCCCGGAAAGTTATCCCTGAACCAAGTAGCCGCTATAGACACCCGCTCCGGTCGCACGCATGCGACAGGCAGCTCTGGGAGTCGTTCCCGGACCAGGTCCAGGGGCGTATGAAACGTGAGCAATTCACGT
>Ga0075163_10000293_pt1 | contig 62893 bp, 51 predicted proteins | sample JI1023141ADNA_FD_71478 | JGI IMG/M metagenome (GOLD analysis project Ga0075163, IMG submission 71478) | Wastewater effluent complex algal communities from Wisconsin, to seasonally profile nutrient transformation and Carbon sequestration -... | ecosystem: Engineered > WWTP > Effluent > Algae... | reverse complement strand
CAGCACCAGGTGGTGACGAATACCCAACTTCTCCTGGGCCAGATTTAGGAGTTCCTAATAGAATTTATCCAGCACCAGGTGGTGACGAATACCCAACTTCTCCTGGGCCAGATTTAGGAGCTCCAGACAGGGTTTATCCTCCAACCACTGGTGATGTATATCCAACCTCTCCAGGCCCAGATCTTGGAGCTCCAGACAGGGTTTATCCTCCAACCACTGGTGATGTATATCCAACCTCTCCAGGACCAGATTTAGGAGTTCCTAATAGAATTTATCCAGCACCGGGTGGTGATGAATACCCAACCTCGCCAGGACCTGATCTTGGAACTCCTGCTAGAATATATCCTGACCCCTCTGGTGATGAATATTCTGGAGTCCCTGGGAATGATCTTGGAGCACCGGGTAGAATATATCCTGACCCCTCTGGTGATGAATATTCTGGAGTCCCTGGGAATGATCTTGGACTTCCTAATAGAGCATACGGTGGGGTTAATGAAAACGTCTACCCAAATCAGGGCGTGGTTTCCAATAGTGGACAATTAATAAACATGAATAATAATTTTCAGCAACCACCAGGAAGCATATATTCAGCACCTCCGATTAATACAAATACTATATCTAGAGGTGATCTTGATAAAGTTTATCCATCCACCAGTGGAGATTTTGCAATAGAAAAACCTAAAAATCTTGGAAACCTAAAACCTAATACTAAATATAATATAAGTACCGATGGACTTAATTCGGATAAAAATGACTTTGTATAATTATGGCTAGTGAAAAAACCTACCTTGGAAGGATAGTAGATATTAACGATCCTCTTAAGAAGGGGAGAGCTAAAGTTTCTGTATTTGGGATTTTTGATGATATACCAGTTGAGAATATACCATGGGCTGAGCAGATGCCAGGTTTATCTTTTGGTGCAAACTATGGTGGTGGTAATATAACGGTTCCTAGATTAGGTGCAGTTGTATCTGTACATTTTGAAGGTGAAAATTACTATAAAATAACATATGAGTATATAAAGGAACAATCACAGGATATTCTTGCTGAGCTTCAGGAGGAAAATTCTTATGAGGGTACTCAATCTCTTGTATATGACGGTGAGGCACTACCTGGAGCTCTTAAAATAATATACACAAGAAAGAAAGGTCTTGTTATATCACTCGGTGACGCTAAGGTTCAATTAGATACTCAGAATGGTGGAGAGCTTAGAATAGTTGTAAAAATGGGGGAGGACGAAATAAGAATGGAACAAAGTAAAGTTATAGTAAAATGTAACAATATAGAACTCGGTGAGGGGGCAGTTGAAAAACTTGTTAAGGGTAGCACATTTTTAACTTATTTCAATTCTCATACACATCCAACTGGGGTTGGTCCATCAGGAACCCCCATAGTTCCCATGACCGATCCCGCACATCTAAGTCAGGTATCAAAAACTAAATAACAATGGCAGCAGATTGGGGAACATTTATATCCAACGTTAGTGAAAAATTAACGTCACAGTCTATTGGATCCTATGAGGAGATGGCGGATTTTCTTAGAATGGAATATATCTCTGCGACTATAGGTAAAGCAGCATCACCGTATGGACAGACACATGTTCGCGGAAGTGATACTGTCATGTTCGATGGATTTAGGAAAGGATTTAAAATACTTTATGAAGGCGGAGATTTAACTTTTGAAGATAAAAAAACAAGTCCAGCATATGCTGATTTGGATGTCCAGCCACCAACAATAGATGTATCCGGTGCTGCCGATCAGGTCGATTTGGATTTTAGAGATTGGACAGAGGAAAATAAGGCAACCATACCACCTTTTGTTTATTCCCAGTTTTTTTCACAGTATCCAAATTTTCCGGCTGATCGAAACCAAGCTATTGTGGAGATTGCAAGAAAAATATTAAAAAATTTTGACGGAACGAATTCCTATCTCCAATGGATGTATACATTAAGAACTGGTGCCTATTCAAATTGGGGAAATCTTATAATGAACGAGGTGGTTAAAATTTTAAAGTTGGAGGTTGATAGACCCTTGCAACCAGGTGACGATGTTAGAGGGTATGCTAAATATAAAAGCAGAACTGAAACAAACGAATATTTGACATCTGATACCTTTAAGTATGCTAAGGGAGATGTTAACGTTGACAATACTGTTGAATATAGTGATACTTATAGAAGGAGACTCTCAAGGAGTAATAATGACGGATATTGGAAGGGAGATTTGATAAATGGAAAAATAACATCAGTTTCTACTGTCAGAGGTCTTAGAAAAATAATGGTTTCATACTTTAGTAAACAATACAATAAGACTTTTATTAGAGAATTGATGCCAGATACTATTAACAGAAAGATTTCTCTAGCAGAAATCACAAGCAACTTACCCTCGGTTAGTATAACTCCTTATCTTTTACAGGAACAACATCGGAGCAATCCTAATAAAATTCCTGACTACCTGACTGCTAATTTTATAACTCATTTCACATATTCCGTGTACGACGCTGGATATCTTAAAGCTTTATTAGAACAGCAAAATTACTCGGATAACATAATAGAGCAAGCAGAATTAGATTTTAGTGATAATTATCAATATGCTAACGAGATTATAGGATTGTTTTCTGTAAACCCACGAGGAAGTTCATATAACCTCTCGTATTCTAGCGGGTTTAATCTAGTTTTTGGTGATAATAGGAATAATAGCAATTTCAATAATAGCAATTTTAATTCTAATAATTCTCAGAGAGTGAGACTTGCGAGACAAAAAGCCTCTAAGCTCGTACAGTATGCGAAAGAAGAGGAAAGATACAGGAATCTTAGAATACGCTGGATAAACGAGATAGCAGACGCAGCAAGAAAAAATGATGATCCGGATAAACCGGAAGATGCTTATAATGTGATGGCTAAGGGTGTAATAGATTATTGGAAATCATGTGCTCAACGACCATTGAGAAATGAACCTGCTGCCCCTCCTTGTGTGATCTCGGCACCTCAGGGTGGACTTTATACTCCGATATATTATGGTAGCCAGACAATGCTTGGTAATAATATAAAGAGAGCATTCAATACTGGAAAAAGATTTAATAAACCACAGGAAAAACAAATTGCTGCCAAAATGGTGGCTTCTGCTCTTGCCTATTCTTTTTCTATGCATCTACTCGAATTAAAGTTTATCTATCGTGGTGGTATACCTGGACCAAATGGTCCTATACCGATGATAGGATTCGTCCCTTTAGTTTATTAAAAAATTCCGCGATTTAAAGGAACTAAAGATATGATATATACTATAATTAATAGTAAAGTATAATCATCTAAAACTTAAAAAAAATGAATTTTGATTCCTTAGAAAATTTTGAATGGGATTTACCAAATGGTTTATCGATCAATTCTAAAATCAAATCCCCGGCAGGATCTAAAATATATTGCCATGAACCTTACGCTGAGGAGCTAGCGGAACTTTATTTTACGGGCAATGATAAATTCGAGGGTGGATCTAAGGATCTTACTGATGGAGGAGTTTACACCTGTACGATTATAAGTGTTAAAGCTGATGAGGCTTTAGCTCAGACTAATTCTGGACAGACGATCTATATCGATCTTAAGAGAGAAAGAAGGGATGCTGAGAAACTGAATATAACTGGTATAGGTTTCTATCCTGGCGAGGAGCTTAAAGCAAGGGTTAGAAAAATGAACGGAAGTTATTCTGGTTCAATTATAGAATATTATATACACAGTCTCAGAGCTGAGTTATTCGAGCAAATTAAAAAAGAAAGCAATGCTTATCTTGTTAAAATTGTTAGTATAAATAAAGGTGGATATATTGCTGAGCTGTCAGGTATTAAATGTTTCATGCCTGGGTCTCTTGCAGCTGCAAACAAAATAACCGATTTTGAATCTTATATTGGTAAGGAAATGCACGTTATGATCGAGGGCTATGTTGAAGCTAAAGATATATTTATTGTATCATATAAGAAGTATCTTAATAGAATCATGGATTCCAAAATACAGGAACTTGATCTTACTAAGAAGTATAGAGGATATGTTACTGGAACTAGTGACTTTGGAGTATTTGTTGAGTGGGACGATGTTTACACTGGACTTATTCACAAAACCGAATTTGCAGAGGGTAATAGTCTAGCAGCTCTTTCTCCTGGTATAGAAATTGAATTCTATGTTAAGGAAATAAAAGACAATAATAGATTAACTCTTACGCTGGATCAGCCGTTGGAAAGAAATGTAATTATTCAGGATCTTGAATCTCAGGTAAATGAAGGAACTGTTGAACCCATGGAAGCGAAGGTTAAACACAAAAGAAAAAATGGGGCTTTAGTGGAGCTTCAGGAAATTGGTCTTTTGGCATTAATACCACAGGATAAACTTGGTAGAAAGGGAAATAACATAAGAGTTGGTGACGACGTTACTGTTATTCCTTATGAGGTTGAAACAATCTCGGGAAAAATATATGTTAAAGTAGTAGATGTCGGATAATAGAACACATTTTGATAAGCTTAATGCACTTAGTTCAGCGGTAATTGGTTTCGAATTTGAATTTTACACCGACCTTTTAAAAGGTAAGGCTGCTGAAGCATTATCCCAACTTGTCAAAAAGAAAGTTATAGTTTCCGAAAAATATCACTCAAAAACACCGGTTGATTCAAACAACTTTAAACTCGAACCAGACTATTCTGGGGGTAATAAAATGGTTGAGCTTATCACCGGACCACTTCCTTACATGGAGGCAATTCCAATTTTAATAAAGATATTAAAATGGATAGATGAAAATGGATGGACTAATGATAGATGTGCATTCCAATTCTCAGTAAGCTTCGATAAGAACAGGAAAGACGTAAAGAATAAAATTGAAACCATAGATAAGCTTAAGTTTATATTAGGTCTTGATGAAGACCTAATATATTCTAAGTTTGGTTCAAGAGAAAAAAACGTCTATGCAAAATCTGTAAAAAAAGTACTTCCTAGAAATAGATTTTCCGTTCTTGAAAACATTTCCACTATAGATCCTAAAATGTACAGAGTACCTGAGGACAAATATTATGGTGTGAATTTTACAAAAATACCAAAGGGCTACATAGAATTCAGATATCTCGGTAATAGGGATTATCAAAAGAAAATAAAGGATATAAGAGAAATAATAGATTATATTATTCTTTATCTATATGATCTTTTAAGCGGAAGAATATCTGGGTACACAAAACAGGATCTTGCTACTTTGCAATCCATGATGAATAGGTATGCTAAGGTTGTTAGATCTTTCAGCGATCCCGATATATTTTTTAGAAACTATCCTGATTTTCATATTTTTGTCGATCTTAAAGGTTGGGATGAAAATATTAAAACCTATTTCTTTGCTATAAGAGATAAAATCTTTGATTTAATAGTTGATGGAAATATAACATCATGCTATTTCAATTATGATACAACCACAGGTAGATCCCAAGTTAAGGAAGCTAGGAGTAGAGGTGCATTTGAGATTGATGGGGTTGATCTCATATTGTGTGATATAAAAAATGCTACGATTAGAAACTGTAACATCTATAATTGTTCTATAAAAAAATCATGTGTTGAAGATTCTGTCATTTTCGGTGGAACAAAGGTTATAGCATCTAAGGTTAAATCAACGATAGTTGATTTCAGTAACGAATTAAAAGATTGCTTCATAGATTGTGAAAATAAAAACATAAACTGCAAAATAGTTGGTGGTGTTTTTAGAGGAGGAATACTTGGTGATAATTCTGATGTTAGTAAGGAAACCATGAAGGTCAAAGCCCCCGAAGATATTAGAATGACTAGATTTGTTACTGATAGTAGACTTAAAAATCTTAATGATCGTTACGGTGGTTCCAAGTTTGGAAACATGAACTATTAAAATAAAAACCCAACATGACACAGGAAGAATTAGTACAGGAAATCGAGGATGCATTAAATTTTAGTTGTGCATTACCATATAGCTTGAATCCAACAGAGATCGAGAGGATAATAAAAAGAGCTAAAGCTTGGTTTTATGACAATTATCAATATGCGGTTGAGGATAGAGTTTTTGTTATAGCCAATAGCATATTTGCACATCCGGAGTTTAAAAGAACCAGACAAATAGTTCTTCCCCCTTCCATAATTGGTGTATATGAGGTTAGAGAACTTGGTGGGTCTGGTTTGTCCGGAACCCCAGATAGGGACTTTGGTGATTCAAAATTACTTGGTTCTGAATTGTTACTTTCGCCCTTTATGGGAGATAATATGGTTTATAGAACAGTTATGTACTCATATTTCGATCTTGCAAAAGCATACCTATTAAACACGTTTGCTTATAAATACAACAAAAACACAAAAGCCTTAACCATATTGGGTAGAGATCCTAATAGATCAGGAAAGAGTGGGCAGGGAAGTCAACTTGCCCAAGGATTCGGCGTTGGTGGTATTGATGTTTCTGTTAGATGTCACGTTGCTATTCCTGACGAATATCTTTTTGATGATGAACTTTTTGTGAGATATTGCATAGCCAAATCGAAGATAGCTCTTTCCCAAATGCTTAGTGTGTTCACATATAATCTTCCTGGTGGGGTTACTATAAATGCTGGCGAGATAGGTTCGCAGGGTGCTACTGAGCTAGCGGAGGTCATGGAGATGATAAATGGGGAAAACACAAGTTCTTACTTTTTGCAGTGGAATTAACAGTAATCTAACAATATTTCTGATATATTATCAGAAATATTGCTAATTATTTTTATATATTTACTAGATTACCCTTGCTATCAAATATCATGAATTCAAAATCCATACCCATTTCGATACATCTTTGCATTTTCATTCTATTTTTATCTTCGTGCATTTTATAAGTATATGGACTTTTAACCTCAAATATTTTATTTATTGATTTTATATAGATGTCTGGATAATATCTATTTCCCTCATTGTATATTATTTGACCAGTTATATTTGATATATCATGCATGTCTGTAAGTATATCATTTTCATCAAATTTGACCAATAAAATATCCATTGCAAACTTTTCATAGCCCTGAAGTTTTATTATTTTTCCGCTTGGTAATGTATAATCGTAATACCTTCTCATTCCTAACATTGCTTTTTCGTGTATTTCTGGGATTCTCATATTGTGTTCAACCCCGTACTTTTCAAGCATTGATTTTTTCATAAGATCTATATCCATTAATGAGCACTTAAATCCATATTTTCCAATACTGGTTTTATATTTTTTATCCTTTGTTGATTGGTGGCTTGTCGGATGTTTCCCGTCCCAATCCAGATTGTACTTCTTTGTGCATTTTTCTCTGAATTGATTTGTGCTGGTATAATATTTAGCACCATGTCTTTCCAGATTCGTCTTCTCTATGCCTTCTCTATATCCAGGTATATCCCAAGGATTTTCGATACCATATTTATTAAGCATTCCATTTTTGGAACCTTTTACTGTTGCTTTTTTTTTGCAAATTTCAGAATTGCATGCTTTCGAATAGTTCGAATCCTTTTTATCTTGGATTTCTGAGAATTTATTCATAAAGCCATATTTCCCTGGTCTTCCACAAAATTCACACAATTCCAACTCCATCTTTTTAAAGAATACGTGATAAAATCTTTGGGAGTCACTTATGTTCGAATATTCTTCATCCAGGAAGCTAGTCAGTGAAAGCAGTTCATTTCTGGTGTTTGTGTTTCCTGATATTTTTCCTATTAGCGAGCCATATCCCTGTTTGCTATTACCCCTTTCTTTAAAATCATCTATTAGACAGCTAACTGAACCACAATGTGTGTAATAGTTTGAATCCTTTTTATCAATCTTATCCGAGAATCTATCATACACTGAAAATTTGGCATTTTTTGTACAATATCTACATTTTCTAATGTTGTACTCATTAAACCAGACATGGTAGAATCTTTGTCCTATAGACACATTATCATATTCAGTATCCAGATATCGTGTCGATTCCTCCAATTCTGAGATTGCAGCAGGATCACGTTTCATTTTATTTATAAATGGTCCTAAAACATTGGTTTCTTTATTTTTCTCTTTCTCTATTAATTCTTCTAAATTTTTCATATCTTGGTGTATTTTCTCTATATATCATAATTGAATTTTATATTTTAATTTATCATCGACAAATTTTATTGATATATAAAGGGAATTAATTCCCTATGAGAGAAATATATAATAGAGATCCTGACGATCCAAAGTACAATCCTTATCAGTTAGAGGTAACAGATCCAATAGAAGTCTGTACAGGCCAACTTAAAATGCTACTCCTTACAAACAAGGGCGAAGTTTTGGGTGATCCTAAATTCGGTTTAAATTTAGAGGATCTTATTTTCAATCTGGAACTTTCTGAATACAGTATAAAAAAGGAACTTGATCTTAATCTTAAGGTCTATGTTCCTCTTTTTGCGTCATTGGGCGGAACTTATGAATTGAAATTCTATCAGGGTACTCAGAGGGATATAGCAACTCTTGATTTTAATATACAATCCGATGGAGGTTTAAGTCCTTTAGTAACGCTAAAATTAACATAACAGAAATGAATATATTTAAGAAAAATAACATACTTATTGATGGACTTTTAGGAGATACTTTTTCTTTTCTCCAAAGTACATATAATCAAACAACAAACGTATTTACTGTTGCTTCTGCATGGGGACAAATACTTTTTGTTCTTCAGAATCTTTCCCAGCTTATATTATATTTTATTGAGGATTCCATAACTGAATTGAATATGCAGGAAGCAACTAGGGACTATTCGGTGAGAAGTTTAGCTAGGATAGCTGGATATGATCCAGGTAGAGCAGCCGCTGCTCAGGGCGAGGTTTCTATATCTTGGAACACTAGGGAGGGAGACGTTTCTGGAGGTGCTGTCATAATAAAAGGTAATTCACAAATAAGATGCCTACAGAATGGTAAAATATATTCACTTAGATTTGGTAGTAGCGAAGTTACTATACCCTTAGTAAGAGGTAATTCTATAGCTGCAAAAATAGTACAGGGTAATTTTGAGAGCGCAACATTAACAGGAAGTGGTGTTGCCTTACAAAGTTATAATCTTCCCTCAACAGCAGGATCTTATATAGATCAATTTTATATAGACGTTTATGTTAACGAGGAAACTTGGAAAAGATATGATTCACTCTATGACGTACCTCTTAATGGTAAGGGATATTTAGTTAGAAGTGGAATACAGGAGGGCATTGATATTTATTTTGGTAATTCTAATTTTGGTATGGTTCCTCCTCCTGGATCTGTTATAAGAGTTGAATATCTACAAACAAGCGGAATAAGTGGTAATGCAAATTCTACAAAGGAAACACCACTTACATATAAATTTGTGACTACTGGTACTGATCTTTTTGGCGGCGAAGTTGATCTTAATCTTTATATAGATATTAAGAATAACATAGACCCAACTTTCGGAACCAATCCCGAAAGTATATCTCTTATAAGATTGGTTGCTCCTAAAACAAGTAGATCTTTTGTTTTTGCAAATCCAGTAAACTACGAGATATTCTTGACCAAATTTGGTGTTTTCTCACAAATCCAGGCATTTTCAACTTTTGATGATGATTATCTGGATGATGATAATATAGTTTACCTTTATTTAGTTCCTGATGTCACTCTAAATTTAACAACTAATGAGGATTACTTCAGTGTGTCCGATGCTGATTTTCTATTGACACAGCAACAAAAAACAAAAATAATAAACATGATTCAGGACTCTGGATCTATGATAGCAACAACTGTTGTTAAAATAGTTGAGCCAATAATAACAAGATATGTTGTTAATGTCGTAATTTCTATTTTTGAAGGTTATGATCCCGAAACTATAAAACAAACTATAAGAAAAAGATTCTCTGATTATATGCTTGGTAATAAAAGAAGGGATAAGATACCAAAATCTGATCTCATAGCAGTAGTTGAAGGTATAGCTGGGGTTGATTCAGTTTCTTTATTTTTCATAGGGCAGAAAAACGAAGCCAATCAAATAGCGATAAAGAATCTTTCTAATGTTAGTGATTCCCAATATAACGAGGTTATAGGAATGGATAATTTTGGTGATATATTAATAGGAAGAAATGAACTTGTTATACTCAGAGGTGGGTGGTCTGATAGGAACGGAACATTCTTTACTGATAGTATAGTTGCAGGTAAACCTGGACCTCTTAATATAACTGTTGCTTCGCTGGTACCTAAGAATTTCAGAAGTGATCTAACTTCCGAACTTAAGACACAATTAGCAGCTCAAAATAAATAATAGCAATGCAATCATATTCACCGTTTTTTCCTGACGACACTCTTAAGATCGATTATACGACTAAGGGTATAACACCGAAAACGAAAAATACAACTTTTTATAGTTCTAAGGACCTTTATAGTACAGTAGAGCTTGCTACTAATAGAGCTTATAATATAGGGTGCTCCGGATATCGTGCAATAACTACAAATGCTAACGGCACATATATGTTTGGACCTTGTTCGTCATCAGATGAATATAAAAAAATAATGAAGGAGATGGCGGTTGAAAATGTTGATAGAAGATATTATGATTTTGATCCAGGTCAGAATCTATATGATATAAGGGATAATCAGAACGATAACTTATATAATGGATTCGATTATAGGGATCAGATTCTTAGAAGAAGTTTGTCTAATGTTATATATAGGGATCCTGTCAAGGAGGGAATTCTTAGCTATTTTGAAAGAGTAGTATACGGATTGATTGAATCAACAAAGGGAATAAAAAACTTTGTTAATTATACGGTTAAAAGAAACAATAAAAGAGTTTTCTAATTTAAAATGGCAAATCTAAATCTTAATTTTTATAACAAAAATGGTAATCCGTTAAATTTTGATTACATAGGACCAACTGGTCCAACACCTCTTGATACCAGATTTTCACATATTCTTGGTGATTCTGCAACTACTGCTGGTTACTTCCAATGGGTAGAAAATCCTGATGATTATACTCTTACTTTAAATATAGATGATGTAAACAATACAAATTTATCTAGATGGTGTGTCGAAGCTGGTGATTTTATGGATAAGGGTGCAACCATATATTTAACTGGTCATATTCCTGTTGCAAATACCAATTTCAAATGTAAGTTAGGATCAATTACAATTAATGGGAATCAGACTTTTACTGTTGTTCTACCTAAGAGTTATTTTCTCGGACAGAGTATTATAAGCTATGATACTCAGGTTTATTTTGAAACCAGTTATGAGAATAGACCAGGTGGATATTTCAAAGGTAATATCTATTTCGATCCAATTTCTTCTGGGTTGTATGAGAACCAACAGATTTTTGTGGTTCAGGAGTTTTTAACATCTTCAGGTGATCTTGAATATGGATTACCTCACACGTCTAATATTGGGTCCACAGGGGCAAGATGGAGAACCAGGTGGTATAACAATAACTATGGCGATGTTGACGTTTCCGAAATAATATTCACATATACCATAGAAGATCAATTGCCTGGAGGAGATGGTGAGCCATTGATTATTAGTTATCCGAATATGGTAATTCCTATAGATTCCGATATTAATGACTACTATTCTAATGGTTTAATAGTTACTGAGAATGTTATTTCAGATGCAGTAGCAATAAACGTTGCCTTAAATTCACCGGATGATTTGGACAATGTCTATGAAAGAAAACTTATCGTAGAGGACATAACAACAGGAACTCCTCAGAAGATTATGGAGGTTGATTTCTATGGACAAACTATAGGTGAGGATGAAAGATTTAAGGTTCTTCTAGAGAATATAGGGAGATCTTTTTATAATAGTGATTCTGTGATACTTAGGGATCATGATCCTGCTGAACCAGTTCCAAACTTTCTAGAGATCAACGAAAAGAGAAAAGAGTTACTTATAGCTGGTGAGGATATATTTCCTTATATAGGTAGTTATAAAGGTCTTATTAATGCCCTTAAGTTCTTCGGATATCAGGACATGAGGATAAAGGAATACTGGTTAAATCTAAACTATAAAAACCTAAAATTAGAATCTCCTCTACAACAGAATCAATCTTTTCTTAATAAAATAAAAACTGAGCAATCTAAGAATGGATATTCACAGTCTTATAGTATTGGTGACGTATTAGATAATGAAAATTCTGGCAAATATAAGCTTACCCAAACATACGGTCCTGACGGAAAGGGAAATTATGTACTTAATGTTACTTCAGAAAATTCTCAGCTTCCTAGCAAATCTATAAAGAAAACAGCATTATTTGGTCTTTATTATGATCTTAATAAGGTTACAGGAGACACTGATGAATATGGTTACCCTGTTGTTGTTGATGCTTTTAAATTTACACAGGAGGAAGTACTTATAAAAATATTTGCTCTAAAGGAAAGATTAAAAAGAGATTATTTACCTCTTAATGCTAGAATAATAGATATTACTGGGGAGGGTGTTTATTTCATGATTCAAAACACAAGATCCTGGACGGATCAGATGTTAAGATCTGATATAAATATAGGTTATGATTTTGATTTCTTCCCAAATCCGGACTTTGGTTTCATTGAGGATCTTAGAAATTTTAATTTAAGACCTAATCCTAATTATATACAGATTCCTAGCACATACGATAATTCGTATTCGCTGGATGTTTCTTTTCCCGGTGGTACTGGGAGTGCTATAAGATTTAATGGGTATGTACCATATGGTGTTACTGGAGATAATCCAATTCTAAAATTGCAAGCTGGAAAATCATACACCTTCAATGTTAAGGATCCCAATTCAACTGGAGCTAGTTTCAATATAACATCTTTCTCAGGTTATCCAAATTCACCCCTACAGTGGCCTCTTAATGTTCCTACTGGTATAGTTAATAATGGAGCAACTGGTGGATATTCTATGCAGTGGTACGTAGCTCCTGAGGCATCTGGTACTATACGATATTATTCTAAAACGAATCCAGCGTTAATGACAGGAATAATACAGATAATTCCTTCAACCCTTTCGGATCTTGGTAATATTATAAATCCTCTGGATTCACAACAAAATTATACACCACCCCAAAATGAATCCTTGCTATCTGCTATTGCTGAGTTTTATGATCTTAAACAAAATGATAAAATAGTAGAACTTGGTGATGGAAAATTAGATCCACCTGCATACATAGATCCAGTAACTGGAAAAATGTACGAGACCCCTGTTGGTATGCCAGTAATACTGGAACTCTCCCCCGATAGATGGGAATGGGACGAATTGAACATAGATTGGGATGCCTTATTAATACCCACATACAGACCGGGTGACAGAGTTAAGGTGAAGTCAACTGGAATATTTGGTACTGTTACTATTGTTTATTATAGTAGTGGTGATTATGAGATAGCTCTTGACGACTCGACAACTGGAATTTTCGGCGAGACTGAATTATATTCGGGTGTCCAAAATTATTCCATGTTAAATTGGAAAAATGTAGATTTCTCCAATATGATGGAGATTGAATGGATCGTAAATAAATCAGCGACACAATCAGGTACACCCTATCATTTTGAATTTAGAGGATCCATAGTGGATTATTATAAGTTAGCCCACTTCTTACCTTACACAGGAGAATATCAGGTCATATGCAACACATATGACGCTTTCAATGCAAAGACGAGTGTTATTAAAAACTCATCAATTTTTGTTGATCCTAAAACGGTTGATATTGATTCCTGGACCAGATACAGGGAGGTTGAAAATTATCTTTGGCGAAATGTTGATAGGGAATGGAGAGAATATGATTCGATGTGGGAATATCCTGCAGAGGGATCAACGATGGATGAGCTTAAAAAGACAATACCCTCGGAGATTCTTGATTTTGCTACATATGGTAATAAATCCGCAGATGGTCAGGATGTTTATGTTAGAACGACATCACCGCCAAATGGAGCATTTGGTTCCATAAAGTTAGATCAAACAACACTTGCGATATCCGATGTTGAATCATTGGAGATTACAACTGGTCAGTATGGATATGCAAACGTTACAACAACTATATTTCATGATCTTTCTGATGGTGACGAAGTAACCATCACTGGAAGTATACCACAGATTAATGGGAGATGGTACGCAATAGTCGTTGATGATTTTACATTTTATATACCAATAACTCTCGAATCCATATGGGGTGGTGTTTTATTACAAACCATATCTCCACAAAAGCTTTATGTCGACACCTCAATTTATGGGTCACAAAAGATACTTGGTGGTGGGAATCTATCGGTCTATGTCGATAATAGACTTATAGGTTACAGTGAGACTGGCGATAGTCTGTACAACAGTGCCAATGAAATAACATCAGCAATAAACTCTTTAAGAACTTATCCTGACTATTTTGCTTCGTGTGAAAATCCACAGGAAAATCCAGTAACCATAACAATCTATGCGCCTAGTGAGCTTGGTGCTGATCAAAATGGTGTACCGTTAAGAGTCGAGGAGAGCGGATCTATTAATATACTTTCAGTTTCAGCCTCCCTTACTGGCGGGGTCAATCCCGAGGATTATTATGTTTATTGGGATGAGAACGAGGAGGAATATCCAAACCCAAATCTTAAATATTGGGGAACAAAAAGATTATGTTGGCAGATATTCAACGAAAGTACATGGGATGATGGATATGCACACTCCTGGTATGATTATGAATTTAATAATGATTGGTTAGGTGGATATGAGCTCCACTCCTTGAAGCATCTTGACACCCTAAAAATATCGACAGGTAACGAAACTTATCCATTCCCAGAAACCGTTGTTTTCTTTGGCTCTGGTAAATTCCGTGTGTTAACACTTGCTACTGCAGCAAGGCAGCTTAATGCAGCTGGTCCTAATATAGGAAATTTCCATTATAGGGTAATACCTAATGATGCTGGATCTTTATTAGCCACTGTGGGTCCTATAAATACTGCTGTGAATAATGCAATTCTGGTCAATGGTCCATATTATGCGCCACCTTCATTAATAGGTGGTAGTGCGTTATTAGTTCCTGATTTTGGTTACACTGGTGGTTCTCCTATTACTACGACTACGACTACGACTAGTACAACCACTACAACAACAACGACTAGTACAACAACAACGACTAGTACAACAACAACAACAACGTTGGCTCCTACAACAACAACAACCACGACTGCTCCTCCTTTTGATTGTGTTCTGGCTGGTATTGCTGTTGTTAATTATCCGACAACTACAACTACAACAACCACGGAAGCACCTCAATATTTCAGTGTTTATAACACAACGGGTAATACCGTACAGGGGAGATGGCAGATTTTCTATAATTCTACACCTTATAATGATATATCGCTTTCTTATGCAACAATACCTAATAATGTGAGTGTTCTGTTCCCTATGAATATTTCTATTAGTCCAACAACGGGTGGTACATTTATGGTTAGATTTGTTGGTACCGGTATAGTTACATCCAACCAAGCATCATTGGACTCCGGTAGCCAAGTTGGTCCTGTTAATTTTACGCTTGATTCCTCAACATATCAAGCAATCCTTATTGCTGCTCCTTCACAGATTCAATATGGCTATTCAATAGTAATATCTTAAATATATAATAAAAAATGACAGTAACAATACAATTAACAACAGCGGGTATAGACACAGGTACTTTTTCAATTTTTTCAAATCTTGATTTGGTTACCCCCCTTGTAACAGGAGTTAGTAGAACTTCATTATTAACGGGATATCCAGTAGTTGTACCAGATGCAGCTACTAGTTTTGTAGTAAAATCAAACACCACTAATTGTACAAATCAGATAACAATACCAATATCCGGTATAACTACAACGACCACAACAACAACAACCTCAGGGTGCTCGGGTGTAATTTATGGATATGATCCATCTGAACCTCAGCTTGCATGCGATAATTATTTCTTTGCACCTACCGATTATTATTTTGGTGGTACAAACCTCTATATTTATGAACCTACTGATCCTTGTGGTGGGATTGGTTATTTTGCTGAACCTGGTTATTATTCCGACGGAACAAGTATTTGGTTCTGGGACGGTGCTGGGGATTTCGCTTACGATAGTCCATGTGACAATCTTAGGAATGTAACCATATACGCTAAGAGATCAGGATCTATTTCTTCCTCACCTGGTGATTCCAATGTTACTATTGTAAAAAGTGAGGATTTTGGAGCAACCTGGCAAGTGGTTGTCAATGGTGCTATTTTGGGAACTTCCTTTAGTTCGGCTAACCAATATAATATTACAGTTCCAAATGGAAATACCCTATGGATTGGTGCTTATCTTACTGGTTCGCTTCAAGGAATTAGTTTTGGTGCAGCACTAACTGGAATAGAAACAACTTGTTTAAACCTTATGGCATATTGTGGTAATCCTAGTATTACCTCTAATGTGAATTACCCATCATGTACTTCTTTTGTCGGTCCATTTTCATATAGTAGAGGAGCAATTGATAGTGATGGTGCAATATTTCTAAATTTCAAAACTGAGGGTAACCAATATATTGGATGTTCTTAGAAACAAATTAAATTTATTATTCTATAATGATTAAAATTTGATTGATGCAGAATAAGATTGTTTTCATTTGCGCACAGCCTGACGTGCCATATTTTCATTGGCAAGTGGAGGTTTTCATACATAATGCAATGAAAAGTGGGATAAATCCAAACTGGATAGAAATAATATTTGGATATGATAATTCTCCATCTCGCGAGGGAATGAACTTGGCTAAAAAATACCCGTATGTCAGGGTTTTCTTTTATAAAAAGGATGCAATCGAAAATTACGGATATATCCCGATAGTAAGACCAAATATACTTTATAAACATTTTACTAGATATCCGGAGCTATCTGATGAAAATATATTCTACCATGATTCAGATATAATATTCAGGGAGCTACCAAACTTTGATATATTAACCGGAGATAAAACTTGGTATCTTAGTGATACTGTTTCCTATATAGGTTCAGATTATATAAAAAGTAAATCCGTTGATCTCTTTAATGAAATGTGTGAAATCGCCGGGGTTGATCCTGATATCATCTCCGAAAATAATAAAAACTCTGGAGGTGCTCAATATCTTATGAAGGGGATAGATGGCGATTTTTGGAAGGAGGTTGAATTTCTTTCTCTCGATCTCTATAAGTATATGAGTGATCGGGAACAAATTGAAAGAAGTACATTGGATGATTCGGATCTTAAAGATTATAATCCAATACAAAAATGGTGTGCTGATATGTGGGCTGTTTTATGGTGTGGGATTAAAAGAGGTAATGATGTTAGAATATCTGATGAACTTGGCTTTAGTTGGGGTAGCTCATATGGAACAACAGAATGGCATAAATATAAAATCATGCATAATGCAGGTATTATTAATAATATGGACGGAAAAGTTTTCTATAAGGGAGATTTTATAAACACTGCACCATGGGACCATGATTTTAGCGGGATTGACAAAAATCACAATTCATATAACTACGTCCAGGCAATATTATACGCAAGGGAAAAAAGAAATTCTCAATAGTTTTTGTACCTATTTTATTTAGATATATAATCTGAATAAAAATTAATAGATGGCGCGAATAGGTATAGATCAGGTGGATATTATTTATTATGAGAAAATAGGTATAAATCAGGGTGACCGTGTTTATTATTATGATCTTAGCACGGGTGGGGTTAGCAGAACTTGGAACTTCCAAGGTGGAACACCTAATACCAGTACCGTATATGGACCAGAAATAAGATACTATGGTGTTAATTATACCGGCTATAGCACTGGACTTGTTATAACAGGACCTGGCGGTATAACTGCTGCTGCATACAAACCAAATATAATTGTCGTTTATCCCGAAATATTTAATCCTGCCATAGTAATAACTGGCGGGTCAGGAAGTGGTTATGGTGCCATAGGTTCCCCTGGTTCCACTAGTACGCCAGATAGCCCAATGGGAAGAACCCTGACGTACGCTGCTGGTGGATCGGCAAGTAGTGGATATGCATCATACAATTGGAGGATACCTCAGCTTGGTCTAACCTCAGGAACAACTTTATCCTCAGTAAATTATGCATGTACGGATTGGTATACATTGACTGGAACTTATTTGGGAGCTCCGAATTCTTCCTATGTCGTAGCCGTTGGACTTAAAATTTCATCAACGGTGGGTAACGCGGTAGCATTAGGACGTAATGTTAATTTTAGAAAGATTGGTGTAGAGGAGTCAGTAAATTATAGGTCATCCGGGACATATGCAACTTCTGGGAAATACTACAATGTTTCGACGTTATCGCAGAGAACATCAGTATTAGGTTTGGGTGGGAATTCTTTAGTATTTAAAATTGATTTTGGTCCATATTCACCAAGATGGAATAATACAAGTTTTCATTCGACCCAAGAGGCTGTTTATATTTGGCCAAATAGTCCAGATATATCTAAAACGTATTCACCAATAAAGACAAATATTATACTCAGCGGTTCCGCTTTATCCTCCGCTGGCATGACTGGGGGATACACTGCATCCCCTAGAATTATGACCGGTAATTATATAGCGCCTAGTGACGTTTCTTCCCAATTTAACAATAGATTCTATATGAGTGATAATCTAGCTAATAATACATTTACTGGATTAGTTGATGGTCTAAGAGAATGGAATACACTTGCTGTTAATGATTTTATAGAAAATAAATACTATCTTTCGGGATCAAGTAAATTTATAGAACTTGGAGGATATTATAAGATCTTTGGTGAAGGCGGAAGACCTCCCTTTGCTGATCTTGCTTCCGGGATAGGTTATAAGAATGGATATCTTGGGTACCTGTGGGACGGCGGATGGGCGGAGGAAGATGGATATGTTGATTCTCTTGATTTCTATCATGGAATTTGTATACCAACAAGCGCTTTCATTGAGGAAATGTATGGTCAGGGAGGAGTAAACGTAGATGTAAGAATAATACTAAGGGATTCAGATGGATCAACAATAACTGAATTTGAATCTGTCGTTTCAGCTTCTAGTAATACTGGAAATACCCCCGATTTATATATGATAAGTGCATGTGACACCTCATTTGGAAATTTTTCAGGAATAGCTACTTTGCTTAATTCAGGTATAGCAGCAAGACCTGGAGGTCTCTCAGATAACATAATATTTGAAGTTGATTTTAATCTTTCTCCGTATTACAATGGTGGGGCTGAAGGAACTTATGTATATAATCAATATTTCGGAGGACTTAAAATGTCAATAAAGGATCCAATAACGAGTTCAACATATTCTAATAGCTATATACACTCCATGGAGATAATGTGGGGTTCACAAATGCAGGATTTTTTGAATGACGTTAGAAGGGATTCTGGCCAATTTCCAACTTCCAAATTTGCTTCTGATATAAATGCATCTGGTTCAGGTATGGCATCCTGGACAGGACTTCCTTCCAAAATAACTGTTCCTTCCTCTTCTCATAACAATTATTTCAGAGGTTGGAAAATTGGTGGATCATTATAAAAATTAATAAAAATAGATAAATGGCAAGTTACGGTTTAATAATGAATCAAATAGCTCTGGATAGGGAATCTTATGTTTGGGGCTGTGGTCAGGATATTAGAAGATTTAATGGTGACACGTGGGAATATTATGATTATACTAATTCCGCAGTGCCTAGTGGATTTCCATATTTTTTAGATACCAGAAGTATAGATATTGATAAGGATGATTTCTTATGGTGCGGTGTTGCTCAAGGTCCAGTTGCAGGTTTGAACGAGTTTGCTGTTTTTTCGATTGATACAAACGATGTATCAATAGGTAAAAATTGGAAATTCTCTGATCTTGGAGTTTTTAATGAACCTCAAGAAATATCTTTGGTGTATGCATGTCCTTTCGGTGACGATATACTTGCATTTTCAACACCTCTTAATGGAATAGGTGGAACTGGAACTACTGGGTACACCGAAATTAATGGTGTTACTGGTGGTAGACTTTTCTATTATCTTAAGGAAATTGACAAGTGGCAAGAAACTGTTCCTGGGTATACTTGGCCACATATTTATGACATAAAGGCTAAAGGGTACGAGGGAAAGGATTACTTTTACTATGTTGCAACATCGGAAGGTCTATTTATTATGCCTCAGGGAACTCAGGAGGTACAATATCTTAGAGGTGTGGGAGAAATTATAGAGCAGGTTGAGGTTTATAATACAAAAACATCAGAAATACTATCTGATAACATATATTCCATAGATCTTGATGAGGACGGTAACCTGTGGATAGGTACAGATCAGGGTCTATCTTTTTTCAATGGTAAAAAATTCTGGAATTTCCCAAATTCTTTCTTTTTTCCTGATGGGACTGAGAGTTTTGCTGGACCTGTAACTAAGGTTGTTTCTAGACCTAATGGTCACGTTTTTTTAACTTTTGGTGATGGAGAATTACGTCAGGGTAGTGGATTTTGGCATTTTAATGGTACCACCCTTGATCGATTTACAGATGGAACAGGACTTCCGAGCTCGAGCCAAACCTATATAGAGAATAATGATGTTCTCGATATTAAATTAATAAAAAATAATGTAAAGCAGGGTAGCTTAACTCTATATGAGAATTCGTTATGGGTACTATGTTATAATGCTCTATCCTCCTTTAATTATGATCAACCTCATATATACGCATCTTCCAAACATGCTGGTGCGACGGGATGGAATTTTACATATTTTAATGAGACCGCAGGATTAAATAATATTCCCTTACCAAAGGTTAATAAATACACATGGTCTTATCCAGAATGGAGAGTATACCAGGATGACTACTTGGCTAGTAGATTTCCTGGATTGGATGAAAGAAATCTTTTTCTTACAACTAAGCTAAGTGATATTGCTGATGGAAGAGCTGGAAAGCAAGAATATTGGAACAATTGGCCAATTGAAACTTTTGATGATAAGCAGGAGTCAAATTTGATACAGTCAACATATTTCAGAGATATAATAACTCTAACACAATTATCTCCACTTAACACTTCAGGTAGTATTAATGTAACATGTTCAACTTCAATAAAAACTAGGAATGGTATAAAATACTATCTTGGTGGATTTCTAACCGGTAATGTTGAGGCTAATTTTGGTTATGATAGTGTGGGCAATGTTGCAAGTATAAGGAATCTAAATCCCACTTTTGGTGGATCTATAAATTACTCCAATTACCCTTCAAATTCTCGTGATGGTAATACCATGGGATTTGTTGTTAGTTATAGTGAATATGGCTCGGTTGAAGCTATAATACCTTTTAGAGGATATAGAACATATGTTCAGGATATTGCTCCTTCGGAGGACGATAATTTTGTTGCAGTGTCTGGTTACTTTTCTAGATATATCGAGGATGGACCATATATTTGGGACTCACTTGAAAGTGAGAATGCATTAAGAGGAGGTCCGACAGGAGCTCCTGCTGGATTAACCAATGTTAATTATTACAATGAAAACTCCACTGAATTTCCATGGGTTTCTGCTAATAACACCATAGGAACAGGTGTGTGGGAATATATGCTATCTTCACCACCAACAGATCCTGGTTTTTATGTTGATCTCGGACCTAATTCATTATTGGAGAATATTGAATATTTTGTTTTTAATTATGGAGATATTAATGGAGATCAAACCTCAATGCTACAAACACTTGTTACTGGTAATGTCATAGATATAACAGATGGTTCTTTTAATACGTCTTATATAATAACAGATATAGAGAATTTAAGCAATCTATCAGGTCTTAAATTTTTTGTTGAATATGCAACTGGAACTACTGGTCCATTCCCATTGGATGATGGTGAAACTGGTAATTTTACATTCAACGAGACTAAAATCGGGGTTTTTCCTGGGATTAGAGGAATTAATTCTAGAACTCAATACTGGAATACAAATAGAATATTATGTAATAGTCCATTTGTTGCTAAAATAGGAAGAGATTTGGGTAGTGTAACATCATTTAGTGGTCTTGGAGGGAACGGATCTGATTATATTAGTGATGTTAGAAAATCTTATAGAGGTCTTGGTTTTAGACATTTTCCTGCAAAATATATGTCCACAAGAGGGGATATAAAGGAAACAAAACTTGATGTTACCAAATATTCGATAGATTTAACTGTTAAATCAGCGGTTAACCTTTCTTCAAATAGATCAGTTATAAAAACTGCCGATGTTTCCACATTAAAAAATTTATGGAATAGAACAAATGACGGCTATTATACATCCGATGTAATATTGGGTACTACATATCCGATATCACAAACATGGAGTAGTGACTCCGTACTTTCTTATGTTAGGTTATCCTCAGATGATCTTTCGCTTATGGCTACTATTAATTCAACAACTTCACAGATTGGTTCATCCACACAATCTATTAAAAATATAGGTAGCTGTAAATCTATGAATAATGATTCTAGTACTATAATAACAGGAAATTCAAATAGAACATTTACCATGGGTGGGGTATACTTTCCTTCCACTACGGAGAGCTTATATGAACAATTCTATCTTATAGTTGACAATAGAGGCGTTGGTATAGCTGGCGGGTATCTGGGTGGAAAATCAGGTAATTCATTCATACCAAAAGCTACGAACAATCAATCGATGTATTATTTAACAACTACTTTTGGTGAATCTGGTAATTATTTCGGAAATAATTTTGTTGCTGATTCGGCATTAAAAACTTATTTTCTTACTGTTGGTTTAACTGAACAGGGAACTCCTAAAACCTATTTTGAATCATCATTTAATCTTTCTTCTTCTGTGACATCTTTAAGTGATGTTCAGTTATCTTTATCAGATCAATATTATATAAGCTATAAGAAATCTTCCAGAAATTTTATAGATCCACCATTTAATTATGTTTCTAAAACGGATCTTAGTGGAAGGGTTCTATCCACAATTAATTTTGGTAGTGCATCAATAAATACTTTTACTATGACTTCTGATGATGACGGAAACTTATTTATGGGAGGTTATTATTCAAATCCTTCAACCGATGCTGATGGGGATTCGTATATATTTATAGAAAATGGTACTGGATTTGGTGTATTGTCTAAAAGATATAAAGCAGATCTTGGAATCAATATGGGGCAAATTATATCTAGACCTGGATCTGGTGCATGGACCTGGTGTGATGTTCACTCGACTGATAGTGGTATGCAGATACCACTTATGACAACGGTTGTTTTTAATAATTACGCTTCAAACATATATGGCAAGAAAAATAATAAATGGATACTTAGTAACTCCATAACAGAGGATGAGATTTTAAACGTAAAAGACACCCCTTATTTCATCTATACTTTTACAGTCCCTGGTAACTATACAATTTACAATAGCGTGGAAGACGCGGCAGGTAACGTGTACGTACGAACCAATCCAGGATACATCGAGGTTATTAATCATAAACAAAAAAATCCGGACGATAGACGTCCGGATTTTGTTAACTCTTTTGATTATGGGGAGCCTGAGGTATTTCCTGGTAGAGATTATCAGGTTGATAAATTATCTAAGGATCTTGCGGAAGAGCAGGCTGCTATATTAAGAAGTGAAACTATTCCTTTTTCTTCCGGATTTATTGTTTATAATAACCCGGACGCAACATTTAGAAAGGATGGTTAATTAATCTAGATTATTTTCTTCCTTGTATTTTTCGTAGTTATCTGTGAGCTGTATGAGTATAGGATTTCTAACTATATCTTCCCTTGTGAAAACGAAAGCACCACATTGATCTACCCCTTTTGCTATTTTTTCTGAAAATGTGAGCAGATCTTTTTTCCTTGCCTTGAGATCCCACTGTGTTACATCCCCACATATAATTATTCTTGAGTTCTGACCCATTCTGGTTACAACCAACATTATTTGTCTGAGATCTGCATTTTGGGCTTCATCTAGAATTAGTATGGTATCATCGAATGTTCTACTTCTCATGAAAGCTAATGGTTGCATATCGATAGTTTTTGTATCTGTCATGAGTTTTATTTTTTCCTTGGCTTTTAATATTTTTTCCATATTGGAAATATATCCTTCCATATATGGAGCTATTTTTTCGTCAACAGATCCGGGTAGAAATCCTAGATTTTCTCCCGATTCTACTGCGGGTCTCGCTAATATTATTTTTGAATGCTCGCCCTTTCTTATGAGATCCAGTGCTGCGTAACATGCCACGAAAGTTTTTGCAGTACCCGCTGGTCCAGTGCAAACTGTTAGAAAATTATTTTCGATCGTTTTGAAAAATTTCAATTGTGAATCAGTAAATTTAATGTGATTGAAATCCTCTTTTTGTAGAATTGGTCCTTTTGGTAAACTATCAACCTTTGAGGTTTTTGTTGATTTTGGTTGCTTTTTCTCCGTTTTGATCGGAATTGGTTCGTTTTTTGCTTTTTTTCTTGGCATTTGTTTTTTGTTTTATTTAATTAATAAGAACTTTTTCATATAACACAAAGGTTTGTAGTGTTGATTTGAACATAGATATATATTTCACATAAAAAACAAATAAAAAGAAAAATGGCTACAGTAAACATTAATGAAATCTTAGGATCCGATTCTATTTCGGGATCCAGAGTAACCATAAATTCTAACTTTCTTATACTCCAAAACTGGATAAATGGTTATGTTAGTGTTTTTGGAATAGACACAACGAATGGAATATTGGATCTTTCTGCTGCTTCCACTGGGAAAGTTCAGGCAAAAATCGGTAGATTTGATTCATTATCTCTTCCCTCTAGCGGAACAGCAACAGCATCAGTTAGTGCTGCAGGAGCAGCAACATTCGCTAGTGTACAAACAACAACTTTCACTGCATCTGGTGCTTTAGTTGCAAATGGAACAATAACACTCGGAGCTGGATCTAGCTTTACTTCTGGTGGAACTGCTTCGTTTAATGGCCAATTGGGAGCAAATGGTGCTATTGTTCTTGGACCTCAGGGTAGAATTACGAGTCAAAATACAACCTATGTTAATGGTGCTACTGCTGGACAAGCATTTCCTTCCGCTTCATTAGGAGGTGGGGGTGTAGCTACATCGGTAAATTCACCCTATGCAATAACTGGTCTGGAGGATGTTATCTATGCAAATTGTTCCAGTTCTGGTTTTTATATGAAGGTATGTGACGGTGTATCTCCAGTAGGAGGTACAGTTCCAAGTATAGCACCAGGAACAAGAATAACAATAATCAATACAACATCAGGAGCAGCTAAAATAGTAACTGGTGTAACAGGATCTCCCTCGTATTACACTGGATTTAATACTGCTTCCTTAGTAGGTGGCTTTGACACCCTTGGTATAACTGCTTCTGCAGGACTAGCTTATAGATCCTCAATAACATTGCAATGGGAACCTAGAGTAGGTCTGGGACAGGCAACACAAAATGGTTCTTGGGTGGTTCTGGGTAATAGCAATATGATACTATAAAATAAAAAAAGAAAAAAATGGCAAAAACCCCATTTATTAGACCTTTGCAGGTACAGGGTGGAACTTTCTATACATTCTCTTCCTCGGCAGAAGATCTTTCGTTTACATTCAATAACACATCTAATAAATTTAGATTTTCTAAATTTGCGCTCCTTAATATTCCCGACTTTGATGATGGTACAGGAACAACTGGAGCATTTTCCAATTATGTTAAACTTAATGGACCTGATAGTGCTTTTCTTGATTATGCAACTAGTGCTGGTATAATCATAACTGGGAATGGAAATATAGATTTTTCTCAGAGTTTTCAGAGTTATTGTTTGAATGTGGAATCAACCATAACAGGATCTGATGAATATGATTCCTCTCTTAAACAGAATGTTTCTGAAAGAATTTTCTTTAAATGGCTAAAAGAAATTGGAGCAATGAGATGGAGGAATGCAAATTCCAGCGAGGTCTCCGGTGCTCTTAATCAAATAAATGTAACCTACGATTCTGCAGGTTTGCCAATAACACAAAAAAGATATGTTGAAGGTGATGAGCCAATAGGCACCACTGGTTCCTATGGAATGACTGGAGCTAAATATAGTAGAGTTGTACAGTATGTTGGTAATCTTGACATAGTTAACTCAGTTAAAAATTCAACAAACACATATTCTGAGGTTTATGTTTATATTCCTACAAAGGATGGTAATTCACCAACAGTTTTATTTAAAAATATAGTAGATACTAACTATTATCCAGATTACCAATGGACTAACAATCCACCAAATCCGCTGAATGATGAATATCTATTTGGTAGAAATTATGATGAGACAAATCCAAGTGGACTTACTAATCTTGCCATATTTGATGACGATGTCTTGGGATCTCCTATAGCTTCTTACATTGACACATACACAGGTACAAGCTATGCTGGTAATTGGTACTCACCGAGAGATACTGCAAATACTTATTTTACTGATTCACAATCATCATTTACAGATCCGTCTAATTACGTAATAAATAAAACTAATGGTCTTGTTGATGTCAATTATGTTAGAAGCAAACTTGATTCCATAGGTATAGATTTCGATCCAAACTCATATCAGGGAATAATTAGTAATCCAAATATATCAACTCTTGAGGAATTTAACGCAACTGCGGATTCTAAGGATTTTGAATTTAATGCGGTTCTTATATATTATGACGTGTACGATCCTGCTACACCATCGAGCTTTGCAACGAATCTCTATGGCGTTTTATTCTTGGATGATGTTAATATTTCAAGTGGTGATGTTTTTATACCTAGATTAGATAAACATAGGCCCAATCCAGTAACAAAATTAAATGGTAACTCCTATGGATTTAAGATAAATCTTAAATTTGATACTGATATAGATCAAACTGGGGTTGAGCAAGCGATAAATGATTATTCTCCTTTCTCGCTGTCGATGTTTATGGACTCTATGAACGTTTTACAGGATGCTAGCTCAACTTTAAATAATGCTGCAACGGAATTTATAGATCTAAGCAATAGAGTGACTAGCTTGGAAAACATAACGTTGTCATCTTCAACGTCGACAAATATAGATAGAAGAATAACCCAGCTAGAGCAAGCATTTGCAGCTAACCAAGCACTTTTTAATAACACGCAAGCTGTAATGGGACTTATAAATCAAAACTATGATCTAGTAAGGGCCATTATTAATAATCAGACGAGTGTGGAAGTTTCATATAATCTGGATTTATTAAAACAGGGACCTGGTGTTATTCTTGATAGATCTACACCTAACCAAGTTACTGTTGTTAACTCAAGTCAGGATTTCAATATGTTAGATACTCTTGGTGTTGGAACGTTTACACAGAACGGTGATAATATAATCAATCTCCTTGATTTCTCTAATTACTATAAACATGTGAATAATTCGAATCCTCTGACGTTGACTGGTGATTTGACAATAAGAATTAATGACGGAACGATAAATTGGAAAAATGGCCAAAGATTTAGATTATCCTTTGGTGATAAGATATATCCAGGCAATTATATAATAAAGGTTTTAACTAATTCTCTTGGTAAATATCCTATTATTAATCCAACTTCTTCTCCATATTCAACGATAATAATATCTTTGACCGAGGATATATTTGCTGTACATGATTACGAACCTGTTTTTGATATCGTCTGTATAGACGAGGCTAATCTTAAATTTCAGGTTGATGTAATAGGAAAAAGCTTAACAAATAATCAATAAAAAATAACCAAAAATGGCCGGAACACAAAATACAATAAGTTCTTTAGTAGCTCAGTTTTTAAGACTTCAAAAAAATTCTCTTGAGATAATTAATGGATTGAATCAGGTTGCAGTGTCAACAAATGATACCGTTTCGATAGAAGTCCTTGATGAACAGGGTTTACCTAAAACTGCGAATATACCTTCCTATGGATTTCTTAGAGGAGAAATAGACAGATTGGATAATAATATAAAATCTCTTGCTGGTATAGGTGATTCTTCATCAACAGTTAGAAATCCAGATGGAACATATTCCCAAGTTTTTAAGGTTGAAACTTTAAAAAATCCTCCTAGCTTATCAAATCTTGCTGTTCCTAGTACATTTTCAGTTAAGGATAATTGGTTTTTTGAAAGTTTTTTAAGTCCATTACTTTACATTAATATAAATGTAACGGGTCAAATATCAGAGAGTGCAGACAGAATAGTTGTTAAAAGAGTAATAGCTAACACTCAAACCGATGAGCAGAAAGCATATTTTGATTCTAGCATAAAAGGTAGAAATGATCTAACTTATAACCAATATCTTGGTCTATTAGGCGATAATGGAATCGGATATTTTGTTGATGAGGATATAGTTCAACTTCCATTAAGAACCATAAGATATATCGGAAATTTTGGGGTTATAAGTTATTATGATGATTCAATTACATCAACAGATCAGAATGGTAATTCCTTTCAAGAGACTAGAAGAAATTACAAATTAGATAAAATAGCATATACTGACACATTAACAAATATAAAGGATGGAAAGAGTCTGGACGTAGGTGATAAAATTTCAACTCAAGATGGAAGTTTGTATCAGATAACATCTGTCAATAGAGATCAAGCATCAATACAGGCTAAAAGAGTTTCTGGATACCAACCTATTCAGATTGGTGCAAATAGTATATCAATTTCATCCACTGATTTTGGGCCTAGATATGTTCAAGTAAATGTTGGTTATAATGAAAGACAAGGTGTATTCTTTAAAACAATTGATGATAATTTCAATATAGTAAGTGCTGATTGGTCAACTGGTATTGTTTTTTGGAGCAATGAATTAAAAACTAAAAATTCAAATGGTGAATTAGTAACTCTTGAAACCTACTATCTTAATGAGGTTTCTGATCTGGGTAAGGTTTTTCTTGGTACAGCTAAGGAAAATAAAATACCAGCTATACAGGGACTTACACCAGATGCACCTCTAGTAACTCTTGATAGTTTTAAGGTGGTTCAGATAAACAAGCAGGTTACTGATTCAACATCAGTTAAGGTTGTTGAAGATAAATTAAACCTTAAAACAACTCTAAAAAGCGAGATTGATGCATTAGATCAAGCTATCTCTGAGACAAGACTTGAATTAAATGCAGGTTTATCTAGAAACGTTACCCGTTCTGGAACACCTAGAGCTTCCATAAGTGATTCCACTCAATTCGGTGGTGATAACGATAATGGTATAAATGTTCCCAATAGAAATTATGATAATATTGTAACAAATAGTAATATAACTTCTCCCCCTGGAACTGATGTTGCTTCAATAAGAGCAAGTCTAAACAGTTTAATTGATGAAAGAACAAAGAAAGCTCAATTGTATGCTTCTCTTGTTGACGAGGTCAATGTTCTGGTTAAGGATGTTCCGCAGATAATAGAAGCTCCAAAATATAGAGTCAGAGGATTTTGGCCTTTCCCTGCTCCTAAGATTGATCCGACTACAGGTGCTCAGGAGGTTATCCAATTTAATGTTAAGTACAGATATCTTAGTGATGGTGGAGCCTCTCAGCCTGCAGAACAGATAGAATTTGTTGATAATGACGGCGTAAAGAAAAATGCTGCATTTTCAAACTGGACTGAGTATAAAACTGACATTAGAAAAAAAGTATATGACGAAACTAGAGGAATCTACGTTTGGTCAGCGGAGGTTACCTCCGATGCTAATGTCCAGAATGTTAATCAACTTGATATAGCGATAACAAAGGGTGAAAGAGTGGAAATACAAATTTCTTCCATATCCGAGGCAGGATGGCCAGAAAATCCTTTGGTTTCTGATTTTTCTGATTCCGTTATTATACAATTTCCGGATAGTTTATCTGTAACAGGAGTTGCTGATACGTTGAATGCAAACACCCAGGATGCTGCGGTAGTTAAAATGCAGAGAGCCCTTGATTCCCAAGGTTTACCTTCCCATCTATCTCAGCAATTTACATCAGGAGAAAATACGTACTATCACGACACAAAAGGTATAGCTAGTGGATTTTTTACTAGCAGCGGAACTGTTATAAATCTTTTTGATAAAATAACAGATTTACAGAATCAGATAACCCTACTTACTGCTCAGCTTTCTAATGCTAGAGGTGTGCTTGAGGTTTACATTCTGGATTCTAATAATAATAAGATTAAAGTTTCTAAAGGATCTACTGTTAAGATCACAGCAGGATTTTATTCGGATATATTCTCTGATCCGCTTGGATTTGATGCAGGTAGAACAGCTTCATTTACATATAATCTTCAGCTTTTTAACCAGCAGGCTTCCAGTGTTGAACTTGCTTCCATTATACCAGGGGGTTTAGCTCAAAGAGCACCTTCAAGTGTAAGTTCATCATTCCCTGTTGGGTATAATGAAAATCTTAGATATGGTGACTGCCCTATATCTTTAACATCATTAACCCTTTCTGATCAATCAATAGTAAACAATACTTCGTTTAGACAGGCACCTCCTTTTGCTTCTGCAAATGCATATTCACAATATGTTTATCCTAGATTTAAAACTGTTGGGTATGATCTTCCGTTATACCAGAGTGATCCCACTTTATTTGGTACCTATTTCAATACTCCTGCTGAGAGTCCAATATATGATGGTGATGTTAATGCAACAAATTTTGGTATTACTAAGGATGGAGTTACCTCGACATATCCTCAAAGTGGAACATTTATGATACCGTATAATCCTCAACTTCCAACTCCCCCACCAGAATCAGGATCCACTAATAGTTCAATATGGAATGGTTCATATTCAGGTGTAACCGGAGGATCTCCACAGGGTGGAGGCTATATAACCGAATTCTGTATCCATAAAGACCATCCATATTTACTTGTTGTAGGTAATACCGATGGATATACGAATTATACAGATATGGTTAAACCTTTTGTTGATGGTGGTAAGGTTTATCCTCCCTTTAGACACACCCAAACTTTCTGGGGTGATACGACTCTTAATTATTATTGGGTTCAACAATCATATAGACAACCCGGTCCTTTTGCTATAAGCTCAACTGTGACAAGAACGGATTCGATGTATCCAGATAAGCTCGGATTTACTGTTAATGACCAATTTCTTATAGGTAAATATTCTTGTGGTGCATATTTGTACATTGCTCCACAGTCAGGTTCTGCAATTCAGGTTTCAGGAACAACCTCTCTGTCCACACTTTCTCTAGGAACAGGGGAAACTAATGCCATAAACGTTCCTATAATATTTCAATTTAGAGCAGTAGATAAACTTGGTTTTATAGGAGGATGGAGAAAATCAGGAAATTTATCCAATGTGACATACACAAAGAAAATTGGTATTGATCTGCAGGTTCAAAATGAGGATTCATTCTCGTTTGATATACAAGTTACTGGATCTTATAAAAATGATACATTGGTTGCACCTAATTTCGATAGCGGACTTAGTAGTAATTAATAATAAATAATAGATGACATATGTCCAAATCAAAACTTTTTGATTATAATTCTTCGTTTTCAGTAATAAGAACGAATCCAAGAATAACTGGAAATCTAAGAATAACAGTGGATTCCTCCGACGGGGTTTCGTTTAATTCCATGAATGCAAATCAAACTCTTAGTAATGATAGATTTAAGAATTTTAATATAACTGGTGAAAATTCATTTGCTCTTGACATTTTTAATTTTTTTGATAAAGGAAAGCTTTCTAATAACATAATATTTGATACTGCAAGATTTACTAGAGGAGATAGAGAGGTTTCCAAAAAATTTTCCGGGCAGTATGACTTTTTCTATGCTAGTGGTGCATCAGCTCTTGCTGATAAAAATTATGACGAGTCTTTTAGTTACTTTGCTCCCCTTTGGATAAAAAGTGAGATACCGGATTATTTTGTTATATTTAAGATACCTGGTCCCTTAAGTTATATTTATTCAAAAAATGAAACCGTAATAAATCCAGATATTAAATATAAGATTGTAAAGAATTATGATAGCGATAGTGATTTTGTAATATCTTACGGTAAAACTGGAGCAGGTGAGCCAATACTCATAAATAGCGGATCTATATTTACAGGCTCTAGTGAATATCAGTCCTATGAAATTGTTAGTGGAAATGGTATAGTTTGTATCTTCGATGAGCTACACAATATTAATATGGCTGATGACGTAGCTTCAACTTTTAAGAATAAAATATTACCAAATTGTTTGGCTATTAAAACATTTGATCTTACTAAATCTTCCAAGATTGGTAAATACATAAGAAATATAGTATCTGATAAGAATTTTACAGATTCTCCGATTAATGTTAGCTGGGGTCCAAATTCATATACATATTATAATGGTGCCTCGATTGCTGAAGGAATATACACAAGAAAGGGTGAGATTCTTTCCGGATATTTTTCAAGTGATTCCTCTGATAGGATGATTGATTTTGAAACATATATGACCAATGGATTTTCAAGAAACGGTGTAATCCCACCAAATATATTGAATCTAGAATTTCTTTTTGATGATGACGATGCTGACGAGTATTCTATAAATAGGTATTTTGGAATGTATGTTTCTAGAAATGATCTTAATGAATTGAGATCTAATGGTGAGTTTTATTATAAATTTAGAGATCTCAATGGCAATGAAAATTTACCAAAGCCAACTAGAGATGCATTTGGGTACTATTATAGTAACGAATCTTATGGGATAACAGCGGATTCCGGAGTTAGATTATTCTATGAGAAGGATGTTTCTGGTGTTTATACACCTGGTCTTTTGCCTGGATCCGATAACGTTAATATACTTGATTCCAATAAATTATATTATGTGACTGACAAGAATGGTAATTTCTATAGTCTTAAGAGAGATGAAGGATATATTAATTTTGGTGGAAACTCACCAAAATATTCTTATGGACCATATGACGGATTAACAGAAACCTTTGGCACGACTGGGTCTAATTTTACATCCACGACTGGTAGTTTGGTTTTACAAAATACTAAAATTGATATTCTGGATTTTACTGGAATAACTGAAAAGATATCAACGATCCCTTCTGATTATGCAACAACCCCAGGTAGGGCATATAGTGAAATTAGATTCCTTAAAATTTATGATAAACCAAAGCCATTAACTTTTAGATTGTACTGGCCGAATGGTGGTAATAAGGAAGGTAGCAGAAGATATGATGTTATAGAATCAGCTGATCTTGCAGCTGTTCTTGTTTGGATAGACGGATCTTACTATTCTACCGGGTCTTCATTTTACTTTAATGCATCAATGGGTGAAACCGATCAGGTTGCTAGCGCTTTTGCTGGAGCCATTAATGATGTTGATGGTGTAACTTGGGATGCAGGAGTAAATTTAGATTCTACCGTTATTCGTCTTAGAGATTTTGGGACGTATGGAAATGATTCTTACTCAATCGCAGTATTTGATGAATATGAATATTTCACTTCCAAATTTAGAGGTGTATGGTCAAACAGCGAAACATACTTTCCGTCAGATATTGTTGCATATATGGGGAATTATTATGGTGCTATTTCTACAATTTCACCCTCATACGATCCTCCTATATTTTCCGATAATCCCACTAATTGGGAACCATATTATACCGTTTCTGGTGGTGGATATGTTCAGATTAATGGCTCTGATGCGTCAACATTATATGGATCTGTTAATTTCATCGGTGGTACTAAAACAGCAAATAGTAGATTAATATTCCCTAGTGAATATTTAGATTTTATAAAACCTGGTGATTTCATAAACACCAAAGCTGGATATACTAAAGTAAATTCGTTAACTAAATATGTTGATAGCCCGCAAAGTGATCCGATAAGTGGAAAAATAACAGGATTTGAAAACTTCACATATAGCAGTGTTCTGAATATAGATGATAATATAGAGATTGATTTGGGATATGATAGATCATTTAATGTCTATAAATCAGCAAAAATGAATATAGGTGTCTTTACATTTTTTGATGTGAAGGAATTTGATTTTGATTTTTGGAGCTCCGAGTATGGTTATGCACCAACCCCTGAGACTTATAAATATTACCAGATACCAGTGGGGGTAACCGGAATTATAAAAGAGAATGTGCCATATATAGTTAAGCAAGGGCAGGTTGAATATGCTAATCAGATTTATCCTCAACAGGCAGAATCTGGGGTTGTAGTAACTTCCAATATTTTTTATGGTGCTAGTGGATATACGTCAATAAAAAATGCTAGACCTGATTTATTTAAGGAGCTCGTAGTTATTCCTGCGGAGTACTCGGATATTTCTTATATTCCACAAACAGGTTCATCAAGAGGTTCAAGTATTATATACGGTGGTGCTACTGGAAGTCCTGTTGGATACAATAGAGATCTGGATACATTCAATGGATTTATAGGAATCCAGGACATCTCACCAAACCCTGTCAGTGCAGGTGCATCAAAAATAGAAATATTTAATAGGGGTAAACTTGGGACCGAGTATGAGTATCTCAATGAAAATTACAGTCCTGATATATCTAATGTTTCTAGGATAGTTCCATTTATTAATAAGTGGGCTTATAGCGATGGAATAGACGCAAGAGGAAATCAGTATAGATTGAATTCTAGTCCTGCCTTTTCGCCAACTAATTTTTCTCCAAGTTTTGATAAGGATATTGCCGATTCTAGATATCTTACTCATGAGTGGTTTTTACTTGAACAGCCACCTAGGAATTTTCCTATTGAATATATGAAGAATCAGAATAGTTATCTTCCCGGAAAGATAGATCTCGAACAGGCTGTGGGTCCGGGCAATTATTTAGCATCATATTTTACGGTGGAACCATCAGATTATCCTGAAGAATTTAGAGATGATAAATCATACACCAAAGAATTGTTTACTACGTTCACGTATAACAAATCTAGTGGCTTCTACGAGACTCTTTTCAGGGGAGCTAAGATTATCCTTAAAAAAAGATCAAATCTCTCTAATAGCGTCGCAGATTCGTTGGATAAATATGTTCCGAAATATAGAAATTACGAGGATTATAAATTTGCTGCGATATTAAGACCAATATCGGAGGATGATGATAATATACAGGATCCTGTTAAATATAGAATAATAGAAAATCAGAGTCAAAGATTTATACTATTTGTTTGTGATATTGTTATGAGAGATTATAAATCTCTGGGAGTTGGTTACACTGGTGGAACCGGGGGTGATCCAATTTTGGATTATACCCTACTTTACTCCGTTAATAATAAGGAGAAATTGATGTATCCTATGGTTGGCGGTTCTAGATTATATGAAATATCTGATATTAAATTAAGTTCAGCATTGGATCTTTCTGTTGGTTCAGGTTCGGTTGTTAATACAACAACAGGAGGAAGAATAAATATAATTCCAAGTTCAACGTATGACACCGATTTAAGGGAAGAAATACATACATTCTATAGCGAAAATTCATCAGACGCTACTGTGGGTCCATCGGCTACCGGACCTGCTAGCTTCTATATTACCAAGTTTACCCCATATGTAACATACCCTTGGCCGATTGGTGTTGGTCCGAATTATCTGGACTTTGCTAAGATAGTTCCTCCTATTTTTGGTTCAGACCCTAAACCTGAGTATAGCTTTACTGTGGGTTTCTCTGCTGTTGATCCTGTTATAATACCTGTTGGTCCTCAGTCAATATACAGAAATAAACCGGTTTTCCAGAAAGCGGGTGGGTTTAGTTATTACCGTTCAATATTGCAGAGAATATCCCTTTCTGGTATTTCTACCAGAATAAATTCTGGATCATCATATATTCAATATGAAACACACAAAGACAGCGGTATTATTTATAATGATTTTGAATTACGCATGGATAAACCATCAAGAATAGTAAAATCTAAAGGTTCCAAATCAAGTAAATATTACGGAGGTCCGCAAACTCTAGGAGAATCGGTTCCTACCGCATATACTATACAATCCAATTTGAATCTGCCATCAACTCTTCTTAGATATTCCGGTGGATATGAGCCTATCTTTAGAAAAATAATACATTTCGATAGGGATAAATCTGATACAATATCACAGGTTTCCTATGATCCATCTTTTTTTGATTTATCTTTCAGAAATTGTAACTTTGCACCGGATAAGAGATACTTTGGTGTATCTAGAAATCTTTCCTTTACTAAGGTTGCAAACGATCAGAATATATTATCATTGAGTCAGAACCTACCGGAAGGTCCAGTTTATCCACTTGTTGGACAATCTCCGATATGGAGAAAGGATTTTAATGTTTTCTCTTCATCCTGGGATCCCGGATATTATGAAAGATTTACAGGCCCAACCGTGTATGAGAGAGTTGCTGGAACCAGGTCAATGAAGGAATATAAAGGATTTCTAGGATCAAAAATAATGAAAACCCCAGATTCTTTAGAGTTTGATAATTATATAACTCTTGAGATAGTTAGAAATGGATCAGGTTATGGTACATCCGACGTTGCACTTATAAATTCACAGATAGACTCATATATAAAACCTGTTCAATATATAGATACTACAAATTCTGGAACCGGAATAGGAAGACCTGATCCATATTCATCGGGGGTAGATTATGATAAGCTAGATCTAAATCTTTTTCCTAATGCTGAATTAGTTTGGCAGTATTTTCCTGATATAAATAAGGTCAGAGGTATAATAAGATTAGATAGGATGCTTACTAGATACCTAATTAACGACGGAATAAAACAAATTTTTATAGATAATATTATATCAGAATTTGGTGTTGGCAATCCTGATTCCATAGACGATGATGTTACCGATTATATAATGAATAATGTTTCACCGTTATATATGGGAGAAAATATGGATCTATATAGCAAAAAGGAGGCAGTCAATAATGCGCAACAAATTAATAATGTTTTATTAGTTAGAGGTGACATAACAACATCATCTAAATACGAGGATGAGTATTATCAGGAGTCCGATTTTAGATTAACGAAATCAAGTAATCTAATATATACATTCGAATATAATCTTGATAATAATTATCTATATTCATTAATATTTAATCTAGCAATAACTAAAATATAATTATGCCAGTAACCAATATAAGATTTATAAATTATAGCGACGGCCAGAATCTTGCTATAGATAAAATTAATAATAATTTTGACGAAATTGTCGAGTCCCATGGGGGATCAGTTGGTGAGACTGGACCAAGTGGGGATAGAGGAGCAATTGGAAGTAATGGGCCAATTGGTTCAACTGGTAATGATGGACCTAGAGGAACAAGATGGTTTATACAGGATTTAGCTCCATCCTCACCTTTTGGATCCGGTAATTCCGTTGTTTATGGGGATTATTGGGTCAATAATGACAATAGCCAAATTTATCAATTTGGTCCATCTGGGTGGATCGATAGCGGGTATAGCTTATCGTCTTCAGGTAACATATTCAATGACGTAGATTCATATTTTACCAGTGGTGGAACTGGGATTTCTGTTAAATTTGATCAGCCAACCCCAGAAAATTGTACTTTTATAATTTCTGATAGGTCTCCAGAGTCTGGTATAATAAATGAAAAATTAGCAAAATTCTTAATATCAACTGATAGTGCTGGAGACCCTTCTGCGCTTCTTGAATTTATGAAAAGTGATCTCATATTGGCTAACCCTGGTAATTATGCATTACATCCAACTTTTTCGTGGTCCAGTTCGGCACCAACCGACAATGGTTTAAAGTTTGATGTTCCCGGCGGCTCACTCCTAGTAGGTGCATCTGGTGGTTTTTCTTCCATCTCCCAAAATTTCGATGTTTCTACTGGGTCGGGAATTGATATAAATTATGGGGTTACCTCAGGATCCGGTATATCCGCTACTGGTGGAATTAAAATGCAGTCATTAACCCCAGCTATTGGCGATTTTAATATACTTAGTGATAATATAAGCATAACGGGTGGCCATGCATCATTTAAAAGTACTGTTGATGTAAATGGGGATCCAACTGGAAACCTTCCTTCTGTGGATATTAATTTTGGCGGTACTGCAGGGTTAAGGACACAAAGAACCGCTGACACATTTAATACGATATCAAAAAATGTTTATAACGTTTCTCTTGAAACTGCATTTGATAGAGAATTCTATATAAACACAAAGGGTAAAATAAGAACAAAAAAAATTAAAAGTGGAGTAACATATCAAAGTTATCAAAGCCCCACATTTCAGAACGCTGGAAACCTTCCTGATGGTTCACAATGGTATTTCATATCCAGACCTGGAGGACCAGTTCAATCTTCTGTTATTAGAAATGGTAACACTTTCATAATATCTTTAGGAACAGGATATAACGGAAGAGGAATTGGTTTATTTAGTGATCCGTCATCATCTCTATGGGGTCCAGGAGGAATTGAAAATGGACAATCCATAGATATAAGTGTATATGCTAGTCCTGACATACCGATTTATAACAGCATGTACGGTAGTGTTAATAATACTTTATTTACTAAGATTGGAGTTGGTACAACAGCGGGTGTGGTTTTAAAGGTAGATATGACTAACAATCCAGCTACTTCGGTGGATTTCACAATAATTAAAGGAGCAACTGGAAGTACCACAACAGTTTATTATAGGGCTTATGGTCAATTTGGACCAACTGGAGGATCTTCTGGAGGATCTTTCACAGTTTGATATATAGTCTAAGATAATTAAACTGTATAGATGGCTCTCATAAAACTATTAAGAATAGAGGACGGCGATTCTCAAAAAAATCTGACTGATAAGTTAAATTACAACTTTGAAAGATTGGTTTCCTTTGGCGGAGGACCATATGGTAGGGTTGGACCAAAAGGACCACCTGGACCAAAAGGACCACCTGGACCGGTTGGGTCATATGGCAATTCGGGTATCAGAGGAACCATATGGACCGTTGGTGTTTGTCAGCCATCAATATCATCTTCCATAGATGGAGATTATTGGCTTGATGTGAATGACGAAAATCTTGTTTATCAATTTTCATCAAATTCAGGGTGGAATTACTACGGATTTAATATAAAATCAACCGACCTCTTTGACGTTTTTGGTCCATTGTCAACTTTAAATGGAATAAGTGCGTTTAAGGGGTATTTTATATCCTCCCAAACACCAATTAGTTATACTGTTGTTATAAGTGATACCGATCTATCCAGTGGTACCCCGGGTTCGGAAAATGCATATGCAAATCCTCAGTATTCCAAATTCGTAATTGCGACAGACAGTCTCAATACATCTAAGAATCTTCTGGAGTTTAGCAAGGGTGATTATGCAGGTGATGCGAATTTCACTGCAAGAACTCCTAGAATTCTTTGGAATCCTGGACCAACCGCGGAAAGAGGTCCTTATGGTTTATTATGGAAGAATGATTATCTTAACATAAATCTAAGAGGAACCGGGACATCAAATGGATATTTCTCTATAAAATCTAACACTGGTAGATTCTTAATAAACTCGATTGGTTTCAATTATCTTTCATCATCCCCAAATGTGGTAAGTTTTACCTCCAAGGAAAATATAATTTTTGATCTTGGAACAGGTAAAGCCCTATTTTCAACCAGAAACGTAGCATGGAATGTTAATAGATTTTATCTAAATACCTCATTAAACGTAACAACAAGATCATCGGAGAGTCGATATGCTTTGGATTTGATCTCGAGCGATACAAATTCTGGTAATCTTAGATATGTCTACAATTCACCCGGTGTCAGAGATACGGTTCTTATGAACGTATATCAAAACTCACCATACTATCAGCTATTTACTGTTACTGGTGATGGTGTAACATATATGGATAAGATTGTTAAACCAGTTCAGGTACCTCAACAATTAACACAGAGTGGAAGTAGTTCAACATCAGTAGGTACGGTTAATTGGGTTTCAATTGTGCCATCCATAACATCGACCGGATTTATTAATGGATGCTTTTATGTTAATAATGGTGCTGATTATATAATAGGAAAATCCCCGTCTGCATCCCCGGGAAATAGGGGAATATCCATATTCACCCCATCTACCGGTGGTTATCTTAGTGGTGAAAATGGTGGATGGTTAAATATTTTGGATAATTACGAGGCTATAAGTTTTACTGTTAGAAGTGATAATCCAGGAGCAACGGGAAGTTGCTTTAAATATATAGGCTTAAATACTGATTACCTGGAACAAACCCCTCCTTCAACACTAGGATATCAATCTGAAGCGATATTAAATGGGTATGCAGCAAATATTGATATAACCTTAATAAATATGACCGGACTTGGAGGTACATCTATTGCTAATAGATGGTTCAGAGTTTATTATTCAGCATGGGGAGGAACTTTAAACGCACCACAATGTGGGGTTATATCCACTTATAATTCAATAGCAAATTAATAAAAAAGATGCATTTTAATACTAAATACATATTTAAGGGTGACACCGAGAAGGAGATAATAGGAAAAATCAATTATAATTTTGATCAGATTCTATCTTTTGCGATAGGACCTGATGGACATCCTGGTCCTAGAGGTGCAACTGGCATATATGGACCTGCAGGTAAAAGAGGAGCAATGGGTAATACTGGATCCAGAGCTTCTCAGTGGTATAAACAACCAACGGAACCAGTCAGATTTATAAATGATGTTTGGATAGATAATTCGGTAAGTGACGGTGATATAAAAATTTATGATGGTTTAAATTGGGTTAATACTGGTTATTCTTTTTTAAATTCCAGATATTTCCAATCCTATTCAAATATACTAGGACCTGGTGGTATAAATGACAAGTCAGTCATAGGATTCAAGAATCCTGGCGGTATAACCGGTGCATCTAATACTTCACTTCTGATAAATGATATTGATCTTATCCCTTCACAATCGAATCCTAATAATTCAAAGGTTTTAGTTTCAACATTGGATCAGGTTGATAGGCCAGTGATGGCATTTTCCAAAAATGGAGCGATTTCTAGTGATGTCCCATCATTCTATTGGAATTCAACTGGTAATAATACAGGATTAAAATTTGATAGCGGTGGATCATTCTATATAACAGCCAATGATGATTTTCTAATAGATACTGGTCTTGCTAGAACTCTGATTTCATCAAATTATTGCACATTTAGAAACAATCAGGGGGATTTTAGAATTTACGGGAATGGAGATTTTGTATTTTCTAGTAATGTAAGTGTTGGAGTTGGTGGTATTCTGGATGTAGCAACAGGGAATCTTCGGATAAATGTTAATTCATTTAATCATACAGGGGGTGTAACCATAACTTCACCTCTAACATCGACGTACATATTAACTTCAAATCCCACCTCCCCTTCGTACGAGAATGGAATATCAATTAGAACAACCTCTAATGCAATAAGAACATTTGAATTTAATGATTATACAGGAAATCCAGTTTTATACGGAAAGCCGTCAGGATCTCTTTCCAGCGGAAATATGGCTCAGACAGTTTTTGGTACAAGTGGAGGATTTACAGGCGGAACTGGTGGACCTTTTTCTTATCACGTTAGAAAAGTAAATGAGGTAAGACAACCAACAACGAGTCTGAGCGCCAGAAAATATAGAACATATTTTGCACCAGAAACTCTAAGGGATGTTTTTGATATTTCCTCAAATACAGTTTGGGAGAATGATATGATAATTGCAACACCAACCGCTTATAGTAGCGCTTCTGATGATGCTATAGGTAGTTATAAAGTTGGTGCTATTGATATGAATCTTGATTATTTATCAACGTTAAATATATTTGGTAGTGGATTTTCAAATTCTCTAACGGGTAATGATCGTTTTAATGCTGTTGTAAATGGCGCGGTACAAACAAACGATGGAAGTATGATATTCGTTGGTAATTTTAAATATTATAATGGTGTTCCGGTTAGTACAAACACAACATCTAGTATAGGTATATGTAAGGTTAATCAGTTCGGAGTGATGGATATGTCATTTAGACAACAAATTTCGAGTTTGGATATTCGTTATGTGAACTCTGTTAATGGTATACTTTATGATAGCGCTAATGATACGATTTTTATATATGGAAATTTTGCATGGAGAAGCATTTTTTCCCTGTTTGGCATAAATCGATATAATATCGTTTCTTTAAATGTAACTGGTTCGGAATTTGCTCCTTGGAGCAATGGTATGGATACTGGTTTTAATTCTGGGTCAACTGTATATAATGCAATATTCGATGGAGATTTTATATATGCTGTTGGTAATTTTGAAACCTATGATGATGATCAACCTACCTTATGGAGAAGAAATAAAATTATAAAAATTCAAGCAAGCGGGTTTGTGACTGCTATTGGAAGATGTGTAACGGCATTTCTGGGAGCCAGTGCTACAGCAATCGGACCGGGTTTTGTTGGGCCCACCAATCAACCATATTGTTTGTGTTTCGGACCCTCTGGTGATTTGATGGTTGGAGGTACTTTCTTGGCATATAGGAATACCACAAGTGCTACAGATTTCCCAATCAAACACATGATAGAGATAGATTCAACTACAGGACTTAAGATTACTACAATTGGATTTGATAGTGTCTCGTATTCCCTCACAAGCGCAGCTGAATTTGCTTTCATGACAGTAGAATATAGTATTGCCACAGGTAGATATTGGGCAGGTGGTAATATCGTTGATCTTAATAGTGCTGGATTTAAAAGAATTGTTACTTTTAGCGACTATACTTTGGGTGGGGGGCATCAGTTACTCCCATATATTGACAACATTAGGAATATTGGATTTAATGATACCGTTTATGATATTTATCACACATTTACTGCTGGTTCAAATAAGGTGTATGTTGGCGGGAGATTTTCTTCATATAAAGGAACTCCCTGTCAAGGTATTATAAGGCTTAATACGGACGGAAGGATAGATTCTACTGCTTCGATATACCATAATATAATCGGACCAGAGACAATTGTACCATCATATAAATACTCAGTTGGTCTTGTTAAAAAAATATATGGATTTAACATATCAAGTAACAATACCATTACTTATGTCGGTGGATTTTTAAATTCCATATTTCCTGACCCACTGTCAGCTGGAGCTATTTATCTAAAAGTTCCATCATCATCATCACGTGATTATATTCCAGTTTATACTGACGGTACAACAACAAACTACAGAGTGTTTCTCAATGATCGCTCAGATAACCCAAAACTTCGCTATATAAGGGGACTTGTTTTTGATACAGGACTACCAACAGCGGTGACTTCCTATATTAATTTCTCAACCGGTGAGACTTATAATGGATCAACTATTACTAATACCTCAACTGGAGCAACTGGTTGTCAGTATGTGGATCTTATGTGGGTTTCTAAAACAAGCACTGCAAATATTGGAAGTCCAAGACTTTTCTATAAAACCTGTGATGGATATGGTGGTTACGTTGACTTTGGCGCTAACGGACTTCCTACTGCTTCAATCCTACCTACAATAACTGCAGGTCAGAGTCCGACCGTTACTTGGCAGTTTGGAAAAGATCAAACTGGATCTTGTAGCATATTTAAAAATGGGACAGGCACTACAAATCGACTTATCGATAGAACAACCTCGGGAAGTGGAACCTTGCCTTATTCTGTGGGTGATAGTATATTTGCTTCAGTTTCATCGGGCGGTAATAGCGGAGTTTTTGTTGGTGCTTCTGCTGAGTTGAGAATAATAAGAACCTCACTTTCCACCGGACAAGCAGTAGTTGCGTTTGCTCAGACTCTATATGGATCTAATGTAACATCAAATAACTTCACGAGTCCTACGCCTGTTATAGTAGCTTCAGGATTTAGTTATCTAATAGATTGTTCTACTGTGTCAGAAAATAGTGGATTAGTTAATAGCGATATCCAAGGTTAATGTCATCGAATAAAATTTTTGATATATAATAAAAATATAAACTATGAAAGACCTAACAGATCAGGAAAAAGAGAGATTATTAAGATTATCTAAAAAATTCATAAAGGTTCATCAGGACATCTTCAAAATAGAAGACACGATGAGATTAATGAATGAAAAATCGGTTAAATTAATTAACGAATTGGAGAAATGTAGAAACTCTGAGAAAGATTTCATAAAAGACTTAACGCAAAAATACGGTAACGGGACTTTAGATCCACTTACGCTAACCTGGAAAAAAGAGACTATAGATGGAAACACCTGAAAAATCGACTAACCTGCAGTTTAAATTCGCTGATAAATTTGATCTTAAAACCATCCTGATAATCATACTCCTTCTTGTGAGTATGGTATTCGGTTCTATGTGGTTTTTCGGCGGAAGCGACGCTTCGAAGGAGAAAATTAAACAACTGGAAACAGAATTTAAAAAGCTTGAAAAAGATAAAGTTGCCGCTGATTCAGAGATTGCTGATTGGAAAAGTAAATATGAGGATGCCGACAAGAAGGATAAACAGCTAGAGCTTGAGGTATCTAGGCTAAAGTCTGCTACCAAAGCGGCTGAGGATAAAGCTAAAAAATCCAAACATGATTTGGATAAACTTCAATCCGGAATTTCTGAGAATAGAAGGGAGATAGAGTATCTTAAGAAAAATCCACCAAGTTTGAGTGACGATGAGCTTTTGGAAGCTCTAATTAAAAAAATGAATTAAAATAAAGATGAGAAGTTTTTTTACAATTTTGATGACCCTAGTTTTGACTAGTGTTTTTTCCCAGGTAACCCCTGAAATTAAGTACCCTAGATTTGAGACTGATTCCCTTGGGAGGAAAGTTATAGTGATGACTATACCACAGGCAATGAAGCTTAATAATAATTCCGATCTATTGGAGAAATTCGAAGCTCAGGATATAAAGATGAAGGAATACGAGAACTTATGTGTTAAGGTTATATCAGAAAAGGACGTCGTAATTGCTAAATTGAATTTAACAGTGAGTAAACAAGAGGGTCAATTATTAGTTAAGGATGAAAAAATAGAATCACTCCAGGGTGAAATACTTGGGTGGATGAAAAGAAATAACATTCTTGAAAAACAATTGGCTAATAGACAAGGTGTAATAGACGAGAAGGATAAGCAATTAGGAAGATTGAAAACCAAGATGATTATTGGTGGAGGTCTTGGCTCATTAGCTATAATTGGTCTTGTTCTGACATCTGTTGGCGTTATTAACTAATTCGTAAAAAACTATAAAACAAAAATGGCATTTAGCACATCTTCTAAATTCGTTCAGATAACTCCATATTTACTTATGGAATACATGTATGCGGATCAACCACAACCGGAAACATATTTTGTTAATACCGGTCCATCAACGGTTGGTTACGATAAACTTATAAATGGATTTAGATCTGGTGAGGTTCAAATATTCAACCCTAATGGTGATTATTTCATAACTCATAATACCACACAGAACAGTGTCGTTAGAATAAGCGAAAACTCTTTTGTTACTCTTGATTCTAATCTCATTATACCTTTTAATGATTATACAGACGAATTAACAAATACTGTCAATTTGCCCATAGATTTTCCATCCAATCTTTTGGTTGTTTATGATACTGTTAGATATCACATAAGAGCAGGTTATAATCTTGGAAATATTGATGGACTTATAATGTCGATAGAATATGCTGATGTCGATAATACTCCAGTAACTGTTTCTCAAATTCTTATAAAGAAAGGAACAAGCGATGATTATAATCTTAATCCTAGTCCTGTTACCATAGGTTCAAATATTTATGATAAGTACATAGAGATAAAGATTCCTAATCTTAGGGATATGAATAATAAATATCAAGCTTCATCCTCAGTATTTAAACCACAGACTCTAGCTGGACTTATAAGTCATAGTGGGTTTGGGTTCATCTATAATTCACCAATTAGAATATCTGCTTGGCAGGTTCAAAGCACAGTTGATTATGCTGGGTATGCTAGATATGAATCGTCCAAGATAGCTACACTTTCACTAGAACAGGAGGATCAGTTTGCTAATATAGGTGCAACAATAAGACCTTCCGATAGAGGGGAATTTTTTGAATTCTATGCAACTGATAATGAGGGGTTTATTGAGGATTTTATATTGTTCCAAAACTCCCTTGGTAATTCGTATTATATCGGTCACCAAATAGAGATTCTTGAGCAGATTGGTGCATCACTAATAAGAACATCTCATTTTGATTCTATTCAGACAACAGCTTATGACTCACCAAATTATTACAGACCCATAGTTAGAAATGCATCTGTTGCTGCTAGTTTTACCCTTAGATACACAATGACGCTAATAAATAGTGTGGATCAGAGTAGAACGATAAGGATATCCTCATATACATCATCTAGCCCAGCAGAATGGGGCTTAAAGATAAAACCAATACAACTAAGTAATTTTCCGCAGGTTCAGAAGATATACAACAGAATATATTCACAACCAACAATAAACATGAGTAGCAATAATCCTACACCAAGGGAAATAGTGAAATATACGAATGTTTTTATAAATCAGAATTATGTTACTGCTTCGGTGAACAGCCTTAACTTTAGTAATAATTCATTAAGAATAGATACTGGTGCATCAACAACTATTGCGATGGGGAGCGGAAAATTAACCATAGCTATTTCTCCCTTTGATACTTATTTAAAATTCAAATTCATTAAGAGTGGTCCATCTGATGACCCTGTCTCAGTGGATCTCACAAGTTCCGGTGAATTTAATATATCTTTTATAGATCTTAGTGGTGGTAAAATTCAAATTCCTTCACTTAAAGATAACACGATAGCAAATCCAGCATTAGGTGAGATTGCATTCAAGATTGATGAATCCGCAGCTACTAGGATTCTACAAATAAACGATAGAAGATTCTTTATAACTAACGGTGTTTCTATAAATCAAACCACTCTTTCTGCTGCTGATAAAAGTACAATTACGGTTAATGCAGGTACAACCAATAACGTTTTGGAGAAATCTATAGAGTCTGTAATTTCTGATAGAAGAGATGCAAGTAATGCAATAAGTGGAGCAAATAATTTCACTAATACCGCTGCTAATAATAATATACTAACCCCCGTTAATAACTCAAATTCTGTTATGTATTGGGGATACTGGAAAAAGAATGGCGAGGAAGATTTTTCTACTGGAGTTACTGGATCAACAAGTGTGCCTGTTTCTGCTGGATCTACTGGATCAACAGGAGCACCAATAACCGAGCAGGTTAATGCACCTAGTCCGTCTATAAAATCGATACTTCCTGCTTCTCCTGGAGCTTCTGGAACCGTTGGTGTACAAACCCCTGCAGTTGCTTCAACAAATCAGGTATTATTAGGTTCTGCTAAAATAGCTGCTATAAGTGCGGAAATGAGAGGTTATAAAGCTATTGGATGGGCAGATAGAACTATTGTTAATTATTTCCTTAGACCTGGTAAACCTGGAAGAATTAAATATCCTAACATCACTAAGGATGATGTAATTAAAGCAGGTAAGGGAATATTAGCACCTGCAACAATTAGAAAATTAAGAGGAGGTTCTTTCGGAAACCTTAACTTACTAGGACTCTAAATCAAATAATTTGTTATGTTATTAAACCCAAAAGGTAATAGTTTTTATTTTGTTTTTCCTAGAGGATTTTTTCCTCCTAAGGTAGTGGATAAATATTTACCATATATTAAGAAACAACCAATACCGTTTGATAATATAAATGACTATATGAATAGTACTATACAAACGATAGGATTTCCAAGCATGACTATAGACACTGTGGAACAAATTAGGAATCTGGGGAAAAAAATATCATATAAAAGTTCAACAAATATCCAGGATTTATTTTCTCATGATTTTAGTATTGGTTTTAAAAATGTTGATGGTTTTATAAACTATTTCATTATGCTAGATACGATATTACATTTTCTTAATTTTCAAAATGATCAATTGAGATTACCAGATTTACCTCTAAGAATAATGGACAATGAGGGAAATATAGTGACATCTGTAACTTTTAAGGAGGTAATATTAACCTCATATTCCGAATTACAATTGAGCTATGCATCAAATGTAAATCAGTTTACCCCATTTACCATGGGTTTCAAGTGTAACTATCTTGATATAGTTCTGGAAGCAAAGTAGATATATACTTAAACAAACAAATTAAAATGAAAACATTCTCAAATTTAAAAGAGCTAAACGAAGCAAAATATGGCCAGCCATTATATGGCGAGAAGGATCACATGAAAAATCTACTTATCGCTGCTTGTGGCAACGATAGAAGAGTTTTAGATGATATTATAGATTGTCTTTCGGAGGAGCAGGTTAAGTCTTGTTTCAGTAAACTAGCTAAGGTATATGGTACAACAAATTCAGTTGGGCAAAAACAGGATATTAACCAGTAACAAATAATTATATGAATCTATACATAGGAATAGATTATAGTTTAAATTCAACTGGAATAAGTATCATCGAAGGTGATTTACTTAATGTCATATCTATATTTAAAACTGATAATGATATAAATAAAATGTTTTCTAGGAATGATCAGTTTAAATTATTATCTGAAAGTCCAGAAACAAATCTTATATTAATTAGGAAAGAAAAAAATAATTCTGTTCCTTATCATATATCGGAAAGATTAAAAATTGAATCATTCATTCATCTTACCGATATGATAATGTCACAAATTATAAAATATTCTAATAATCCGAATGTTTATATAGCTATAGAGGGGATATCTTTTGGGTCAAGTGGTAATAGTTTAATTGATATATCAATGTCAACAGGAATACTAAGATCAAAAATACTCGATATGCTAGGAGGTGATTCAAGCAGATTTTTTGTTTTTCCACCAACAACAATAAAGAAATTTGCAGGTAGTGGATCCTATAAAAAAGTAGATATGTTAAATGGTATAATATCTAATAATTTGGAGTCTTATAATTTTATTAAAATGCTGGAAAATAATATTAATCTAATAAAAACTAAAAGCAATATTGTAAAAAAACCAATCGAGGATATAGTTGATTCCATATGGGTTGCTAAATTTTTAAAATATAACATTGAAAATGAAAAATTATGAATCTAATATAGATCCTGAACATATTAAAAAAAGTGGTATATATAAAATTTATAATACTCTTAATAATAAATTCTATATAGGTTCAGCAGTAAATTTTAGAAAAAGATTTAATAAACATATTTTGGATCTTAGAAAAAATAAACATCATAGTTTACGATTACAGAATTCATACAATCTACATGGACATGAATATTTCAGGTTTGTAATACTTGAGATTATAGATAATAAATCTGATCTATTGGTACGTGAGCAGTATTACTTGGATTTATTAAATTCCAATGATCCAAATATAGGTTATAATATATGCAGCATTGTTGGTAGTAGACTGGGAGTTACCATAAGCGAGGAGACAAGACTTAAAAAATCAATTAAACAAAGGGAGGTAATGAGTAGACCTGATGTTATTGAGAAAATTAGAAAATCAAACCTTTCTGAATATACAAAAAAATTAAGATCCCTGGCAACATCCGGTAGGGAATGGTCCGATGATTCTAGAAAAAAACTTTCGGAGAATAGAATCAAATCAATTTCTGAAGCTGGTGGATTTTCAGATTCTACTAGGAATAAGATGTCCAAATCAAAGATTGGTAAGAAACCGAATAATATGATTAGTGTAGAAAGATATTCGATGGAAGGTTTATATATTGATACTTTTCAATCTATAATTGATGCTGTTACTTTTTTGAGAGATATGAATATTGGCATATCGTCATCTAAAATATCATTGTGCATAAACGGAAAAAGAAATAAAGCTGGCGGATATATATGGAGGATGAAACAAACTTAAATGTGTTCTGTAAGATATTGGAAGAGAATAAAACAGAATGGATAACTGAAGCTAAGGCAATAAACAAGCCAATAGACGATGTTGTTGATTCAACTTGGATCAATTTGTATTTAAAAGAGGAATTAAGAGGAAATAATGAAAAAATTAAAGGGAAATCTAAGAGTAAAAAAACTACAAAGAAATTGGGGTAATATCCTAATGGCTCTTTCTGAGTCTCCCCAATTAATAGAACAAGCAATCAATATTTTATCATATACAATGTAACACACAATAGTAGTTATTCGTGTGTTATTTTAGCGCTCATTGAATTTAGAAATTAAAAAAAAATGTAATATTATAAGATTAGAGGAAACAAAAGTAAAAACAGAAGTAAAATTTAAAGAATTTAAAAACAAATTAAAAAACAAATTAAAAAAATTTAAGAAAGATGAGTAATTTAGACATTTTCAATTTGGATGCAGAGGCATTCGTAACAAAAGTTCCAACATCAGGAGGGGACAAAGATGATTTTTATAAGCCATACCCGGAAGACGGTAAGGATGGAGTTTATAAATCATTAATTAGATTCTTACCAAACCCAGAGAATCCAGCAAAATCAAAAATCCATAAATATTATGTGTATTTAAAAGATCCAGTAAGTGGTGACGGGTTTTCTGCGGATTGTCCTTCAACAGTTGGTAAGAAATCAGTATTAAAGGATTTATTCTGGAAACTTAAGAATTCACATTCTGCTGCTGATCAGGAGCTATCTAAAAACTTTGCAAGAAAAGAGGATTTCTATTCTCTAGTTCAGATCGTGCAAGATAAGAATAGACCAGAATTAGAAGGAAAGATTATGATCTTTAAGTTTGGTAAAAAACTTAATGATATGATCGAGGCTCAATTGCAAACTGAATATGGAGCTCCTTGCAATCCTTTCGATCTTTTTGAAGGTAGAGAATTTTCAGTAAGTGTAAGAAAAGTAGGTGAGTGGAATAACTACGATCTATGCTCTTTTGTTGCTGAGAAAACTTCAATTAAAGTTGATGGTAAATCTATGGAGAAAAACCAGAAGGACATGGAGGTTATTCTTGCTTACTTAAACGAAGGACCTAAGAATCTAACAAGCTTTGATTACAAAGATTGGGATGATGATCTTACCGAAAAAGTTATGGGTGTTATCAGAAATAGTGTTCCTGAGCAAAGAGTACTTAATGAAATTTTAGGTAGTGCTGCTTCAGCTCCTTCTAGACCAGCGCCTCAATCAGCACCTGCTAGACAGGCTGCTCCTGAAACTAGTAGTGCTGCTAATGATCTTTATGACGAAGTTAGCAACACAAAAGTAAGCGGATATGCAAATACTGCTGCTTCAGCTCCTAGCGCTCCTAGTCCAACAAATTCATTAGAGGATCTTTATAACGACCTATAATAATTAGAAATAAAGGGACATCTCCTTAGACGAGTTGTCCCTTTTTATTTTGTAAAGATGCAACTAGATAAAATCGAAAGAGCAGTAAGGGACGTTCTAGCAAAGGAATTTTCTAGAGATCCAAATAAACAGATAGTTTATAAAGCGGGGAATCGTTTGAATTTCTCGTGTCCTTATTGTGGAGACTCGAATGATGCTAGAAAGAAAAGAGGTAATTTCTACATGGATACCATGGCATACAAATGTTATAACGGTGGATGTGGAATTTATAAGGATTCAATTTCGTTCTTTAAGGATTTTTCCCTCTATTCAAGATTTAGTGGGGAGGAGCGTGAGGAATTAAGGTCCATAATAGATACAAATAAAACAAAAAGAAGATCAGCCATAGGAAAGATAGACATAACTTATTTCTTTGATAATGATATAAGTGATCTATTAATATCTAGAGCGGATTTCATTAAAAAACTTAGATTGCAGGAAGTCTTCGGATCTTCTATACATAGGTATATTACTAGGAGACACCAAAAGCCAGATATGAAATTTGCTTGGGATCCAAGAAAGGAAAGACTCTTTCTGTTCAATCTAACTCCTGATGAGAAAATAATCGGGCTTCAGGTTAGAAATATGAACTCCATAAAAGGAAGTTCTAAATATTTAACCTATAAGCTCAGTGGAATATACGAGAAGTTACTTAATATTACTGACGAATCCATTTTGGATAGAGCGAGGGATGTCGATCCAATATCAAATGTTTTCGGTATCGGTAATCTTGACTTCTCTCACGAAATAACAGTTTTCGAAGGACCGATGGATTCTTTCTTTTGGCCAAATTCTGTTGGTTTATGTTCGCTTGAGAACAGATTTCCTTTTGATGTCGAAAACAAAAAATACTTCTATGACTGGGATAAAGCAGGAATAGGAAAAAGCATGGATCTTTTAAGTAAGGGAGAGACCGTTTTTAACTGGGGTAAATTTCTCGAGGAGAACGGTATAACCAAGAATAGAAAATGGGATCTTAATGATCTTGTTATACACTTAAGAGCAATTGGAAAAAAGGTTAAAAGGATGGATAACTATTTTACGAATGATATACTTGACCTCAGATATTTTATCAATGACTAAGATTGATCAGCAAAATTTAATAGACAATTGGGAGAATGAGATAACTAGAAATCAGAAATCTAAGATAAAATTTCCTATAATAGTTTCTGGTGACGATTCTTTGAATATTGATATAGATTTTGAGGAGCCTAAAATAAATGAACCAGTTGAAAAAAAGATCGTAGAAAATAAAAATGAAATTAAAGTTTTAGATCTACCCAAAAAGAGAGGATCTAAAAACAAACCAAAACTATTTTAATATGTCTGAGCAAAAAACAGATTTCGGGAAGGTTTTCGAAACCGAAAGGGAGGAATGGAAAGAAAAAATACAGGTTCTTTCATTGAACATGAAGGATATAAAAACCTTAGCAAAAGCTCAAGTTGACATGTTCAGCTACAGGCAAGTACTTTTGGAGTATAGCTATAAGCTAGCTGGAATAGTTTCCAAGCTGAGCTCCAAATACAAGTCCGACAAAGCAAGAAAGATGAGGGAGTATTCGGAACAAATGAATGTTAGATACGGAGCAACTGAAAAGATGTTGCTGATAGAAGGTGATCTGGTTGAGATATCGGAAAAAATGGAATTGGTGGAGAATCATCGTAAGTTTATAGACCAGACCATACAAACAGTGGATCATATGCTTTATGGCGTTCGTCAGAGAATAGCTCTGGAGGACTACCTAAGAGGTTCCACGGTAAAATAAAATTATAGAATGTTAAAATTTAGAGTAACTGATGATCATCAATGGATGCTTCTCTTGGAAGCACTTGATGAGGTTGAGAAAAAGCAGGTCGAAATCTCGCTGACTCAAAAAATACATAATCATTTTTTCCATCCTCTAGTCAAGAAAAAGATTTGGGATGGATCTATATGTTTCATAGAGAAGAGAGGTGGATTCTGGAAAGTTCCCATAGGATTATGGAGAGAGCTTCTAGATATAGGCGAGAAATACAGGATTGATATAAAAATAGAAGGATTAAACAGCGTTGTAACTGACGATGTTAAGCTTGATGAATTTACTCAGTGGGTTAATGAATTTTTCGAGGGTGGTATAGGGGGTAATCCAGATAAGATGCCTAGAGATTACCAAATAGAGACTGCATGGAAGATATTGAGGTATAGATATTCAGTTTCTGAGGTAGCTACATCATCAGGAAAGACCCTTATATCATTTATGATCTTTGCTTATCTTAAATCTAAAGGAATGGTAAGAAAGATCCTTATGATCGTACCCAATTCCAATCTTGTATTCCAGGGTAATGATGATTTTGAGGAATATGGACTTGATAAATTAGACGGTGTGAAGATTCAGCAGATAGGTGGTGGAAGTAAGATCAAGGATGGCTGCGATATAATAATAGGTACATACCAATCCCTGGTTAAAAGAGAATCTGATTTTTTTGACGAGGTTGATTGCGTATTTATAGATGAGTGTTTATCTCCGGATTCATTGGTAAGTATGGCTGATGGCGGTTATAAAAAAATATCTGATGTTAATATTGGAGATTCCGTATTAACTATTAACGATATTACTAATGGGCAGGAGAAAAGAACCGTGGAATTTGTATATAAAAATCTAAATAAAGATAAACAAATGTACAAGATAGAGACAGAATGTGGAAAGATTCTTAAGGTAACCGGAAATCATAAGGTTAAATTAAAAAATGGTGAATGGAAAAGAGTCGATGCTCTTAATTATTCCGATGAGCTTTTTGATATATAAAACAAACCTCATCATACAAACATATGAATCCACTTTATCTGTATCTTTATGAAAATTCAAGAAGACTCTCCATATTAAAAGTTAGGGAAATCCCTGATTTTAATACTAGGATTGTTACTAATGTCAAAAATACAAATCTATTTGACATTCCCTATTACATCGAAACATTATATGATCTATTAATCTATTGTGATCCTGATAATGGTATATGCAAATTTAATGGATGTAAAAATAAAAAAAAAATAAAATCAGGAAGAAAGTGGATTCTTAATGATTTCTGTTGCAGAAATTGTGCGGATGCGGATTTTTCTGAAAAACAGAAATTAAATAACACGTCGCATAGAATGACGGATGAGAGTAAAAATTCAATGAAAATTAAATTATCCTCAATTGTTAGAAAGAAAATAAAATGTGGGATCTTTACGCCTGGTGTAAATAATTCTCTCTATGGTGGAAAAATAGAAGTACTAATAAAAAATAAAATAGTTAAAGTTAGATCCTCATGGGAAGCTTTATTTTATATTATAAATCCCGATTTTCTATATGAGAACATAAGAATAGAGTACCTTGATTCAAAAAAGAATAAATTACGCAATTATATAGTAGATTTTTGTGATATGGATAAAAAAATAATATATGAGATTAAGCCACGTAATAAGAAGGAGGATTGTTTAGATAAGATGTATGCAGCAGACGAATGGTGTAAAATAAACGGGTATAAATTCAACTATATAGACGAGAATTGGATTTCCGCTAATTATAGAAGGGATTTATTGAATGGACAACCAGAATCTGATAAAATAGCTAACAGAATTGAAAAAGCTATAAAAATAAAAAATTATGAAGATAAAAAAAATTAGCAAAATAGAAACATCGGATAATGTATACAATCTCAGGATATTATCGGATGATGGATTAAATCACAATTATATAGCTAATGGAATTCTTGTTAGTAATTGTCATCATACAAATAGTACCTCGATAAAGAAGATAGTTTCCCAATGTATGCATTCCAAATGGAGATTTGGATTAACAGGAACTCTAACCAAAAAGGGAACTGCTGACTATTTGACTATACAACAATTTCTTGGACCCCTTGTGATGGAGATCCCACCCAGTTTTCTTTTTGATAATGGGTATGCAACTCCTGTTTCCATAAAGGTAGTTACCATGGATTGGTTAGACCCTGTCTATAAAGAAAAATTAGCTGACCTTAAGCTTAGTGATAATAACGTTGAAGGTAACGAGATTTATAATCTTGAAAGAAAGTTAGTTATTGAAAGTAGAAAACGTCTGAATTATGTTACTGAATTCATAAATAAGACATCTAAAAACTCCCTGGTTTTATTCCAATCTGTTAAAGAGGAGTACGGTAAGCAGATATGGAATCTTCTCAGAGAATTAAATGGCGATAGAGAGGTGTTTTACGTTGATGGCGACACAAGTGAGGCTTTGAGAGAGGAATATAAGAGAAGAATGTCAATCGGCTCTAATAAGGTTCTAATTGCGACGTACGGAACATTCTCCACTGGGATATCAATAAACAATCTGCATAATATATTTCTTGTCGAGTCATACAAGAGCGAAATCCTTATAAAACAAAGTTTGGGTAGGGGAATGAGAAAGATGGAGGGTAAGGAAAAGGTTAATGTCATAGATTTTGTTGATGATTTTAGTACAAGAAAATATAAGAGCTATCTTGCTAAACATAGCATCGAAAGAATAGAGATTTATAAGAAGGAAGGTTTTGAATATAAGATATACAACGTTAAACTTTAATTTATATTAAGGATATATAGAAAAACATTTTTTTACTAATGACTATAAAATCTTTTGATGAATTCAATAAATCTAATATCCAAGAATCATATGAAAATTCTGAATATTATGATGCTCACGGAAAAACATCTTTCACAAGATGGCTTAGAAAAATTGGAAATCAGATAGGTATTGGTGATAGCGGATATAGCAGCTATTATAGCGATTCTGATCCTAACCTTTCCAGTATGAAAAGTGCTTCCCGCGCAATTGCTGTTGTTACAGGAGCTGTTGCAAAAGGAACTGCTTCCTTTATAGATTTTCTTTCCCCTGGTGAAGATACTAAATCTTGGAAGGATCTTGACAAGGACGAAATAAGAAGAAGAAAAGATGAGATTATTAAAAAATGGGAAGCTGAGCACATAGAGAATAAAAATGTGACTGAGCAGGATGCTGAGGAATTTTATAAGTCTGGTGTTCTGAGAGGTAAAAAATATTTTGGTGATGATTTTTCACCTCAAAATCCTAAATCCAAGGATGAGGAAATATACAGAGATTATCTAAAGGATGTAATGAATTCATATTATAAAAAAACTAGGAAAAAAAGATAATGAGTAATAGGATTATCGATTTTGCTAGATTTATTTCAATATTCGAGGGAGGGGCAGCTATAAAAACTTCTAGAAGAATAAGGGAGGACGAATTTTCCGAAACGCTAAAAAGTATTCAGGAAAATCTTTTTCCCCTCATCGGTATAGACCCAAACAAAATAAATGATCAGTATGTTATCATTGGTAGCATAGGGAAGAAAGAAAATCCTGATGATACATCGGGAGATTTGGATATTGGTTATGATGCAACTTGGTACTCTCTGGATAATGGAATAGAAAGAAAAGAATGTTCTGGGTTTATTTACGATAAAATAAAAAATGGTATTGACGATATTCTTGGATTTACTACTGAGATAAATTATCTGAAGGGTCTCAATATAGTTAGTCTGGGGTGGCCAATAAATGGTGACAAGAATAATGGATTAGTTCAACTTGATCTTATACCACTGTCAGACATGAAATGGGCGGATTTTATATATTATTCACCAAATTACAAAACGAGGGAAAGTAAATATAAATCGGCACATAGAAACTGGTTACTAGCCGCGATATTGTCAGCAAGGAAGGAGATTATGGAGAGAAACGAAATTGGTGAGGTCTTGGATTATAACACACCTGTTCTTATTTTAAGCGATGGTCTATATTGGCATACAAAATCTTACAGAGGGAAGATAAAAGACAGATTAAAGAATCCTAAGAAAATAGAAGGAAGCGAAAGATTTGTTACTAATGATCCTCAGGAATTTATAGATTTTGCTTTAGGTAAAGGTTATACTACTGATGATGTTAAAACTTTTGAACAGTTATTTAAAATAATAACTTCTCCTGAGTTTGAACTTGTAAACAAATTACCAGAAATAAAGGAAAGATTTGTGGAATTTTTACAGAGGGTTGGACTAGAAATACCTACAGAGATTAACAGAATACAATAATAAACATTAAAAAAGCTACTTATGGCAGGGATTAGTCATTTATATGATATTTATAACAAAAAGGGTAAGGATTTCATCGATAATCTCTTTAACTCCTATGTGACCATTAATGAAAAAATGGACGGTTCTGCTTTTGTTTTTGAAAGAAATTCAGAAACTGGTAGATTTAATTTTTATAAGAGAGATCAGAGATATCCAATAACTCTTGTTGATCGTACCCTTATGAAATATTACGAGAAGCCTATAAATTATATAGAATCACTTCCTCCGCATATACTTAATGAGATTCCTAGAGGATGGAGATTCGGTCTTGAGTATTTTTCAAATAATCAACCTGTGGAGATTGCTTATGATAGATTGCCTAAGAACAATCTGATACTTTCATATATACACACCAAAAACGAAAATGGTAAACCAGCTTCGACAATACAGGATCAGGAACAACTTGATAACTGGGCTGATATTCTTGGTGTTGAAAGACCTCCCATAATATTCCAGGGTATGCTAACCGAGGATCAGAAAAATCAAATCCTCGATTTTCTTCGAACCCCTTTTGATCAATTAGTTTCCGAATTTAAAACTAAAAGTTTTGTTAGGTACATAATTGGTGTTCTTAATCCAGAAGCTAAGACTAGTGCACTTAATAACGATCTTGATAAACCGATAGAGGGAATAGTTTTTAGATTCGGTGAGGAAGATAATGGGAAGGAACCAATATTATCCAAGATGGTGGATCCAGTATTCACTGAAATGGCAAAGGAAAAATATAGCAGAAGATCTGATGAAAAACCTAGCGATTTTCTTGGTCTTACTATAATGGATATTATGAATTTCATATTAGAGGAAGGTGTTGAGTCGTTTAACGTTTCGGGTGATACTGACGACGAGAGATACATTTCTTTTATGTCTGACGTTTTCGTTAAATTTCTAGGTGAATATGCATATAAATACAGGGGAGCTGATTTTCAAGAACCTGATTACTTGAAGAAAGATGAATTTAGGTTGAATCTTGATATGATAAAGGATAAAAGAGTTCTTAAATATCTTGATACCGACGATTCCTACGAGTCCCTATTTAAACTTATGCTTAACTCATTTAGAAAGATAAGAAAAAGAGCCAGTGGAATAATAACTTCTGGTATAATAGATCAATTTAATATAGTTGTTAGCGATATAGAAAGAGTTGTTGCTAAGGAAACCAAACCCGCTATACAGGAATCTGAAGCTATACCATCATTTATGGATTTCAAGAAAAATAATCTATCTTCCAAGAAAATAGATTATGTTACTAGCGAATCTGATAATTCTGAGGAATCTGATACTGACGATCCTTTTTATTCTTACAACGAATTTATTTCAGCTTTAGAAACGATAGACACTAGCAAGAAAGATAAATCAAAGGAAATCAACGAGGACAGCGACAAGGAAGAAAAAAAGCTCCAACCTGTTAATCTACTTGTTGGTAGATTTCAACCTTTTCATAATGGACATTTAAAAATGGTTGATCAGTTATACAAGGAGAATGATCTTCCTAGTATTATTGCTGTAGTTCATCCGGGACATAATAAATCTGGTAAATCCCCATACGATGAGAAATTAATATCCCGCTATATGGAGGGAATAGTTAAAGATAATCCTGGAAAGATCTCTGGTTATTTTGTTGTCAATAGGGGTCTTCTTGGACCTATATACGGAAAGGCTAAGGAACATGGATTTATTCCTAAAACCATAGGAGCTGGTGACGATAGGATAGAGGACTACAATAAACAAGCTGACTACCTCAAAAAGGCAGGTGGTGATTTCCCTGAAGATATAAAGATAATACAAACTAAAAGATCGTCGAGTGGTAGTGACGTTAGAAAGAAAATAGAATCCGAAGATTATGTTGGATTCAAAAAGCTTGTACCTCAGGCTGTTGCCAATGTTTATAATTCATTAATAGATGCACAGAAAGGTACTGGAATTAAGGAGGAAGACGAGGGTGAATTTGAAAATTCGGAACTTATAACGGAATCTGAAATTCATGAAGAAATGGAAAAAAATAACCAAGAATAAAAATGAAAAAGTTTATTGCATCATTTGATCAATTTACAAGTCCGGTTAATGAGAATGACGGATTTGGTACATCACCATTCCTGATGAAGAAAGTAAGTGATGTATATCATTATTTCTTCAGTCTTGATAGCGAAGACGAGGAACATGAAATGGGATACCATCTTATAATAGGTAAATATTCTGAGAATGAGCCTATAGAGGGTGCTAAAAATTCTTATTGTGTGCTTAACATAAACCAAATAGATCATGAACTTATAGAGGATATAGCAGTGGATAAGGAGGATATACCTTCGGTTAGTACTTCAGAATTTCTTGTTGATGGAAATGAGCTATCTAGACTCATGGAGCAGATCTTCAAATGTGTTCTAGATTACCTTTCTTTCAATCCTAAGGTTGTAAGGATGTATGATAATTTGCAAGACAATTTGGAATATAAAGGTAAGGGTGAATACATAGAGTATATGAAGTCTATATGTGTGTCTCAACTCGGTAAAAATTGGTCGGTTCAAACTGGCTCAAGTGAAAAATCATTAATTATAAGCAGATAAGGGAACTTTTTGTGAAATCATTGATATAATAATAAATTAAAATTAAATTTAAAATGGAAAAATTCGAACAAATCAAGGCTCTATTAGAGCAAACACAAGGTGATGCTGAAAAATTCTTCAGTAAAGGTAACAGTGCAGCTGGTACTAGAGTTAGAAAAGCTATGCAAGAATTAAAAGCACTTGCACAAGAAGTAAGAACCGAAGTACAGGATTCTAAAAACAAAGCGGCATAATTACTAACTTTTAAAAAACATAACATGAGCTACTACTTAGCAAAAGTAAGATTTGAGTCAGGAGAGGTTAAAAAGAACGGTGATCCGGTTTACACTATATCACAATTTCTAGTTTCAGCGGAATCTGTATTAGATGTGGAAACGAAAGTTGCATCTTATATGGAGGGAACTCTGGGAGACTTTGAGACGATACAAGTCACAAAAACAAAAATAGAAACTGTCATCTATGACAAAGAAAGATATGAAGACTCCATCTAAATCCTCAAACACTGATTCCTATGTTCCACCCCAATCACCAATAGCTATACAACCAGGAGACACTGGATTTGCTACTGTAGGTAAGGGATATAATAGATTTATATGGACATTTGGAGATTGGTACAAGAGTAAGAAGAAGATAATCAATCCTGATAAAAATTGGGATCTTAATAAGAAACCAATGTCAGACTCTGAATGGCAGAAGAAAAAAAAGGACTTATATTTATAAGTCCTTTTTTTTGTGTGATATATAGATGAAATATAATTGCAAATGTCTAAAATTTTATCGTTCTATCAATATTTATTAGAGGGTAAAGTAAATAAATTTGATCCTTTAATTAATAGTTTTTGTAATTCTCTTAAACGAACTCAAGTTGAGGAGTCACCAAGAGGAAGTAATAAAGGAATAAATATTGAGCCCATTCAGAAAAATGTTGGAGCAGTGCCAGGAGATCCTTGGTGTGTAGCATTTGTATATGATGTTTTAACCAAAACAAAATTCCCGGCGGATATAAAAAAAAGTATACCCACTGTTGCTGCAGTTAGATATCATTGGTCTAATACTAAAGGAAAAAAGATAGAATATAAATCAGGAATGGATATCAATTCGCTTCTTCCTGGCATGGTATTTTGTTATCTCAGTAGAGACAAAAAAGGTGGATACCCGGGTAACGGTCACACTGGGATAGTCATGTCGGTGGATAAATTAAAAAAATCATGGACAGGTGCAGAGGGTAACGCTAATCCCTTAGATGGGAGCAGGGAAGGATATGGGACATTCATTGTAACAAGAAATATGGCAGACCCTAGTATATCAAAAGATTCTAAAGATCACCCGGCAAAGCTATTGGGTTTTATAGATTATTTTGCTCCATATAGAAATACCCCAGGATTCACTGAATCACTTACATTGAAACTAAAATCACTAACTAATGAATTATTACCAAAAACCAATAAGGAAATAGCTTATCTTAAAGCAAATCCTAATGTTCTGAAAGATTACGAACAAAATTATAAGAATAGACATAAAAAATAATGATATATACATTATGAAAAATGTAAAATCATTTGTTTCTTTTCTCAATGAAGATATGATGCCAACCTATAGTGGCGGAGACGTAACCAGAATGCCAGTTATAGGAGAAATTATTACTGAACCGATGCACGGGGAAACACCAAAGAGATATGACGTTGTTGAGATAATACCTGCGGGAAATAATGATAATTGCATATACGTTATAAATAAATGGTATAAATCAAATACACCGCAGCTTATACATTCAGCAATGGTCGATCGATTTGAACCAAGATTAATTAAAATAAAATAAGCAATGCCAGCAGTAAGTAAATCTCAGCAATCACTTTTTGGACAAGCATATGCAGTTAGAATTGGTGAATTATCACCATCTGATCTTAATCCTAAATATAGAGACGAAATAGTTAAGTTATCTAGGAGTATGACCGAGAAGGAACTTAAAGCATATGCTTCAACTAAGCATAAAAAACTTCCGGATCATGTCGACGAGATGGATCTTCCCATTAGTCTTGAACCTATTGGATCTTCAACAATGCCAAAGTTTCAACCTAAAGGACCAGGTAAAATAATACCATTTTTGGACCCAGATTCAAAACAAACAAAAAAAGGAAAAAAGAATCTATCAAATCTTAAAGATTATAGAGACTGGCTTTCCGATAAATAGTATGAAGAAGCAGATGAAACATCTTCTTGACTTTAAATCATATTCTCCCGAATATGAATATAAAACAGAGTATAGAAGAGAAATTGAATTGGACAGGGTAAGAAAATCTAGAGAGTATAGAAGGCTATTGTCTCTTGGTTTTGATGAGGACACTTCACACCAGCAGGAGTTAAATAACACGATGAAGTTTGTCAGAAGTGTTAAGAAACAAAAAGAACTTGGACATGGTGATGTTTTTTATACTATACATCCCTCAGGTACAGTGAGGAGATATAATCCAATAAAGTCTAAGGAAGTAAAAGAAGGAAACGGTAACGATATAAAAAAATTCTCGGACCCTTTTAAATCTGCTAAGGATTACGCTAAGGGATTAAATTTTCTTTGGCAATATCTAAAGAGGAAAGAGGCTAGAGGAGACTATAGATAATTATGTGTGGATGTGGATCACCAAATGCTACAGAGATCAGAAACATGACTCATAGCAAGGAAGTTAGTAAAATATTAAATTCTTGGATTGTTGATAATATGGGAAGAAAATTACTTATTGATAGCCCAATATATGATACTTATAATGATATAATAGGTTACGTAACAAAGAATGAATCTGGCAATATAGTTAGAATATTTGCCAAGAATATAAAAGAAATATTAGAATAATATGTTTTATCCGACAGGTAATAGTACAAATGGTAGAAATCTAGTTTGTATTGAAGATGAAAGAAAAAATATTGACTCCTGCGTTAATGGTTGTAATTGTAATGAATCGTGTAATTGTGTAGAAAATTGGTTGGACCAAAATGATTACTGTGTTGAGAAATGGCAACTAAAGGATTATCTTAAAGGCAAGGGGTTTACCTTACAGAAACTAGATGAGGATATGGATGGTGGATCGGCTCCTCCTGCCGCTGGACTTGCAAC